>Ga0208788_1000177_pt1 | contig 33348 bp, 50 predicted proteins | sample Wag4_2014_7_11_3_FD_187363 | JGI IMG/M metagenome (GOLD analysis project Ga0208788, IMG submission 187363) | Fresh water mixed with fracking chemicals microbial communities from Ohio, USA - Utica-2 Time Series FC 2014_7_11 (SPAdes) (version 2) ...
TCTGATGGGGAAAGTCCTTTTGATAACCCCGAAGTCTTGTACTTCCCTATTGGGAGCGTTGTAGACGACTCAGTTATTAGCGGTGCACTTAGCTTGGGGCTTGTACCTATTTTTATTGGTTGTGGGTGGCGTGGAAATGAACTGACCCCTGAGCTGGCGCAACAGGCTATGTATATAGGTTGTAGGGGGCCAGAGACGCAGAAGGCTCTAGAAAGGGCTGGAGTTCCCGATACTCCGATTTATGGGGACACTGCATATATTGCTTTTGACTATCTAAAGCTCATGCCAAGAAAGTCTGGAGAGACTCTTCTTGTTCCACATATTCAATCCGAAAACTACAACCTAGAAGAGAGTGGCGCTGACTATCTACTTTCTCCTGAGGTAAAAGTTAGGGAAGACATTATTGAAGTGGCTAGTCGCATAGGTGGAGCAGATTTTGTTCTTGGCGGAGCCATGCACGCTTGTATTACTGCTCACGCATTCGGTGTTCCTTTTGCTTTGTACACTCCAGATGGGGTTGAGAGTGTTGACGTACCTCAAAAATGGTATGACTGGCTCTCGTCTATTGGTGTCGCCCAAGAAGATGTAGCTTTTGTCTCATCTGTAGAGGAAGGCAGACAGTGGCATAAGAAAGTTTTCTTCGCTACTTGACAGATATAGCTTTTTTTAGTACCCTCGAGGAATGACCACACGAAAAGAAGCCAAACAATTGGCAGCAAAAGCAATTGCTCAAGGATGGGTTGTTGACCACTCTAGGGGTGGGCACCTACGTTATCGAGCACCTAATGGACAGGTAATGTTTTTTAGTTCTACGCCATCAGAGCCTCGAGCTCTCAAGAATCAGACTTCTGTGATGGTAAAGAACGGCTTTGTTAAATAACCGCACACTATGTCAAGTTAGGTACCTTACTAGGGTAAACTATAGAGACTGTTTATAACTAAAAATCGAACCACGGCAAAGAGCGCGGAAGCAACCGGCTACCACTTCGGGCACCTAGTGTCAGAGGCAAATGTTCTTTGGACGACTCGAGAGGCAATAAAATGCATTCAAGAAGTACAACAGAAACAAAAGCACAAAAATCTAAAATCGAAATAAATACCCTACCTCAGAACCACCCTCGCAGAGTCGAGTACAAGAAGTTAGCTAGTAAGTCTGGGATACGTCGGATTATTAGAGACTTCAGGAATGGCACCCACACCTATTCAGTGGCCCTATTTTTGGGCTTAGTTGCGATTACGCCTCTGGTGGTTGTCCCTCCACTCCTAGACAATCAAGCTCCTGTGGTCGTAGGAGCTTTGTCAGAGGCCACTCCAATGGGCGACCTGCTCACTGGTATGGGTGGTCCAGAGGTGGCCCCCATGCGTAGCGTTGAACCACTTGAACTGTTGGCGGATGAGTTTGAGGGAGCTTCCGATATATACGACGTGTTTAGCCCGCAGAATCAGACATCTTTTGTGACCGTTACTAGGATTGTTAATCACCTTAAAGTCGCTAATACTGTGATGCCAACCACATCGGCAGAAGTAAGTAGCGACTATGGGTGGAGAACTCCTCCTTGTCGTGGTTGCAGTGCTGACCACCAAGGTATTGACTTTGTCCCTGGGTTTGGGAAGCCTATTTTTGCTGTGGCCGATGGGATGGTCATTGACATGGGGAACAACGGAGGCTACGGAAATTTCGTGAGGCTGAAGCACCTCATTGGTAATTCTGAGGGTGTCATCGAAGAGTGGGAGACACTCTACGCACACATGAAAGACGACTCCTTCCCCGAGGGGATGATGATTGGAACTGTCGTCAAGAGTGGCGACACTATTGGAGCTGTGGGTAATACCGGAATGTCAACTGGACCCCACCTTCACTTCGAGCTGTTCATCAACGGTGAAAACGTGGACCCGTTGCCGTTGCTTGGAACCTACAAAGTCATCATCGTAAGTGAAGAAGACTACGATGACTACATGTTTGTAGGAGAAACCTTTAAAAAGGTAGAGACCGTAGTTAGCTACGAGTAGTACATACTAGAAGTTTTTAGTGTATTATTATTTCTAGGTGGATAGTGGTTAATCCGTAAAATAAATCCCCCCGTAGTCAATCTGATTGCGGGGGGTATTTACGTTATATAAAAGCTTTTTATACAAACCAAAAACGCCCCCCTGCCAATATATTCAGGAGAGCGTTTTGGTAGATGTTGGACCACCACCTTAGTTAATCCAGTAATAAACCATTTCTCTATGATTTCGATTGAACATTTGAATCATTCAACTCCTTACTGACCTGGTGGTCATAGGTATGTACTTGTACACCTATTTTATCTGAAGAGCAAATGTTCTAGATTATGTAGTGTGAACACTTCAGTCGGAGTAGATTCCTACTGGATATCGGTGAACAACTGGCCCAATCTTTTTTCCAACGGAGAAAATATTGTCCCCAATGTGAGTGAGAGGGTGGCCTATTTTTTGAAGAGCCTCTACATCTAAGACAGACTGCTCGGTAAAGTTATCTTCAGTCCAGACAGAGCCACTAAACCCGCTAGCCTTCATTACCTCGGAGATAGAGTGAACGCTGTATTCGTAGTTGTGGCGGTCTAGGGTTCCCGCATTGCGATACTGCATGTAAAAGTACGGCTCATAACCTTTAAGTATTCGAACTATACCTCGTGCGCTTGCAATATTAGGAGTTGTAAGAACAAGAGTTCCGTTGGGCTTAAGTACCCGATTAATTTCTGACATCATAAACATCGGGTCTTGCTCTAGGTGCTCGATAACCTCTCCGCAGATAACGTAATCAAAAGTCTCGTTCTCGACGGGCAAGGGGGTTGTCTCGATATTAAGACGATAGACGGGAACCTTACGGGACCTCTCGCCCGAGGAAACGCTCATAGAGCCCTTAGGAGCCTTGGTAAGGTCGTAGTCGGTGACGTGGACTTGGAGGTCTGGCACGAGCTCTTGTAGGACTAGAGGGTAGACTCCGCTAGTTCCTATCTCGAGGAGCTTGCCTTTTAGAGGCTTCTGGTCGAGGAGAACGCTAAGAGTCCTACCATAACGCTTTAAATGAGTTTTGTGGTAGGAGTTAGTTGAGGAGGCTATTTCTTCGACAAGCTCTTGTACGTTCTTGTACGTCGTAGTTTTTATCTGCTCCACAGTAGAAGTCTACTAGACTTTATTTGACTTAAAGATGGCGTAGTTTAAAATTTCTTTAGCGACATTTACTCCGCAGTATTCCTCAAAACCTTTAAACCCAGGGGCAGAGTTTGCTTCGCAGACTTTATAACCGTTCTCATCAATTAAAAGGTCAACACCAGCGATGTCTAGGTTGAGAACTTTAGCGGTTTCTGTCGCAATAAAAACCAGCTGGTCGTTAAGAGGGTAAATCTCGCCCGTACCTCCCCGAGAAATGTTTGCCCTAAAATCTCCATCAGAGCTACTACGCTTCATGGCACCAAGAACTTTTCCACCGACAACCAAGACTCGGATGTCAACTCCAGGGGAGAAGTCCACGTACTCTTGAATAAGAATGTTTAGTGGAGAGTTGAGGCTACTCACAAACTCCATGAGCTCTTCAAGAGCAGACTTGTCGCGGACGAGGTGGATGCCTTTTCCGTAGCTGCCACTAAGAACTTTAATAACGCAAGGGAACCCAATTTCTTTTTCAACAAAAGAAGCGTCTACAGGGAAACGAACTAGCATGGTCTGCGGAACAGAGATATTGTGTTGCCTCAGAATTTGAGTTGAGTACATCTTGTCCATGGATGCGTCTATAGAGTCAGCGTTGTTAAGGACAGGAACATGCAAACGCTCGAGGTGCCGAAGCACACTTCTTGCGTAGGAGTCCGTACCACTACCAGTTCTAGGGATTACGACGTCAGGAAGAGACACAGTGCCCGCTTTAAACCTAATACTTCTACGGTCATCTCGAGTGACCACCAAATCAAAGTCTTTAGGAGCAACAACTTTAAAAAGAACGTCAGCTAACTTAGCTTCTTCAACCACGCGCTTTGCTTCGTGGTCAAGCTTGTAGTCTTTACGTAGATACCAAATCATAATTTACTCCTCGGGCCCCCTAGGAGTTTTGCAATCCTGACCTCCTGTTTACAAGACAGGTGCTCTGCTTCTGAGCTAAGAGGGCGTAGCTACTTAGCTGATGGGAGACTCGGTGTCGTCTCCCCAAGGAACTTCACACACAATCCACTGCCATACGAACTTTCCGTTGGGGTTGTTGGAGTCTGCGGGTCCATAGTCAATCAGTCCTTTCGCAAGTACTTCGCTTGCTTCTGGTGTCGAGTACTTAGTCCAAATCAAATTGTGGTTGTCAAGCTCGGAGTCGAGCAGGTAGAGGTTCTCTTCCGAGTAGCCGTAGAGACATGAGGGTTGGAACTCTTCTTCCCAAGTCTTGAATTTTTCAGTGCTTTTATTCATAGCTATACAATACTCTCGTGTCTACAGTTTTGCAAGCGAAACGCTTTATACTAAGTGTATGAGCCTTCCGTATTATGACGTCGTGATAGCCACCCCTGGCAATAGTGCAAAAATGGAGTATATAAAGTCTTTAGTGGAGACTACCACTTGGCTTAATAAACAGGGACTCTCATATAAGTTTCTTAGCAAATTTAGCTCGTTCGTCCCCAGTGCCAGAGAGAAAACAGCAACAGATTCTAATGAGCATAACTGGGACACTAACGAGATTGCAGGAGGCGCTTTTACATACGGGAAGTTAATGTGGATTGACAGCGACATCGTCTGGGATGTTCAAACCTTTGAACGTATGCTTAATCATAAGTTAGATGTGGTTGGGGCAATGGTCCCTGTCAACAACTCTGGAATGATTACAGCTATGCGTTTAGATGGAAATATGATTCCAAAGACACTTTCGTGGAAAGACTTAATCTTTGACGAAGAGCCTGTAGAGGTGGACGGTATCGGATTCGGAATGTTAGCCGTTCGATATGGCGTATTTGAAAAAGTTCCTCGTCCTTGGTTTCTAATCCGAAAAGCACGTTTAGACAAGGTCGACTTTTCTGTCAACTACGGTGAGGACTATTCTGCATCTCTCAACATAAAAGACGCTGGATTCAAGCTTTGGTTGGACCCGCTCGCTAAAGTGCAACACGTTAAAGAGTATTTATTGTCGCTCTAGGTTTTATCTGTAAAACTAAAAGTTTTTAAATTCTTCCGCCACGGCGTTCACGCTCGCGCCTCTCTTTGTAGCACTCGGGGCAGTAGCTTCCTTTGAACCTAGTACGGTGTCTATAGCAAGGATAACCTAACTTAGAACGCATTGCTCTGCTCTTCTTTCTTAGATGTCATTTTTTCTTTATATTCCGTAGCTAGGTTTTGTACGGTCTGGTTCTTGTAGTGTACCGTCTTTACTCTGTCAAGTGTGAAGCTTCTCCATTGCTCACAGTTCTTGGGGCCACCCCACACGTCAATCCACTCCGCGCCTTGGGGAGTCTTGACGTACTTGATAAATCTAAACCTGCCTCGTTCTCCGCTAATCTTTAGTTCTGTTCCAGGTATAACATTTCTTCCGTTTATTTGAATGCTGTCTAGTTTTTCCCACTCGGCACTGAGGTCGGGAGTTATGTTTTTGGTTTTTCTTCTTGGCAACTCTAATTCCTTTTTCTTGAAATTTAGATATAAGATAAAATTATACTATGAGAAAACCCCTCCCTGTAGTAATTTGGGAGGACTATCAAGCTTGGGAACAGTATAGCCACACCCAGTGGAGGTGGTCATTTAATAAGCTTGAAGTTGCTTTGCGTCAAGGACTTCATGCTGGGCCTGCTGGTGTTCCCCCGTCACACGAGGGTCTTTTTATTTCGCGTCCAATATACAATCTGTATGGGATGGGGATTGGAGCGACACAGTTCACATACGAGACGAGTATGTATGAAGAGATGGTGGCACATAATTTTGTACCACCTGGTTATTTTTGGTGCGAGTGGCTTTCGGGGGACCACCTATCAATTGACTATCAAAGATACGACAATGGAACATGGGAGGTATCTTCCGTCTGGCAAGGAAGACACTACTCTGATACGAATTTAACTAAGTTTAAATCTTGGACCAGACTTTCTAATAGGGGGGCCCCATCTCCTTATGAACTGCCTTTGGAGCTCGAGTGGTTGTCAGAGTCCGAAGTTAATTTTTTTAATGTGGAACTAAAGGGCGAGCATATTGTAGAAATACACCTAAGACCAGGTGACTTAATGTTTAAAGATTTGCCAGTTGGAACAGCGCTCTATCCAGTGTGGGAGAACGAAAGCGAATTCCCAATGGGGGAGTTGATTCCAGATACAGACCCCAAAATGTCTCGACACAGGGCAAATGGGTACTTAAACGAAATACGAGACGGATTTATTGTCGTGCGTAACGAGCACCAGTAGCCAATAAGTTTTTTACTTTAGTGCGTTTTTTGCAGGCAACCAGTTGTCATAGTCACTGGGATAGTCAAAGTCTTCTGTTAGGTCATCAATAACGACGTGGTGCCCAGCTACAAATATGGCTTCATCTGCTTCATTGGTTTTAGTGTGATTTCCAGTTACTAGTTTTCGAAAAAGCGCCCAACCACCAGCGTCGACGTCCACGAGGGAGAGGCTCTTGATAGCGTCACGAACGACTCGGTGGTTGTGTGGCGGAACAAAGAAGGCATAGATTTCTCGCCATTTTTTCCCAGTAATTTTCGAGCCACTAGGTCTACAGAAGAAAGTCCAGTCCCCAGAGTGGGTCATTATTGTCTCGACTGCCTCATCGGTGAAGTAGACGTCCCCGAAGACAAGCACAACGTTTTGGTCACCCCACAGCAACATTGAGGAAAGAAACTTGTCTATCTCTGTCTCAAGATTTGCTTTTGGCGTGTAGTGGACTGCATAGTTAGTGCCGTATCGAGGGTCTTTTGGTCCAACAATGACCACTTCGTCAGCGTATTCTCCAAACTGATGAGCGGTTCTTTCTATAAGTCTTTTACCGTCAATCTCAATGAGATGCTTAGGAACGCCAAGATAATTCCCCCAGCGCTCACCTGAACCAGAGGCAAGAATAAGTACTCTAGTGCCAATGTGCATACACTAATAATACTTTACTTTTGTAGAGGTTATTAAGTGCTTAAAGTTCTATTATACTTCCGACATATTCGTGACTGTAAGACCAACGCTCGTGGTTCATGCCCCATCGGAGCTTCTGAGCATTGTTAACTCCGTCCCGTCGCTTCATATGATTCTTAGATGTAGCCCTCCAAACAGGAGAATTATCACGATACTCCCCCAAACGGGGGTGGGAAGTTTTAGAAAAGTAGCGCTTACCCTGTTCGAGGTAGTGCTGGGCAACAACCTCAGAAATACGGGGTCCAAACCCAAAACCCTGAAAGTCAGGGTGAACAACTAAACGGTGCTCTCGCCAAGCATTCTTTACTGTGCCAGATGGGTACGTCATAGCCGAAGCAAAACCGACTAAGCGTCCCTCCCAAACTGCCACGTAGCTGTGTGAGGCTTTGTTGATTTGTTCGGAGAGATAGTGGTGCGGAGCGAAGTAGCTCCAAATGCTGTTGTGGGCAGGATATACGTCGATAACCAGTTCTGGTCGATGAAGCCACCTCCCGTTAGTCCACTGCCCTTTGTCGGTGTCAATAATCCAGTCGGGGTCCAAAAACTCAAGAATATCCCTGTGGACTGTAGCAAGAACGACACCCTTAACGTTATTTCTTCGGATGTACTTAGACATAGAAGTAGAGGATGCCTTGGCAACATTTCGGTCAATCACAGAAGTAAACTCGTCAATGACAGCGCCGTCCCTAAGCAAACGCGCCAAGTCTGCCCTAAACCTCTCGCCGTTAGAGAGAACACTGTAGGGCTTAACCCACGTGGGGACACTCATCAAACCAGATGCAGAAAACTTCTCATTAGCCTCCACCGCACTAGAAAAATGCGAAGCGATGGACTTATTGGGTTGCCATACAATTTCCTCGGAAGAGCCAAATTCTTTCAGAAGAGTTGACTTGCCTGTACCAGACGCACCAACAATAACCCCAAGCTGAAAGTCCTGAGGGAGGTCTTCGGGAAGAAGGTACGGGTAAAAGGTTCCTGAACCCTCGGAGGCGTAGTCAAAAGGCAAAATTAAACTACTAGTAATTTCGTCCATTTCAACAAAGGACTTAAGAGGAGTCGTAGAACGCTGTAGGGGTTGTGGGCCATCAATACTCATAACGTCACGCTTTCTCTAAAAACTGGGGAGGAGAGTTCCGAAACAAAAACACTCCATGTGTCTCTACTAACAGCCCACCCGTTAGTTGGGTCTATGTCTCCTTTTTTCCAAAACTTAGCTTTTTTGTCAAAGTCCTGTTTGGTAATCGAGCCAACAATAAAACCTCGAGTAAACCTATTAATGTCTGAAGAATCGCTGTCGGTTGAGAACAAAGAAATAAACATGTAGTAGTCCACGTTTTGAAAGTCTTTGACGTAGTCGTAAACAGAGCACTCATATTTTGGCAAAGGGGGTACCGTGCGCTCTTTAGTTTTAAACTCTATCTTCTTGTCGCCCTCTGGGAGGTGAACCATCACATCAAATTCTGTGGTAAAAAACGGTGTGTAAAGAGTGTTTAGGTTTTTCAGGTATTCTTCACCAACAAGCTCCCCAAGACAGCCAGTCTGTTTTGCACCAAGGCGGTTACCTTGTTTAACTGTTTGAAACATATCAGGCATCTCTCGAGCACGCTTGTCTGCCTCCGCCAGCAAGTGGAGGACGGGGACTTCTAAAATTCTGTCCTGTGTGGTCAAGTTAAAAACCGTCGTTCTCTAGGCTGCGTTGGTAGGCCTCGGGGCTTAGGTCAACATCAATAGGCTCAATGATTTGCTTGGCCTTAGTGAAGAAAATAACATCAGAGCCCTTGTTGCTCTCGAGAGCCCACTGGATGTTCATGTCAAAGACTGTTTTAATGCGTTCTCGCTCTGCGGAAACTCCAGCCTCAAAGCCGACTTCGTAATCATGCTCTGTGTCATTTTCTCCATCGCTATAGCCGTCGGAGTAGGCCTCGTCAAGCGTCTTGCCAATAACTTTTTTAAGTCGCTTGTAGGCGTCCTTATTTCCGTAGTGCTTAAATTGATAACTCATAGCAATAGATTATCAGTCTTACAGGGAAAAACAAAAAAGCCCAAGCTACTTTAAAACCTACGCGCAAACTCCAACGTCTCAACAAGCTTACGGCGACGTTTCTTTTTAGAATACGAATCAGTATGCACCTCGGCAACAACAAAACCAAGAAAAGATGTTCCTTCACGCGAAAGATACTGCAACGTTTCAGCAACGGGCTGAGTGCCTCTACCGGGAACCAAATGCTCATCCAACAAATGAAAACGCTGGTGGTGGTGGGTACCATCACACAAGTGGATGTGTTGCAGACGGTCGCCCATGCTTTTAGCCAAATCTAAACCACTCACGCCCTGATAAGCACAATGCGAAAAATCCAACGTCATATAGTCAACGTCCATAGAGGGGGCAGAGGGGTCCCAGCTCGGAGCAAAAACAGGGAGACTTACACCAAAAAACTCGGGATTAAACATGTTCTCGACAGCAATTCTTAAATCAAACTCGGCAGAAAGCTCACGAACAAAACTAGAAAACGTCAACGCATAGACAGGTTGCCAAAAATATGGGGGATGGACCACAACAGTAGACGCCCCTACAGCAACCGCCAACTCACACGAACGCCTTAACTTCTCTCGAGGATTGCGCCCAAAAACATGCGAAGAAAGCATTAACACCGGAGAATGAATCGAAAAAATAGGAATACCGTGCTTCTTAGAAAACTTATTAAGAGAACGTGCATCCTGAGAAGACGGGTCTTTGGTGACCATAATCTCGATACCGTCATAGCCTAATTCAGAAGCAACTTTAAAGGCAGTCTCTGTTTTAGACGGAAAAACACAGCTAGTGCTCATACCAACAAGGAAAGACACTCTACCGTCCCACCAAAGTACTTAAAAAGATGTTAGCTACATTAGCCCACGAAAAATTTAAAGAGGACTTATAACAATCTTTACGAGAGAGGTATGTTGCTGCAACAATTGCCTGCTCAGGGGATGTGTAGGAGTTCCCTACAATAAAACCATTTACCCCGTCCTCGATGACAGCATTGGGCGCAACCTCATCAAAAGCTACAACAGGAGTTCCGCAAGCGAGAGACTCAATCATCACCACACCAAAAGTATCAAACTTGCTGGGGAAGAAGAACACGTCAGCATCTTGGTAGTGGGTGAAGAGTTCCTCGTGAGGAACTCGTCCAGTAAATGTTACTTTTGGAAACTTATTTTTTAGCTTCTTTAACTGCGGACCGTCACCAACCAAAACGCAATCAAACTCGCCAGACAAAGACAACCGACAAAAATCCTTAAGATTCTTCTCCTTACTGACCCGGCTCACGCAGATAACTCGAGGGCGAGAACGGGAGACAGAGAAATCATTGTCTCTAAAATGAAAATCAGAACGGTCAACCCCCCGAGACCACACGCGGAGGGAGTCGGATTTAAAGCCTTTATCAACAAGAAAAGACTTCATACCCTTGTTTGTCACCAGAACTTTAGAACTGGAGGAATGAAACAAAGCAGACAAAGACCAGCTAATCTCCTCGGGAATACCAAACATTGTGCTTAAAAGCATCGGAAAGTTGGTGTGAAAACTTGTCGTATGCCTGATTTTTCTTACGGCGCAATACTGCTTAGCAGAGATACCTAATGGGCCTTCGGTAAAGATATGAATTGCATCAAATTTCAAAGAGTCCAGAATCTTCCACAGCTTGACGGGGATAGCTAAAGAAATATCAGGATATAAATTAGAAAGATTGATTTGTTCGAATAGTCCGGGGTGGATAACCGTAACGTGATACTTATCTGAGGAACAAAGTTCTTCGTACAAATGGGAAATCGTGGTTACAACGCCATTAGTCTGTGGGTACCAAGCATCCGTTACAAACACAATATTTCGCATTAGACCTCCACTATCTAGGGTAGCGCATGGAGAACTACTTACGGCGGAAAAGCAAAGAGCCCCCTTGGTAGGGGGCCCTTTTTATTTAGTTATTACTTTTTACCGCAAGTGCACTTGTCTCCGCACATTAGCTAGCCTTTGCGTTGACCTCATACGAGGTGTTTGTTGACTCAAAGAAGTTCACCAACTGCAGAGTGTCGTTGGCGGTTGCCATCCACTTTGCGGGGTTGGTGACGTTGTAGTACGGCTCGAAGCCAAGCTCTTCGAAGCGACGGTCAGCGAGGTACTTAACGTACTGGCTAACGTACTCGGCGTTGAGACCAAGAATGCCCTTCGGGAACTGGGCCTTGTTGTAGTCAATCTCCATTTCAACAGCCTCGATAATCATGTTGCGAACCTCCTCGACGAACTCAGAAGTTGCAATCTCTGGGTTTTCTTCCAAGACTGTCAGAATCAGATTGATGCCGAACTTGAGGTGGAGAGACTCGTCACGGACAACCCAGTCAATGAGAGACGCATAGTTGCGGAGCAGGTTACGCTGACGGAAGGAAAGCGCCACCATGAAGCCTGAGTAAAACCAGATGCCTTCCATGATGATGTTGTACGCAATCAAGTTGCGGACAAAGTCCTGCTTACCCTCAACGGTGTTGATGTCAAGAGTCTCTTCAGTCATCCGCTTGATGAACTTGGTCTGGAACTCTTCCTTACGAGCAATCTCGGGAGAGTCCACGTGCTGGGCGTAAATCGTCTCGCGGTCAACGGGGAACGTCTCAAGGACGTACTCGAAGCTCATGCAGTGGTTGGCTTCTTCCCACATCTGCTTGGCGAGGTAGAGGTGCGCCTCGGGAGCGTTGATGTAGGGGTAGACGCCAAAGGCCAGAGCCTTGTTGACGATGAGTTCCGAGGGGTTGAAAAAAGACATAAGAAACTCGAGAGCGTGACGCTCTTCGTCCGTCATCTTCTTGAAGTCGGCGATGTCTTCACCCAACTGAATTTCGTTGGGGAACCAGGTGTTAGCAACAGCTTGGTCGTAGAGGTCCATAGCCCACTGGTAACGCACTGGCTTGAGAAGCAAGCCCTCTTGGATTCCTTTTCCTAGGATTCCCATTATTTTCTCCTTATTTATTAGTTGTTTTAGTTTTTAGCTACTGCGAAACCAAAGCCCTTTTTAGGTGCTCCAGCCGTGTCATTTGTAGAAATCTGCTCGGTCTTGTTGACCTTGACGGTCGACTGCTCGGCAGTGTGGCGTGGCTTCATGTGCAGGTAGTAGGTGGTCTTAACACCGAGGTCCCATGCAGATGAATAGATGGCCATAATCTCATCGATGTCCCTAGTCTCTAGGTACATGTTCCGAGAAATCGCTTGGTCAACCCACTTCTGCGCTCTCGCTGCAACGTGCAGGAAAGCAAGTGGGTCGAGCTGGAAGCTCGTCTTATAGACGGCCTTGATGGTGTCAGGAATTTCATCGATGCTTTGGATGTCACCCTGACTGCGAAGAATCTCTCCACTGTGGGACTCCCACAATCCGAGAGCCTTGAGGTCCCTAACCAAGTTCTCATTAATCTCGAGGAACTTGCCCGAGCTGGTTGCACGGCTAAAAATCTGTGCAAACTGAGGGTCAAGACCAGGAGTCGTGCCAGCGACCAAACCGATAGAGGCGGTGGGGGCAATGGCCATCAGGGTTGCATTGCGGATACCGTGTTGCTTGACACGCTTTCGTAGAACATCCCAGTCGAGAGTGCTTCCACGTTTAACCGTAATGGGAACCTCGCGGTTCTTCTCAGCAAGGTCAATGCTGTCAAATGGGACCATTCCCTGAGCCCAACGGGAGCCTTCGAAGTTGGGATAGGCTCCACGCTCCTTGGCAAGCTCAATGCTCGCCTCAATGGCTGCGTAGGAAATGTGCTCAGTAATAACATCAGCGAGGTCATAAGCTTCCTCGGACTCATAAGAAATACCGAACTTCTCAAGGATGTCGGTAAATCCCATGTAGCCAAGACCAATAGCGCGATTCTGCTCGTTGGAGTTGTCTGCCTCGGGAACACTGGAGCGGGTGATGTCGATGAGGTTGTCCAGCTGACGCACGGCCAACTTTGCACTTTCGGCAAGCTTTACATAGTTGAGGCTCTTGTTGTCTTCATTCAGGTGCCTACTCAAGTTAATGGAAGCCAAGTTGCAGACCGAGACATTCTCTGCGTCCTGCGGGAGAGTAATCTCTGTGCACAAGTTGGAGCAGTGAATCGTTCCTGTGTTGTTGTTCAGCGCACGATTATTGATGGTGTCTTTCCAAGTCAGCCACGGGTGGCTGGTTCCTTGGAGAGAAATCAAGATTGCCTTGAACTGCTCCCTAGCGCCAATAACTTTGTACCGTTCAATATGACCAGCCTTGGCTTCTTCGACATAGTGGGCATAGCGCTCGGAGAAGGCGGAGCCGTAAAGCTCATTGAGGTCGGTAACCTCGAGGGGGTCAAAAAGATACCAATCTTCATTGTTCTGGACGCGCTTCATAAACTCGTCTGAAATCCATACTGCTGTGTTGGCTGTGCGGGTACGTCGGTAAGGGTCACCAGAGTTCTGACGAAGGTCAAGGAACTCAGGGAAGTCCAAGTGCCAGTTCTCCATGTAGAAGCACATAGCGCCGAACTTCTTCCCACCACGGCTAACAGCCCGTAGGACGCTATCTAAGGTGTGCAAAAAAGGAATAGGCCCCGTAGAGGTGGTGTTATTTGAGCGAATTGGGGAGCCCTGAGCCCTGAGCTTGGTAACCGAAAGACCGATTCCACCAGTGCCCTTCGTGAGCCACATGACATCGCGGGTGGTCTTTGCGATGTGCTCCATGTCATCCTGCATCTCCATAACAAAGCAGTTAGCAAGCTGAGGGGTGGCAGTTCCAGCATTAGCCAGAGTGGAGCCAGCAGCGAGGTATTCTAAGGCGCTCATCTTCTTATAAAAGCGGATTGCATATTCGGTAGGATTCTTTTCGTTGAGGCTGAGCCCCATAGCAATACGCATCCAGAAGTACTGGGGAACCTCGAGAGGGCTCTGACTACGGTCCTTGAGGGCGTATCGATTCATAAAGGTAACGATGCCGATGTACTTAAACAGCTCGTCGTTGGCTGGTTCAAGTGCCTCTGAAAGAGCCTTAAAGTCGAAAAGACCGTCAATAGTAAACCGCTCATCCATGAGCTTCTGCTCAACGCCAGTACGGATAACCCGCTCAAAGTGCTCAACGTGGAGGGCCTTTAGTTGTTCTTTGTTGTTGTATTTTCCGAACACCTTCTTATAGAGACTCTTCAAGAAAAGACGGGTAGCAACCTTGTCAAAAGCGGGGTCATCTTTAATGTTCTGAAGGGCAACCTGAACAACTGCCTCGTCAAGTTGTTGGGTGGTAATGCCATCAAAAAGCGTGAGTTCAAGCTCACTGGCAATCTGGGTAACCCACGAAATATTTTGGTCAAGGTCAGAAGTAATGTCTTCGATAGCTTGATTAATTTTATCTGCGTCGTATTGCTCGGAGCGTCCGTCTCGTTTGGTGACGTAAATGTTAGTCATTATGGGGTAGTACCTTCCTAGTTAATTGCAGCTAGCATTCCGTTTAGGATTGCTGACTTTCTGGTTGTTGTTTCAAAATTGTAGATATCTGAAGTTCTTAGTGCATCCTCTACCAAGACAACTCTTGCTGAGCGAGATGACTGTGGACCTGTAATACTTGGCAGATTTGGGGACCGCTCTAGTTTTCTCACTAGAGTTGGGATTCCTAAATCAATAAGATTTTCTATATTCCTTGCAATAATTCTTAGAGAGTAGAGCTGGAACCTGTGGTCTTGGTTGGCCACATGCCTAGAGTCAACTCCTAAAGTTTGTAAAAGAAGTTTCACTTGGTACAAAAAATCTACGTTGTTTGAGTGCAGATGCCATATCGTTGGGCCCGTCTTTCTTTTTAAAAGACCTGAGTCAAATAGACCCGCGAGCCACTCGAGCTTTGTTTCTACACTGTACTTTGGGTCTAGTGGTACTTCGAAGTCTCGAGGGAGACTTTTGTTGTAGACCAGTGAAGTAGATGTGGTTTTTTCTGTGTCAAGCGCTAGCTCTGGTAAAGCTGTCCTACGAACTCCAAAGATAGATGCTCGAGAGACTTTTAGTCTTGAGCGCCAGTACCTTTCGGAGCCTGAGTAGAAACCGTGGCTATAGGCAAAGGGAAAATTCTCCTGACCACCCTCCGAGATAGGACAACTAGGAACTCTCAATATTTTGTGGTCACTAGTCAGTTCCCCAACTTCCTTGGTTTCTATCTCAGAAAGTGTTTTTCCTTTTTGAAGATATACAAGAGAGTTACTTGAGCACAAAAGTTCCAGTGTGTTTTCAGTTGTAAGTTTTACTATGGGGGTGTCTGAGCCCGCCTTAATTGCAATTGCTTCCTCGAAAGTGTAGCCATTCCAAATTTTTGTTGGTTTGCCCTCTAGGGACAAGATTGTTTCATATCCCTTTTCAGTGAGAACTAACGTCTCTGGAACAACTCCCCAAACCTTAGACACCCCCCTAACCCTCTTAAACTACTGACAAGATTCGCAGTTTAAAAGCTCCATGGGGTCAACGGGGCAAACAATTCCGTCGACAACATCAACAGAGCTACTAAAAGAGGTGGTGGTGGAGGTGGACATGCTGGGGTTCCTTTCTCGGAAATAAGATAAAAATGGGCCAAGAAACCGCAGAATCTTGGCCTATTGGGGTCGAAGAAACTCTAGTCTAGCAGACGGATTATTTGTTCTATAACATTTTTTATGGACAACTAAACCCCCTCTCGGGGGCCTAGTTGCCTAAGAGTAGCGAAATTACTCGGGCGGGCAGAGGTGCGCTTGCACTACTTGCTAGCTTATTACTATCTTACAATTATTTACTGCGCTCGAGTAAATCTCGGCGGTCGTTAATGTACTTGGCTGATGCTTGTATGTTCCCTTGGCTCTTAACAAAGTGGTGTGCGCAGAAGAGAAGGAAGCCCGTTTCGAAGAAGACTTGAACGTATGCCTGAGATGGGCACTGGTCGCAATTGTGGAACTCAGAAAGCTCTAGATAGTCAGAGGGGTATTGAGTTTCGGACTGCACAGTGGTTAGGGCCATATCTTTATTTTACAGGTAGAATTGTTCTGTGTATAGAGCTCGTACTGGCAAGACTCCACTTTTAGAGGGAGTCAATCTAAAAAAACTCCGTTTTGCTGAACCTGGAAAAGGCAAGATGTGGTCTTCATTTAACCCATCTATCTCTAAGAACCCAGACGGAAAGCTTGCTGTAGTTTTCCGCTCTAGCAACTATCTCTTGGGTCAGTATCAAAACTACGCAAACCTGACTGTCGGAACAGCTATTAGAAACAGAGTCTTCTTTGCTGACGTAAATGACAAGTTGGACATGGAGAATTTCCGTGAGGTGGAATTTCTTGGCGAATATAGAAGAGGAGTGGAAGACTGTCGGCTTTTGTGGAGAGACGGTTCTTGGCATTTTCTAGGGGTAATCTGGGAAACCAAACACACTCCTGTTCCTAGAGTGGGTCTGTTTAAGTATGACGAAAAGAAAAGCGTTGCGAAGCTTATAGAAAAGTACGAAGGTCCAGAACCAAAAAGGACTGAGAAAAACTGGGGAGCCTTGGCTATGGGAGAGAGCTCTGAGTTTGACTTTATCTATGACACTGAGCGTGTGTATAAAAATGGGAAGCTAGTCAAGCTCTCTCGTCCAAGAAAGAAGTATGGTCACATACGAGGGGGAACCCAGCTCATTGACTGGGAAGACGGTTACCTAGCAGTCGTGCATGTTACAAGCAAGACCACCGAGCGAGTTCTTAATCCAGGAACCTTTAGTTATCAGGATGCGCACTTCAGGGACTACACGCATCTGTTTGTTAAGTATGACCTGCAAGGGAATCTTGTGGGAGTCTCTTCTGAGTTTATTTTTGATATTGGGTGGATTGAATTCGCTTCGGGGCTGGTGCAAGTTGGGGACAAGCTCGTTATTTCCTACGGCGTAGATGACGCCTCTATGTCCTTCTTTGTTGTAGATGTAGCTGTAGTTCGGAAGATGTTGCGCAAAGTCTAGGTCTCCTATAGTGTTCTACTGTGGACATCAACATAGAATTCAATAACTACCCAGACTTCTCAGAAGAGGGCGAACCCCCTTGTGTTCACTACCCACCAGACATGTTCTTTGCGGACTTGGATGACGAGTATCCAGTAAACGCCACGTACATAACAAACGAGGCAAAAAAGGTTTGCTACACGTGCCCATACCAACTGAAGTGCCTCACTTATGCAATTGAAGAAAATTTAGTGGGGGTGTGGGGCGGGACAAGTCAGAGGCAACGTAGAGATATTATTAAGACAGGAAAAGTATTTATCCCCCTCATTCATCTAGTCGGGGGAGTAAACAGCCGAAACAAGAAAAAGGTGACTTAGTGTCCAGTGGAAGCTACTTCGGAAAAGGCGCTGAGTCTTGGGAGTATCCTGATTTTGCAGACCCTAAGAAGGGACCACCATCTTGTCAAGGAAAAAATGTAGAACTATTCTTTGTTGAGCCCAGTGAGCCTGAGTTCAGGGAAAGTACGGCAGAGGCAAAAAGTTTATGTAGGCAATGCCCTTATGTTGCTGAGTGCCTAGAGTGGGCAGTCAAAAACAACGAGATGGGTGTGTGGGGCGGAACAACCGAGCGTGAGCGAGCTTCAATGAAGCGCAGAGGTCTACGTCCTTGGAATTTATACAGAGACTTCTAAGTCGTCTCTGGAATTTCTTCGAAGCCCTTAGATGCCATCTGCTCAACAAAAACTTGAATCAGCTTGACGGTAAGAAGATGTTGCTCTGACTCTGTATCGGGGTCCCATCGGTTGATGATGTCTCCACTGGAGAGAACCGCTGCTGACCAACCGTCGTGGATTTCCGAGGCTTCAAGCGCTATTAGTGTGTTTTCTGGAATGTCAGCAATCATAATAAGTTTTTCTCTCTAGTCCCGTTGGTTTTCCATGGAGAAGTTGGTCTACGAGGTAAGCAAGTTCCATCTTCTTGTAGTGCTCTTTAGCCTCTGCAACTTTTTCAGGTGCATTTTTTGTCGTCCAGATGTACTTGTTTCTGGCTTTTTTGTACTGGACGGCCCAGTCTACTGTGTTTTCGTCTAGTCCCATGGGGAGCAGTTGCAGGGCTGTTCGTGGAAGCGCTTGCAGGAATCTGCACTCTTCCGCTCCCACTCTCGTATCTCTCCCCAGGTTAGTCCATTGAAACCGCTAGGGGTGTCGTCGGAGGGAACTTTAGTCTCTGTGTCTTGCATCTTATCTACCTCTCTATCGTGTGGTTAGCTTGAAGTGTAGCACTGACTTGCACTAGTAGTGGGAACTAGTATATACTTTTCTTATGAGCAATCCACGTAATGAAGTATTTATAAGTCTTGGAGACGGTTCAGAAGATAGTGTCGGGCTGAGTAACAGCTCCGTACCTCCTGCGCCTCCTGCACCAACGGCTGGTATGGCAGAGATTATTGCCCCCGCTGTTAAGCCTGTGCCTGAGTCTGCATCTGCATCTGCTCCTTCCACTTCTGAGTCACCCTTTGACATTAGGATGGCCAAAGCAAAGAAGAGGTACATCGAGAAGGCAAAGAAGAAAACTCTTGACCGCTATGAAGTCCAAGAGTCACGTCGTGCTCCTCGTATCCAGATTGACCAAGGTGTTGTCTTGGCAAGCTGGGTATTCGCCGTAGCCGTCGCTTTCATAACCTCCGCAATTGTGTCGTTCAACGGCATCACATCCGTGGCAGTCTTTGTTGGATTGTCGCAAGCGTGGATGGCCTCGCTGTTTTTCTTCTTTATCGAGCTGATGTACCTGCTGTTTCTTCTGGCGTACCTGATTTTGTCCTCTAGGACAGATGATGAAGGTAATAGGGAGAGCACTGCTGGGGCAATTATGGGGATGGTCTTCTTTGCTGCAGTTGCAGTGGGCGCTAATGGCTTCCACACTGGCGATTTTTGGGAGTGGAACTTCACTGAGCCTCGTTTTTGGGCGGGTTTTGTGTTGTCTATCAGCGCTCCGCTTGCAATTATCTCTATTTCGAAGATGGCTTCTCGCGTAGTCTTCGCTTCAGCGGTAAGGGTGGACTAGCTCTTTGCTCGTAAACCCCTAACTTTGTAGAAAAGGTACTAGATGTCTGGACCGTTGTATGAGCAAAGACTCCTGAAGTACCACCTTGGTGAGTCGTTTGCAACGGTAAAAGTGATTCCGCTGGACTCTGGCAACTGTACTGAGTGGTGGGTTTCCCATAACTCTGAGAAAAACTTACGGGTAGTGGGTAATTTCTTGATTCCTATTCTCGGTTATACGGTTGCAGAGGCAGAGCAAAGGTGCGGACATATCGCTCAGGGGGTCGTAGAATTCGCTGTGTGGTCAGGAAATGGTGTTTCTGGGGTGCCTGGTTCGTCAGATGAAGGTCGCAGGGCGCATTGTTTGTCACATTTAATGGAGCACTATGAAACTTTGGAACGTTCTGGGGTTTCTGGAGCCGTAGAAAAGACGTGTGCTCTGTACCTTTTGGCGTTGGGATTCAATATCAACAATCCTGCAGCGCTGATAGCGCAGGCAGAAGGTTTGAGTTCGGTCAAGACTGTACATGAGCGTCTGGCTTACGGGCGTAAGCTTGGGCTGTTGAATTCTCCTGGGAAAGGAAAACGTCGGTAATGGGTAACTATTGGGAAGAGCTGAGCAAGAGTCTTAAGGACAGGCAGGACGCTGTTGTCTTTGAATGGCTGGAAGCTGTTGTAGAGGGTCGTGAGGAGTTCTACTGGCATATCTCCGAACCTGTTGAGTGGGACGTGGAACTACAGTGCTGGACGGTTCTTGCTAAGTATGCGGGGAACGGAATCGGTGTGGAGTTGAAATCTGGTGAGCGGGTATTTTTGGTTAGAGGCCGTGGAGATGTGGAAGAGTATGCAAACATTGGACATAGCTTAGATGTTGATAGTGAGCGATACACCTTGGTCTTTAAGGACTAGAATTGTTGTATGAGTTTTCGCATATACCTAGAAATAGATGGAGCCATCAACGCTCCTAGGGCTGCGGACTTGTGGGGCTTAAAAAGTTTTGATTCCATAGACTTTGGCGGATATACGTTTGTCTGGTCAACGTCGGCTGTGGCTGAGTTGGTGGCCCTGTGTGAAGATTTTGGTGCTGAGATTGTGTGGCTAACGGGGTGGTCAGAAGACATTCCTGTCTTGGCGCGTTTGCTGGGCTTTGGACATATCGGGGCGGAGGGTCGAGTAGTGGAAGAAGTTGGCATTGGGTCAACTCCTTTTGAGAAAGCTGATGTGCTGTTACAAGACGTCATGGACAATCCTCTAAGTGGTGACGGCTGGATTTGGTTGGACCCTGTGTCGGATGATGTGTTGCAGTCGAGTGCTTATGTGCAACGGATGTTAGTTGACGGGGGTGGAGGATTTGTTCCACCTCTGTCTGAGGTGGTGGGGATTACACCTTCTTTGATGAGATATTTGCGAGGGGAGTTGTCGTCTGGAAAGATGAGGAAAACTTCAAAAGGGACAGAGGGGGGCAGTAGCTATGGAGATTCCAACTTCGGAGAGGGAGGTGAAAGATGGACGTAATGAGTTTTATGTTTGGTTTCGTGACAGCAGTGTCGGTTTTGTTTCTGGTGATGTTTGCTGTGGCTGCATCGATGTATAAGAAGCGTAACGGTGGCTGATTAGGTCATCCTTACTTGACAAACTTGTCAAGTGGAGGGGGGTTGTCAAGTAGACAGCCCCCCTTTTTTGGTTTCTGGATTGCGGTGGTGGGTGGACTAATGTAGACTAAAGCAGACTAATCCTACTAATGTTCCTAAAGCAACTAATGTAGACTAAAGCAGACTAAAACGCACTAATCCTACTAATTTTATTGAAGACTAATGTAGACTAATGTAGACTAAAGCTACTAATTTAATTGATTTTCTCTATATACACGTGCGCACATCATGCGTAATTAGGTTTTTCAATCAGATTAGTCGTATTAGTCTGGATTAGTAGGATTAGTAGACATTAGTAGACATTAGTAGACATTAGTGTAGAAATATGGCCTAAAAAGGGTCTTGTAGTATATTAGTGATATCCTAGAAAAGAGACGGAGAACGGTATGAGAGTCATCAGTCCGATGAGTGATGAAGCACTCGAGATGTATCGAAGTGGGAGATTGAAGAAGGTCAAGGACAAGAAAGTTTGCGTCTGTGGACACCCAATGACGTACCACGGAAAGGCAGGAGATATTGAAATTTGTACTCCTGCTAAAGGTCGTTGTCGGTGTAATAAAAGTAGAGAAATCCTCAAGACTAATAACCTTCGGAAGTTCATGTATACGACTGAAGGAGTCGGAGTCAATCACGCTTTAGGTAAAGCGATTACATCATGCAGAGCAGATGACGTCGCTATTGAGTGGTTGGACGTAACGGGAAACAAAGGAGTAGACGGACCTCGGTGCGATATGTGTCTGACAGAAATGTTGGAACCTATTCCTGTGGCAGTGGATATTGCTTTCGATAGACCTGCTATTTCTTCTACTGGCATTGATAAACTTATTTGCATGGGGTGCTATACATCATGGACAACTTCGGAGTAGACATTTGTGTGTGCGGACACCCTGTGTCCAAACATGTACTGGCGGATACTGAGTACGCGAGATGCCACGGGAGCACTACCTTGTGTCGGTGCGAAGGTGGGGTCCGAGTAGTTGGTCGTAGCTTTGGAACGGTGTCTCGTTTCTTTAGACGGGAAATGCGATTCGATGAACGTGGGAGATACGCAACCTTGAATCGAGCCGTAGAGAAATGCTTCGAATCTGGTGGTGAATATGTTTGGCTCACGGCAGAGTGTGAGTCTTGTGGTTTAGATATAGAGGGAGCTCCTACTGCCTATGGTCGTATAGCTAGGGGAGGAGTTTTAGAAGCGGAGGTGGTCTGTGGCATTTGCTCGATTGAACGGGGATAACCATTTCCCTTATGGCTCTGCTGAGCATCTTGGCTTTGAGCTTAAGAAAAAGTTCGGTGCAGAAGTCGGAATGTGGACGGTCTTGTTTTGCTTCAAAGAAAAGTCAGTCGCCCACTTTTTGGCAGTATCCCTCGAGCGTTTTGGTGTCGAGGTTGCGCAATACTGCGCAATGTACTTAGATAGCTTTAGTGAGTTACCTAGACTGATGGACCAAACTAGGGAAGAGATTATTTTGTCGAGTTTAGATTTTGATGTGGACGGAGACCCAGATGGACCTTGAAAAGTTTTTAGAAGATATCGAAGAGGCTGGGTTTATGACAAAGAGCCTTGGGACTCATAGTTTTCTCTACGATGTGCTTAGGTTTTCTAATGAAGAATTTACGGTAGATGAACTGATTGCTCTCCTTTGGGAGGACGCAACACCCGAAGAAGCTCAAGCTGGTAAGAAATACACCCTTGGATATTTCGGAGGTAGTGGCTCAATTAAGCTAAAATTTAACAAGGGAAAAAAGAAGGGGACAAAAAGAAGTGAACTTACGAGGGAACGAAAGCGAGACTCAAGTGGTCGGTTTATTTACTGAGTTCAAACCAATTCCGACTGTTCTCATAGAGACGGAGTACTTCTCTGGTGAAGTTATCGGGATGTACGAAATGCCACACCAGTCTGTCATCTCTGCTTTGACAGCTCCCCATGGCCCTGTGCAGTTGATGGCTATGCTGGATATTTTTAAGTTGGCGCTTATAGACCAGAAGAAGCGCGAGGAACTTGAAGCTATGTCTTTCAATGGCATTGCAGAAATCCTTGGGCAGTGGACTTTTAAAAGTACGGTTGGTAGTGCTTCTTCTCCTGATTCTTTTGGTGAGCTGGATAGTCGTCTTAATCCACAAAGGATTATTGAAATGCTGGAAGACCCCGACGTGAACTTTGAGGATGTTCTCGACGAGTTGAATAAACAACTTTCTGATTTTGAACCTCTTATTGCAGAAAAAAATAAAGAAAAGGCGGAGTCAGAGTCGAAACCAAAAAAGTCTTTCTTTGACTTTTGGAAGAGGTACAAGGGTAGTTCTAAATCTGATTAGCTAGTTCGGGGGCAGAGACAGGGAAGACGTTGGCATTAGAGAAGTACGTGGTTCGAGAGATTTCTTCTCGAGTAGCGACAGAGATGGTAGTGGAGTTTCACTACCTCCACCGTCGGGCACCCTCCATGTACACCTTCGGATTATTTGATTCTGTGACCGAGGAGATGGTCGGATGTATTATCTATGGAAAACCCGCATCGCATTCGCTATGCAAAGGAGTCTGTGGCCCAGAAGAAGCCGTTAATGTCATTGAGTTGACTCGGCTGTGGATTGCTGATGTGACACCTAGGAATGCGGAATCGTTTCTTATCGGTCAGTCGCTTCGGATGTTGCCTGCGGATAAAGACATTGTTGTCTCGTATGCCGAGATTGGTGCTGGCCATGTTGGGGTGGTGTACCAAGCGACCAACTGGTTATACACGGGAATGTCGGACAGACATGTTGAGTGGAGATTAGACGGTAAGTCTGGGTCACACTCTCGTCACTTGTTTGACGAGCATGGTGGAGTCAACGGTGCAAAAGCTTTTTATGGTGAACGGATGGAAAGACACGAGCGTCCTCGGAAACATAGGTATGTAATGTTTCGCGGAAACAAATGGCGTAAACGTGAGCTACTTGAAAAACTTAAGTACGAAGTAAAACCCTACCCTAAAGGACTTGATGTTGTTGTAGACTGACGCCATGATAAAAGATGTAACGTCAGAAAATTTTCAATCGGAAGTTCTAGACCGCAACGGTGTAGTTCTTGTCGATGTCTGGGCCGAGTGGTGTGGCCCATGCAAACGGATGAACCCAATTCTCAACTCAGTCTCTGATGAGTTTGGCGACAAGTTGTTAGTTGCAAAAGTTGATGCTGATTCCAATCCTGAGCTCGTCGAAGAGCTGAAGGTTCAGGGAATCCCGACCATGATTCTTTATGTCAACGGCTCCCTTGTAAAAAGAATCGTTGGGGCACAGCCTCGTCCTGTCATTCAAATGGCAGTCGCTGAGCATGTCATTACTCAACTCTAGTATATCAAAAATCGCATGTAACTCAACCAGAGCTGTGGTATATTAAAACGAGATGAAATGGCCACAAACGGCAAGAAAGGCTCCCGCCTCTCTCCTCGCGCCAAAAATTCTTTCGGAGGAATATGTCAAACGAACTTGACAAAAGTCATATGCCTGATATAGTATACGACTCCGCTCCCCGAGACTTCAGGCCTGACCTATCTTTCTACGGTCTCGAAGAAATAGACCGTGGTGTTTGTGAAGACACATATGAAAACCGTTCAGTTCTTCGTGTCAACCGACTCAACTGGCAAATTATCTATGACGAGAACGGCGAGCCAACGGGTAACATTTTGGCACTATCACCCGAGATGGCATCTCGTATGTCGGAACGGCGTGCGGAAGACCGCAAGACAATTCTGGTCGACCCAAGGAACCTGGACTCCGATTACCTAACGGAGGAGGCTCTCCTTCTCGAGGAGACCGCTGACTCTCTCGCACCGCTGTGGGTTGTCGCAGCGACGAGAACCTGGATTCGTATCCGTACCTCGAGGGAGAACGGTAACCCTAAGGCGATGCCGATTCAGCACGGCCCGCCCCAACGGTGTCGACTTATCAAATCTGATAACACCCGATGCCTGCTCTGGTCTGCCAATCGTGTAACGGATGACGGCCTGTGCCAAAAGCATCTTGGAACAAAGAACAACAACATAACGGGTGCTGTTGCACGAGCGAGGGCGAGAGCCTATCAAGCTGCCCCCATTGCTGTTGAGATTCTGGAACAGCTGATGGAGTCCGCTGAGTCCGAACCCGTCAAGCTCAAAGCAGCAACGGAGATACTTGACCGTGCTGGTGTCCGTGGTGGAATTGAGATAGATGCAAAGGTTGACATCTCTGTCCGTCCAGCATCCGAACTTATCAACGAACGGCTAGCCCGTTTACGCCCCAACGCCATAAGCATCCTTGATATTGAGGAACCCGAACCCGAACGTAAAGAACTTGTACAAATTAAAACCCTCCAACAGGAAGATGAAGACGAAACCGATGCATGAGGAAATATCCCGCGAAGCAAAAGAACTAGCGGACAACATATCTAAAGACATCAAGAATGCATCAACCCGCATTGAGCACATCCGCTTGACACAGCTTGCACTTGAGGCACAAAGACTATCTAACAAGATAGACCGTGTGCTACTTGACAAACCGACCGACGGCGAGTAAACTGGGGGTACCTCTGCTAGGTGGTATGTCCAACACCGAACAGGGGAGGGGGCATAGCGCCCCGGACTATGGCACGGAAGTGGCGCGACCGTGACCGAAGATATAAGCGCCACCCACCAACCACAACCGAAGGACGGACGATGAGCAACTACCCAGAAGGCGTAACGGGTCTCGAGTACGCAATTGCAGGCCCGCAACTAGAACGTAACGGCGTGCACGAAGACTACTGCCGTAATGACGACTGCACTCTCTTTGAGGAGTGGGCTGACCAAGAGGGAACCGAATCTTGGTATGACGGTCAAGGAAACTTCCGTTGGACATGCGAACGGTGCAACGGCGAGTACGATATGGACCTGCCTCAACCCGAGGAGTACTCCTACTAGTACACACCCCCCAACGTGATACACTAGCGATGTGTTCAAAAGGAATGAAGTTCACCCGTTTGTAGAAACGGCAAGCGCCTACGTTGGCTATACGGCAAGACCTACTGCCAACGACTTTATGGCGTTCTCGAAGGTAACGGGTGACTACCAGTGGGACGGCTCGTTCCTTGACGTCATTGTTGACAAGACTCTAGCGAACGGCCTGCTCCCAAAACACGCGAACACAACCAGTGCCCTCTCCTTCTACACCCGTAACGGGTGGACACGGCGAGCCCCTAAACCAGGGGACATAGTCTTTTACACCGCACCGCTCAAAGCACAAGTGCAACGGTACCTTGCGCCACGCATCGGGATTGTTACCAGCACCAAAGGCTGGAAAGTCAACGGTACCTTCCGTGCAATTGAAGGCCAGACCCATAGCGGATTGCCTCGAGCCCCGAGGGAACTCAACGGGGTATACGAACGGACGAGGTACTCAACGGATGTGTTTGCATTTGTTAGAATTCCTCAAAGACTTTTCCGAGTAAACGGCGAGACCGTTTATCCACCCACGGATTCACCACCCGTGCGTCCAGCGCATCTTGAACGGTGCTCCTCTGCGAAGAAGACGGCAAGCGCCCAAAGTGCCTACCGTCTCTCAACGGAGCTCGTTCAGCTTGCGCTTGCTGAACATCCTGCGTGTAGGCTTCGCAATGCTGACCGATTTGTATTTAACGGCGTGACCCGTTCTGCATTCGCGTCCTTCCAACGTTTCTGCGGGTACCCGTCTCACGAGTGTGACGGTAACCCAGACCCCAGAGCGCTTGAGAAGTTGAGCATGAGCCCGTACACGTCACGGAAGTTCAGAGTTGAGCAATGACCTACGAGCATCCTGAACTGACCCCCTTCTTCTCCCGCGAGTTCGATAACGGCAAGCGCTACGAACAGCTGTTTGTGCTTTCCAAGACAGACGGCGTGCTCATAACGGCGAGCGCCAATGCCACCCGCTTTGAGTGCACCCGCGTTGTGATTCCCACGTTCCCTGGAGCGAACCCGCACAACTACAGCAAGGTTGGGGAACCGGAGCTCCTGCTAACGGAGGAAGAAGTGACGGACTACGTTGACGTTGTACGCGAGAGGAGGATGCTTGTTGTAACGGAGCTCCTCTACGAGGAGGAGTACGACGAGTGAAACCCCTCACCAAAGCGGAGTTGTTACGTGAACCACGGTTGAGTGATGAGCACCCGCTTGACAACTTTCGATATTACCTAAAGTCCATAGATTCAAACGGGGATTCGATTCTGCGCTTCGATAACGGATATGGTGCGCTGGTTAATGTTGACCGAAGAGAAGTCACCCCGATTTCTTGGAGACCCGATGCCAAACACGTGCAAGAATATTACGATGTTTCAGAGACCGTCCATGATGTTCTTTTTGATTACTTAGAAATTATTCGAAGTTGGAGTTCTGAACCACCACCTTTCTAGTGTGCTAATCTATATCGAGCACATTGATGTGCGACTCCCGCTGGCCCACCCCCCTTCCTTCCTTCGCCAGCGGGAGTTCTCCTTTTATGTACAAAGTTGTGCATCCCCGTAAAAGTTTTCCGAATGACCCTGCAACCCCTGCAATCTCTGCAGCTACACGAACGTAAAGAATGTGTACACTTGTCCACATGCGACATTTAGAAATTCACACTCTTAGCTCTGCTGAAGAGCTAAACCTTGCTTACAGGGCTGGGCTCATTGACGACTGGCAACAGATAATCATCCAGCCAACTTGCGATAAGTGCAGACAGATGCTATTGTTAGCAAAAGACGAAAAGTTATTTATAGTTGTTGACGAGCAGAGTTCACAAGTTTTATGCTCTGGCTGCTTGACACAGACTCTAGGAGATGATATCCTAGGAACCTAACCACACGAAAGGACGACCAAATGACCAAAGCAGTAGGTAAGGCGCTCTATCTCGAGCTTCGCAAGGGATATCGCACTGCGCAGATTATTGTTATACCTGGATTTGCAGAGAGCTCTACTTCTCCGTCAGTACCCATGCAGGTTTTGACTAGGCAGATTAGTGCGACCCATCCAAGGAAGTCTTGGAGGTTCTACAGCTCCAATGTTCCCACGAACATTTACAAGACTGAGGAAGTGCAACTAGGCATTTCTCAGACAGTTCCGTTTATCCAGGACATCGAGCACTACTTCCGAGGATTTGCAGACGCCAGCTGGGACCTCTACAAGGTTCCTGTTGCGATTGAGCTAACCTACGAAGATATTCGCGAGGTTTCGACACACAACACTCCCCAAGCTTTTATGCGCCGACTCAACAGAGCTCGCGTTGGGGCAGGATATGACGAATCCTTGTTCACAACTGAATCAACTCCAAGCGTATAACCACACGAAAGAAAGAAGGACGACACCATGAATGACCTAAACACCTCAGTACTTGGCAGATTAGGGGAAATTATGAGCCCCAGCGCCATCTACTCCATGGAGAAGCTCCACCCCGAGCTTCCCACCTACCTAGCCTCTGTCTTTGGACAGCACTCTCTCGAGGACTTTGACAACGTTCTTGAGGGACTGGCTAACCCAGCGTCTCGAGCACGTGGACGTTCGGGCTCCGTTCCGACTGAGGGCAACGCTTCTGCTGACCTCTCGCACGAGACGAAGAAGTGGCTCCGTCCAAATGGCGAGCACTACTTCACTCGAGCATGGGGCGAGCACGATGACGTTCTGGTCTTGCGCAAGGCGCGAGACAACCAGCACTTCATTCTGCTCTATGGCGCACCAGGCTGTGGAAAGACTGCGCTTGTTGAGGCAGCCTTTGGAGACGAGCTCTACACTGTGCTCGGCTCTGGCGACACCGAGGTTTCTGACCTTGTTGGTGGCTACTCTCAGCTCCCTGGTGGAGAGTTCATCTGGACTGATGGGCCTCTGGTCAAAGCTGCGGAAGCTGGCAAGCCTTTGCTGATTGACGAGATTGGGCTCATTGACCCCAAGGTCCTGTCGATTGTCTATGGCCTGATGGATGGACGTCGCGAGTACACTGTGACTGCCAATCCAGAGCGTGGCACTGTCAAGGCTCAGGATGGTTTCTACGTCATCGCGGCGACCAACCCCAACGCCCCCGGAGTCCGCCTCTCTGAGGCTCTGCTCTCGAGGTTCGTTGTTCAGGTTGAGATGACCACCGACTGGGGACTTGCTCGCAAGCTCGGCGTTCCGACTCCAGCTGTGACTGCGGCGCAGAACCTTGCTCGCAAGCAGGAGTCTGGGGAAGTCTCGTGGTCTCCGCAGTTCCGCGAGCTCCTCGCCTTCCGCGACCTCGAGAAGGTATTCGGGACCAAGTGGGCAGTAGCCAATCTGCTCGCAGCAGCTCCCGAGATGGACCGACCTGTAGTTGCCGATGTGTTCAGTCGGACCTACGGAGAGACCGCGCTTCCAGCGCGAATCTAGAAACTCTGAGGGGGGAGGAGTCGTCCCCTCCCTCCTCAGTATCTAGCTTGACAATATCAATATTTTTTAGTATCATCAGAGGACGACCACAACGAAAGGACGACAATGACACACTTTGGAGACAGCGCGACTCTCTCGCGTACCACGCCCACCGAGTGGCTTCACGTTGGTGCTCGTATTGGCCGACTGGTCAACACTTGGGCCGACCGCCACGACCTTGTTGCATATGTTGGTAGCAAGGCTGCGATTACCCAAGGCGCTCCTGCCCTCTACACTCCTGCGACCAGCGAGGTTGAGGTCAACACCGAGATTGCTTTTGCTGGAGCTACTCCCGAGCAGATTGGTGACCTTACTGAGCGCTCTCAGCAGTTCGAGTTCCCCAAGGGAACTGGCGCGATTTTCCACGAAGCACTGCACGCTCGCTTCTCAACTTTCGACATTAGGCAGGCCCAGCTTGACCTCAATCCCCTCGAGTGGGAAGGTTTCTATCTTCTCGAGGAGGGACGTATCGAGGCGTTCGGCGTTCGGCTTATGCCCAACAACAAAGCCTTCCTACGCGCTTGCGCTCTCGGGATTGTGCTCGGAGACCTCTCAGAGGTTGACGCCGAGTCCATCTCCTCTGTGCGTGGCGTTGCCAAGCTGATGGCTCTGTCTTGCGCTCGAGTTCAGGCTGGCGTCTTGACCAACGAGGATATCAAACCTCTGACTGACATCTTTGACGTGATTGCGCCGAAGGGCCTGTTTGAGGAGCTTCGTCCTTTGTGGACTCATTTCCAGATTCTTGACCCCAAGTTCGCACTTCCGAGAATGTATGACATCGCTCGCCAGTGGGCTGAGATTGTCACCAAGTACTCCGAGGAGGCTGGTGAGGACGCTCAGTCCGAGACTGGTCAGCCTAGCGAAGGTGGCGAAGGTGGCAAGGGCTCTGAGGAAGCTCGACAGATTGCTCGCCAGATTATGGGAGCGCTTGCCGAAGCTGCCGAGGAAACCGAGTTCGAGGCAACCGCCGAGGCCATGGAGCAGCAGACCACCGAGGAGAACGAGGAGGCTGTCGAGCAAAGGGCAAGCCAAGCCGAATCTCGGAAGCAGGCTCAGCAGGTGGCCAGCAAAGTTTTCTCGCACTCCTCTGGTCCCTCGGGAGTCCAAAGGACTTCCTCTCGGCTCACTTCGGAACGGTTGCCCACACCTCTCGAGAGGGCGAGCGCTGTGCGGATTGCCCAAGCTCTGGAGCGTGCTAAGTATCGTGACCGTATTCGCACCGAGTCGGCAAGCGCCACTCCCCCAGGACGGCTTCGCACTCGCGCTGTCGTGCAAGGGCGTGCCATGCGTGCTCGAGGCGTGATGGACACCGCCACTCCTTGGAACCGCGTGCAACGGAAGCACGTTGATGACCCGAACCTCACCATCGGCGTGATGGTAGACATCTCGGGCTCAATGCGCTCCGCGATGGAACCGTTGGCAAGCGCCGCATGGATTCTCTCTGAGGCAACTCGGCGAGTACATGGACGGACCGCGATGGTCTACTACGGTGATGACGTTTTCCCCACGCTCAAGGCAGGCCAGCACCTAGACAAGGTTCGGGTCTACTCGGCGAGCGATTCGACGGAGGAGTTTGGCAAGGCGTTCCAAGCACTAGACGGAGCGCTCGACTTGCTCAACGGCTCGGGGGCGAGGTTGCTTGTGGTGGTCTCTGACGGACACTACACCGCTGACCAGCAACGGATTGCTGAGGACTTCGTCAAGCAATGTGACCGAGCAGGCGTGGCTGTGCTCTGGCTCGGGGCTGGACACTACGGCAGGAACGGCGAGCGCTACTGCTCGACTCCCTCGTCCTCGTATGTGCCAATCGGCGAGAGTGTAACGGACGCCGCTGACCAGATTGGACGGCTTGCTCAGCGAGCACTCACAACCGCTGGAAGTCGGGTGTAACGGTGAGACGAGTGAAACCGCCTATGCGCAAGGTGCTTGCCTTCGACAGTCACGGTAACTGGGTAGACGTCTCAGACGGCCTGACGGTAATGACGGTAACGGACGAGGACTACAGCGACGCTGTTGAGGAATTGCGGTGGAGTAATCCGCCAGTCAATAACCGAAAGGTTAGCGCAATCTCGGTAGCGGAGCGTTACGACCAAGACGGCGAGGTCGTTGTCATAACGGTGCTTGACTATGTGTCACAGAAAGACATAGTGCTCAGGCGAGTCGATTTGCCTTAGTAGCCAATCGGTGCTATTGTGTAACCGTAACCACACGAAAGGACGAAAAATGTCACAACTAGACCCGTTCGAGTGCGATGCAGAGGGTTGCTTCGACTCGTCAGAGTACGGCGTGACCTTCACGGACATGACCAAAGGTGATGTCTGCCCAGGTTGCCTTGACTACCTAGAGGGCGAGGGACTTGTTCTGTTCTCTACTCGCCACAAAGTTCTAAACTAACCACAACCGCAACGGAAGGACGAAAAAAATGGGATACACACACTACTGGAACCGAGACGAAAGTCTGCTATCGCCAGAGGACTATCGCGAGTTTTACGCGCAGTTCACTCGCTTGGCAGTCAAGGTAATCCAGACCGCAGAAAAGCAAGGTATCAAACTTGCTGACCCTAGTGGCGAGCACCTAGGTGCTTGGCGCGTGGACGGCGAGTCTGTGCGACTCAATGGATACGGCGAGGACTCTTACGAGAGTTTTGTCTGGGAGAAGGTTTGCCCCGAAACGCAGGAGTGGGCGAGGGAAGTCGGATACTTCGATTTCTGTAAGACCGCTCAGAAGCCCTACGATGTCGTGGTGACCGCTCTGCTACTCGCAGCACGGGAAGCCTACGGGAGCGCTGTACGGATTTCCTCAGACGGCTCGCCCTCTGAGTGGGGAGACGGAGTGCGCTTGTTCAGGGAAGCGACTGGACTGGTCGCGACTGTCCCCTTCGATACCGTTTCCGCCTAACCAACCCGAAGCAAGAAGCCCCCGAGCAATCGGGGGTTTTTTGTTTTTGCGGGGACGAAGCACGAACGTAAAGAAAGTGTACGGGCGACCATAAGACTTGTCCCGTGCGTGGCCAACTTTGTATATAAGAAGTTGGCGGGTGCTGGCTGCAGGTCTTGCGCTGCAGGCGTGCCGTATTGACAATGTCACAGATTTTCACTATGCTTGGAGTACCACAAGAAAGGATTTGCTATGGAAACCAAAAACCACAGCGCGGAGTTCTACGTCAATGCCCCTGGGTACGAAGTTGTCTGGGCCGAGGGCTCTCGCTTCCGCGTCTGCCGTAATGGTGAAATGCGGATTAGGGACAATGTCCGCGAGGACGTCTACCGATACACCAGCGACCTTGTCGAGGCTGGTATCACGACAGAGGACGACCTTCAGGCAGTCTACGAGAGCGCGGACTACCTTGTTGTAGATAATCCTTGGTTCGAAGTTTTTGATACCGAGGACTCGGGAGACGAGGGCGAGGTCTTTCACAATCTGTTTGAGGCTATCGCTCGGGCTAAGGAGTTGTCTAAGGACAATGAATAAGTTTCTTAGTGGCCAATGCCACGCCCTAGCCTACGCAATGTATGTCAAGTTCGGCTATCCTATCTACGCCGTTGCTGACGAAGATAACTATGTAGACCACTTCGTTGTTCGGCGTGCGGACGGGAACTTCTACGACTTCGCTGGTTGGGTAGACGCGGACAGTTTCTTTGAGCGCCCCGAGATGGAGTGGGCGCAGGACTTCTACGAGGTGAGTGTTACGGAGTTCTTTGAGATTGTCCAGAGCACCACTTGGGAGCCTATGAAGATGAACGAAGCCTTTGAGGTTGCTGACCTATTGGAGCGCGAACTATAGCGCGGTGTGCCTACTTGACAATGTTACAGATTGTCACTAGGATTGAGGTATCAACTCAATGACCACAGCGAGATGAAGGGTTATCACCCGAGTCGGATTCTCTACCGAGAACGAGGACTGAACAGAGAGAAGGGGAGTCGTAGACTCCCCTTTTTGTTTGCGCCGATATCCACCGCGAACGTAAAGAATCTGTACAGCGCCGATAGTTTGTTTTTGACACGATTTGACAATGTCGGTGGTTGCCACTAGGCTAAGAGTATGTTCTTAGCGAAGGGGGTGAAAGAAATGGTACGAGAGTATTTCTCCAATGGTCACGACATCGTGATTATCGCTCAGGGTATTGCACCCTGCTGCAGGCTATGTCTGTTCGTCGGTGAGAGCCGATTGCAGGACGCCTGTGTGAACGCCCGATAGGGCTTCACCCCCACGCCCCCCTCGCAATGAGGGGGGCACCCC
>Ga0208788_1000178_pt1 | contig 33313 bp, 26 predicted proteins | sample Wag4_2014_7_11_3_FD_187363 | JGI IMG/M metagenome (GOLD analysis project Ga0208788, IMG submission 187363) | Fresh water mixed with fracking chemicals microbial communities from Ohio, USA - Utica-2 Time Series FC 2014_7_11 (SPAdes) (version 2) ...
CCCGAGCGAAGGCTGAGGGGCATAATTTTCCGCCGATTTGGAAGCACCCCTAGAAAGTGTGTCCTCCTCCTGAGCACAGGAACTGAATACAAAAAACAACGCGAAGGCAAGCGTGTGCAACAAGCGCATAACTAGAAAAGGGCAAGTGAGCTAAAAAAGGAGGGTGAGTCCTTGTCAAATCTAGCAGATAAAAATCAAAATGTAAATGAGTAACAACTCGAAAATGTCACCTACTGCCCTACCTCCATAAAGTTCAACACATCCTTATAGCCCTTGCTCCATGGAAAATAGAATTGGGTTACCATGGGAATGTGTTTGGTTTTCGGGTAAAAAGAATAGTCTAGCTTCAATCCTTTTTCCTCCGCAGCCTTGCGAAATCGCTCTACAGTCAACTTGATTCCTGGATAGGTCAACTCCCCTTCCATCACCAACATCGGGATTTCCTTTGACTCAAGATAGTAGATTGGCGAATAGGTCTTCCAGACTGCAGGGTCAGCTGTAAAGGCATCGTAGTTGTCTTCCTTGTTGTATTTTTCCTTGAGTTCAGTCAGGAACCAGTACCAATCCAATCCTGCAGGATCGTTCAGAATAGCTCCTTTCAAAGGATTGGTCATCCCCAATTCCTTCCAAGGTTCGTCCTTCACCGCTACCAAAGCAGCCAAATGACCACCCGCAGAATGTCCTGACACATACATATTTGCAGGGTCTCCTCCGTAGGAAGCAATGTTTTCTTTCACCCATTGGATGGCTCGTGCACTGGCTTTTTCCATGGCTGGCAACTGGTAGGTTGGCGCCAAGGGATAATCGATAATCACTGATACCACCCCTTTTGCCGCGAGGCGATTGCCCATAAAATCGTAAATCTCTTTTCTACCACTGTGCCAACTCCCACCATGAATGAAGATCAATACCGGTGCATTTTTGGCCTTTTTTGGAGCAAAAACATTTAAGGTTTTTGCTGGAAGATCGGTAGTCGCGGATAGGTAAGGGATATTCTTGTTTCGCTGAGTTTGCAGTACTCCGCAGGAACTCATCAAGATCAAGAACAAGAGGGCGAAAATAGGCTGCTTCATGGGAGTGATTTTGTATAAAAAGCAAAAATGAGGCGTGTTTGTTTTACTAACCTTCAGAAAATCAAAAAATCCTGCTCTTCTCGGCAGGATTTTTCATTTCTTGGTATTAGGAGGTCACGGCTGGTTCCTGCTGGCTCAAGCAGTGGAAGGAACCCAATCCCCAAATGATGTCGGTACTATCGATACCCACCACACGTCGTGTGGGGAAGCAGGTGGACAGGATATCCAAGGCTTTTTGGTCGTTTTTATCTCTGAAAGTAGGCACCACCACCACCTCGTTGGCGATGTAGAAATTGGCATAGGAAGCCGGCAATCGCTGTTCCTCCCAAATCACAGGACTCGGCATGGGAAGCTCCACTACATTCAGTGGCTTTCCATTTTCGAGGCGCATTTGCTGCAGTAGATGGAGGTTTTCCTGAAGGATCTCGTAATTCCCATCTGCTTTGTTTTCTTCCACCACAGTGACTACCGTATCGGCGTTGACAAATCGGGTAATGTCGTCAATATGTCCATCGGTATCGTCTCCAAGAATACCGTCCCCTACCCACAGGATATGACGTACGCCATAGTAGTCGCAAAGGTACTGCTCGATTTGCTCCTGATTCAGGTGCGGGTTGCGGTTGGGATTGAGCAAGCAGGCCTTGGAAGTAAGCAAGGTGCCCTTACCATTGAATTCCACCGATCCCCCTTCCATGACGATACCAGGACTGAAATACGGGATGCCCAACTCCTCTGCAATGCGGATAGGAATCTGGTTATCCAGGTCATGGGGAGGGTATTTTTCTCCCCAGGCGTTGTAATTCCACTTCACCAGCACCTTGGGTGTAGCGGCAGCGGGGTTGATCAAGAATGCCGGTCCATGGTCACGGCACCAGGCATCGTTGGTGGGAAAAAGGTGGAAGAAGATGTGATCCATTCTAGCCCCTGGTCGTTGCAGGTGTTGGATGGCTTGGCTTTTCATGGCTTCGTCGGCCACGTTGATGTGCACGCGCTGCCCTTGGGCTACTTCGGCGACAAACTGGCTGTAGGGAACGTAGATGGTCTCGATTTTACCCGGCCAACTCTCCTCTTTGTGTGGCCAGCTGAGCCACATGGCCTCTTGGGGAGCAAACTCTGCTGGAAAATAGTAGCCGAGGGATGCGGGGGTTACCGCTCCACTTTGGGCCAGTTGGAAAAGGTCCTGCATGGCTTATTCTTCGTCAAGAAAACGCTTGGTGATCGGGGCGTAGGAATCAATTCTTCGGTCCCGTAAAAATGGCCAGTGGGTACGGTAGCGGTCGGAACCGCTTAGATCTAGGGTTTCCACATGGATTTCTTCTTCTAGGTGCGGAGCCTGGTACGTCACGCGTCCAAATGGGTTGGCCACGAAAGAACCGCCCCAAAACTGCATCTCTCCTTCTACACCGGTACGGTTGACCGATACGACGGGAATGCCGTTGGCTACCGCATGGGAGCGCTGGATGGTCTGCCAAGCACCGTATTGCTCTTCGTTGGTAGCAGCATCTTGGGTTTTGGCCCAGCCGATGGCAGTGGGGTACACGAGGAAGTCAGCACCCATCAGGGTAGTGATGCGGGCTGCCTCTGGGTACCATTGGTCCCAGCAGATGAGCACGCCGATTTTTCCAAATTGGGTTGCGAAAACTTTATAGCCCAGGTCGCCTGGGGTAAAGTAAAATTTCTCGTAATAACCGGGATCGTCGGGGATGTGCATTTTGCGGTACTTACCGAGGTAGGTTCCATCAGCATCCAATACGGCGGTAGTGTTGTGGTACAAGCCTTCGGCACGTTTTTCAAAAAGTGAAGCGACGATGACAACACCCAGTTCCTTGGCTAGTGCGCCCAAAGTATCCGTGGAAGGACCAGGAATGGCTTCTGCCAGGTTAAAGTTGGCATAGTCCTCCACATCACAGAAGTAGAGGGAGCGAAATAGCTCTTGCAAGATCACGACTTGAGCCCCTTTCTGGGCAGCAGCGCGAATGCCTGCAGTAGTTTTTTGCATGTTTTCGGTCGGGTTCCCAGTACAGGAAAGTTGGACCAAACCTACATTGACGGTTTTAGTTGCCACGGCTTCAAATTTTTCTTGAACTGCAAAGATACCGTGGACAGTGGGGATTGGCAAATGAAGTTTTTGAGAGAATCCGAAAACCAACTAATAAAAGATCCGTAAATTGAAGAGTCAATCCTCTTCTTAATCTCTATTCATTTCTTTTTCCTTGATAACCACTCAAAAAAATTCTCCTTGCAGTTCCTCTGGTCTTGCTTAAATTGAAGCCAAGCTCAAACATATCACCCAAATGAAAAAATACCTAGCCCTATTGATGAGTAGCATCCTTTTAGGATTTGCCGCTTCTGCGCAAGAAGCCCTTTTCCAAGCTCAAAACATTGTTTCCCCAGAAGTTAATTCAGATAACACGGTCACTTTCCGCCTCTTTGCTCCCAATGCACAGGCGGTGCAGGTAACCGGGGATTTTCTTCCTTCCATCAAAATGGACACCCCCATGGGTCAAATGGATGGACCAGGGAAGGCTACACTCTCCAAAGATGCCAATGGAGTATGGTCCTTCAAAACCACGGTACTTAACCCTGAACTCTACGCCTACTCCTTTGTGGTGGATGGCTTCACCGCCACTGACCCGAGCAATCCCTTCTTGATTCGCGATGTGGGTACAGCCACCAACTTCTTCCTAATCGGTGGTGGTCAAGGAGAACTTTACAAAACCAATGACATTCCACACGGTACCGTGAGCCGAAGATGGTACGACTCCCCAGGACTCGGCATGGATAGAAGATTGACGGTGTACACCCCTCCTGGATACGAAACTTCCAAGGAAAATTACCCGGTGCTTTACCTCCTGCATGGAGCTGGGGGCGATGAGGAAGCCTGGATCAACTTGGGGAGAACTGCTCAGATCCTAGACAATTTGATCGCTGCAGGCAAGGCCAAGCCTATGGTTGTCGTGATGCCAAACGGCAACGTGATCCAAGATGGAGCGCCTGGAGAGGGAAGTAAAAACTTCTACAAGCCGCAGTTTATGATTCCCAAAACCATGGATGGAACTTACGAAGGAGCTTTTGAAGACATCATCCGATTTGTGGAAAGTAATTACCGCGTGAAGGCAGACAAAAAGAACCGGGCCATCGCTGGCCTTTCCATGGGAGGATTTCACACATTGCACGTATCTCGCTACTATCCAAATACCTTTGACTACGTCGGTTTATTCTCTGCTGCCATCATGGAGCGTGAAGATGCTACCGGACGCGTGTACAGCAACATCAACCAAACCTTGAAGACCCAACAAGACAACGGCTACAAATTGTACTGGATCGCCATCGGCAAAACCGATTTCCTCTACAAGGCCAACCAGGAATATTTGGCCAAATTGAAGGGAATGAACATGCCGCACACCTATGTGGAATCGGAAGGAGGACATACCTGGAGAAACTGGAGGGTGTACTTGAGCCAATTTGCGCCGCAGTTGTTCCAGTAAAAGAACCCTCCAAATGAAAGAGCAACTCCTATCTCTCCTCGATCAACCGGCCGAACTCGAAAAGCTCTACCGGAAAAACAAAACTGCCTTTACCCGTAGTTTTACTGAACTCTATCCTTCGCTCCGAGGTAATCCCATTGCGGATGCCTGGTACGAACGCCTTCACTTCGAGTCGGATGGAATCCAATGGGGATCCAAAGGAGACTGGCAATTCATTGTCGTCTCAGCCCTTCTGGCTGGTACTCTGGCCAAATTCCCCGACCTATTCGACATTAAAGACGAGTTCTTTTACCCTCGCAATCTGGGATTCGTGGTATTTCCTTTCCTCTATGCCTATTTTATCCGAAAAAATAAATTACCCCTTTCGGCTGTCCTCGTTCCCTTAATCACCACCCTTCTAGCTGTGGGATACATCAATTTCCTGCCTGAAGCGGAAACGAGCGATACCTTAATTCTAGCCTGCATCCACCTGCCTCTATTTCTTTGGGGGATGCTTGGATTTGTCTATTCGGGTGCAAACCTGAAAGATCTTGGTAAACGACTTTCTTACCTCAATTACAATGGAGAAACAATTATTGTAGGCGGCATCCTCCTTCTAGCTGGAGGACTACTGACTGGTATAACTATTGGGCTTTTTGGACTCATCGGAATTTCTATTGAAAACTTTTATTTTGAATACATCGCGGTTTATGGCCTAGCAGCAGCGCCGTTGCTGGCCACGCTCATTACCCAGACCAACCCAGAATTGGTGAATAAGGTACCTCCCATCGTTGCCAAAATATTCAGTCCCTTGGTCCTGCTGATGCTGCTCAGTTACCTGGCGGCGATTGTCTATGCTGGCAAAGACCCCTACAACGACCGGGATTTCCTATTGCTATTCAACCTGCTCTTGATTGGTGTCATGGCACTCATTTTCTTTTCGGTTGCCGAATCCTATTCCGAGAAAAAAGTGGGTTACATGACCTGGATCCTCGTGTTTCTTTCGCTCACCACCTTGCTAGTCAATGGCATTGCACTTTCTGCCATCGCCTTCCGAATTTCGGAATGGGGCATTACCCCCAACCGATTGGCCGTACTAGGTGTCAATCTCGTGATGCTGGTCCACTTGGTGATGGTTTCCAGGCAGCTCATCCTGACCGTAGCCGGAAAAAGTAAGGTGGAAGAAGTAGGATTTACCCTAGTGCGCTACCTACCCATTTATTTGTTGTGGACGGCCATTGTGACTTTCCTTTTTCCCGTACTATTCGGCTTTAAATGAGGTCCACCTTGGAGTTGGTCTTCCATTCCTAAAAATTGAACTTTCAATTCACTTCGAAATCAGTATATTGGATTCTATTTAATGCCCATCCTATGAAAAAAATAACCTTTTCTCTCTCCATCTTCCTTGTCCTTGTTCTAGGATTCGTTTCCTGCGGTCCAGCAAATACTACCGAAGAAACCGTGGTTGAAACAACAGATCGAGTTGGCGGACTTGCTTTGTACACCGTACGCGATTCGATGGCTTCCAATCCTAAAACGACCCTTAAGGCAGTTGCCGATGCGGGCTATGCCTACGTGGAGTCTGCCGACTATGCGGATGGCAAGTTTTACGGAATGACCCCAACCGAATTCAAATCAGTCCTTGACTCCCTAGGACTAAAAGCCATCTCTGCCCATATGGGCATGGTGACTTTGGAAAATGCAGACCAACTCATCGCAGATGTAAAAGCAGCAGGTATCACTTATTTTGTGATTCCTGTGCCGCCTATGGGCATGTTTACCTTTGACCCAGCTACCCAAACCCTCGGTATGAAAGGAACTGCGGATGAGCTAGTGAACATCATGAATACCATCGGTGAAAAATGCCATAAGGCTGGACTTAAGCTATTGTACCACAACCATGATTTTGAGTTTAAGCCGCTCGCAGACGGTACAATCATCGAAGAAGTACTTCTTGAAAAATGCAACCCAGAATGGGTCAATTTCCAAATGGACCTCTTCTGGGTGACCAAGGCCAATGCTAGTGCCTTGACCTACTTTGAAAAATACCCAGGCCGCTTCAAGGCATGGCACGTGAAGGACATGGACCAAGAGGGCAAGTTTGCACCAGTAGGAACTGGAACGATAGACTTCAAATCCATCCTTGCTCAGAAAGAAAAGTCTGGGATGGAATTCTACTTGGTGGAGCAAGACCAAACCTTTGGCCTTGACCCTATGGAAGCCATCAAAATCAGCCACAAAGGTTTGGTTGATTTGGGATTTAAGTAATCGAATAGCAGAGTTTAGTAACACAAAGCGCCCCGAATGGTCGGGGCGCTTTTTTTGGGTAGACCAAAACAGGAAAATCATGCAGATTAAATTTTGATAAAGTTTAGCTGCTACTCCACAGCCCTCTTGAGATTTTTAGTACATTTAAATTTCGAATTTAGTCCAACCCTCCCATGCAAAAAATCATCTTCTCTCTTCTTTTGATGACCTTTTTTACTCAAGCTATCCTAGCTCAGTCCGCCTTCAATCAAAATAAAATCATCGCACACCGCGGCGCTTGGAAAGCAAATGGATTGCCTCAAAACTCGATTGCCTCCCTGCGTGAAGCCGTCCGTCTGGGCTGTGAAGGAAGCGAATTTGACGTGTGGATGACAGCTGATGAGGTACTTGTAGTCAACCATGATCATGACTTCCTGGGAATGGATATCGAAACCTCCACTTACGAGCAGCTACTTGCTAAAACCCTTCCTAATGGAGAAAAAATTCCCACGCTCAAGGCCTATCTCAGCGAAGGGATGGCCCAAAAAGGCACTAAATTGATTCTAGAATTTAAACCTTCCCGATTGGGTGTCGCTCGAAGTGAGCGCGTGGGGGAATTGTCCGTACGGACGGTACAGGAACTGAGTGCACAAGCTTGGGTGGAATACATCACCTTCAGCTATGAAGGTGGAGTCAAAGCCATCGCTACCGATCCCAATGCCAAAGTGGCCTACCTCAACGGGAACAAAACTCCACTTGAACTGAAAGAAGCTGGATTTTTTGGATTCGACTACCACATCTCCCTCCTGCGCCGCATGCCCCAATGGATTGCGGAAGCCAAGGCACTCGGCCTCACCACCAACTCTTGGACGATCAACAAGGAGGAAGACATGAGTTGGCTCCTTGAATTGGGCGTAGATTTCATCACCACCGACGAGCCTGAGAAACTTGCAACGCTGGTTCCTTCCAAAAAATAATGAACAAACCCAGTTACGAAAAATGGTCTCTAATAGAGACCATTTTTATTAGGTAGCTGGGAGAAGTTTGCCAGTCACTTCACCAAAGCCAACTCGAATTCCATCTTTTTCGGAATAGCCGCGCATCACTACAGAATCAAGATCCTGAATGAAAGTGCGGGATTCACCTGTGGTCAAAGTAAGTGGTCGTGTGCCTTTCCAACTCAATTCCAAAAGCGAACCAAAAGAATCTTCTGTTGGCCCAGAGATAGTTCCGGAGGCCATCAGGTCCCCAATGTTCACATTGCATCCATTGACAGTATGGTGGGCGAGTTGCTGCGCCATATTCCAATACATGTACTTGAAGTTGGAGGTACAGATCTTGCTCGCCTCCTTACCATCTGGCTGCAGCCACACTTCGAGCTGAATGTCAAAATTGTGCGCTTTGCTGCAAGACAAATACGGCAATACTTCGGGCTCCTGAACCGGACCCGCAAGGCGAAAAGGTTCCAATGCCTCCAAAGGCACCACCCATGCAGAGATGGAGGAACCGAAATTTTTTCCTAAAAAGGGTCCAAGAGGCACGTATTCCCAAGCTTGAATGTCGCGGGCAGACCAGTCGTTGAACAAGACCATTCCAAAAATATAGTCTTCTGCTTCTTGGGTAGCAATAGATTCCCCCAGCTGTGTGGATTTCCCAGTGATAAAGGCTAGTTCCAACTCAAAATCCATGCTTCGGCTAGGGCCAAATGCAGGTTTGTCCATATTGGCATCCTTAAACTGCCCTTTGGGACGGTGGATGGGAGTGCCAGACACCACAATCGATGAGGCGCGGCCATGGTAGCCTACAGGCAAATGTCTCCAGTTGGGCAGCAAGGCATTTTCTGGATCGCGAAACATCTTGCCCACATTGGTAGCATGCTCGATGCTGCTGTAAAAATCCGTGTAATCTCCGATTTTCACAGGCAACAACATAACTACTTCCTTGCTTTTGATCAGCACCTTTCCTCGGATGGAATGAGTTCGAAGTTCTTCGTTCTCCTGAAGCAGCAGCTGCTGTACGCGCTCTCGGATCTTTTTGGTTTTTACCTTTCCAAGCCCAATTAAGTCATTGAGTGAATCTTTTAGGAAAATTCCTTCCGGAAGAAATAGGTTAGAAAAAAAGCCTTCCTGGTCCAAAATGCTCAGGTCAATCACCTGATCGCCAATGGCCATTCCTATTCTTGGGCTTAATTTCTTACTTTTAAAAACCCCAAAAGGAAGGTTGTAAATCGTGAAGTCCGTATTTTTTGGAAGTTCCACCCAAGTAGTCAACAGTGGAAATGGGCTAGTGCTCATGTGTAAAAATTTATGAAGCTGCAAGGTAGGCAGATTCAGGGGAATCAAAAACCCCATTCATATACTACAATCCTTAAACTGGGAAAAATCGCTTTTGTTGAACCAAAATTTTACAGCTTCTGAGTAAAAAGCTGTTGCTTTCAATTATCTTAATGTCGATTAATTTCTCCCTCTTGCCTAAATCAATTAGAAGGCGATTAAATTTAATCCGACCCATTTATCAATAAGCCCTATGAAAAAAATTCTTTCCCTCTTTGTGCTCCTCCTGTTTCTGGGAACTGTTATCCCAGGATTTTCGCAGGAAAAACCCGTTCTCCTTCAGCTAGATGAAGTCGCCGTAATCGAGCAGAAGGTCATGATGCCCATGCGCGACGGCACGCGATTGGCTACTGACATCTACCGACCCAAGGGTGACCAGCTTGTACCCATCGTATTTTCTAGAACTCCCTACAACTTCAATACCTACGGCAATGGGGAACTCAATTCCCGTACCCTACAAACGGCCTTGGACTGGGTAAAAAAAGGCTATGCCTATGTCGTTCAGAACGAACGGGGCCGATTTTTCTCGGAGGGCAACTGGGATATTTTAGGTTTGCCGCTCACAGACAGTTACGATGCTTTTGATTGGATGGCTGCTCAGCCTTGGAGCAATGGCAAAATTGGTTTGCTGGGCTGCTCTTCCACTGCTGAGTGGCAAATGGCTGCGGCCTCCCTTCAACACCCTGCACTTGCAGCACTTGTGCCGCAAGCCTATGGCGCTGGAGTGGGTAGAATTGGCAAGTTTACCGAGCAAGGCAACTGGTACCGCGGAGGTGCTGGGCAGATGCTCTTTACCTCTTGGTTGTACAGCACCCAACACGATCCCCTAGCTCCAAGACTTCAAGCCGGGATTGGGCAAGAAGATTTGCTTCGCTTGGAGCGATTCTACGACATGGCTCCAGAATATCCCAAAGTAGACTGGAAAGCAGCGCTATCCCACCTACCCATACAGGACATTATCAAAAATGTGAATGGACCGAAAGGGATTTATGAGGAGATGATCACCCGAAAGCCAAATGATCCGCGCTGGTACCAAGGTGGATTGTACCACGACAACATGCCATTTGATACCCCAAGCATGTGGTTTGTGTCCTGGTACGACGTCTCTTCTTCTCCTAATATTGCGCTTTACAACCATGCCCGAACCAACGCCATCAGCCAGATGGCTCGAGACAACCAGTACTTGGTGATCGCGCCGGTACTGCACTGCTCCTTTACCCGAGCTACAGAGAATACCGTAATCGGTCAGCGAAATGTCGGCGATGCTCGCTGGAACTACGATGGAGTGATTACCGCATGGTTTGATCGCTGGCTATATGGGAAGGATAACGACCTCATCGCTAAGCTTCCCAAGGTCACCTACTTCACCATGGGCAAAAATGTATGGCAGTCTTCTGACGTCTGGCCACCCAAAGAAGCCGTGATGACCCCCTTCTTTTTGGATTCCAAAGGATCAGCCAATACCCGAAATGGCGATGGAAAGCTAGTGAGCAAAGCTCCAAAGGCAGATGCGAAAGACAGCTTCCGCTACGACCCCATGAACCCCGTAACTTCAAATGGTGGCAATGTCTGCTGTACTGGTAATGCCGTACAAGGAGGGGCCATGGACCAGCAGGAGATGGAACTCAGAGACGATATCTTGGTATACACAACAGACCCCTTGGAGGCTGGAGTGGAAGTATCTGGATTTATTGAAAGCGTCCTGTACCTCTCTTCGGACGTGAAGGATACCGACGTGACGATCAAGTTGATCGATGTATATCCAGATGGTACCGCCTACAACCTAGACGAAACCATCCAACGGGTACGCTACCGAGAGGGCTATGACAAAGAAGTTTGGATGGAAAAAGGGCAGGTCTATGAAATCCAATTGACCCCCATGAGTACTTCCAACTACTTTGAAAAAGGACACCGCATCCGCATCGAGGTGAGTAGCTCCAACTTCCCACGGTTTGATCGCAACATGAATACCGGAGGCAATACCTACGACGAAACCAAAGGGATTGTAGCCAACAACTCTATCCACCATGGAGGCAAATTCCAAAGTAAAATTGTGTTGCCTATTTTGAAAAAATAAGGCAAGCACTCACAAAAAAAGCCGGACAATTGTCCGGCTTTTTTTATTTCAAAGGGAAGTGAAAGTCCCCCTTTTTTCCGCTACCCTCCTTCCACCAATTTTTTTTCTACTATTTTTGCAGCTCCAAGAAACAAGTACCTATGTCTATTGCCAGCAAATACGAACCGGCAGCTGCCGAGGCCAAATGGTATGCGTACTGGATGGAACACAAGTTGTTTTCCTCCAGCGTAGATCCAAACAAGGAACCCTACACCATCGTCATCCCTCCTCCTAACGTCACCGGCGTGCTCCACATGGGGCACATGCTCAACAATACCATACAAGACGTCCTCATCCGACGCGCCCGAATGCAAGGCAAAAACGCTTGTTGGGTTCCTGGTACGGATCATGCCTCTATCGCTACCGAAACCAAGGTAGTGCAGCTCCTAAAGGAACAAGGCATTGATAAAAAGGACCTTACCAGAGAAGAATTCTTGACCCATGCTTGGGACTGGAAAGAAAAATACGGAGGAATTATCCTCGAACAATTGAAAAAACTGGGGGCATCCTGTGACTGGGATCGAACTGCCTTCACCATGGATTCAGGGCTTAGCAATGCCGTGCTTTCGGTATTTGTAGACCTGCATCAGAAAGGCAAGATCTACCGCGGCATCCGCATGGTCAACTGGGATCCCAAAGGTCAAACCGCCCTTTCCGACGACGAGGTGATCATGAAGGAGGTGGCCTCGAAGTTGTACTACATCAACTATGCCATCGAAGACAGCCCCAATGAATTCCTGACCATCGCCACCACCCGCCCGGAAACCATCATGGCCGATGTGGCGATTTGCATCAACCCAGACGACAAAAGGTTTACCCACCTAAAGGGGAAGCGGGCAATTATCCCACTAATCAACCGAAGTATACCGATCATCGAAGACAGCTATGTAGACATGGAGTTTGGTACAGGATGCCTAAAGGTAACTCCTGCACACGACCTCAACGACTACGAACTTGGTCTCAAGCACAAGCTAGAGGTCATCGATATCCTCAACGATGACGGCACACTCAATGCCAAAGCACAGCTCCTCGTAGGAGAAGATCGCTTTGTCGCTAGAAAGAAAATTGGCAAGTTGCTTGACGAGGCAGGCCACCTGCAAAAAGTAGACGAGTACCGCTCAAATGTCGGTCACTCCGAACGTAGTGATGCGGTGATCGAGCCTAAGCTCTCGATGCAATGGTTCCTCAAGATGGATGAAATCACCCAGCCTGCCTTCAAGTCAGTTATGGACGATGTCATCCAACTCCATCCACCCAAATTCAAAAACATGTACCGGGTGTGGATGGAGAATGTGCGCGACTGGTGCATTTCCCGTCAACTTTGGTGGGGACACCGGATTCCCGCTTACTACCTCCCCAATGGAGAATATGTAGTTGCCAAAACCGCCGAAGAGGCCTTGGCACAAGCAAATACCCAGTTCGGCACCCAATACAGCCTGACAGATCTCCGTCAGGACGAGGACGTGCTCGACACCTGGTTTAGCTCTTGGCTCTGGCCTATTTCTGTATTTGATACGGAAGTGTTCACCACAGGCAAGCCAAATAAAGAACTCAGCTACTACTACCCGACCAACGATCTGGTGACGGCCCCGGAGATTTTATTCTTCTGGGTGGCGCGCATGATTATCGCTGGCTACGAGTACCTAGGCGAAAAGCCTTTCAAAAATGTCTACCTCACGGGCATCGTCCGAGACAAACTGGGCCGAAAGATGTCCAAGTCGCTCGGCAACTCCCCCGATCCGCTCGATCTCATCGCGCAGTACGGAGCCGATGGAGTCCGTACAGGCATGCTCTTTTCTTCCCCTGCGGGAAATGACCTTCCTTACGACGACAAGTTGGTCGAGCAAGGGCGAAACTTTGCCAACAAAATTTGGAATGCCTTCCGCTTAGTCAAAGGCTGGGAGATTGATCCCAACCTGGATGGCTCGGCCAATGCCTCCAGTATCGAATGGTTTGAGCAGCGATTCCAGCAAAGCTTGAGCGAAATCAACGAGCATTTTGATAAATTCCGAATTTCAGACGCCTTGATGGCCACCTACAAGTTGGTATGGGATGACTTCTGCGCTTGGTACCTCGAAATGATCAAACCGGCTTATCAGCAGCCTATCGACCAAGTAACTTACGACAAGACCTTGGGCTTGTTTGAGGATATTTTGAAGCTCCTTCACCCGTTTATGCCATTTATCTCGGAGGAACTCTGGCATCAAATCAAGGAGCGCACCGTGGAAGAATCCTTGATTCTTGCTTCCTGGCCGGAATCCAAGCCTTTTGATTCGCAAATCACCGCAGATGCTGCTCAGGTGTTTGAAGTGGTGTCGCAGATCAGAAACTTGCGTGCCTCTAAGGGCATGTCACCAAAGGAAACCCTGGCACTCAGCATCCGAACCCAAAACCCGGGAGTATACACCCAGTTTGAGTCTGTGTTGATCAAACTTGCCAACCTCTCTTCCCTTCAATTTGGAGAGCAGGTGGAGCAAGCGATGAGTTTTGTCATTAAAGGCGACGAATGCTTTGTTCCCATGGGAGGCAGCATCGATGTGGAGGCAGAAAAAGCCAATCTGCTCAAAGAATTGGAATACACCCAAGGCTTTTTGGCGGGGGTGCTCAAAAAATTAAGTAACGAAAGATTTGTAGCCGGTGCTCCTGCCCAGGTGTTGGACATGGAACGAAAGAAGCAAGCCGATGCCGAAGCCAAAATCAAGGCTTTGGAAGCAAGTTTGGCGCAACTGGGATAATGCAAACTTCCTGCTTCAAGAAGTGCTTGGAGCAGGAAGATTACTTGAATTCTCGGATTTTTAACTCTCTAAAAAGTACCCCTTGTCCCTCACTTTGCAGTCCAATATAGCCTGAACGCAGGGGTTTCCCATCTACTTTTAGCTTTGGGTCGTAGCGATTGGCTACCCCTCCACCGACCTGTGGAAAGGAATAGGTCAATACCGTATCTCCATTCACCAAATGGTGCACGATAGAATCTCCAAAAACAATCAATTCGGCTTTCACCCAGGCATCCCAAGCGAAGGTTGGGGAAGAGGAATCGATGCAGTGTCGGGGATCGATTTTTCCTTGGTAGACGATATCTGTACCCGGGGAACACATGTTTCCTGTCGGGCGAGCCACTCCTTCTTTTTCCTGTGCCAGCATCTGGTATTCGACAGAGATCGGCCAATCCTGTTCTTTCAGAATGGTTTCGGGTGCTTGGGAGTGAAACATCACCCCTGAATTGCGGTAGGTATAGCTAGGTGCACTTGGCACAAATTGATCCGTGAAGCGGTACTCCCAAACCAGGTGAAAGCTCGAAAAAGGCTTTTCATAGAATAGGTGCCCAAAGCGGTCTTCAAATTCCCCATAACCGTCGTAATTGACCGCTATAGCCCCATCCTGAACCCGAAAGGTATTCGCATAGTTATCCCCTACTTCGTGGTGGTGGATCTTAGGGATCCAGCCTTTCAGGTCCTTGCCATTGAAAAGCACTTGCCAGTCGCTAGTGGCTTGATGGGGCTCCTCTTTATGGAACCCTAAACTAGCAATCCCGAGAGTCAAGAAGTAAAGAATAAAGGAGAGGATGGGCATGAGTCGTTCAATTTGATTAAGTCATTTCCTAATTCCAAGAAGGTCCTCCCTTCGTGGTACTCAATGGCTCCAATCGTGGGTATCCAATTGCTCGAGGCAGGCAACCAACAAGGCGATGGAGTCAGCAATATCACTTTTGTGTGCCATTTCAATCACCTGATGCAGGTGTCGGGTAGGAATGGAGATGGCCCCAGCAATGGCTCCTTGCTTGCCCATGCGCTGCACGCCAGCGGTATCTGTTCCTCCCGCAGTCAATAATTCCGGCTGCCAGGAGATGGCCTCTTTCGTGGCTACATGCTTCATAAACGCCACCATGCGGTAATCGCAGATCGTCATTGCATCCATGATTTTGATAGCAGTTCCCTTTCCGAGTTCGGTTACCTTCTCATGAGGAGCAGCGCCCGGTACGTCAAAGGCAATGGTAGTATCCAGTGCAATTCCAAAATCCGGGTTGATGCTGTGCGCTGCCACATTGGCTCCGCGGATGCCCACTTCTTCCTGTACGGTAAAGGTAGCATACACATCGTAGGCTGGGTTTTTAAGTTGCTTCAGCGCTTCAATCACGATAAATACCGCTACGCGATTGTCGATAGACTTACAATTCACACAGTCCCCCATCTCGATCAGCTCCCGATCCCGAGTGACGGGATCGCCGATGGTGATGTACTTCTCTACTTCTTCCTTGGGCATGCCCAGATCGATAAAAAAGTCAGTGGTCTTGGGAAGTTTGGTTTTCTCTTCGGGCGTCATCACGTGGATGGGCTTGCTGCCCATCACGCCGATGAGGTCTTTTTTACCATGTACGATCACGCGCTGTGCAGTGAGTGTTTTCGGATCAAATCCTCCGAGCGTATTGAAACGCAAGAAACCTTGTTCATCTATATGTGAAACGATAAACCCAATTTCATCCATGTGTGCGGCCAGCATGACACGCTTGTCGTCAGGATTGCGAACTCCCTTTTTGATGGCGATGACATTACCGATGTTATCGATTCGCAGCTCATCCACATGGGGGCTCACTAGGGAGATGACTAAGTCACGAACAGGCTTTTCAAAACCAGGGGCACCTGGGATTTCACAAATTTGCTTGAGAAGGGAAACGTTGATCATAAGTAATGAGGGAATAGGCTACTCTTGGATTATACAACAAAAGTCTTCTTTACTAAAGCTTAATGTGTAGGAAATAATGAATTCTACTCCAGTAAATTGATCTGTGATCAATAAGCTCGAACGGTCTTTCCTTCCATGTAGTTTACAAAGGCTTTGTTGACCACGCGGGTACCTCCCGTGGTAGGATAGTCTCCGGTAAAATACCAATCTCCTGTGTGTTCAGGGATGCAGCGATGCAGGTTATCGACCGTTTGGAAAATCACTTTTACTTCTGCTTTGATGTCTGAGGCGGTTACAATTTGTGCCACCTTATTGGAAATTTCCTCTTCCGTAAAGGAAGCATACACCTGCTTGACAAAGTTTTTTCCGTTATCTGGCTGTGACATACATTGTTCATACACTTGATCGAGAATGGATTCCATCCCTCGGTCCTTGAGCAGCTCTATGGCCGCCCGAAAGGCTACAAACTCCTTCATACGTGACATATCGATACCATAGCAGTCAGGATAGCGGATCTGAGGTGCAGAGGATACAATCACAATTCGCTTGGCATTCAAGCGATCCAGGGTAGTGAGGATGCTTTTTTCCAAAGTAGTACCCCGTACAATGCTGTCGTCAATGACCACCAGCGTATCGACACCTGGACGAATCACCTCGTAGGTGGTATCGTAGACACTAGCCACCATGGAGTCCCGATCAGCATCGCTAGCGATAAAAGTGCGTAGTTTCACATCCTTACTCACCAATTTTTCCACTCGAGGTCGGAAGCTCAGCAACTCTTCCAAGTCGCCTACATGCGGCTTCCCATCGAGGAGTACTTCTTTCCGCTTGGCCACTAGGTACTCATCGAGTCCCTCAATCATGCCTAAAAAGGCCGTTTCTGCAGTATTAGGAATATAAGAAAAGACAGTGTTTTTGAGATCGAAATCAATCGCCTTCAATATCTGAGGGATCAGCGCCTTGCCCAAGTTTTTGCGTTCCTGGTAGATGCCTGGATCCGTACCTCTCGAAAAATAGATCCGCTCAAAGGAACAGGATTTCTTCTCGCGGGCGGGCAGAATCTCCTCTTCAGCGTAGGAACCGTCCTTGTTGATTACAATTGCATGTCCTGGCTTAATTTCTTTGATGGCCTTGAAGTCAATGTTGAAAGCCGACTTGATGGCTGGCTTTTCGGATGCAACCACAATCACCTCGTCATCAGCATAGTAAAATGCAGGTCTGATACCGGAGGGATCTCGAACCACAAAGGCAGAACCATTGCCAATCATTCCTGCCATGGCGTAGCCCCCGTCAAAGTCACGACAAGACCTACGGAGTATTCGAGCCACATCTAGCTCGTCTTCGATGATGTGTGTTAGCTCCTCATTACTATGTTGGCCCTTGTAGCTATCAAAAATGCGTTGGTTTTCCTCGTCCAAAAAGTGTCCGATTTTTTCCATTACGGTGACGGTATCGGTTTTTTCCTTCGGGTGCTGCCCCAACTCCACGAGCTTTCCAAAAAGCTCCTCGTTGTTGGTCATGTTGAAATTCCCCGCCATCACAAGGTTGCGGCTTCTCCAATTGTTCTGCTTCAGAAAAGGGTGGCAGGTTTCAATGCTATTCTCTCCGTGGGTTCCGTAGCGCAAGTGCCCCAGCCAAACCTCACCAGAGAAAGCCATATTTTCTTTGAGCCATTCCCCATTTGTGAGGGCTTTCTTACCACCTAGCTTCTTTGCCTTGCGGAACTTACTCGTGATTTTATCAAAAATATCGTTGACTGCAGAGGCTTCAATCGAGCGGTACCGGCTGATGTAGCGGGTACCTGGCTTGGTATTGATTTTGATGTTGGCCACCCCTGCGCCATCCTGACCTCGATTGAGCTGTTTCTGCATCAGCACATAAAGTCGATTTGCTGCGAATGCAGCCGTTCCGTAGGTGTCGATGTAGTATTGAACAGGTTTTCGAAGCCGGATTAGGGCTATTCCACATTCATGTTTGATAGCGTCACTCATGGAAAAAGAGGATGGGTTTAAAGGGAGGAATAAAGGTACGTTTTTTCAAAAGATTTACCGATTTGAAAAAGACCAATTCCTAAAAAAAGTCCAAAAACACAAACTTGTCTGTTCCTTAGAACTTCAAGACGGTATATCCCTTCATCGAATAGGTAGTAATTGTAGTCAAAGCTGAATGGGCGATAGTTACGCCAGGCCAAAGATCTGCGGTCTTGAGGTTTCTAGCGATCAGTGACTGCCCACAAACTAGTATTTCAGCACCCGATTTTTCCAAGGCTTCAAAGACTGCTAGGTTGGGATTGTCTACCTCGTATTTTTTCTTGTAATTTTCATCGTTGAGCAAGGTAAAAATCCCTCCTCCATGCAAGACCACCTTGACCTTGATTCGGTCTTGGGTAACCCCTGCTAGGCCATGCAAATTCATCATACGGGCTACGTTGTCCACAAACCTGGAGATCTGTTTGGGGTCTTCGGAAGGGGAGGTCAGGTCCACTAAAATTTTGTATTCTAAGGTTCCATCCGGACGCTCAGTTGCATCTGGAATCTCATAGATTCCACCAAATCCTTTTACAATTGGAAATTGAGGGGTTTGAGCAGCAGCTGCAACCGAAAAAAGAAACGCAGCGACGCAAAGAACAAAGAAATGAGTAGCCTTCATGAGTTTAGTTTTTTCTCTAAACTACTAAAAATTTGCAAATATCAGCAACTACCCTTGGCTCAAAAGGCATGGGTATTAAGTTGACAAACTGTCACAGTACATAGTCCGCAGCACCTTATAGCAAACTTCATTGGTTCATTACTTCCTTTTTACAGAAAATACAGAGAACCCGAAATAGTATAAATACTATTTATTCATGTTATTACGTTTTGAAATTAAACCCCAATTAGCAGAAGGGGTCTAACCTCAAAATAAGTAAACTTAACCCCATTCAGCCCATGAAGAATACACTTGCCATTTACGCAATAGGTTTAGTTTTACTACTTAGCGCCTGCAGCGAACAGGAAACCACTGCTCCCACAACCAAATCTGCAATTGCCGAGGTATTTGGAACGAAGATTGACCCAAACAACCTGCCCAATTATGCTAGTCAAACCATCCCCAATTACATTCGAAAGGACAATACAGGAACCAATCCAATCACCAACGAAAAAGCAATTTTAGGGAGAGTACTTTTCTACGATAAAAGTCTCAGCATCGACAATACGGTCTCCTGCGCCAGCTGCCACCAACAAGCCTTTGGATTCGGTGACCCCACCCTTGCCAGCCAAGGAGTGCTGGGAGGTCAGACTACCCGCCATTCCATGCGATTGATCAACACTCGGTTTGCAACTGAAGCTAAGTTTTTCTGGGATGAGCGCGCAGCAACCCTAGAAGCACAAGTCACTACACCCATCCAAGATCATGCGGAAATGGGGTTTAGCGGACAAAATGGTCGTCCCAACCTCGCTGCTCTTTTGACAAAACTGGGGGGAATTGCCTATTACCAAGAATTATTTACCCTAGCCTACGGGACTTCGGCAGTCACCGAGCCACGCATCCAACAGGCATTGGCTACATTCATTCGAAGCATTCAATCTTTTGATAGCAAATATGACCTAGGAAGAGCGCAGGTAAACAATGACGGAGCCAACTTTCCAAATTTCACAGCCCAGGAAAACCAAGGAAAGCAGTTGTTCTTGAATCCACCCGTATTTGATGGAACCGGTACTCGAATAAGTGGTGGAGCTGGTTGCCAAGCCTGCCATCAGGCACCCGAGTTTGACATCGACCCGAATAGCCGAAACAATGGAGTCATTCGTCCCCTTTCTCAAGGAGCTGGACTAGAACTAGCCATTACTCGATCTCCTACCCTTCGCGATGCAGTAAACGCAACCGGAGGAAGTAATGGTGCCTTTATGCATTCGGGGGTATTTACCTCCCTTCAAAATGTAGTAGGGCATTACAACAACATTCCCGCACAAGCAGGAAACAACAACCTAGACGCCCGGTTGAACCCAGGAGGGAATCTGCAAAAACTCAACCTGTCAGGAGCAGAAATCAATGCCATCGTCGCATTTATCCAGACACTCTCCGGAAAAGATGTGTACACCAACGAAAAATGGGGAAGCCCTTTTAATTAAGAGAAAAACGGTGTAGGGTGATTTAAAAACGAAAAAGGCGACTTGGAAGTCGCCTTTTTTTGTGCGCACGAGAAGATTCGAACTTCCACACCCGTAAGGGCACCACCCCCTCAAAGTGGCGTGTCTACCAATTTCACCACGTGCGCGATTGGGGATTGCAAAAGTAGAAAACCGAGCTTTGGGAAGCAAAGCTTCGCTTCGCTTTTCTTTACTTTTTTTAAAGTTTAGCCAAAAACCTTCTTTTCAGCAGATTGAAGCGTATTGTATAGCAAAGCCGCAATGGTCATGGGTCCTACCCCACCCGGTACAGGGGTAATGGCAGAAGCCAAGGGTGCTACTTCATCGTACTTCACATCGCCAATCAAGCGAAAGCCTGTTTTCTTAGTTTCGTCAGCAATCCGGTGAATTCCCACATCAATAACAACTGCTCCTGGCTTCACCATATCAGCTGTCACAAACTCGGGTTTGCCGATAGCCACAATCAAAATATCGGCAGTTTGACAGATGGCAGCCAAGTTTTCGGTTTTGGAATGGGTAAGAGTTACCGTTGCATTGCCCGGATAGCCGTTGCGCGCCATCAAGATGCTCATTGGACTCCCCACAATATGACTTCGGCCGATGACCACACAATGCTTGCCTGAGGTTTCAATCTGGTAGCGCTTAAGCAGCTCCACAATTCCGTAAGGAGTGGCAGCCACGTAAGCAGGCCAATTTAGGGTCATTCTGCCCACATTGGCAGGCGTAAAGCCATCCACGTCTTTTTCTGGTCGGATGCAGTTGGTCACCTTGTCTACTGAAATGTGCTTGGGCAAGGGAAGTTGTACGATCAAGCCGTCGATGTCTGGATTTTGGTTGATGTCCTCCACGGTGCGGAGCAACTCTTCTTCGCTTACTTCAGCAGACAGCCTTACCAGCGTAGAAGTAAATCCAACTTCCTCACAGGCCTTCACTTTGGCTCCTACGTAGGTTTGGCTAGCGCCATCTTCCCCTACGAGGATTGCTGCAAGGTGCGGCTGCTTGCCGCCTACTTGTTTAATTTCTGCTACACGCGCTGCAATTTCATTTTTGATATCTTGCGCGGTTTTCTTTCCATCTATTAGTATTGACATGGGATCTTGTATTCTATTTTTTCTTCAATCGATATTCTTCAATCGACATTCATTATTTTTTACCTAGTTCTAACTATTGAAATCTATTTCTTTCGGCAGTCAAGACACTTTTGACAAAAATAGAAATCAATTGATTGCACTCATCTTTTACTCTATTCAAAAATTCTTCATCCTGATGCAGCTTTGCTTTTTCTACAATTTTTAAACCTATCAGGGTCTCTCTTAACTCTTTTAATATGACTTTAAACTTATGGATAAAATCTTTTCTCGATTCACCACTCTGTGCTTCTCCATAATTCAAAGCAGGACTTGTTCCGCTCCTCAATAGTTGATTTGCGAGATGATTTCCAGATTTACTGGAAACCATGGTTTCCGTAAAATGGATTAATTGTGCAGCAAACTCAATTAATCGCTCTTCTAAATCAAACTTCTTTTCCATCATAACTTCAGTTAAAAAAAATAGGTGTAATCGATTAAAAAATTGAAATCGAAAATAGGCATTCTGCCAATTTACAGTACGAAAATGCCGAATGATGAATGTCGAATGATGAATAATGAAGAAGACTTGCTAGTGGAACTAACTCTCTTAATCTAATTTCAACACCGCCATAAATGCCTCCTGCGGAATCTCGACGTTTCCTACTTGGCGCATGCGCTTCTTGCCTTTCTTCTGCTTTTCCAATAGTTTGCGCTTACGCGAAATATCACCACCATAGCACTTCGCCAACACGTTTTTGCGCAAGGCTTTCCCCGTTTCACGAGCAATGATTTTTTGACCGATGGCCGCCTGTATGGCGATTTCAAACATTTGTCGCGGTACCAACTCCTTCAGCTTGTCGCAGAGGCGCTTGCCCCAATCGTAGGCCTTGTCCCGGTGTACAATCGCAGATAGCGCATCTACCGGCTCTCCATTGAGCATGATATCCAAGCGCACCATGTGCGACTCCTGGAAGCCCTTCAGTTCGTAATCCAAAGAAGCATATCCTCTGGAAATCGTCTTCAAACGATCAAAGAAGTCAAATACAATTTCCGCCAAGGGCATATCGAAAGACAACTCCACCCGATCTGAAGTCAAATACACCTGATTTTTGATTTGACCCCGCTTATCCATGCAAAGGGAAATCACAGGGCCTACATATTCTGCAGCCGTGATGATGGAGGCTTTTACAAACGGCTCTTCGATGTGCTTGAACCGCGTAGGATCAGGCATATCGGATGGTGCATTCACCACCTGGTACTCGTCATTGGTCATGAGGGCCTTAAACTGCACGGAAGGCACTGTAGTGATGACGGTCATGTCAAACTCACGTTCCAAACGCTCCTGCACAATCTCCATGTGCAGCATTCCTAAAAATCCGCATCGGAATCCGAAGCCCAGGGCAGCGGAAGTTTCCGGTTCCCAAACGAGGGAGGCATCGTTGAGCTGCAACTTTTCCATGGAAGCACGTAGCTCCTCAAATTCAGTGGTATCCACAGGATAAATTCCTGCAAAGACCATAGGTTTCACATTTTCAAAGCCCTTGATTGCTTCTGCACAAGGGTTTTTGACATGGGTCACCGTATCTCCTACAGCCACTTCTTTGGCAACTTTAATGCCCGAAATGAGGTAACCTACATTACCCGCACTCATGGTTTGCTGCGGAATCTGGTTGATCCCCAAAATTCCTATCTCATCGGCAAAGTATTCCTTACCTGTATTGACAAATTTGATCCGATCGCCTTTTTTAAGCGTTCCGTTAAAAATCCGGAAGATAACCTCAACGCCACGGAAGGAGTTGAATTGGGAGTCAAAAATCATCGCTTGCAGTGGAGCCTCTGGATCCCCTTTGGGCGGCGGGATATTCTCAATCACCTTGGCCAAAATATCCTCGATTCCGATTCCTTCCTTGCCTGAAGCCAACACGATGTCTTCCCGCTTGCAACCCAATAGATCAATCACTTCATCAGCAACCACCTCAGGATCTGCACCTGGTAAATCTATTTTATTCAAAACTGGGATGATTTCTAGATCATGCCCCAGTGCCAAATACAAATTGGAAATGGTCTGTGCTTCTACCCCTTGGGAAGCATCTACGATAAGCAATGCACCCTCGCAAGCCGCAATGGAGCGAGACACCTCATACGAAAAATCTACGTGACCTGGGGTATCAATCAAGTTGAGAATGTACTCCTCTCCCTTGTAGTTGTACTTCATCTGGATGGCATGAGACTTGATCGTGATGCCTCGCTCGCGCTCCAAATCCATGTCGTCTAGCAACTGGTTTTGCATTTCTCGGTCAGAAACCGTGTTGGTCGTCTGCAGCAACCGGTCTGCTAGGGTACTTTTGCCGTGGTCAATGTGGGCAATGATGCAGAAATTTCGAATGTTTTTCATAAGCTTAGGTGTTGCAAAAGTAGGAAAAAAGAAGCTTTCTTGGTTAGGAGATCCGAGAAATAGAGGACTTCCTAACAAGCTTTTTTCTCAATTCTTTATGCAAATTCTTAATCCCTTGTTTAGGACTTTTGTTTTGAACTAAATTCTGGAGTTTCGGCTCTTTTTGAAGCACTTTTTGCTAGGTGTTTTGGTTTCTAACTTACCTTTGTCACCCAACCAATTCATCCCCATGCAGGCGATAGCAGAACGAAAAAAATCCCAAAACATAGGCGAATACCTCGTATACATGTACCAGATGGAAGACCTCATCCGCTCCTACCAAGGGAATATGGAGGAAATCGAGCAGTATGTGATCTCCCACTACCCGGTAACTGAGGAGGAAAAGAAAAACATCAAAATCTGGTTTGCAGGGTTAGTAGACTCCATGAAGCAGCAGGAGCTGATGCAAAAAGGGCACCTTCGAGAGCTTCAGGAGCTGGTGCAGCAGCTGCTTGAACTTCATTACCAACTGCTGAAAACCGACGCCAACTACGTGGCCACCTTTCACCAAGTCAAGCCTCACCTGCTCGAAGCAGTAGAAGCCGCCCAAACGGAGGACCTTGGAAATGAAATTCAAATCTGCCTGAATGGGGTCTATGGCTTGCTGCTCTGCCGTTTGCTTGGCAAAAAAGTAAGTGACCGACAACTAGAAGCCGCAGAGGCCTTTGGTAACGTGATTAGCCATTTGAATTTCAGCTACCAGCAGCGCCTTTTTTTATCGCCGAATTAACCTTTCTAACTTATTAAGTGTTCGCTAATCCGTATCCCTAAAGGAAAAAATATCAACAGACTAGCAGCCCGTTTTCAGCAAGCAGCTCCCACACCTCGGAGTCGAGCAACTCATCGAAATCGCCTAGCTCCTGCTCGTAATGCGCACGGATATCCTTTACCGTGACTAAAGCTTGGGTATGGCTTACTTTTTCCAGGAGCCAAAACACCCACTGACCTAGCTCTATAGGTAACTCAAGTGCAAAATCTTCTTTTTTACCCGAAAATAGCAGTTCACATAGCCCATCCTCGAGTTCGTCCAGCTGCGGCGCACTGCCCAACCAGCAGATGCGGTGGTGATCCTTGATGGGCTTAGTTGTAAGTTCTTCCAGCTGTTGCACAATGTAGGTACGGGGGATGCTGGTTGGAGGAATCTTGAAGTCAAACCAATTTTTCAAAGGGAGATCCAAACCTACTCCTTGCATGTAGTTAAATAAGGATTTGCGTAGCCCTTCAGAAAAAGCGCCGTGATCCACGCCAACAGGATCTTCAAATTCCACCTCGTTGTTGGCGAAGGTTCCCAGTTGCTTGTCCAGACGCTTCACCCCAAAAGCGGAGGGATTTAAACCCACAGGGCTGTGCACGGTCATGGCAAAGCGGTGCCAGAAACCCGATTGAATGATCCCTTGCTCAAAGAGCTGCCGAACCATTTCTAAGGAATCTACCGTTTCCTGGACCGTTTGGGTAGGATAGCCATACATGAGGTAGGCATGGACCAAAATCCCTGCTTGGGTAAAATGCTGAGTAACCTGTGCCACCTGAGGCACGGTCACTCCTTTTTTGATCAAGTCCAAAAGGCGATCGGAAGCCACTTCTAGTCCACCGGACACGGCGATGCAACCCGAGGCATGCAGGAGTCGGCAAAGGTCTGCCGAAAAGCTACTTTCAAAACGGATATTGGTCCACCAGACTACGACGAGTCCTCGTCGGAGAATTTCGTAGGCCAGCTCACGTAGCAAGGCGGGAGGAGCGGCTTCATCAACAAAGTGAAACCCGTTGGTGCCCGTTTGAGCCATAATCTCTTCAATGCGATCGCAGAGCAGGGACGCAGTGATGGGTTCGTAGCGGCCAATGTAGTCGAGGGAAACATCACAAAAGGTGCATTTGCCCCAATAGCAGCCATGAGCGAGAGTCAGCTTATTCCACCGCCCATCACTCCAGAGTCGGTGCATGGGATTGGCCACTTCAATGACCGATAGGTAGGAAGTAAGAGGAAGATCGCTGTAGTCTGGAGTGCCCAGTTCCCGCTGAGGAAGGTCTTTGACGGCAAGGTTATTCACATAAGTTACTTGACCATCCAATCGTAGAAAGGTACGTTTCAGTTCTGTGTGCGGTCTTTTTCCTAAAAGGTGCTCCAATAGCAATACCACAGGGGCTTCCCCATCGTCGAGCAAGATGTAATCCACATAATCAAATACCCGAGGCTCTTTGAGGGAGCGCAATTCCGTATTTGGGTAGCCTCCCCCCATCCAGATTTTGATGTCGGGGTGGTGGGCCTTGAGGTACTGCCCGCATTTGAGCGCTGCATAGAGGTTGCCCGGAAAAGGCACCGTAAAGGCTACTGAGCGGGGATGATAAGCTTGGATTTTTTCCTCAAGGAGTCGAAGTAAGAGATCATCAACCAAAGTAAGAGGCTGCTGCAGCGCTTCCTGTAGTTCGTCAAAAGACCTGGCCGACAGTCCTAGGCGCTCGGCATAGCGCGTAAATCCAAAATGTGGGTCAATGGCTTCGGTGATCAGGTCTCCCAAATCCTCCAGATAGAGTGTAGCCAGGTAGCGGGCTTTGTCACGGATGCCCAGGGCCCCAAAAGCCCAATCCATGTCCTCTACCTGTTCAAATCGACCAGCCTCTGGCAGAAAATCCCCTTCTGCGATCCGGTAGGCGAGTGTTGGGTTTTTGTCTTGCAAAAAATCCACCACCGGGCCGATGGTTTGCAGGTACTGCGTACGAATTCGAAGGATGCGTAGCGCATTGTCCGAGAGGGAATCTACCTTTTCTGCCTGCTCAAAAATGTGGCGAAGGCCATCGGGACTGAGGATAGCTAACATCACCTCGATCCCCAAGTCTGCTTGATTGGAAGGCAGCCCAAGTGTATTCAAAAAACCCTTTAAGTAAGCGGTCGCCGGATAGGGCGTATTGAGCTGGGTAAAGGGTGGGGTGATGAATAAAACTTCGGTAGACAAGGGACAGCTGGGTTTGGCTTGTGCAAAGGTCGTAAAGAAAGGAGATTTTCTCGCTTTTTTTGCCGGATTGAACGAAATATCAAGCCTGATTTTGGAATCCGGCAATTCCTGCGGGAGGAAGAAGCCAAGACTTGGGGAAGATGTGGGTAAAATTTCGATCTTTGCCAGCATGAGCAACAATGACATCCTGCGCACCCTCCGCTACACCTTTCATTACCACGACCACAAGATGAAGGAGATATTTGCCTTGGGTGGCAAGAATATTCCGTTTGAGGAAGTAGCCCTTTGGCTCAAAAAAGAGGAGGATCCTGACTTCGTGAAGTTGTATGACAAGGATTTGGCGCACTTTCTGGATGGGCTGATCGTAGCAAATCGCGGCAAGAAAGAGGGAGCCGCGCCGGTAGTCGAAAAGACCCTGAACAACAATGGTATTCTGCGCAAACTCAAGATTGCCTTGAATCTACAGGATGATGGGATGCTGGAGATCTTTGGCTTGCGGGGCTTTCGACTGAGCAAGCACGAGTTGAGTGCCTTTTTCCGCAATCCGGCACAGGCACAGTACCGCGAGTGCAAGGACCAAGTACTCCGCAATTTTTTGATGGGGCTGCAGGAGAAGTACCGGGGAGAGGAAGCTTAAAGCGTAATTGCAGGAATTAGCAATCGAACTTCTGAGTCAATTACACGTACTAGGAAAGAGCACTTCTGACTCAACATTTTTTTAAATTACAACACCAATGAATAAACTTTTAGCCTATCACCTAGTCACGCTGGTTCCAATGATGGTAATACTTTACCTCTACATCTATGGAGTCATTGGTTCGGGGCTTTTTGCAATCCTGTTTTGCCTTTATGCATTCCTTTATAGACCTGTCGTTGATTTTAAAAAACTCCAGGAAAAAGGTCTTGTCACGAAAGCTGAATTTATAAAATCATTTGGCTTTATACGATTCAACTATTTATCCGAATTACTCTTTGAAAAATAGATGAACTGGCAAAAGGGAGAAAAATGGAAAAAATTTTAAGAACCTAAAAATGAAAGCGCTCCTCCTACTCTGTTTTTTTGCATTAACCAGCTTCACCAAGGTCCAAGCGCAAGAGAAAAATGCCCTATTTCAAGAATTGAAACACCAAGACAGCGTCTTTTTTGAACGGGGATTCAACCGTTGCGACCTAGACTACTTGAGAAATCAGGTGGCAGACGACTTGCGCTTTTACCACGACCAAGGCGGGTTCCAGGACAAAACTAAATTCCTGGAAAATACCGCAAACAATATCTGTGGTTCCCCTACCCAAAAGCCTATCCGAAAAGTAGCTCCCGAGAGTTTGGAAGTATTTCCGCTTTATGCATCGGGCAAAATCTATGGAGCCATCCAAACAGGTGTTCACCACTTTTACATCCGAGAGAAGGACAAGAAAGACCTATGGACCAGTACCGCAAGATTTACACACCTCTGGATTTTGGAAAATGAAAGCTGGAAACTGACTGAAGTGCTGAGCTACGACCACCAGAGTACCAGCCCTCCTCTATCAGAAACCAATTAAACACTTGTTAACCCTGTTGATGTAAGGCTTATTTTTCGTGACCTTTTTTTTCCTATATTATTCAACTATTCAAGCAGACCATGGAAAAACTGAACAAAGCCGATATCCCGCAGGAGGCCTTTGACCTCTACGATTACTACTGCCACAACAAATTGGACCGACGAACCTTCATCGAGAAGCTATCCGTCTATGCCGTCGGTGGCATTACCGTTGCTGCCCTATTGGGTAGCATGATGCCAGACTACGATAGCGGCAGAACTGTTGCCCTTGGCGACGAGCGCCTTCAAAGTTCGGACTACGTGATGTACAACTCCCCAAAAGGTGGAGGTCAAATCAAAGGCTTACTCTCCATCCCTACCGGAAAAGGAAAATTTCCCGGCATTATTGTCGTCCATGAAAATCGGGGACTCAATCCCTACATTGAGGATGTGGGCAGAAGATGTGCGGTAGACGGATTTATTTCCCTTGCACCCGATGCACTGACTCCACTTGGTGGCTACCCTGGCAACGACGACGAGGGCCGTGCCATGCAAGCCAAGCGAACGCGCGAAGAAATGCTAGAAGATTTTATCGCAGCCTATGAATTCCTAAAAAACCATCCCGACTGCAACGGTAAGGTAGGCGTAGTCGGCTTTTGCTTTGGCGGTTGGATCTCCAACATGATGGCAGTACGCATCCCAGACTTGAAAGCAGCAGTGCCGTATTACGGAGGACAACCAGAAGCTGCTGATGTAGTGCAGATTCAAGCACCACTCTTGGTCATTTATGCTTCACTTGACGAGCGCGTGAATGCCGGTTGGCCTGCTTACGAAGCCGCCTTAAAGGCCCAGGGTAAAACCTACGAGATGATCAACTATCCAGGTGTGAATCACGGGTTCCACAACTACAGCACGCCACGCTACGACGAACCAGCTGCAAAAGCGGCTTGGGAAAAAACCATTTCCTTCTTTAAGGATAAATTGAATTAAAATCCTGTCCTCTAGGAAAGGTTAACTTCTTTCCTAGGGGACCTATCAAACACCTTTGTTAAACTGCTTATTGGAAGCTACCTAGGCAGCCCACAATTACGAACCCACTTGCTCAAAGGCTATAGCATCACGGGACTAAGCTGCCTACTTGTGATTCTTTACCTACTTGTATCTTAATTTTTTTTAGCGTTACACCCGCTTTTTATCACGCTTATTTTTTAAGGATTTACAGGAAGGGTAGCTGGTATTGTGCTGCTTTTTAGTACTTTTTCCATATTGTAAGAATTTCTGTCCACCACCTATGCTCGCTCTTGCCATTCTTGTGCTCGTCTTAACGCTCATCCTCGTGGCCATCATTCGCTACGACACACATCCCTTCTTGGCACTTTTAGGCGGGGCGATTTGCTACGGCTTTTTGGTGGGAATGGAGGGAAAAGCAATCCTTGCTTCGATTACAGAAGGGTTTGGAGCCGTAATGGGGAATATAGGCCTACTTATATTATTTGGGGTCATCCTAGGAACCTTCCTCGAAAAAACGGGCGGTGCCATGGTCATTGCAGAAAAAGTATTGGCTTGGGTAGGAGAAAAATCTGTCAACCTTTCACTGCTGCTCAGCGGCTGGGTACTTTCCATCCCTATTTTTGGAGACAGCACGATCTTGATGATGAATCCCATCGCCAAGTCCCTCTCCGCAAAAAGCAGCATTTCGTACGCTGCTACCTTGGTGGCAGTTTCGCTGGGAGCCATGGCCAGCCACTCCTTGATTCCACCTACCCCCGGACCCATTGCTGCAGCAGGGATCTTGGGTGCCAACTTGGGTCAGGTCATTTTATATGGAGGCTTGGTCTCCTTGATCGCCCTCATTCCCCTCCACTTTTTTGTTCAAAAGTGGGTTACGAAAATCAACATTCGTCCCATTATCTCGGCTACAGAGGCACCAATTTCTAAAGAAGAAAGGCCGTCCTTTTTTTCTTCCCTACTGCCAATACTCGTTCCTTTGATCTTGATTTTTTTAGCCTCCCTGGCTACTTATCCAACCAAACCCTTAGGCGAAGGTACCCTAGCCGAGGTTCTCAGCTTTCTAGGATCACCCATCATCGCCCTATTGGTGGGGGCTCTCTTGTCCTTTACTTTGCCAAAGAAACTGGATCGAAAACTGCTCTCCTCTAGTGGATGGGTAGGTGAGGCCCTTATTTCCGCTGCGCCCGTCATTTTTATCACTGGAGCAGGTGCCGTTTTTGGCAAAATGTTGCAAAATTCGGGTATTGGCGAGGTGGTTGCTGGAAGCATGCAAGAAGCCAATTGGGGTATTTTCCTTCCTTTCCTGCTCGCTTTTGGACTCAAATGTGCTCAAGGCTCCACCACGGTAGCCATGATTACTACGGCCTCCATCGTGGCGCCGCTCCTCTCTGCTTTGGGGCTCGATTCAGAATCCATGAAGGTGCTCACCACGCTAGCAATTGGATCGGGGGCATTGGCCATTTCCCATGCAAACGACTCTGCCTTCTGGGTGGTCACTCAGCTCTCCGGAATGAGTACCAAGCAAGGCAACCTGTCACATAGTTTGGGTACGCTCGTGGCTGCTACCGCATCGATGACCGTCGTGTATATCCTGAGCTTGGTCTTGAATTAAAGAAAGAAACTTTCTTTAACCCCAGCTGCTTACCTTTACAAAAAAATACCTCCATGACTTTTTCCGAGCTAGGTCTTTCACCTGCACTCCTTGCAGCTGTGCAGCGAGCAAACTACAGCAGTCCCTACCCCATTCAAGAGGCTGCCATTCCTGCCCTACTGCAGAAAAAGGACCTGTTGGGATTGGCACCTACTGGCTCAGGAAAAACCGCAGCCTACATCCTTCCCATCTTGCAACACCTACTGCAGCAAGAGGCTCCTCGTGATCGACAAGTGCCTGTTCTCGTACTGGTACCTACCCGGGAATTGGCGGTACAGGTCGCAGAAGTTACCGAAAATTTTAGCCGCTTCCTTCCTAGACGCATCAAGTCCCTCGCCATCTTTGGAGGCGTATCTATCAATCCACAAATGATGAAATTGGGCGGTGTGGAGGTACTCATTGCTACACCAGGAAGACTCATTGACTTGGTAGGTCGAAATGCAGTAGGCATAGGACGCATTCAAACCCTTGTCTTGGACGAGGCCGACAAAATGCTGCAAATGGGTTTCCGCGAGGAAATGGAACACCTCCTGGAGCTACTCCCTGCCAAAAAGCAAACCCTACTCTTTTCGGCAACTGAAGGAGAAGAGGTGGCGGGACTCATCCAACAACTCCTCAAAAATCCGGTGCGCGTACAGGTAGAAGCGGAGGATTTTACCCCAGATCTGATACAGCAAGAAGCCTATCGCGTCAGTCCCGAGTCCAAAGGCCCCTTCCTGCGGCAACTCATTCAATCTGGAGATTGGAAGCAAATCCTCATTTTCACCTCCTCCATCCGTACGGCAGACAATCTGGTAGTAAAACTTACTAAAAATGGGATCAATTCCACCGCATTCCATGGGGACAAAAGCCAAGGTGCACGCACAGAAGCACTGGCCAAGTTTAAGTCCGGAAAAACACGAGTGTTGGTAGCCACCGACCTTGCAGCGCGAGGAATTGACATTCAAGCCTTGCCTCTGGTGATCAACTACGAACTACCACGTTCACCCAAGGATTACATCCACCGCATCGGTCGTACAGGAAGAGCGGGGGCTACGGGTCTTGCGATTAGCCTCATCACCCCAGAGGAACAGCACCACTTTAAGGTCATTCAAAAGAAGATGGGCAAGTGGGTCACCTTAGTCCCTGCCGAAGCCTATGGCAAAGAAAGTTCGGCGCCAGAAGAAGCTCCCGGCGAATAAGCACTTACAAAAATTCCCAGACACTTTTGTAGCTCCCTTTTTCCTCGACATAGCGAAGTAGGGCATCAAAAAATGCATGCTGTGCCAAGGTACTGCTGTCCCCCACCACAATCAATTTACGCCTGGCTCTGGTCAGGGCCACGTTCAAGCGGCGCTTATCCGAAAGAAATCCAATCTCTCCCCGGTCGTTGGATCGGGTAAGGCTGATCAGCATCAAGTCCCGTTCCTGCCCTTGAAATCCGTCCACCGTATCGATGGTGATCAGGTCAGCAAAGGCCCTCAAATTGGGAAAAGCATAGGTTTCAAAAATCAAATGACGCAATCTGCGCACCTGCGCCGAATACGGGGCAATCAAGCCAATGGTCCAACCTTTTTCCTTAAAAAGTCCAAATCCTATGCGAAGGACCGTGTCGTTGAGGTATTGGCAGGCAAACTGTGCCTCCTCGGGATTGAAGGTACTGAGACTTTCGGATTCTACCTGATCAGTATAGCCCGCACCTGCTGTATCGACCCACTCCATGACGGGTTCATCGGGAGAAAAAGCATGCGTTTGCGTATTTTCTGCTGCTTGTAATTTTCCCTCATAAAACTGCTGATTTGAAAATCCCATGATTGTGGCCGGCATGCGGTACTGCACTTGTAGCATTTGCGCAGCATGGGGATGGCGCTGAATCATTTTTTCAAACAGTGTTGTGGAAAGCCCCTGCCGTGCCGCATCGATGGACTTGATGGTGGGAGGAAGCTGACAGTGGTCACCCGCAAAAATCACTTTTCTCGCTTTCAAAATCGGAATCCAGGTTGCGGCCTCCAAACCTTGCGCTGCCTCATCGATAAATACCAGGTCAAAGACCATCCCTTTGAGGTGGTGCGATCCTGCTCCCACCAAGGTACTTGCAAATACTTGAGTCTTCTGGTACACATCCGTTCGAATGTAGTCCTCGAGATGCTCCGCAAGTTCTCGGATGCGGCTCACTTCCTGGTACAAGAGCTTGCGCTGGGCTCGCTCCTCGGGTCCAAAATTCCGTTTGTATTGCTTGGCAAGGTGTAGGTAGGATTCCGTCTCCTTGCGCAACTTTTTCAAGTCGCGGTAGCTGTCGTGCAGGGCAACTTTAGCATCTAGGGTCTGGTTGAGGATTTTCTCCTCCACCCGAGCGGGATGGCCTAATCGAAGTGTGGCGATGCCCCGATCTACCAGCTTTTCTACAAGCAAGTCTACGGCGGCATTGCTCGGAGCACACACTAGAATTCGATGATTGGACCGTGTTGCGCGTGAAATCGCTGCGATCAAGGTAGTGGTCTTGCCCGTGCCTGGAGGACCATGGACTACCGCCATGTCTTGGGCTGCATCCATCTTTTGGCAGGCCAGCACTTGGGAAAAATTCAATTCCGGTAGGTCAATTTTTACTTCCTCCCCAAATACAGGACGGCCCTCGCCGTACACGAGATCCC
>Ga0208788_1000179_pt1 | contig 33302 bp, 37 predicted proteins | sample Wag4_2014_7_11_3_FD_187363 | JGI IMG/M metagenome (GOLD analysis project Ga0208788, IMG submission 187363) | Fresh water mixed with fracking chemicals microbial communities from Ohio, USA - Utica-2 Time Series FC 2014_7_11 (SPAdes) (version 2) ...
TGAGTTGCTCAACTCCAAGGGTCAGATTATTTCCTTCTCAGAAGATGAGATCGCTATCTGGCGAGAAATTAAACCGCTACCCGATCGCGCGGGAACCGGAGCGCCTTTTTCAATTCGTATCCAAGAACTCGAAAGCTTATCTGATCTAACTTGGCCAGCAGATGAGATAAAAGAGATGGGTAAATGGCGATTGCGAATCTCAGATGGTTTCACCATGCGCGCTAATTCAGTTCTTCCAACAGGTGCTGGTCCGTTTGGAGAACCTAATTTAGATTTAAGAACGGCAGTTGATGAAGTTGTAGAGATTTATCAGGCCAAGGGGCTGACGCCAACCTTTACATTACCTTTACCGCTTTATGAAGAACTTGATAATTACTTAGCGGGACTTGGCTGGAAAGTTAAAATTGGCGCAGAATATTTAGTCAACGACATTTCAGAGAACCTAAGACTTGAAAGCGCTGATTTTCAAATTGAGATTAGCTCTGAACCATCGCCAGAATGGCTAGCTGTTCAAGGTGATCATCAACTTGAAAGAATAATGCGGAACTATCCAGCGCGATATGCTCAAGTTAAATCTGAAGGCAAGTTAGTTGGGATCGGAAGAATTGCAACATATGAAAAATGGTCACTGGCAACGCGCGTTTTTGTTGACCCTGAATTTAGAGGGAAAGGTATTGGCACGTTATTAATGCGCGCCCTGATGGCTGCCGCAAAAGATGGTGGCGCAACCAAAGTTGGCCTACAGGTAGATAGCGAAAATGGGGCAGGGCTTGCGCTCTATAAATCTATGGGCTTTCGCTTCCATCATTCCTATAACTACCGCGTACTTTTGGTTGACAGTAAATGAGTAATTTCTCAATCTATAACACCCAGAGTCGGGATCTGCAGATAGTAAATGTCTCTGGCAGACCTGTTCATATCTATTGCTGTGGGCCAACTGTTTATCGCGATGCCCATGTCGGTAACTTAAGAACTTTTCTCTTATCTGACTTGATCTCGCGAACTCTCAAGCTATCTGGGATGGAAGTCTTACTTATTCAGAATATAACTGACGTTGGCCATATGTCAGAAGACTTTGAAGCCGAAGATAAAATGCTTAACCAAGCCAAATTGGAGAAAATACATCCATTTGAAATTGCACGTAAATACGAAGAAAAGTTTCATACCGACCTAGCGCGCTTAAATATTGCACCTGCTCACAGCTACCCACGAGCAAGTGAAACTATTCCCGGGATGCTCTCGAGTATTCAGGCGCTTGTTGACAATGGAAGTGCTTATGTCGGAGAAAGTGGCTCGGTATATTTCAGCGCGCAATCTTTTCCGAGCTACGGTGCGATTAGCGGCAATCGCCTAGATTCGTTAAAGCCAGGACACCGTTACGAATACTCTGATGATGGCGAAAAGAAGTTTCACGCCGATTGGGCGCTCTGGAAAGCAGCCGGAAATCGCACTGAAATGGTTTGGGATTCTCCATGGGGTCGCGGATTTCCTGGTTGGCATATTGAGTGCACTGCAATGTCGCTTGATCTGCTGGATAAACATGTAGATATACACGTTGGTGGAATTGATCTTCGTTTCCCGCATCATGAGAATGAACGTGCGCAGTCCAATTCGATAATCGGAAGCGAGGCGGTGGACCTTTGGGTACATGGAGAACATCTACTCTTTGAAGGTCGCAAGATGTCTAAGAGCGCCAATAACGTTGTCCTTGTTGAAGATTTAATCTCGCAAGGCTTAGATCCACTCTCACTTCGTCTTGCGCTAATGGAGAATCGCTATAGATCTCAAATGGATTTAACTTGGGACTCACTACGTGCGGCTAATTCGACTTTAAACCGCTGGCGTAGCGCGATGGCTAATTGGGGCGCTTCGAAGGAAGTTGGCTTTGACTCTGAAATTAACGCTGCCCTACTTGCAGATTTAGATACTCCCCGGGCCTTGCTTAGATTGCGCGCTGTAGAAAAAGATCAATTACTTACGCCAGCACAGAAACGTGAAATCTTTAACTTCGCCGACCAAGTATTTGCCTTAGATCTAAAACGAGTGGTCGAGGTTAAGCCTTTAAACCCTGAACAATCTGATCTGCTTGAAAAACGAGTGACGGCTCGTTCAGAAAAGAATTGGAGCGAGAGCGATCGGATTCGCGATTTATTAGCTCTCGATGGAATCGTCGTAAGTGATAGCCCAGATGGTCAGAGCTGGGCTTGGTCTAACTAAACAGATTAATGCGCTGGCAAAAGAAGCGCCGCAAAAATTGCGATAAAGGAAAGTGTTAGAAAGTAATTACCCAAAGAATCTCCTTGTATAAAGATCTCTTTTCCATTTCCAAATGAGGCGCCGCGGCTAAAGATAAAGATCCAAGCCAGCGTTGCTAAAAACTTGTACCTGCGTTTTCCATATCTTCTACCTACAGCCCAAATAGCGGTAAAGGTTCCTAGTACCGCTAGCGCTAAGCCAAAGGGCGGGAGAAAGAGGTGGAGGAAAACGGCGGAAACGCCAGTTCCCGCTCCAACCAAGAGAGAAGCAATTGTCTTCATTTAAATTTTGATCCCGGCAAAGAGATCGCGCTCTCTTCCGTTTTCATCGAATGGTTCAGATTTTTCACCACGAACCAAGGTGTAGTACTCATCTCCCCAGACCTGAAGTCCTAAATTATTTGAGAGCGCAAAGAAAGGGCCATCGGTAGAAATTTGAGTTACATGGGCCTTCATCGCAGCCATCTTCTTCTCTACCTGTGAATTACCGTCGATTAGCGTGGTTACAAATCGATCATCTTTTGCAAAAGGGAGATCATCAACGCTCTCAGCTCCAAAGAAATCTGAACCGAGCTCTTTCATCTTTGCCATACTTTCGGCGATTACCGATTTAGGCATTGTGTTCCAATAAATCTTTTGGATCTGCCAAGTTGATTTTTCCGCCGCTAGCATCGCTATTCGGTTTGCCTGAATGTGATCAGGGTGGCCATATCCCCCGATTTCATCGTAAGTAATCAAGACATGTGGCTTAACTTCTTCGATCACGGATACTAAATATTGAGTCGCTTCTTCAATATCTGCCTGCCAGAAAACGTCAGGGCGGTTATTTGGCTCCGTACCCATCATTCCGCTATCTCGGTAAAGCTTCTTACCTTCTGCCAAGAAACGAAAGTCAGTTACACCTAGCTCCTTCATCGCATCTGTGAGTTCAGAAATTCGGTGTTCGCCTAATTTATCTGTTGCTGTGCTTGCAAGATGGCTAAGTTCAGGAACTAGGACTTCGCCTTCTTCACCGCGCGTGCATGTAACGAGAGTTACTGAAGCGCCAAGGGCAGCGTAATAAGCCATTGTTGCGCCATTGTTTATCGTTTCATCATCTGGGTGGGCGTGAACAAGTAATACGCGATAACCCGAGTAAGACCCCGAGTTAAACTTTGTCATTAACGTTGCTCTTTAATAAACCGGTAGAGAAGTGTCGATTTGCTTGGCCCAGGCAATTACTCCACCTGAAACATGCGAAGCATCGGAAAATCCTGCGCCTTTCAGGATCGCTAGACATTCAGCCGAACGAACGCCGCTCTTGCAGTGCAAAATAATTGGTTTATCTTGCGGCAGATCTGCCAAGACCGTTCCATCTAAGAAGCCTTGCTTAGGTATCAGATGTGAACCTGGGATTCGAACAATTTCAAACTCGCTTGGCTCGCGCACATCGATTAGATAGAAATCTTCATTGCTATCGATCTTTGACTTGAGTTCAGAAACTGAGATTGTCGAATCTTTGACCGCAACTTCTGCTGCATCTGAAAGAGTGCCGCAGAATGCTTCATAGTCAGGTAGTAACTCGGTCTGAGTTGGGTTATCTCCACACAGTGGGCATTTAGGATCTTTACGGATCTTCACCTTGCGGAATGACATTTCAAGTGCGTCATAAACCATTAGCGAACCAACCATCGGTTCGCCGACTCCGGTAATTACTTTGATCGCCTCGGTTGTTTGAATAGATCCGATAGTTGCGCAGAGAACTCCTAGTACGCCACCTTCGGCACAACTTGGCACCATTCCGGGAGGAGGAGGTTCTGGATAGAGACAGCGGTAGCAAGGTCCGTACTCAGCCCAGAAAACGCTAGCCTGTCCATCGAAGCGATAGATCGAGCCCCACACGTAAGGCTTCTTCAGTAATACGCAGGCATCATTTACGAGATAGCGAGTTGCAAAGTTATCTGTTCCATCAACGATGATGTCGTACTGCGCGAAAATTTCCTTCACATTCGTAACATCTAGGCGAACTTCATGAGTAATCACATTTACATAAGGATTAATCTCTGAGATTTTCTCTTTTGCAGATTGCGCTTTGCTCTTTCCGATATCGGATTGCCCATGAATAATCTGACGCTGCAAATTGGATTCATCGACGGTATCAAATTCAACTATTCCGAGGGTTCCGATTCCGGCTGCAGCTAGATACATAAGCGCTGGTGAACCAAGTCCTCCGGCACCTACACAAAGTACCTTTGCATTCATTAACCGCTGCTGACCTGCCATGGCCACATCAGGGATAATTAGATGGCGGCTATAGCGACGCACTTCATCGACAGTTAGCGCGGGTCCGGGTGAAACCAACGGCGGTATTAAATTAGGCTGCAAAGTCATGGTTGGTATTCTGCCGTAGCCGTAGGCCGAGTGCCAATTCGATAACTTTCTTGCTGCAAACGACTATCAACTGCATATCGCTCTTTCGCAATTACCTGCATTGCCTCTACGATATGCGCAATGACTACTGTTGATATCAATTCAAAAGGCGACAAGGCCCGTTTGCCACGCGATGAGCGTCGTGCAATTCTCTTGAGCGCGGCGCTAGAAGTATTCACTGCAGCTGGCTACCACTCTGCTGCAATGGATGAGATCGCAGATCGCGCCAATGTCAGCAAGCCGGTTCTTTATCAGCATTTTCCATCCAAATTAGATCTCTATCTTGCTGTTCTAGATCTTCACATCGACTCTTTGGTTTTTGAAATTCAGAAGGCAATCTCTTCAACTCCAGATAATGCAAAACGTGTTCATGCCACCGTTGTTGCCTACTTCGAATTTATTGAAAATGAAGGTGAGGCTTTCCGCCTCTTGTTCGAAAGCGATATGAGCGTTGAACCACAAGTTCGTGAGCGTTTAAATCGCATGACCTACGATTGCGCGGCGGCAGTAAGCGCGGTAATTTCAAATGACACTGGACTTCCTAAAGATGTAGCGATGCTCCTTGGCGTAGGTCTAATTGGCTATGTCCAAGTAGCTGCTCGCCACTGGTTGGAACGCGATGGCAAACTAACTAGACAACAGGCCGTTGAACTCGTTGAGAATTTGATGTGGCGTGGAATTTCAGGATTCCCGCTCTCTGGCGGCAATTAACCAACCGTTTATCGCTGCCATTTCTGGCAGATCTCTCTGATGGTTTTGCCGATAGGATATGGACATGAGTACAAAGAAGAGTGATTCTGGCGCAGCAACCCAAGTGCGCATCTCCGTAGCAAATATTGCAGCAGATCTTGTCTTTGAGACTAACTCCTCTGTCGCAGAGGTAAAGAGCGCTGTCGCTGCAGCGTTGGCAGGCGGTACCGCCTTAAATCTTCAAGATTCACGTGGCCACGAGATCATCGTTGCTGGCGACAAGATCGGCTTCGTCGACGTTGGCGTCGCAACTGATCGTCGCGTTGGTTTCGGCGCTCTCTAAGGTGTCTATAACTTTTGCCGATCTCCCGCTGCGTCCTGAGACTCAAGCGGCTCTTGCTGAACACGGTTTCAAATCCCCCTTTCCAATTCAGGAGATGGTTCTACCAATCGCGCTCGGCGATGGCGATGTAATCGGTCAAGCAAAGACAGGTACCGGCAAGACGCTCGCTTTTGGAATTCCTTTGATTGAACGAGTAATCGCACCGCTGGATAAAGAGTGGGATGCACTTGTTGCAAAGGGCCTACCCCAGGTTCTTGTTGTTGTTCCAACCCGCGAACTTTGTGTGCAAGTAACAAAAGATATTGAAGAGTTAACCGGTAACCGCGGAATTCGCACCTTAGCCGTTTACGGTGGACGCGCCTTTGAACCACAAATCGAAGCCCTTGAAAAAGGCGTAGAAATTGTGGTCGGCACACCCGGCAGACTCTTAGATCTCTATCGCCAAGGACAATTAAAGTTAAAGGAAGTTTCACGCGTAGTTCTAGATGAAGCAGATGAAATGCTCGATCTAGGATTTTTACCAGATGTAGAAAAGATCTTTACAAGTACACCTAACCGCGCGCAGACCATGCTTTTTTCAGCAACTATGCCTGGAGATATCATTGCGCTAGCGCGTAGATTTATGAACCAGCCAATTCATATTCGTACTCAAGATAATGAAGATGAGGGCGCAGTTGTCTCGCGTATTAAGCAATATGTTCTACGCGCACATGCCCTAGATAAGATTGAGATGCTGGCGCGAATTCTGCAGGCTGATGGCCGCGGACCAACCATTGTTTTCTGCCGAACAAAGCGCACCTGCCAGAAAACTTCTGATGACTTGGCAGAACGCGGCTTCCGCGCGGCCTCGATTCATGGCGATCTTGGACAAAGCGCGCGCGAAAAAGCGCTCAATGACTTTAAAGCTGGCAAATCTGATGTTTTGGTTGCAACAGATGTAGCAGCTCGTGGAATCGATATTGATGGCATTACACATGTAATCAACTATCAATGCCCGGAAGATGAAAAAACTTACGTTCACCGCATCGGACGTACAGCGCGCGCTGGAGCAGATGGCATCTCAGTAACTTTCGTTGACTGGGATGAATTAGCGCGTTGGAAGATGATCGATACTGCGCTTATTTTGGGGCTTGGTGAACCAGAAGAAACATATTCATCATCTGAACATCTCTATCAAATGTTAAATATTCCAGCCGGTTCTAACGGACGAATGGTTAAGGCCAAGCCAGTTAGCGAGGCTCCAAGAAAAGAGCCAGCAAAGTCCTCTGCGGCAAAAGAGAAGCCGGCAAAAGAGAATAGTGAAGACCGTACCGCTCGAGTAAGAACTCGCACCAAGAAATTTACTTCTTAACTACTCAAGTCCTAGCTTTTCCAGTATCGAATAGCCTACGTTTCTAAAGCTTTCGGCGCTTTCGCTCGCCTTGCTATGAGTCAATACAGATAACTTTGTAGCAGCAGCTGCCTCTAACTCATTTGATTCAAGTAACGGCTCATCAATCAACTCCGCCTCGGCAATCAAATTATTCGCACCTATTGCTAAAGCCTTAACCTCAACGCCTGCAGAAATAGATTTAATCTGTAAATAGCCCCTCAGGGAATGCAGGTTATTTCTAACTGGCACGATCACGAGTTGAGTTAGAGAAAGTGCCATGGATAAAGGCTGGGATAGGGAACCAGGTAGATCCAAGATAACTACGTCATAACTCTTAGGTAGATCAGATATGACTTTAGAGAGTGCATCTGCAGAAAAGTTTGCTACCAACCGTGAATCAGCAGGAATAAAATCAAATCTCTCTGAAGTTGTTACCAGGTTGGAATCAGTTACCTTGCTGCCGTTGAGGAAATCTGCGATTGAGGTGCGCGGATTCTCAAAACCCAGACGAAAAGTTAGCGCCCCAGCGGGATCTAGATCAATCAATAAAGTCTTCTTACCGAACTCGGTAAATGCGACTGCCAGACAGTGCGCCAGAGTTGTCTTGCCCACGCCGCCTGCAGAGTTGGCTAGTGAAATGATCTTCATTAGGCGGCCACAGATTTCCAGCGAATCACTGCTTGCTTGTATACGGGTTGAGCGAGCAAAACTTCAGGAATTACTCCGAAGGTTGAACGAACTGCCTTAAGTGAAATATCGGTAATCAAATTCTGACCAGGTATCTGCGGAGTTCCATAAAGTCTGCGCGCCCATTGTGGAAGTGAACTTGCGGCAAGGATTGCTAGCGAGGCCCATGCGGGGGCGGCCGGCGTTGCAAACCTAACTGCGTTCGGCATCGGTGGAATTGTTAGAAAGAGTGCGGCTCTCTTTGCATCATCTGATGCGCTCAGTTCTGGAGCAATATTTTGAAAGTAGCTCTGCATCTCTGCCATATTCGCAGGAACATCAGCGGTTGGAACTCCAACTAACTCTGCGAATAAAACCATCTCTGATACATATTGATCAGCTTGCAGATCGCTAATCTCCATACCCGAGCGGCGCGCGATATCGAGAAATGAATCGACCATCGACATATGCACCCAAAGAAGCAGATGCGGATTATCTAAACCAAGAGAAGTGTGAATTCTTCGCACTCGCGCGGCAAGTGCTTGCGCCTGACTTCTTTCTCCAAAGGTAATTGTTGAAACGTAGTCGCCGGTGCGCTGCAGCCGTCCCCACGCATCTTCGCGAAAGTTTGAATTCTGAGCTACGCCATCCATGGCGATTGGATGAAGCGCTTGCTGCAGAAGTGCGCGAATACCGCCAACTGCCATCGCTGGGTCAGAATGAATCTTCCAGGTCATGGTCTCTGGCGAGAAAAGTCCGCGAGGATCTTCAAGTATTTGGGTAGTCATAATCTCTTGGCTCATTACTGTGCGGTGAAGGCTTTAATTGCATCTACCAACATCTGCACCGCAATAGCGGCGAGTAGTAAGCCGGCGATGCGCGCGAGCAAAGTGACTCCAGAATCTTTAATAATTCCCAGGATCGTTGTAGAGGCCATGAGTGAAATGGCAATAACAACGTGTACTGCAACAACTGCTGCGATCAAGCCGAGGCTTTGCGCTGGGGTTTCGATCTGCTGCACGAAAATCATCGTTGCAACGATCGCTCCAGGGCCAGCTAATAGCGGGGTACCTAGCGGAACGAGCGCAATGTTTTTATCTTTACCGTCGGTACCGCCCATATCTCTGCCAGTGAGAAGTTCTAGCGCGACATAGAGAAGCAGTAAGCCTCCAGCAGCTTGCAAGGCTTCGATTGAGACGTTCATATATTCAAGAATGAAACGTCCAAAGATCGAGAAGAAGGCGATAACAATTAAGGAAACTAGCGCTGCCTGCCAGGCGAGCTGAATTCGCTCGCGCTTACTTTTATCTGCAACTAAGCCAAGAAATATTGGGGTAGCTCCCGGCGGATCTAGAATCACCAAGAGAGTTACAAATGCTTGAATAGAGAAAGTTAAGGTACTGACTTCAACAATATTCATGGCGTAATTACCCTTCGATGACTTGCCAGCGACTCTAAGCGCTCCCATTGTGCAGGATCGGTGAGGTTTTCGCCTAATGAATTCAACTTTCCTTGACCGTGATAGTCACTCGCTCCAGTTATTATGAGATTTAGCTCTGCAGCGATCAACTTTAATTCAGCCCGCTCGCTTGCTGAATGATCGCGGTGATCTATCTCAATCCCGTGTAATCCAGCGGCAACTAAATCTGAAAAAATAGATGTGGAAATCACATCTCCGCGCCGTGATGCCATGGGATGTGCGATTACTGCAACTCCCCCGGCTGCAACGATGGTGCGGATAGCGACTTCAGGTGTTGGCGTTGCATGGGTTACGTAATACTTCGAATCGTTTGTTAAAAGCTCTGCAAATGCTTCATCTCGCGATTTCACGACACCATTTTTCACGAGAGCATCGGCTAAATGTGGCCTCCCTAGGGTTGCGCCCTCTGGCGTCGCTGCAATTACATCTTCCATAGATATCGCAAATCCATCGTTACGAAGTAGTTCAACCATCTTCTTCATTCTGGGAATACGGGTATCTCGAGCATCAGATAACATCGCTTGGATCTCAGAATTTTCTCCATCGAAGAGTAATCCGAGCATATGAACGCTGATTCCATCTTCGGTGAGCGTAGAAATCTCAGCACCTAGCGCTAATGAAATTGGTTTTCTTGCAGCAGAAATCGCTTCTTCCCAACCTGATGTTGTGTCGTGATCGGTGACTCCCAGAACGGTAATTCCGGCAGATAGCGCTTTATTAACTAGCGCAAAAGGAGAATCGGTTCCATCGCTAGCGGTGGTGTGGGTATGTAGATCAATCATTACTTGGTCGTCTCTTTACTTGGAGCGCTAGTTGGACGTGTGCGCAGAACTACAAGTGCACACCCAAAGAGAATTAGCGCGATGCCAGGAACTACGCCGAGAGGTGGGCGTTGATCCATCCACCACATAGCAAGGATCGCGCTTACTGGAACTTCAAAGAAGACGATTAATGAAACAACCGCTGGGGAAACTCTCTTCAATACCGAGTTAAACATAGTATGGCCAAGAAATTGTGCGCCGAATATCAATCCCAGCAGGATCCACCATTCACGAGCTTCAAAGTTAAATATCTGATCACCAGCAATTAACGCCATTGGTAGCGCAGTTACGGCACAGAAGAAATAACAGATTGCTGTATAGGTCGATGTTTCCAAAGTCTGTTGCGCCTTTGAGCCGACCAACATATATACAGCGGCTAGCGCTGCAGAAATAATCGCTGCTATATCACCGAGAAATGCCCGAAGTGAAATCTGGAGATCGACTCCAGAAATTAAGAGCACTCCCCCAAAGCTAACAAACATTCCCATCCAGGCACGAGATGGAATATCTCCACCAGTTAGCTTTACAAAGAGAGCTGCAAATATTGGCTGAAGTGCAACGAGAGCGGTTCCTGCAGCGACTGTTGTCATTCGCATAGCGAGAAAGAATCCGATGAAGTGAAGTGCAAGAACGATTCCTGAAAACATCGCCCACTTTGCGCCAGTGCGATCAATGCGATGGCGTAGTGCGAATGGCGCCGTCATTAGCGATCCGCCTAGATTTCTCCAGAAGATCAAGGTAAGTACAGGCATTGCGCTCATCGCAATTAGTGGACCAGAAGTTCCGATACCGATAATTCCGATTCCTAAGCGAATTAAATCTGGACGCGCAGGAATTTGCGTGTGGTTATCACGAGATAAAGGCTGCGACATGGAAGTAAAGGTAGCCGATACCCTTAGCCTATGAAGGGAGGCCGAAAATGAGCGTTAGCCAAATAAATCGAGTCTTTATCGCCCGTCTAGCGGGTACCGCAGTATTTGATCCAAATGGAGATCCAGTTGGCAAAGTTCGTGATGCCGTTGCAACTCTGCGCAGCAACAATCAGCCTCCCCGAATTCTTGGCTTAGTTGTCGAGGTTCCACTTCGTCGTCGCGTCTTCGTTCCGATCACTCGCGTTACTTCTATCGAATCAGGCGCAGTCGTCATCACCGGCTTAGTAAATATGCGTCGCTTTGAATCACGAGCCGGTGAGTTGCTAGTTCTTGGCGAACTTATCGATCGTTCAATCAATTTAATTGAAAGTGGCGAAGCGGTAGTTGTTGAAGATATGGGCATGGAACAAACTCGCACCGGTGATTGGTTTATCAACCGTGTCCATATTATGAAAAAAGGCAGCGGCCTGCGCCGCAAGGGCGCAACTTCAACTGTGCAGTGGGAAGAAGTAACTGGCTTTGCTCTACCTGAACATAATCAAGGTGTGACTAACTTGCTTGCCACGATCAGTAATTTACGCGCCGCCGACCTCGCTGCGGTAATTCAAGATCTCGCGCCAAAGCGTCGTGTGGAAGTTGCGCGCGCACTCGATGACGAGCGACTTGCTGATGTCCTGCAGGAAATGGATGAGGCGGAACGCGTTGCTCTCTTGGCGGAACTTGAAGGCGAACGAGCAGCAGATGTCCTTGGTGAAATGGATCCAGATGACGCAGCAGATTTACTGCGTGAAGTTGGAGAAGAAAAGGCGCAAGCGCTAATCGATTTGATGGAACCAGAAGATGCCGAAGATGTTCTGCGTCTTATGACTTACGAGGATTATTCAGCCGGCGGAATGATGACTACCGAGCCGATCGTGATGAGCGCTGATTATTCAGTTGCTGATGCGTTAGCAAGTGTCAGAGCCAGTGAAGTATCTCCGGCTCTGGCATCGCAAGTATTTGTCTGTCGCCAACCGTTAGAAACGCCAACTGGCCGTTATATCGGAATGGTTCATTATCAGCGTTTATTGCGCGAGCCACCTTCAACTTTGCTCGGTTCTATTGTTGATACAGATACCCAAGGGTTAAATCCCAACGCATCCTTGCATGAGGTTTCGTCATACTTAGCTAGTTATAACTTGTTATCCGTTCCTGTAGTAGATGCGAATGAACGTCTACTTGGCGCAGTTACTGTCGATGACGTACTCGATCACTTGCTGCCTGAGAACTGGCGCCTAGAACATCGCGATTCAACGCGCGGAACTGGACCTAAGTTAAATCTTTCAGATGTAGCGGGTTCAGAAGTAAGTGAAGAAGATGTTGAATTAGATCATCAGATGGAAGAGGAGGCGCGCTAATGGCTCGTACAACCAGCCCTCGCAATAATGGACTTGATACTCCACGCGAATCACGTCGTTCTATCCGACCAAATTACGACCCAGAAGTATTTGGCCGACTATCCGAACGCTTCGCTCGTTTTCTAGGTACCGCTCGTTTCTTGGTGTACATGACTGTCTTTGTACTGTCTTGGGTATTTTGGAATGCGCTAGCGCCACGCGATCTGCGCTTTGACGACTATCCATTTATTTTTCTTACCTTGATTCTCTCGCTGCAAGCTTCATATGCTGCACCGCTCATCTTGCTCGCCCAAAATCGTCAAGCCGACCGCGATCGAATCTCCTTAAATGAAGATCGTGCCCAGAACGCGCGCTCTGTTGCAGATACCGAATACTTAACTCGTGAATTAGCTAGCCTGCGAATTACGCTCGGTGAAGTTGCTACTCGCGATTTCTTACGAAGTGAACTCGAAGATTTAGTGAAAGAGTTACGTGCTAAGCCCGAGTCGGACGCCAAGTAGCGAACTGCTACGTACGACAAGTTTTTCGGCGATCGCATAAATCGCTTGTGCGCTTGGAGAATCAGGTGCGGCAATTACGATCGGGGTTCCTTCATCTCCCCCAGTACGTAGCTCAGTACTAAAAGGAACTTTTCCAAGCAAAGGAACATCGCTACCTACCAAGTTAGATAAACGTGTAGCGGTTTCTTCTCCGCCACCTGCACCAAATAGCGCAATCTCATCGCTGCAATGCGGGCACGGAAATGCTGACATATTCTCGATAACGCCAACTACGCGTTGATGAATTTGATGCGCAATACGCCCGGCGCGCTCGGCAACTTCAGCGGCAGCAATTTGCGGAGTCGTGACAACGACAATTTCAGAGGTAGGAATTAACTGACCAAGCGAAATTGCTAAATCTCCAGTTCCAGGAGGTAGATCAATCAAGAGGAGATCTAAATCTCCCCAGTAAGCATCAGAGAGCAGCTGCTCAAGGACTCTGTGCAGTAGCGGGCCCCGATAAGCAACAGCATCAGCGCGCTCTGGCTTAAACATCTCCATTGAGACAACTTTTACACCGTAAGCCTCAAGTGGAATAAACATCTGATCAATCGCTGTCGGACGTTGGCCCATCAAACCCATCAACCTAGGAATGGAATGGCCATATACATCTGCATCCAAGATTCCGACACGTAAACCTTTACGCGCAGCAGCAACCGCCAAGTTAGTGGTGAGCGAAGATTTTCCTACTCCACCTTTTCCGGAGGCAACACCAACAACGCGAGTAAGTGATTCGGGTTGTGCAAAAGGAATGAATTTTTCGCGGCCTCCGCGCAGTAACTTCTTCACATTGTTGCGCTGTTCTTCATTCATGACACCAAATAGAACTTCGACATTTGTAATACCAGCGACCTTAGATACCGCTTCAGTTATATCGCCGCGCAACCTATCTTGCATCGGGCAACCAGAGATAGTTAAGAGGATCTTAAGTTTTGCTACGCCTTGGGTAACTTCTACCGCTTCAACCATCCCGAGTTCTGGAAGAGGGCGATGGAGTTCAGGGTCAGAGACTGTTGCTAGCGCAGCGTTAACTTGCTCAAGCAACTCGGAAGAGTTGGTCATGGCAGATCTGGATCAATCTTGGCGTTGAACTTCGGTGCCTTCTCTGCCGCTTCAACTTCCTCTAAAGCATTTGCAATATGTTTTTTGATAAAAGTCTTAGGGCGTAAATCTGAAGGCGAAAGATCTTCAAAGCCTGGTCCGAGATTTTCGCGAAGTTCGGTAGTTGCGCTAGTTGCCATGGCTCTGACCTTCTTAATCAGTTTCGCTGCATCTAGCGCTAACTGCGGAAGGCGCTCTGGCCCAACTAAAATTACCGCGAGAACGCCTAAGCCAAATATCTCACCGGCGCCAAAATCGAAGAACATAGTTGTTGATACTACTCGTTAATCAAAGATCCACGAGTCGATTATTTGCCTGCGGTCAGAGTCACGGTAGTGGTCGCTGTTACACCGTTTCGAATGTAAGTAAGCGGCACTTTATCTCCGACGCTCTTTGCGCGAATAGCCACAATCAACTCTTCTGAGGTATTGATTGTTCGACCATCGAATTTAGTAATGAGATCTCCGGCTTTGAGCCCGGCCTTAGCCGCAGGTCCACCTGGCAAGATCGCCTTATCGTTTGCCGCAATTCGCGCGCCATCGCCCTCAAATTTCATATCGATAGAAACACCAAGTACTGGGTAAGTTGCCTTTCCGTTCTTAATCAATTGATCTGCAGTCTTGCGAGCTTGATTGATTGGAATTGCAAAGCCAAGGCCGATTGAGCCGGATTGTGAACCAAATGATGAACCTAGCGTTGCAATCGCCGAGTTAACCCCTATTACCGCGCCAGTTGAATCAATCAGCGGGCCACCTGAATTTCCAGGGTTAATTGCCGCATCTGTTTGTAGCGCGTTAATAAATGAGTTATCGCTTCCGGTTTCACCAGCCGTAACAGCGCGATCTTTAGCGCTGATGATTCCGAGAGTTACCGTTCCTGAAAGTCCGAGCGGCGATCCAATTGCAATTACAGAATCTCCCACTGCAACTTTGTCGCTATCTCCGAGCTGAAGCGCGGTTAATCCAGTTGTAGCAATTTTAATTACCGCTAAATCATACGATGCATCTCTGCCAATAATCTTTGCTACGAATTTCTGGCCATTATTTAGGGTTACATCAATATCGCCATTGTTGGTAGCCGCTTCAGAAATAACGTGGTTGTTGGTCAGGATGTATCCGTTACTTTCGATAACAAACCCTGTTCCAGTAGAACCACCATCACTTGAGCTCGCTTCAATTGAAACCACGGAAGGAATTACGCGCTGTGCCAAATCAGCGACTGATCCAGGTGCGCGCTCGACCGAATTTGTTACACGTGAAAGGTTAATTGATTGGCCAAAAAGCGAACCTGAAGATGATGCGCCAAAAATTGCGCCAACAAGACCTGCGACAAAGGCGAGCAAGATGGCATTGGCACGGGTAATGAAATTTGCTTTACCGTTTCGAGATGCTGGAACCCACCACGGGCCAGAGTTTGGTCCACCAATTTGCGGAGAAGTCATTACGCCATCTTCCTATAACTTAGTTGCTAGTAACAAACCATCGCCAGTTGGTATGAGTGAAACCACCCAATTCTCTGACTCGTTTTTCAAGGATTTCCCAGATTCACGAAGCGCTACGGTTTTTGGATCACGCTGTGCTGGATCTGAAACTTTTGATCCACCAAAGAAATTATCGATTACAAATACTCCACCGCTGCGCAATATGCGATGTGCTTCAGTGATTGCGTAAGGCAAGTCTTCTGGGTTGTGGCGGAAGATAACTAAGTCATAAGCGCGATCTGCAAGTTTGTTCATTACATCCATAACCGGATTGGTAATTAATCTAAAGCGCGCTGGTGCAATGTCTGCATCCTGAAACGCTGTCTTTGCGATATTGCTATGTTCCATTTCGTCATCGATTGATGTCAGCGTTCCGCTAGCCAACATTCCCTCTAAAACCCAAAGCGCACCAACTCCTGAGCCGGTGCCAATTTCAACGACTGATTGCGCAGAAAGGTTATGCGCCAAATGTTTTAAGTAAGCACCTGCTCCAGATGTTGCATCGATGACGCCAATTTCCTCGCCACGAGCACGAGCGCTCTTCTTAACTTCATCTTCAGAGATAAAGCTCTCCGCGTAAGAATGTGGGTCGATCATCATGAGAGAGATGTTAGCCATTCGATGAGCAACCGCACGCCGAAACCTGTACCGCCTTTAGGGTTTTCTCCAGAATCACTTTCGCTGCGCGCAACGCCTGCAATATCAAAGTGAACCCAGGTGCGATCTCCCGCAAAGTGCTCAAGGAACAACGCCGCTGTGACCGAACCGGCGCTGAAGTGTTTCTTAGATGTGATGTGGCTCAAATCTGCGATTGGGCTTTCGAGCGCTTCCTTGTAGTCATCTACCAGTGGCATATGCCAGACGCGGTCACCAGATCGCTCTCCCGCTTCTGAAAAACTCTTCGCCACTTTCTCATCTCGCGTGTACATCGCAGCATGTTGTCTACCTAAGCCAAGCGTTGCTGCGCCCGTTAGGGTTGCAATATCAATTAGGTAATCAGGGTTTAAATTTATATCGGCATAAGCCAAGCCGTCGGCAAGAACTAAACGACCTTCGGCATCTGTATCTAATACTTCAACAGTCTTGCCACCGTAGTGAGTAATGACATCGCTCGGGCGCTGTGAAGTTCCAGATAGCGCATTTTCAGCGAGCATCATCAACACAGTCACCTGAACTTGTGGCTGGAAATATGGAAGCGCCGAAATTGCGCCCAAAGCAGCAGCGGAACCAGCCATATCTGATTTCATCGCTGTCATAAACTCATATGGACGCTTCAGCGAAACACCGCCAGTATCAAAGGTAATTCCTTTGCCGACAATCACAACGTGCGGAAGTATTCCGGCAGATTTCTTCTTACCCTTTGGATGATATGAAATTTCCACAAAGCGAGGTCCGGGTTTTGGCGAAGAATTTCCGACTGCACGTAGCCCACCGAAATCAGCCAAATCCTTACCTGCTAAAACTTTTATCTCTAGGCCGTTATCGGCAGCGATTTTTACTGCTTCATCGGCGAGCCAGAGCGGAGTCTTAATATTCGATGGCGTGTGTACCAAATCTCTAGTGCGAGAAATTGCGTTTGCAATTTCAGATGCCGCGTTAATAGCCTCTGGGTTCTCAGTATGAAATAGGAAGAGTGGGATTTCTTGGGTTGGTCCAGTCTTCTGAGTCCAAATGTAGGCACCGAGTTGAACTGAGATGGCAAAAGCCTTCAACTGCTCTTCGTTAGAGACGCAGAGCGATGCAATCGTTAAGGCTTTTCCTCGACCTTTTCTGCCAAGGGCAGCGCCTGCTTGTCGAGCTGCTGAAGTAGTTTCATCACCAAGTCCGATTAAGAGAATACGATCGGCGGCAAATAAATTAGAGGAGACCGGTATTTCAAAAATTTCGCCAGCTTTTCCTGTTGCTGCATAGAATGCTAATTCATCGCGCAGGTTGATCTCAAAAGTCTCTTCTAACTTCTCAATAATTTTGGCATGAGACGGGAAGTTGTATTCCGGCTTCTCATCTTTATTTAAATTATTATCTGGTTTTTTATCTGGATTCTTATCTGGATTCTTATTGACTTGAGTAAACCCGACGGCAATTGATTGCGCATCTGCGAGCGCATCGGATAGAGATGTAAGGTCTACAGCGATCGGCTGGAGCACAAGAATTTCTTACTTCTTGATAAGTGCTACAGCTGCTTCAAGGGCGGCGCTGAGGTTATTTGCTTCTTGGGGATTGAGTTCAACGACAAGACGTCCGCCACCTTCTAGAGGAATACGCATTACAAGCGAGCGCGCTTCCTTGGTTACTTCCATGGGTCCATCACCAGTACGGGGTTTCATGGCTGCCATGGGGAGAACTCCTTTGATACATAAATGTCGGCCAGATTGCGCCGTTGGTTACTTAAGAGGAGAAGTATCTCGCAGAACTGGCTGAGTATGAAATCGGAGGCGCAATTAGCCCATTCCGAGCAGGGCGGTGATGCGATTTTTTCCCGAGGCCATCACCGTTGAGACCGACTTTTCAGGAACACCTAAAAGGGTGGCTATATCGCCAACTGCCATCTGGCGAAGGTAGTGAAGCGAAAGGATTATTCGTTCCTCCTCAGGCAACTGCGCCAAGGCCTCAGCCAAGGTAAGGGGCGCAGTCATAGCCCCAAGGTTACTCGCGTGGGCGCAGTGATGTGGAGAGGCGAGCCAAAGAGATTCGCACCCCAACCCAGAGGAATGGAGCGAGCGCTAGAAATTTTAAGCGAGAACACTCGATTGTCTCTGACCAATTGAATTTTGTTGATGTGGAATTAATTGATACGAGTTCAAATGAACCGGTTCCTTTAAGAACTTTTCCCGTATGCACTACATCGCAAATTTCTGGGGGCTGCCACTTTGTGACAACCATGGTGTCTAAAAGACCGAGCACCGAAAACTTTGGATAGAACTTATAAAGCGGACCCGTGAATGCTGAGATCGAAGTTCCGGCGCCCTCACGAATTTGTGAAGTAACCCAAACTTTAGTTTGCAGCATCCAATTTCCTTGTGACTCCCAATCCGCGATCGCCGCCCATGCACGATCCTGGGAGCATGGCAGGTTAATTGAGATTCTAAGTGTGTTAGACATTGGGTTCAGCTACTTGTCACTTGAATTATTGGTCGCGATATCAAGTGCTTGATCAACGCTCTTTGCCCAATGTAGAAGTTCTCGCTGCCCTGGCTTTACAAAACCATGCTCTTCCAAATGGTCGATCAAAGTGGCAAGGGGGGCGTATAAATCATAAGGATCTAAAATAATTACTGGCTTGTTATGAAACTTTAAGAAACGTCCAACCCAAATTTCAAAGAGCTCTTCCAGCGTTCCGATCCCACCAGGCAGCGCAATAAATGCATCGGAAAGATCTTCAATCATCGCCTTTCGATTACGCATCGAATCCACGATATGCAGTTCATCGCACTCTTTATCGGCAAATTCAATATCTACTAAGCGCTGCGGGATGACTCCGATAGTTCTGCCACCGTTCTCGCGCGCACCGCGGGATACCGCTCCCATCGCCGAGATATGTCCACCGCCAGAGACCACTTCCCAAGATCGAGCCGCGATTCCTGCACCCAACGAATGAGCCAGGTCGATGTATTTAGGATCGATGGCAAGGGATGACGAACAGTAAACGGCGATACGCATGTGGCAAAGGATAGGGGTTAGGCTTATCGCATGTCTGCTTCAAATAATTCGCCGCATCTGGCTTCTGGCCACGGAATCGCAACATATTCCGGAGAAACACTTTTAGATGTCTGGTTCCCAGAACCAGTTCTTGGTCTAAATACTTCAGCGGCTACTGCTGCGCTAACTGAACTTGCCGGGGTCGATGAAGTTAGAAAAGTTAGACGCGAAGTAATCTCAATTGAGATAGATCTAAACGTGGCTCCAACAAGTGCTGCCGATGCCTATCTACGCCTTCACTTACTTTCACATCGCTTAATCAAGCCACATGGCGCGGTTATGGATGGCATATTCGGGTTGCTAGCCAACGTTGTTTGGACATCTGCTGGCCCGTGCGCAGTTGATGGATTTGAATTGATTCGCGGTGCGCTGCGCAACAAATATGGCCACGTCACAGTATTCGGTGTAGATAAATTCCCACGCATGGTTGATTATGTAATTCCATCTGGTGTTCGAATTGCAGACGCTGATCGAGTACGACTTGGTGCATATCTAGCACCAGGCACAACGGTTATGCATGAAGGATTTGTTAACTTTAACGCTGGCACCTTAGGAACATCAATGGTGGAAGGTCGAATTTCAGCGGGCGTCGTCGTAGGCGACGGAAGCGACGTTGGTGGCGGCGCTTCAATCATGGGCACATTAAGCGGCGGTGGCAAAGAAGTTATCTCAGTTGGCGAAAAGTGTTTGCTTGGCGCTAACTCTGGACTCGGAATTTCCCTCGGAGATAACTGTGTAATTGAGGCAGGGACTTATATAACAGCTGCCTCAAAGGTAAAACTTCCAGATGGTGAAATTGTAAAAGCAGCATCTCTTTCTGGCGCAAACAACTTGCTCTTCCGTCGTAATTCTCTAACCGGTGGTTTAGAAGTTGTGATGCGAACCGGCACTTGGGGTGGCTTGAATTCCATCCTGCACGCTAACTAATTTAGCGAAAACCAAGCTGAGGGCAGTTTGCTACGGCTTCTAAAAGTTTCACCGCGAAGAACAGCAAATGATCCATCTGAACTAATCGCTTGAATCAGCGCAACAGAACCTGCTGGGTTAATTGAGAGAACTGCCAAGGAAATAACATCGGGCAGCGCAAATGCTTTAGCAATGACTGCCTGAGATATCTCCCTGGTCCATGAAGCAAAGCGTGGATTAAGCGCGGCATCAACGCTGGCGCTATCAGGAACACTCACCGTGTAAGGGGTTGCAGTTCCCCAAGCATGCTCAGAAGTTTCTGTTGTACCGCCGGATGATGAGGAGAAGTAAGCGGTAATTGGCCGACCTTCGTAGGTAATTATCGAACCTACAGTTCGATTAACTGCCGCTTTCCAAAATTCGCCAAATCTTGGTTCACTCTCTTTTGAATAACCAGCAAAGGTTTGATCACTGATCGTTGCATACAAATGGCAATCACAAGCGGAGCGAATCTTTGTTGATTTTGAATATGCATACGTTCTTGAAGCGATTGCTTGCGCCTCTAGCGCCTGGGTAGGCCACGATGATGGCACCTCACCAATTCCCCATAGATACTCGTCCTGTAGACGTACAGAGTTGATGATTGCCAATCGCTTTCCTAAGGTTTTATCCCTAATTACTTTGAGGGAAATCTGTCCATGGCGATATTTTTTCGTTGCACCATTCGTTGTCAGCGAAATAACGGTTGGTGAACCATCTTGATAGCGAGTGCCGGACCAGCGTAGGGTGAAAGTATTTCCAGTTGTAACTGCCCTGGTTGTGGTTCCGCGGGTTGTACTAAGTGCAATTAGCCCATCACTCAAACTCAAATTGAGTGAGGTCTTGTTTGGAAAGGTGAGTAAAGGTGTAGCTGTTTGTGTTTCACCTAATTCACCCGCAAATAGTTGAAGTTCTGCACCCTTAGAGTCACTTCTTAGCTTCGCAGAGGTAAGTAAGTTGCCAATGTTTATTCTAAGAATTTGGGTATCAGTAACAGTCTCGACCATGGTTCCGGTGTAGTAATACTGCAAGATCGCAGTCGCGGATTCACCAGCTAAAGCTTTAGCTCGCGCACCGATCTGGCTCATACCGACGCCATGACCGTAGCCACTTCCCTGAAATGCAAAAGTTGCTGGAAAAGTCTCAGCGTTTGCATTGCTTGTAAGAAGCGTTAATGGTGAGATTGCAAGAGAAATTGCAACTGCAATCAGAGATTTTCTAGACATCCTCATTTGCTGCTGCGCTCTTTCCGACCTGCATAAATTCGCGATACTGCTTAATAACTTCCGCTGGATTTCCACGCGCCATTAACTTGCCCTTATGGAGCCAGGCGACTTCATTACAGACATCTTCAATAGTTGCCATCGCATGGCTAACTAGAATTAGCGCGCGGTCAGCGGTGCGAAGCTCTTTAATGCGATTTAGGCTCTTCTCTTTAAAGCGCGCATCGCCAGTACTGAGCGCCTCATCAACAATCAAAATATCTGGCTGCACCGTTGCCGCCACTGAAAATGCTAAGCGCGCATACATTCCAGATGAATAAGTTCGCATGGGAGCATCGATGGCATCTCCCAACTCTGAAAACTCAGCGATGGCATCAAATTGACCATCTATCTCAGCGCGCGACATTCCTGCTGCAAGTCCACCCAAATAAACATTTGCCCGTCCGGTCATTGATGGGTTAAAGCCAACGCCAAGCGCTAAGAGCGTGCTAACTGAACCGTGGACTTCAATGCGGCCTTGCGTTGGAGGAACAATTCCTGAGATAACGCGCATCAGTGAAGATTTGCCAGCGCCATTAGATCCAATAACTCCGAGCACTGTTCCGTAATGCACATCAAGATTTACGCTATCTAGCGCATCAACTACTCGAGTGTGTTTGTTCGAGCGTCCAATAGTTTTAAGACGCGCTTTTAACGTTGGTCGCTTAACAATCGATGTTGTATAAGTCAGTCCAACGTTCTGTACCGAAACGGCGAGACCATTTTTCGGATGAATAGAATTTTGTGAATTAGAGGCGGACAGCGAAATCACGCTCCCTAGATAGGAAGAAATAAGTACCAATGGAGAGGATTGCTAGCGCCCAGATGAGTGCATGGATTAAAGAGAATAGTTCTGGCTTTTGGGCAAAAACCATCACTTGTGACCAAGCATCAAGTAAATAGAACACTGGATTTATAATTTCAAAACGTTTTAACTCATCAGATAGGTCACTAGCCTGATAAAGAATTGGAGAAAGATAGACGAAACTGCGCGTCATATATGGCAAAAAACTAGCGATATCTCGGAAATAGACGTTTATACAAGAAATCAGAATTGCCATTCCAAGCCCCATTAGTAAGGCAATTGCCAAGATTGGTACAGCCCAGAACATATTCCATGAATATTCCAAACCAAGGACGGTGCGCATGATGAAAAATACAAATAGCGTTGGGATAAATTTAAATAAGGCAATTACCGATGCCGAAATTGGAAGCATTATGCGAGGGAAGGCAGTATTTAAAATCAAGCGCTGTCCACTCGTAATCGATTTGACGCCACCACTTAAACTATTACTAATTAAATAGAAGAGAAAAAGGTTGGCAGTTAAATTCCCATAACGGATCGCATCACTATGGCCACCAATAATGTAAATCAGAAGAAAGTAAACACCGGATAAAAGCAGCGGATTTAAGACCAACCAAAGTTGTCCAAAGACCGAGCCGTAGTTCTGTTCCCGTAGCTCAGACCTTGAGAACTCTGCGATAAATGAGCGGCGCGCCCAAAGGGAGCGCAGGTATGAACCCAGCGGTGGGAGGCCAGCGCGAAAGGGTTCGTAAACGGTTACAGGAGCGCTCATATAGGTAAAGGCTACCGCAGCGTTTTAGTTGAGGTGATGAACCCCGCGCCCCAAGCAAAATGCATTGTTGGAATAATCGCTAGAAGTGAAAAGAATTCACGGATTGACCGTGAAATCAGCCCAGCAGACACTCCTACGAAAACTCCATAAACAACCACAGGAATATAGAAAATTGGATGAATCAAAGATCCGCCGATCACTGAAGTTACACATCCGATCAGCGTCACTGGTGGGGCTAAGTATCGCAAATTAATTGTTCCACTGTGGCTACGTGAAACAACTCTTCGCCAGGTTCCATACTGAAAATACTGTTTCGCTAGTTTTCTTAAATTTGGGCGCGGACGATATGTAACTTGAAGTCTCGGATCGAAGTAAATCAATCCACCGTTCTTACGTAAGCGATAATTAAGCTCCCAATCCTGTGCGCGGGTGTACCGCTCATCAAAACCACCGGCTTGGTTAATTGCTTCACGTTTGAAAGCTCCTAGATAAACGGTGTCTACTTCTCCTGCTTCACCACCAGTGTGAAAACGCGATGCCCCAACCCCTAGTGGACTTCGCATCGCACGAGCGACCGCCTTTTCAAAAGTATTTACTCCCTCTGCTGCCATAACTCCACCAACATTTACGGCGCCAGTCTTTTCAATAATTTCCACAGCCAAAGTTAGATAGTTTTGTGGAATTTTTGCATGGCCATCAACGCGAACAATTATTGGGTGCGTCGAAGCAGCTACCGCTAAATTAAGGCCAGCCGCTGTTTTCCCAGATGGATTAGCGACCAATTTAACTCGCGAATCTCTGGCTGATAGCGAATTCGCAATTTCATCAGTGCGATCTTGAGAAGGTCCAAGGGCGAGAATTACTTCAACTTGCCCACGATAATCCTGGGCAAGTATTGCCGAAATAGATTCGGCTAAGTGCGTTTCTTCATTTAGAACGGGCAGTATCACGCTAACTGCTGGTGAGACAGATAACTCGCCCATAGATGTCGACATAACCCCTCTACGCTATCGCCCAAGTAGAGTTCGTATGTGAAATCGACGCGAGCAATAAAGGTTATTACATCACTTTCTGTGGGTGTAGTTGCTCTCGCATCGCTATCTTGGATCGGCTTAGGCCAAGTAAGCGGCAGGATCGATCGCATCAGCGTCTTCTCTGGCCTAGATAATCGCCCTGAGAAAACTTCGAAAGCCCTTAACTATTTATTGGTTGGATCAGATACTCGTGAAGGCCTGACCAAAGAAGAGATGAAAGCCTTACGCGTTGGAAATGCGCAAACTGCCGCTGGTGGAAGATCTGACACGATGTTGTTGGTTCATATCAGTAAGAAACGAGATAAGGCATTTCTAGTTTCACTTCCGCGTGATTCGCTAGTAACAATTCCGGCGCATTTAAGCACCGATGGTAAGTCTCAGATTCCAGATCGTGAGAATAAGTTAAATGCCGCTTTCGCCTTCGGTGGTGCACCGCTACTTATCGAAACAATTGAACGTGCGACTAATTTAAAGATGGATCACTACATTGAGGTGAGTTTCGCCGGGTTTGCTGGGATCGTGGATGCGCTCGGTGGAATTGAAGTTTGCACAAAGGTAGATATCGATGACCCAAAGAGCCACTTAGTGCTTAGCGCTGGCACTCACACCCTTGATGGCATTGAATCTTTAAAATATGTCCGTACTCGTGACTTTGATGGACGAGGCGATATCGGACGTATGCAACGTCAGCAACAATTTATGAGTTCGGTAATCAAGAAGGCAACCAGCACTGGCGTACTGCTTAATCCGATTAAATTAGTTAACTTCATGAACGCGGCGATCTCTACCGTCAAAATGGATGAGAATTTAAGCAAGAACGATCTATTGGATTTGGCTAAACAGATGCGTGGACTTTCTTCTGGAAATGTTCGTACCTTGACGGTTCCGTTAAAGACTGCAAATGGCAGACATCCCACAGCAGGATCAGTTGTAATTTGGGATCCAGTTCTAAGCGCTGATTTATGGACAAGAATTCGTGATGACGCAGCACTGGTTGATGAGGTAACGCCATCTCCATCAGCAAGTTCGACTACACCAGCTAAGCCAGTTATTGTCGATAAATTTAAGACGCGTACCGCAGCGGAAAATCCATGCGGGGAAATCAAATAGAAGGTGCTTTAGACTAAAACCCTATGAAACTCTCAGTTATTGGTTGTGGCTATCTCGGAGCCACTCACGCAGCATGTATGTCATCACTTGGATTCGAAGTTGTTGGAGTTGATACTGATCAACATAAAGTGGATCTACTCTCCCGTGGCGAACTGCCTTTCTATGAACCAGGTTTAGATACCTTGCTCGCAGCAGAGATGAAGACTGGGCGACTCTCATTTACAACAGATTTTTCAGCGGTTGCTGATGCCGACGTTCACTTTATTTGTGTTGGAACACCGCAGAGTAAAGATGGTCTTGCTGCAGATTTAACATATGTGAAATCCTCTGTCGCAGCGATCGCGCCACATTTAAAGGAAGGCTCACTCGTTGTTGGAAAATCAACAGTTCCAGTGGGCACCGCCCAAGCGCTGCGCGATATTTTGGCTACATCTGCACCACAGGCCGATTTAGCATGGAACCCAGAATTCCTTCGTGAAGGCTTTGCAGTCGAAGATACTTTAACTCCTAACCGCCTAGTTGTTGGTGTCGTAAACGATCGCGCAGAAGAGATTCTCAAAGAGGTTTACAAACCGATTATCGATCTTGGAACTCCTTGGATTCGCGCCGATCTTCCAACTGCAGAACTTGTAAAGGTTGCAGCAAACTCATTTCTGGCAACGAAGATTTCATTTATCAACGCTATGGCTGAAGTTTGTGAAGCAGCCGGTGGAGATGTCACTGTACTTGCAAAAGCCATCGGTTACGACCCACGTATTGGAAATCGTTTCTTGCAGGCAGGCATTGGTTTTGGCGGCGGATGTCTACCAAAAGATATCCGCGCCTTTATGGCGCGCGCGCAAGAACTTGGCGCTGACCAAGCGCTCGAATTTTTGCGAGAGATCGATGCCATTAATCTGCGCGCACGTCAGCGCGTAATTGATGTTGTACGTGCTGATCTTTCAGAAGATTTAACGCAATATAAAATTGCAGTTCTTGGTGCAACATTTAAGCCCGATAGCGATGATGTTCGTGACTCCCCAGCACTTGATATCGCAGCTCAACTGCAGGCGGCGGGAGCAACGGTTGTTGTCCATGATCCAAAGGGAATCGAACCAGCGCGTAAGCGTTTCCCAAACCTTGATTTCGCTGAGAAAGTTACCGATTGCGTTAAAGGTGCCGATGCCATCCTCCACTTAACAGAGTGGAAGGAGTACCGCGAACTAGATCCATCAGTAATCGGTCAACTCGTTAAATCTAAATTCCTGATTGATGGTCGCAACATGCTCGATCGCGACAAGTGGCGTGCGGCTGGTTGGCGCGTTCACGCACTTGGTCGCTCAGACTAAGAGTTAAAAACCAGTTTTTTGATTTCTGCGTACGCTTAAATTCTCGCCTTTGGCTTTAGCTTCCTTATTTATTTCGGCGAGATTTAAAGCAACTTTCGCTGAAATTTCAGAATCACTTACTCCTAGGATTCGCGCGGCTAGAAGTCCGGCGTTCTTGGCGTTATCAATTCCCACAGTTGCAACTGGAATTCCTGCTGGCATCTGAACGATTGATAGCAGTGAGTCCATACCTTCTAAGTTCTTAAGTGAAACTGGAACTCCGATTACTGGAAGCGTTGTAAGCGAGGCGACCATTCCAGGTAAATGTGCGGCCCCGCCAGCACCCGCGATGATTACCTTGTAACCCTTTGTCGCTGCATTCTTTGCAAACTCAACCATTTCTTCTGGCATGCGATGGGCTGAGACAACATCGGCGGTAAAGGAAATACCAAAAGATTCCAGGGCTTTGGCCGCTTCTTCCATTACCGGCCAATCAGAATCTGACCCCATGATGATTGCTACATCACTCATCGATTTCTCCGCTCATATAGTCGCGCGCGTGGGCGATAACTTCAGTTAATTCTAGAAGGTTTTCGCCGACAACGGTAACGTGGCCAACCTTTCGCCCTTTGCGGATCTCTTTCTTATATTGATGGAACTTTAAATTTGGATTGCGCGCCATTAAATGCAGGTACGGGCGATACATATCAGTCTTATCTCCGCCCAAGATATTTCCCATAACTGCAAATGGAGAAACCATTGACGGATCACCCAGTGGAAGATCCAGGATCGCACGCAGGTGTTGTTCAAACTGGCTGGTCTTTGCGCCTTCGATACTCCAGTGGCCAGAGTTATGTGGGCGCATTGCAAGTTCGTTTATAAATAACTCATCCCCTTTTACAAACATCTCAACTGCCATCACGCCAATTAAGGCAAGGTCGTTCGCAATCGAGAGGGCCAAATGTTGTGCTTTTTCGGCAAGTCCTAAAGAAAGTTTGGGCGCTGGCGAAATAGTGCTTGTACAGATGCCATCGGATTGAATGGTTTGGGTTGGTGCCCAAGTAACTGCTTGGCCATGTGCGGACCTGGCCACCATAACCGCTATTTCAAAATCAAATTCAACTAACTCTTCAATTAACAACTGGGGGACCTCGTTTAAGACCTCATCTAACTCATCGTGGTTTTTAATCTTCCAAACCCCACGGCCGTCATAACCCCCACTAATGCTCTTTGCTATAAATGGGAAATCTAATAAGTCATCGCCATCGTTGATTACTTTCCACTTCGGCGCTGGATATTCAGAAAGTCGCTCTCGCATTAGCGCTTTATTCTGTGAATACTGGAATGAATCGGAAGTTGGGAAGACTTTTACGCCCGCTGCTTCTAACCCTTTTATTACTGCAAGCGGAACCAGCTCGTGTTCAAAAGTGACGAAATCGCATTTCTTAGAGAAATCCTTTAGCGCTTCGAGATCGCGGTAATCACCAACTACGTGCTGCGCAATTTGCGCTGCGCTATCTGAAGAACTTTCGGCGAAAAGTAAGAGATTTACACCAAGGGCTTCGGCCGGAGCCACCGTCATCCGAGCGAGTTGGCCAGCGCCAATGATGCCGACAGTCGGGAAGCGCTCGTTCACGCCTCTATCGTAGATGAACTACATCTCCAACGTTAACTTCGGTGCCATCGCTAAGAATTAGCGCACCCTGTGCGGTGATTGATACCGCCTGCGCCTCAATTGAATCTCGCCCAAGGAGTTCAACTCGTACTTGGCGACCGAGAGTCGAACTCACCTGGCGATACTTCTCTAGAAAGTCACCTCCGGAATCCCACTCTTTAAAGATATCTGCAAAGCGATTTAAAAAAGCGCTAAGTAATAAATTACGATCTAAATTATTTGATCCAGCCAGCGCTAGTGATGTCGCTGTTGGCACCGGAAGTTCATCATCGCCCATTGCAACATTTAGCCCAATTCCAATAATTACTCCATCGCCGATTTGTTGCGCAAGCAAGCCAGCAACTTTCTTATCGCCAATCAAAATATCATTTGGCCACTTCAAACTTGTATTCTCTGCCAAATTTTCTGTTATCACTTCGTGCATGGCCAGTGCAGCTAAAAAAGAGATAAAACTCCAATCGCTACGTGCGCGCCTTGGTGCAATATAAAAAGAGAATAAGAGCGCGCTCTGTGGCGGCGCTTCGAATCTTCTATCTAGGCGACCGCGTCCATTACTTTGAAAATCTGCAGCAATTACTTCACCAGATTTTGCTACTGAAGAGTTAACTAACTCTGCGAGATCACTTTGTGTGGATGCAGTGAGTTCAACCACGCTTACCCGCCAGTACTGCGAAATATTTGCGTCGATGATCGACTTATTCAGTGGCGCTCTTGGCGCTTGGCTACCCACGACTAGTACCGTAGAGCCATGAGCCCAGATCTGCATACAACTTCAGGAAAAATTGAAGATCTCCGACTTCGTGTCGAGGAAGCGGTCCATGCCGGATCAGCGCGCGCCGTTGAGAAGCAGCATGCCAAAGGAAAGTTAACTGCTCGCGAGCGTATTGATCTACTCGTTGATGCTGATTCCTTCACAGAGATCGATGAGTTTGCGCGCCACCGTTCTACGCAATTTGGAATGGAGAAGAACCGGCCATACGGAGATGGCGTTGTAATTGGAACTGCCACCGTTGATGGGCGTCCGATCGCGCTTTATTCGCAAGACTTCACCGTTATGGGTGGAAGTCTTGGTGAGGTCCATGCCGAGAAAATTGTAAAGATCGCAGAGTTTGCACTTAAGAGCGGTATCCCATTGATCGGAATCAATGACTCAGGCGGAGCACGAATTCAAGAAGGCGTGGCATCACTGAATGGTTATGGAAAGATTTTTCGTTTAAATACCCGTTCTTCAGGAGTTATCCCTCAGATCTCCTTAATTCTCGGACCTTGCGCCGGCGGATCTGCTTATTCGCCCGCCTTAACTGATTTTACAGTGATGGTTAATGAGACTTCTCATATGTTTATTACCGGCCCAGATGTAATCAAAACCGTTACTGGTGAAGATGTCGGTATGGAAGAACTCGGTGGTGCATTTACTCACAACACACGTTCCGGAAATGCTCATTACCTAGCTGATAGCGAAGCCGATGCCATTGATTATGTGAAGGCGCTCCTTTCATATCTGCCATCTAACAATATGGATGGCTCACCACATCTTCCTCCAACTCAAAACCTGGATGAAAACGCCACAGATGCTGCGCTAAATAGCTTGATTCCAGATAGCCCTAATCAGCCTTACGATATGAAGATACTGATTACAACTTTGGTCGATGAGGGAGAATTCTTAGAAGTACATGCTTTATACGCGCCAAATATTGTCGTTGGCTTTGCACGCATCGAAGGCGAATCTGTTGGCATTATTGCTAACCAGCCATCGCAACTAGCCGGAACTCTAGATATCAATTCTAGTGAAAAAGCAGCGCGCTTCTTACGCTTCTGCGATGCCTTTAATATTCCAATTCTGACTCTGGTCGATGTACCTGGATTCTTACCTGGCACCGAACAAGAATGGAACGGAATCATCCGCCGTGGTGCAAAGTTGCTTTACGCATACGCTGAAGCATCAGTACCGCTTGTTACCTTGATTACACGTAAAGCATACGGTGGAGCTTTTATCGTTATGGGTTCAAAGTATTTGGGCAGCGATATCAACTTTGCATGGCCGAGTGCGGAGATCGCAGTAATGGGCGCACAGGGCGCGGTAAATATCTTGTACCGAAAAGAGATTGCCGATGCGAAAGATCCAGAGAAGGTTCGTGCAGAGCTAGTCTCGGATTACACCGAGACGCTTTCTAATCCATATGCAGCAGCAGAGCGCGGCACAATCGATAGCGTTATTGAGCCTCATCAATCACGCGCGTATATAACCAAGGCTTTCCGCACACTAAAGACTAAGCGCGATACTTTGCCGGCGCGCAAGCATGGAAATATTCCGCTGTAATGAAATTTACGATCACATCTGGCAATCCGACTGATGAGGAGCTGCTTGCTCTAAAGGCTGCAATTGATCACCACAAGATGCAGAATTTGGTTCCAGTAATTAAGCGCAGCGTCTTTGGGTTGCCGCAATTGCGCCAACCACTTCCCCATCAGATTACCTTTGGCGCACGGAGAAACTCTCGCTAATGCCAAAGATAGTTCTTGCTTCACAATCAACTTCGCGCCAACGCCTGCTCGAGGGCGCCGGAATCAATCCTACGATCATCGTTAGTAACGTCGATGAAGAAACCGATTTCTTTAATGCAATGTCACCTGCTGACATGGTAATTGCACTTGCCGTTACAAAGGCTCATACCGTCCGCGAGCAGATTGATTATCCAGCTCTAATTATTGGTTGTGACTCAACTTTTGATGTGGATGGCATCTCATTCGGTAAGCCGGGTACTCCAGATATCGCCCGCGAACGCGCTAAGAAAATTAGCGGTCGATCAGGTTTGCTACATACCGGCCACTGCATTATCGATACCGCACAGGGTAGAGAGATTGCAGATCGCGTAACAACTAAGGTGACTTTTTCTGAGTTAACCGATCAAGAGATCGAAGATTACATAGCATCTGGAGAACCGCTACAAGTTGCGGGTGGTTTTACTCTAGATGGGTTTGGTTCTCCATTTATTCCAGTTATCGAAGGCGATTACACAAATGTAGTCGGGCTATCCATGCCGTTCTTACGATCTGCAATGTCACAACTTGGCTACTCTTGGCCTGAAGTTAAGGAGATGCGATGAAACGCGTTCTGATTGCTAATCGTGGCGAAATCGCGCTGCGCGTGATTCGTGCTTGTCGTGATCATGGCATTGAGAGCGTCGCTGTTTACGCTGAAGAAGATCGCGATGCACTCCACGTGAAGAGCGCCGACTTTGCCTTCTCGCTAAATGGCGTTACTGCAACTCAAACCTATTTGGATATTTCAAAGATTATCGCTGCAGCAAAATCTTCTGGCGCAGACGCTGTTCACCCAGGATATGGATTCCTTTCAGAGCGAGCAGACTTTGCACAAGCAGTTATTGACGCTGGGTTGATTTGGATCGGTCCACCTCCTGCTGCAATTAGCGCGTTAGGTGACAAGGTTTCAGCGCGACGGATCGCTGCAAAGGCAGGTGCGCCTCTTGTTGCTGGAACTAAAGATCCTGTGGCTGGTGCGGAAGAAGTAACTGCATTTGCAAAGGAACATGGCTTACCTGTTGCAATTAAGGCAGCGTTCGGCGGTGGAGGTCGCGGCTTAAAGGTTGCGCACACCATGGAAGAAATCCCTGAACTATTTGCATCTGCTGTTCGTGAGGCTATTGCTGGTTTCGGGCGCGGTGAATGCTTTGTAGAACGCTACTTAGATAAGCCTCGTCACGTAGAAACCCAAGTCTTAGTTGATCAACATGGAAACGCAGTGGTTGTCAGCACACGTGATTGTTCGCTTCAGCGCCGCCACCAAAAGCTTGTCGAAGAAGCGCCCGCTCCATTTTTAACTGATGCGCAGAATGATGAGCTCTACCGCTCAAGTAAAGCGATCATGAAAGAAGCCGGCTACGTAGGTGCCGGTACCTGCGAATTCTTAGTTGGCGCAGATGGAACTATCTCTTTTCTAGAGGTAAATACTCGCCTGCAAGTTGAGCATCCAGTCAGCGAAGAAGTAACTGGAATCGATTTAGTACGTGAACAATTTAGAATTGCGGTGGGCGAGAAACTTGGATTCACGGATCCAGAAATTCGTGGCCACTCTCTTGAATTTCGAATCAACGGCGAAGATCCAGGACGTTCATTCCTTCCAGCGCCAGGTCAGATAACGCAATGGAACTTGCCTACCGGTCCCGGTGTACGCGTTGATGCGGGATTTAAGAAAGGCGACACAATCGGTGGCAACTTTGATTCACTTCTGGCGAAGTTGATCGTCACTGGCGCAACTCGCAAGCAGGCGATCGAAAGAGCGCGTCGCGCACTTGCAGAATTTGAAGTTGGCGGACTTGCTACCGCAATTCCTTTCCACCGCGCGATTTTGGAAGATCCGGCCTACACCGAAGAGTTCAAGGTCTATACAAGTTATATTGAAAATGAATTTAAGAACGATATTCCAGCATTTACCGCCACACCTATTCCTGTAACGACTAAGGTCGCGGCGGAACACTTAGTTGCTGAAGTAAATGGAAAGCGCTTCGAGGTAAAACTACATACGCCAGAACCTGTTGTTAAGCGCCATCGTGCAAAAGAATCAAAGGTAGGCGGAGCAGGTGGTTCTGGATTAGCAAGCCCAATGCAAGGAACCGTTGTAAAAGTTGCAGTTGAAGAAGGCGCTCAGGTTGAAATCGGTGATTTGGTTATTGTCTTAGAGGCGATGAAGATGGAGCAACCACTGCTTGCCCACAAAGCAGGCAAAATCGCTAATCTAAAAGCGGTTATTGGCGAAATTGTTTCAAGTGGCACGGTTCTGTGCGACATTCTTGATGCATAACTTCCTTTCCTAAATCGCAATTCACAAGTTGATTTAATCCAGTTACGCTGGGGCTATGAACGCGCAGCTTTTAGCCGAAGTACAAGCCTGGATAGCCGATGATCCAGATCCAAAGACTGCAGCGGAGTTAACCAAGCTTGTCGAATCTGGAGATGAAGTAACTTTAAAGAAGTACTTTGCAGGGTTTCTTCAATTCGGAACTGCAGGGCTACGCGGACCAATTGGCCCCGGCCCTTCATGTATGAATCGCGCTGTCGTGGGGCGCACCGCTGCCGGTTTGGTTGCGTATATGAAAGGACGCGGAATGAAGCGCGTGGTCATCGGACGCGATGCGCGCTACGGATCGGAAGATTTCACCGAAGAATCTGCACAGATATTTTCTGGTGCAGGTTTTGAGGTATTTGTTCTGCCGCGACCGCTTCCGACTCCCGTTCTAGCTTTTGCTA
>Ga0208788_1000180_pt1 | contig 33086 bp, 32 predicted proteins | sample Wag4_2014_7_11_3_FD_187363 | JGI IMG/M metagenome (GOLD analysis project Ga0208788, IMG submission 187363) | Fresh water mixed with fracking chemicals microbial communities from Ohio, USA - Utica-2 Time Series FC 2014_7_11 (SPAdes) (version 2) ...
TCCTATTTCCAAGCCAACCCCAAGAAAAAGTGCTACTTTGTACATGATTTGAAGGCCAAATCCTGATTTTTCTTTAGAAACATCCTTCAAAAACACCAACCCATTTTTTACCTGCTCAATTAACTTATCGTCGATTCCTGCTCCATCATTTTCGATCACCACCTGATAACAATCCCCATTAATTGTACCTGAAAGGCTGATTTCACCTCCATTTTCGACATACTTGACGGCATTACTCAGTGCGTTTTGAACCATCATCTGACATAACGAAAGATTGGTGTCCGTGTAAGTAAATGGATCAATTTTTCCTTTTCTAATCAGTATGCCCTTTTCCTCCGCAATCTCAGTCCAGTCTTCGACCAATGCATCTACAAGATTTTTCAAATCGACTGTTTCAGTCTTTAAATACTGCGCATTATTTACTTTAGAAAGCAGCAACAGGGCATTTACAGATTTTTTCATTTTCTGTAAGGTGTCCTGCATGTCCATTAATTTTTCGCTTTGGAAGCTCGTAAGTTGTTCGTCATTAAAAATAGCCTCAAGCTTCGACTGAAGTACCGAAATGGGTGTCTTTAGCTCATGGGAGGCATGGGAAATAAAAATTCGCTCCTGATTAAATGACTTTTGAATTCGCTTCATCATCTCTGAAATCGCGACATCCAAAAGCGCAAACTCTTGGGTAGTGCTTTGAATCGACTTGTCAAGAAACTCCTGTGGTTCATTAATTCGAGAGATTTTGGATTGGATAATCTTGTTGAAGGGAGCCATAATCCGCTTACTGATGGCTGAATCCAATAGAAATGATAGCGCTAAAAATAAAAAAAGAATCCCCATAGCGATTTGAAAAAACATACTTTCAATTTTTTCAATGGTGTTGAGACTTCTACCAATTTCAAGAAGGTAGCTACTACCTTCTATTTCGATCACGTCGGCTACTACTCGATAACTAATTTCTTCTTCTTCAATAATCCTTTTCTCACTAGAAATCTCTTCAACTATCTTAAAATCTACAGGAACTGCCTGCAACAAAATATACTCTTCTTTTAGAATATTGTAGGAGCCAAATCCTTGTTCTGGGTTTTCGTTAGAAATAAAATTTTCTATACCTCCTTTTTGGATAAGTTTTAAAACCTCTTCCTTTTTGGCAAGCAGTTCCTCATCGGTATTGTCAATGATGAGTTGCCTAAGTAGATAGGGACTAAGCATTAAAAAAACCAGCAGGAAAACTCCTTTCCCCAGCAGGTTAAAAACGAGAAGCTTATGAAATAATTTCATGCGATGATTTTATATCCCAATCCCCGAACTGTTTCTAACCAATCTACAGCTCCGAAAGTCCCCAGTTTTTTTCGAATATTTTTTACGTGAACGTCTATGTAATTGGATTGGTAGTCGTCATCCAAATGATCTCCCCAAAGGTGCTCAGCCAATTGAAAGCGATTGAGCACCCGATTTTTATTGATCAACATAAACTGTAGCAGGATGTATTCCTTTTTGGTGAGTTTGATCTCTTGACCCTCAAAAGACACCAAGGGCTCATTTAAATGAATTTCAAATCCAGCCAACTGGACCACATCTTTTTTCCAACCACTTTTCCTCCTTAAAATTGCCTGCATCCTTGCTTTCATTTCCAATAAGGAAAAAGGTTTGGAAAGGTAATCATCAGCACCACTTTCAAAGCCCAAGAGTTTATCCCCTACCTCAGTACGCGCGGTCAGGATAATTACGGAAGCATTTTCTTGGTACCTAGTTACTTCCTGAAGCAGATCTAGACCATCCCCGTCAGGCAATCCCAAATCCACCAAGGCAAAATCATAGGAATTAACTGCCAAGTTTTCTGAAGCTTCTTTTTTTGTACTAACCTGATCCACTACATGGTTCTCAGATTGCAGAAATTCCTGAATTTCTTTGGCAAGGGCTTGCTCGTCTTCAACTAATAGAATTCTCATTTTGATTTTTTAAGGGAAAGCGTATAACTGGCTTTGATGGCCAATTGAAAGCGAGCCAACGAAGTATCGAAATCCGGAACTTGGGTAGGAATTACCCACCTAGGTTCCAACTGGAATTCCACCTTAGAATAGGTGAATGTTATAGGAAGTGCCATTTCTAGCCCTTGAGCTACAAACCGCTGAGTTTCCAAATATTGGGTCTTGGTAAATTCATAGCCCCCAATTCGATAGTAATTACTCGTCCCTAGAAAAAGCGTAAACCGCGGTTCAAATGACAAAATACCACCCGCTAAGAGTGGCTGATCCAACTCAAAATAGCGTGAGTGTCGGCTCGTGATGAAAAAATCCCCTGGCGAATTCACCAAGTACATCGCTTGGGTAGTGGAATAAAGTAAACCCCAATCTAGCCCAATTGTACCCTGAGCCATGCCTAAATTATCCTGACCTGTTGAATTGAGATTGCTTGCACCAAAGTAATGACTGTAAGAAAGGTCCAAATCCAATTTGGACGTTAAGGGCTTAAAAAACCCAGCACCTACCCCTTTCTGCCAGGAAAGGTCGGTCGTCAAAAACTTACTTAGCGAAGAGGATAAATAAAAGCCTGTTCGATGATAGAATAAAAGATCGCTCGAAAAAATTGGGATGTTCTGTCCAAAATCTTTGGACATAAAACTAGCCTTATTTTGAAATCCAGTACTTACAATCAAGTAATCTCCTGATTCCTCTATCACAGAGTCTGCTTGAGATTCCAATTCCTGAGCCAAACAAAGACAGGGAATGAGTGCCTGGAAGAAAAGAAGGGTCAAACCTTTTTTCATGAGCTAAAGGAAGTCAGAAAGGGGGTTGTTACCAAAATTGAACATGACTACTCAACCTCCTCCAGGACGTTGCTTAGGACCAGAAGGCCTATTGCCGTTACCGGGTAACTTTATAGGTTGGCCAGCTGGAGCTGATGAAGGACGGGTTATAGGACCTCCAGGCCTGTTTTTTGGAACCCTTCCATCAGGTCGGTTGGAAAGGGAAGCTCCATTTCCTTTAGCCGGTTTAGATGCCCCATTTCCCTCTATTTTAGGAGTTCCTGCTCCAGGCATTGCACTCCTTCTTGAAGCACTAGAAATACCAATTTTCTTTCCCGCCTCTGTAGCCTTCGGGCTAGCAGCAATTGGTCGATTTGGGACCTCACTTTGCGCTAAAGCAAGGCCAGAAAAAGAAAGGAAAGCGAGCAAAAATAGGATCTTAGTCATGAGGTAAATGGATTTTTACGTTCGCAACTTCAACAGGAAAGATGAAGAAAAGATGAAGAAATAAGGCCATTAAAAAAAATGGCCTTATTTCTTTAATTTACTCTGCCAAGGCAGCTACTCCTGGAAGTACTTTCCCTTCCATGTGCTCCAACAAGGCTCCTCCTCCAGTGGATACATAAGACACCTGATCAGTATAACCAAATTTATTAACCGCAGCAGCAGAATCTCCTCCACCAATCAGTGAGAAGGCTCCATTGCGCGTTGCTTCAGCTACATACTCGGCGATAGCCTTGGTGCCTTTGTCAAAAGACTCCATCTCAAACACGCCCATCGGGCCATTCCAAAGGATAGTTTTGGATTCCAATATCACTTTACCGAACAGTTCTCGAGTCTTTGGCCCAATGTCCAAGCCCATCCAATTGTCTGGAATCTCTCCCTTATTGACTAATCCCTGGTTGGCAGTATTCGAGAAATCATTAGCAATCACCGTATCTATTGGCAAAATCAAGTTCACTCCTTTTGCTTTCGCCTTCTCCATCAACTCCAACACGAAATCGAGTTTGTCCGCTTCCAAGAGCGAAGTACCAATCGATCCTCCCTGCGCCTTGGCAAAGGTGTAGGACATACCGCCACCAATGATGAGATTGTCAACTTTTTCGAGCAAACGCTCAATGATCAAAATCTTGTCTGCGATTTTGGCTCCACCCATGATGGCCGTGTAGGGACGCTCAGGATTGCCAAGCACTTTGTCTGCATTTGTCAACTCGGATTCCATCAAGTACCCGGCAACTTTTTGCGAAAAATTGGCTGCAATCACGGCTGTAGAGGCATGTGCGCGGTGCGCCGTACCAAAAGCATCGTTGACGTACACATCACCGAGTTGCGCTAGCTTGGCAGCAAAGGCTTCATCTCCATTTTCTTCTTCCTTGTAGAAACGGAGATTCTCTAACAACAACACCTGGCCAGCGCCAAGTTGCTCCGCCTTTTGAATGGCTTCCTCCCCTATGCAATCATTTGCAAAGCTGATCTTTTGACCCAGAGCAGCTTCCACCGCTGAAACAATGTGCTTCAAGGAATACTTATCTTCTGGCCCACCCTTTGGGCGACCTAGGTGAGACATCAAAATGGCGGATCCACCATCGTTCAAAATCTTTTTGATCGTAGGTACCGCCGCCTGAATACGCGTGTCGTCCGTAACCTGGAAATGCTCGTCTAGCGGAACATTAAAATCAACGCGGACCAGTGCTTTCTTCCCTGCGAAACTGAGGCTATCTACATTTTTTACATTCAAGGACATGGGATAAAGAATAATAGGTGAATACTAGGTTTTAGATTAAAGATCGATTCGAATTTAAACCAAATCCTGCCAATACGAAAAGATAGTTTGGAAAAACTCCTTAATGATTCGGCTGCGTTGCTGCTCGCTTGAGACGGTCGTTGATGGCGCGACCCAATCCGATTTCAGGCACAAACTCGGCGAGGATCAGGTCTGCATCACTTTCATCCAAGAGCCGCATCCCCATAAAGAGGCGCTGGGCTGCTTCTTGCAAATCCTGAGTCTCACTGAGGACCACTTGTCGATCAGCAGAAACAGCGGGGAAATGGGCAGAAAAACTCAGTACCCCCACCCCTTTTCCTTGCTGGATCAGTTGCGGAACGAGTTCTGCTAAATTACCCAGAACAAATGGCTTCCGAGGAGCGTAGTGACTTGCCAATTGACCTGGGGCACTGGGATTACTCGAGCTATGCGCCTGAACTTTCACCGGCCCCACCAATGCTTCAATCTTGGAAAGGTCTAATCCACCCAAACGATAGATGACGACTTGCTCCTCTTCCATCCCCACAATGGTACTTTCTAATCCTACGGCACAAGCGCCGCCGTCAAGAATGTAGGGAATTTGAGTTCCCAATTGTGCATCCACATGACCTGCCTGTGTAGGACTGATGTATCCAAAAGGATTGGCACTAGGTGCCGCAAGCGGAAAATCAAGCTGCGCTAGGAGCGCCAAGGTCAGCGGGTGATTGGGTACCCTGACTGCCACTCGATCCAAACCAGAAGTTACCAAATCGGGAACACTGGCCTTGCGAGGCAACAAAACCGTCAAGGGACCTGGCCAAAAGGCCTCGGCCAAACGCTTGAGCTTTTCTGGAAATTCAGAAACAAATGGACCTACTTGTTCCAAGGAGGCCACATGTAAAATCAAGGGATCAAAGCTGGGGCGATTTTTCGTTTCAAAAATGGAACTTACTGCCTTTACATCGAGAGCATTGCCCGCCAATCCGTAGACCGTTTCGGTGGGAATAGCGACCAGCTGCCCTTGGCGAAGGTAAGCTGCTGCTCGTTCAATGTCGACACCCACTTCAGCCATTACTTTGCTTCACAAAAGTCCTTGATCCAAGTTTCAGCTTCTTGGTAACCCAAGGAAAGCGCCATTTTCAAATCTGCACAACCTTCATTTTTTTGGCCCAAAGCACTCATACGGGTTATGCCAAGGAGATAATAAGCCTCCCCATTTTTAGGATCCAAATTGACCGTATTGGTGAGTGATTCCATCCCATGGATGGGGTCATTCATTCCTAATTTGGCTTTGGCCAAGCGGAAATGCGCCTCTGCATGGTTGGGCTCCTTCTGAACTACGGCTTGAAAATCAAGTAAGGCATCTTCGTAGGCTTCCATGCTCAACAAGGTTGTACCCCTATTGAACAAAACATCCAATTGACTTGGATCAAGTGCAGCTGCCAAATTAAAGTCTGCCAATGCCGCTTTGTAGTTGGTCAGCTCCATGTTGGCATTGCCACGGTTAAACCAAGGCTTGTAGTTGGTCGAATCGACTTTGATGGCCTGATCAAAAAGTGGTATCGCTTCCTTGATTTTTCCTAGCTGAAAAAGCGCCACTCCCTTGGCATTTAAAGCTGTGGGCTGGTTTGGATTTTTCTCCAATACCTGGTCAAACTGGGTGACAGCCTCTGCCCAATCCTGGGCGTCCATTTTCTCCAAACCCACTTTCATGAGTTCCTCCTCGTTTGGAGTACAGGCAAGACTACTGAATACAAGAAGGCAAAGGATCCAAAGCTGTTTCACAGGAATAAATTTTCGGTAAAGTTACGAATTCGAGGTTAGGAGGAGGCTAGTTTTTGACGGAATACCTCTGGAATAGCCACGGGCTTCATGCTTGACTTGTCTACTGAAACCAATACGCTTTTGCAGGTGGCATATACTTGCTCCTTACCTGTGCTGTCCTTGCCCAAAAGCACTTGCTCCAGATCAAAGGAAGAATTGCCAAGTCGTGAGCACTTCACCAAGGCCTCCACTTGATCGGTCAAGTGTATGGGACGAATGTAGTCAATCTCGATTCTACCTACGACGGTACCCACATCCAGCACATCCCAGCCAGCCACTTGATATAGAAATACCGCTCGGGCATGCTCAAAATAACTAAAGTAGACTCCATTGTTGACATGGAGGTAACCATCAATATCTGAAAATCGAAGTTGGATGGGTGTGGTAAATGAAAAATCAGCACGAAGCTGTGGAATATCAAAACTGCGCATTAACGTAAAATTTCGGAGGTACTTGTTTTTTCGAGCATACGCAAGATGGAGGGATTGTAACCGATCAGATCGATCACTGCATCAAAGGTAACCCAAGCCAAAGAGATGCTCTCGTCGCTTCGTACCAAGGGCTCTTGGAGATCCGCCTCAATCAGGTAGCGTACATCGAAGTGAAAATGTTCTGCCACATGGGGCCGCTCCGGAATAATGTGCTTGTCCAAATCAAAAATATGGGTATCCACAAATTTCAGGGTGGTGAGTCCACTTTCTTCTCTAGCCTCCTGCATGGCTACTTCCAGGAGATTCTCATTTCCATCCGCATGGCCACCAAGCTGCAGCCAACGTCCCAACTTGCGATGAAGTGTGAGTAGGGTGTGCGTTCTTTCCTTATTTACAATCCAAGCAGAGGCCGTAAAATGGCCTGCAGTTCGTTCACGCGAATAAGCCAAGGGGTCTTCAGTCAAGGCCAGAAAATCAGCCACAAACTGATTTTCCTCTTCAAAGGGGGTTCTGTAGGCCCCCAATTGGGTTTTAAGGGTAATTCTATCCATAGTTAAGGTCTTTCAAACAACCGATCCATCAGGTCATCAAAGGGCTTGGCATCGTAATACAATCGGTCAGAATACACCGAAGCAAGTAATTTAAAGTAGCTGGGTTGCTGGTTGATTCGGATTTTTTCCAAGGAAATATTCCCATACAATTGGCTAATCAATTCACCTTCTTTGGGGAGTTGCAGTGGGGGCTTGAAGTAAAATTTCTCCGTTTCTTTCACCTGCTCATTCACTTCCTCCAGCTTCCGATCCAAACTTACCTGTTCGTACCCCAAAGCTATAATGCGCCTACTTAATCCCAAGAAAAGAAGTGAAAAAGAATTTGAATCGAGGGGCGGGCCAAAGCTTAGGGCAAAACCATTGGCATACACGGAAGAAAACACATGCACTTCTGGGCTTTCGTTGATTTGTGCGCGCTTGTAGTGATAGTTTCGGTACACCAAATCATAGAGCGTTTTGGACTCTTCGGAAGTATTCCATTCCTCCAGGTCATGGAGGTCCTTTTCTTTTACTAAAAAATTCTCCTTCACCGACAAAGCTTGATTACCGCCTCGTGGTGGGAAGATTTTTTTCAATAAGTCATCAAAGAAATCACCCATCTGTCCTTAGTCTATATTTTCCTGCGGCGCTCACCTCCACTTTCCCTTCCTCCACCAATTGGCGAAGGCACTTGAGATGCCCCAAGGAAGCAGGCTTGTGGAGCACTTCAAATAGCTCCTGCTCGCTAAACACTTCATCGGTTGCCAAAGTTTGCAGAACTAGCTCCTTAAACTTGGTTTCAACGTCTAATGGAAGACTGGCCTTTTTTTCTTCTACACAACGATCGCAAACCCCACAGCTCTCGTCGATAAACTCCCCAAAATAGGCTTGTATAAATTGGGTTCGGCAAATTCGCGTTTGATGTGCATAGGCCACCATTTGCGTCGCCTTGTGTAGGGTAAGTTCTCTCCTCAAGGTGATCCGCTTGAAATTGAGTGGAAGGGTAGCTGCATCATACCGCTCCGTCAAAAAGGTGAGTTGCGGCCGATCTTTTCGAGGTTCATAATCCAATACCTCCATTTTGGCCAGCTCGAGCAACCCTTTGGTCAAAATCGCTTCTTCCATCCCTGCTGCTTTGGCTAGCCTTGCCTCATGAATGGTGAAATATTCTGAAAATAAATTCCCTCCATGCGTCCGAAGCAGGATTTTGATCACAGGATCAAGCTTGGCATGTTGGATTTGAACCTCATAGAGTCGCTGGGGATTAACTAGGAAATGTGCACGTGAAGGGGCAAAAAAACTTTCGTTAAGTGCAATCAGCCCTTCTTCCTCTAGCACCTTGAGGGCATAAAAACTATCCAATACCGGCAGCTGGTAGGTGTTTGCAAAATCAGAAATCTCAAAATCATGGCTACGCAAAGACTGGGCTCCAATGGCCAATTGAAAATAGTTGGCGAGGCATTGGTACACTCGCCGTAGAAATTCTATCGGCGGATAGACTAGCGCTGCTCGGTCCAACAGCTGTTCAAAGTCTTGGGCATTGGTCAGGAGCACGGCATAGGCCTTTTGCCCATCTCTCCCTGCTCGTCCTGCTTCCTGGTAATAACTTTCGAGATTTTCAGGCAAGTCACTGTGTAGCACTACTCGCACATCTGGTTTGTCTATACCCATCCCGAAGGCATTCGTGCTGACCATGATGCGTACCTGGTTCGCTTTCCACGCTTCCTGTTTGGCAGAACGATCGAGAGCTGTCATGCCTGCATGGTAGGCCGCGGCGGAAAAGCCCATTTGCTGGAGTTGCTTGGCCAGCTGCTGGGTCGCTTGGCGGGTACGTACATACCAGATCGCAGATCCAGAAATTCGCTTTAAGATTTCGAGTCCTTTTTCGAGTTTGTTCTCTACCAATCGGACGCTGTAACTTAGGTTCTTGCGGGCAAAACTTTGGTGAAAGGTGGCAGCCTTCTTAAGCTGCAGCTTTTCTAAAATATCTTTTTCAACCTCTGGCGTAGCCGAAGCAGTCAAGGCAAGGACATTGACCTTGGGATGGTAAGCTCGGATGGTCGCGATTTCGAGGTAGGCGGGTCGAAAATCATAGCCCCACTGGGAGATGCAATGTGCCTCATCCACTACAATCAGGTTAAGGTTCATCTGCTTGAACCGCTCTACAAATAGTTCAGATTTTAAGCGTTCTGGGGACAGGTATAAAAATTTGACTCCCCCACGGATGCAATTGTCCAACAGGGTATCAATCTCTCGAGCACTCATTCCAGCATGGAGTGCTACGGCTTTTACCCCACGGGCTTTGAGGTAATCCACCTGATCTTTCATGAGTGCGATTAGCGGGGAGATGACAATGCAGATCCCCTCTTTGGCCAGTCCAGGCACCTGGTAACAGAGGCTTTTCCCTCCGCCGGTGGGTAGAATGGCAAGCGTGTCTTCTCCTCGATACACCGCATCGATGACCTGCTTTTGTACAGGACGAAACTCCTTCCATCCAAATACCTCCTTCAGGAGAATTACCAATCGGTCGTTTGCCTCTGTCATGAACCTTTGAAATTACAAAAAAACCCTGTTTCCCCGTGAGGAAGAAGACATAAAAGTGAAAAAGAATCCCGCTTGAAGGTTCCTTAGAAATTCACCTTAAATCCTGAATAAGCCGTAAAAATCGAGTCTGTTGGGAGGGCTTTTGTAGGCTCAGTTTGGCTAAATTCTATCCGTTCCTTGGGTTGAAGCGATCCCCAGGCAAGACGGTTTTGAGCTGGAAAAAAGGTAACATTTATCCCTGGAAACCAAATAGAATCCCTACTTACAATCCCTTTGAGTGGAATTGGAACGGGATTTCGTTGACTAGCCAGCCGGTTTGGAAGAATGGAATACGAGAGTTGGGCCACAGGAAAATCCTGATTCCAGGAAAGGTGATGCTCCCCAAGTTTGAGGTCTAGGAGACGCTGCTCGTCCTTGGTAAAAAAGTACAGCTCTAGGGCTGGGCGTCGCACCTCAGTCCACAGATTGGAGATAGCCCAAAAAAACCCAAGTGCTAAGGCAAACTGAGCAAGGATTTTTCGATTGCCCAACTCCCAATTTCCCCAAATCCAAAGTGCTCCCCAACTAGCAAACATCCCTGCCGGGGAGAGGTGAATCCCCTGCCACAACGCAGCTGGTAATTCTTGGAGGGCGTAGGTGATTTCATTTTGGATAAAAAGTAAAAAGTCAACACTAACTCCCAACAAGGATCCTAGGATGGGAATCCACGCGAGCAAAAGAAACGGAACCCCTGCGCACAAGATGATGTAGGACAGCGGCACTATGAGCAAGTTGGCCACCAAAAAATAGGTGGGAAACGTATGAAAGTAGTGGAGCGTCAGTGGGCTGGTGATCAGCTGAGCAGCAAGGGTGACGGTGGCCATTTGCCAAAAATAATCCAGCACGCGATTGGAGGGGGCCCACATTCGAAGGAGAATAGGCTGCAAGCCCACGATCCCAGCAACCGCCAGGTACGAAAGTTGAAAGCCAAGATCAGTTTGAATATCAGGATCAAGCACCAGGAGCAGCAGCGCTGAAAAAGCCAAAATATTCCAAATGGAAGGTTTTCTTTTTCGCATTTGCCCTAGGGTCACTAAGGAGAACATGACCACTGCACGCACCACGGAGGGAGAGAATCCTGTCATCAGCGCATAAATCCAGATCAGCCCCAAGACTAGAAAGAGGTAACTTTTTCGAAGGGCGTGCCCCTCTTGTTTAAAAAAAGTCAGTGGAAGTAACAGTATGGAGTAGATGATCCCTACATGGAGTCCAGATACAGCCAAAATATGCTGGGTACCCGTGGCCGAATAGGCTTGCTTTACCTCCTTGCTTAAGGATTCCTTTTGTCCTAGAAGTAATGCCAAGGCGATTTGTTTGGACTCAGGCCTAAGAACATACTGGTCAATCACCTCGGCAAAATAATGACGCAAATGTTCCAAGGTGAAATTCAGGTCATTGCTTTGCTTTAGCGGGAGCAGGACAATTTTTTTTCCTAGAAACTGCCGGAAATGAATTCCTTTGGCAGCCAGAAAACGCTTGTAATTAAATTCATTGGGAAAACTTGGAGGAGCTAGCCGCTCCGGATTGGTGGGAACCCAAATTACCTGACCTGGATACAATGCCTCATCCAGCTGGTGGTATACCAGAACCAATGATTTCTGGGACTGCCAGCCTTGTGCTCCGCGTTTGGCAACTACTGATAGTAAATTCTCCGATGAATTGGCTTTGGGGACATCATAGCGCTGCACTTCGGCGAGGTAGCCTTTGCCCTCTTCCCAAGGGATGTCTCCGGCAAGTGCCTCTTGTATCGATAAAAGAGACACATAACAACCCAGTCCAATCAAGAGCAGGTAGGCCAAAGAGGAGCTAAAGAACGTATTCGGAGTAGACGACCAGCTAAGATGTGCTAGGTAGATTAACCAAATCGCGGCCAATAGCCCCAAGAAAAGTGAGGGTGATTCCTGTGGAAACAAAGCTGCGAGTAATACTCCTCCGAAGAAAAAGAAGAGGTACCTCAAAAAAGGAAAGTCAGCAAAAGTCATGACTAAAAAATTAATAGTTAAAAAATTAGAGGCCTTCCAAACTCATTCCTAGTTACCTAGAAGGGAATGAACACTAAAACCCCACAAAAAAATTGATTTACGCGTACTTGGAAAAGGATACTTTCTAGCTCAGTTCCATTTTAAAATGCTGTATGGCACATTCCTCAAACTGATCCCCTACCGCTTGAAATCCAAATTTAGCATAGAGGGGCATCGCATGGATTTGGGCATGGAGGTATTTCTTTTTCGCTTTTCCATCTGGATGCTGGTTGATATCTTCAAGTACAGCAGCCACCAAGGCTTGTCCTACGCCTTGCCCTCTTGCTTCTTGGAGAACGGCAAATCGTTCCATTTTAACTCCATTCGAAGTGAATCTCCATCGGGCAGTGCCTACAGGGGTTCCATCAAGCTTCGCCAAGAAATGAATGGAGCTGTCTTCAAACTCGTCGTATTCTTCTGACGCATCTACTTCTTGTTCCAAGACAAATACGAGCTCACGAATTTGAAATGCAGCTTGTAGACCTTCCTCAGTCGTTATTTTTTCTACTGTTGGCTTCATGGCGTAGTTTTTCTTTTTCTTCCTCACTTTTCTCGTAAGCGGCGATGATGGCTTTGACCAGCTTGTGTCGAATTACATCAGACCCGCTCAATCGCACTACACCAATTCCTTTGACATCATTTAGCACACGAAGTGCTTCGGAAAGTCCAGATTTTTGGCGCGTAGGTAAATCTACCTGCGATTGGTCCCCGGTAATAATGACTTTCGAATTGGGCCCCATTCGAGTTAAAAACATTTTTATTTGTTCGGCAGTGGTATTTTGTGCCTCATCCAAGAGTATAAAGGCATCGTGAAGGGTTCTTCCGCGCATGTAAGCCAGCGGAGCAATCTCAATGGCTCGCGTTTCTTGGTAATACTTCAATTTCTCCGGAGGAATCATGTCTTGAAGTGCATCGTAGATCGGCCGCAAGTAGGGATCTAATTTTTCTTGCAAATCGCCAGGAAGGAATCCCAAATTCTCTCCAGCTTCCACGGCTGGTCGAGTGATGATGATTCGCTTAACCTCTCTATTTTTTAGTGCACGTACCGCCAAGGCTACAGCAATGTAGGTTTTACCTGTTCCGGCAGGACCTAATGCAAACACCAAGTCGTTTTTGAATGCCGCTTCCACCAATTTGCGTTGATTGGCAGATTTGGCTTTGATGATAAGTCCTTTATTACCAAAAACAATGACTTGATCCTTATTTGCCTCTTCGAAAGGTCCACCTTCAATGGCCAAGTAATCCTTAACATGTTCAGGACTAAGGTGCCCAAAGCGTTCAAAATGCTCCAGAAGCATGTTGATCAAATCATTGATTCTCAGAATTTCTGGGGGACTTCCCTGTATTCGGATTTCATTTCCGCGGGAAATTACTTTACACTGGGGGAAGGCCTGTGCAATCTGACGAATGTTTTCATCGGCTGTTCCAAAAAACTCAGCCAAGGGAACATGCTCTAGGGTAATTACTTTTTCTACCAAAGTTATTTTAAGATTAGGTACACCTTGAAGGCAAAAGAATAAAATGTCTATTTTTGTTCGCTCCCCAACAAACAAAACTACAAAATTTTACTTTACTTGCTCCTATGGCCTTGGTGACATTCCTTTCTGATTTCGGGGACATGGACTACTATGTTCCGGCGGTGAAAGCCAAGATGCTATCCATCAATCCACAGTTGCAAATTGTGGATATATCCCATAGCATAGCAGCCTTTGACCTGGAGCATGCCGCTTTTATTTTGCGTTCTACCTTTCGAGAATTCCCCAAAGGCACCGTGCATTTGGTGGGCATCAATACTACTGGTACAGCAACAACAGGGTACCTAGGCATAAAGCTGGAAGATCATATTTTTATCGGTCCCAATAATGGGATTCTAAGCATGTTGGCGGATTATGATCCAGGGATTATTGTCCAATTTGCAGATATTCATGTCAAGGACTCTACCTTCCCGACCCGAGATATCTTAGCACCTATTGCTGCGAAGGTGGCTTCTGGCGCTGCTATTCATGATTTTGGAGGGCCATCTACCCAATTCAAAAAGTTGATGCCTCGGCAAGCAAAGGCAACACGTGAGCAAATTATAGGGCATGTCGTGCGTGTCGACCGCTATGGCAGTTTGATTACCAATATCCGCCGGGAAGTATTTGAAAAGTTAAACCCAGGGAAATTCACCATACAATTTGGAAGAGAGACGCACCGCCAACTCCAGACGGGCTACGACCAAGTGGAAGCGGGTGAGCCCTATCTGTTTTTTAATAGTTTGGACGTCTTGGAAATTGGTATCAATCATGGACATGGGGGCAACTTACTCGGCTTGAAGCGAGACAGTGTGGTCTACATCAACTTCGAGCCATGAGCCTAATTCGGGTTGTACGAATGGCCTTCCGCCCAGAGGAGGCACCAGCATTTTTGGAAAATTTTGAAGCCCATAAATCCTTAATTCGAAATTTTCCAGGCTGTCGGCATCTGGAACTGTGGCAAGACCAGGATAAAAAAAATATTTTCGTAACCTACAGCCATTGGGAAAGTGAGGAGGCTTTGAATCAGTATCGTGATTCTGAGCTATTTAAATCCGTTTGGAGTTTTACAAAAACCCTGTTTTCAGAGAAGCCTCAAGCTTGGAGCACAAAAAAAATACAGGAAGTAGGAGAATGAGTTTGTAGGAAATCATTTTTGTACTCATATTTGCACCCCATTCAGTAAGGAATGGTAGCGTTTAATGCCCAGATGGCGGAATTGGTAGACGCGTTGGTCTCAAACACCAATGAGGTTACACTCGTGCCGGTTCGACTCCGGCTCTGGGTACAGATAAAATCCCCTTTCAATCGAAAGGGGATTTTTTTTTACCCATTCCCTCTCAAAATCTCCATTGGAGGCTGATTGATGATTTTCCGACCATTGAGCCAGCCCAATACAATTGTGAGGAGGGTAATTACCAAGTAAATCACCAAACCCTCCTTCCAAGCCAAACTAAAGTTCAGCTGAAAGACAAACTTACCCAACAAGAACGTCGCCAGGAAGGAAAGTAAAATTCCAGAAAGAGAAGCAAGACTTCCCAAAAAGAAGTACTCCAAGGTATTGATCTGTCGCACCAAGGCAGAACTCGCCCCTAGTGTTCGCAACAAAATGCTCTCCCGCATGCGTTGGTACTTGCTGATAATCAACGAGCTGATCAACACCAAAATCCCTGTAGCAATGGAGAAAAAGGCCATAAATTGAATTACAAAGCTGATCTTACCTAAAATTTCTTCAAGTGTCTCAACGATCGTTCCGAGGTTGATGATGGAGATATTGGGAAACTCCCGAACCATAGCAGCCTGCATTTCAGCGGCCTGCTTGTCCGTACTCGTTTTGGTAATGATCACATGAAATTTGGGAGCTTCCTCCAAAACGCCTTCAGGAAAAAGAACCAAGAAATTGGTAGAGACTTGGTTGAACTTCACCTCCCGGAAGCTTCCAATGTAGGTTTTGATGGGGCGACCCTGCACATTGAACTCTACTTCATCCCCAATTTTAAAACCATTGCCTTCTCCAAACCCTTTCTCAAAAGAAACAAAAATACTATCTCCCCTGCTTCCCTTTGGAATCAGACCCCCATCCGTGAGTTGCTCAGAGGAGATCAAGGTATCCCGGTAGGTCACCCGAAACTCTCGGTTGTAGAGCCAACGACTGTAATTCTTCTCTTCTGGCAGTTCCTCGTTAGCTTTTTTTGTAATCCCATTGATGGTATTCAACTGCATGGTCACAATAGGTACCTCCTGCAAGATAGGCATCTTTCGCTCCAGCACTTGCGCCTTCACTTTTTCCAGCTGAGGAGTCTGAATGTCAAATATGAGCATGTTGGGTTGGTCTTTTTTATCCGCAAACTTGGCCTCCTGCAGCAACTGATTTTGCAAGAAAAACAAGGTGCTGATCATCGCTGTACCCAAACCAATTGTCGCAATAAGGGAAATGGTTTGGTTATTGGGTCTGTACAAATTGGACAAGGCCTGCCTCCATGGGTAACTCAAGGAAAGCGGTAAAAATTTGCGGACGGCCCACATCAGTCCAGTACCAACACCCCAAAGCATGCCAAAGGCAACAAGTACAAAAGCTGTGAAACCCAAAGCCCAGGTAACCTTGCCAAGGAGGTAAAAACTAAAGCCAAAAATAAATAACAGAATTCCTGCCAGAACAGCCCAACGAGCAGGATCCTTCAGCAAGGTGCTATCGGCAGTTTCTGGCCGTAAGGTAGCCATAGGCGAAACCTTGCGCACCTTAAGGAGGGGCAATAAGGCAAAGAGTATGGATACAAATAGGCCCGTAACCATGCCAAAGCCCACGGATTTCCAGGATATTCCAACCGTGACTTCCACAGGCAAAAAGTCTGCGAAAACAACGGGTAGGGCAAACTGCAGCAAGGTTCCCAAGATGGAACCAATCGCGGCTCCAATAAAGCCCATACCTACAATCTCAAGAAGATAGATCAACAACACATCCAGAGAGGCCACCCCCAAGCAGCGAAGGACGGCTACGGAAGCTAATTTCTCCTTTACAAACACATTTACTGCTGAGGCCACGCCAACACAGCCTAGCAGCAAGGCAATAAATGCCACCAAGCTCAAGAAATTGGACAAATTGCCAAATGAGCGTCCAGTACTTTGTTTCCTGTCCTCAACGGTGTCCGCATCAATCCGTTCGAGTTCCCACTGCGCTTCGTAGGGCTTGATCAATTTGGCTACATCGGCACCCGCCTCAAATTGCAAATACCGATTATATTCCACACGGCTCCCGTATTGTACCAAGCCTGTGGCCTCCAAATACGCCAAAGGAATGTAGACGGCGGGGGCGACACTAGCGGTAATCCCAGTTTGGCCGGGCACCTTCTGCAGCTCTCCAACAATTTCAAAGTTTAGGTTCCCCACCTTAATGGAATCCCCTATTCGTGCATCAAACTGAGCCATGAGGGCTTTTTCTACCAGAGCCTTTTTGCCTCCACTTCTAAAACTTTTCTCACCAGCTGCAGGAATTGTTTCAAACTTTCCATAAAATGGGAAATTCCCTTCCAAAGCCCGTACTTGTGTGAGTCGGCTGGCATCACTTTTGGTAAAGGCTACCATTGAAGCAAAATTGACTTCTGATGCAGTTGCTACCGCGAGGGAATCTAACCCAATGTCTCCAAGAGGCTTGCTGTTTTCGAGCACCAAATCTGCACCCAACAACTCCTTAGCTTGGTTATCAATGTCTTTGACTAGGTTTTCTCCAAAACTGCTAATCGCCACCAAAGCCGCTATTCCCACCACAATGGAGGAAACAAAAAGTAGCAAGCGGGAGAGATTTTTTCTAAAATCCCGCAGCGCCATTTTTAAAATCCAGGCAAAATCAGGCATGCGTCTCCTCCTGTATTTTTCCACCTTTAATATGAACGATGCGCTGTGTTTTCGCTGCCAATTCCAAGTCATGCGTGACGAGCACGAGGGTCGTTCCCTGCTCTTTATTCAAATCAAAAATCAAATTTTCAATCATTGCGCCTGTTTCGGTGTCCAAATTGCCAGTTGGCTCATCGGCAAAAAGTATTTTGGGTGCATTGGCAAAGGCTCTGGCAATGGAAACGCGCTGCTGCTCTCCACCGGATAATTGGGTTGGGTAATGGGTAGCGCGATCTTTCAGCCCAACCTTTTCCAATAACTCCATGGCCTTTTCTTTCGCATTGGTTCTTTTCTTCAATTCCAGCGGCACCATCACATTCTCCAATGCTGTGAGGGTGGGGAGCAACTGGAAGTTTTGAAAAATAAATCCTACATCTCGACTTCGTACTGCAGCACGTTGATCTTCATTCAACTTTTCAAGGGATTCTCCATTGAGCACTACGGAACCAGTGCTGCTGGAATCCAGGCCAGCACACAAACCCAAAAGGGTGGTCTTCCCACTTCCTGAGGGTCCTACGATGGCGATGGTTTCTCCAGCTTGAATTGAAAAAGTTACCTGATCCAGGACGGTGAGCTTTCGGCTACCACTTTGATATGTTTTACTTACGTTTTGAAGGTCTAAAATGGACATGAAGTTGTTCGAGAAGTTGAAAAGTCAAACGCTATTTTTGCTTAATTTGTTAGCGACTTTGTAATATTCGTTGGAATTCGCGTAAAGAAAACAAAATTACAGCAGTTAAAGGGATTCCTGTCGACAGATCGCACAAAATGATCGACTAAGGCAGCACCTCTAGTAAAGTAACCCTTCCACCCTGCCCCTCATTTGGGCCATTCAAAAGTTAATCGATTCATTATGAAATCAGCACTCCCTAATTTCTCCTTTTTCATCCTCTTTATTTTGGCCGCATGGCTTACCTCGTGTAGCGCACCCACCGAAAAAAAGCAAGCAGAAGAAGGAAATCAAGTAGTAGACACTACGGCGAATAAGACCATTTTATTTTTTGGAAATAGCCTCACTGCAGGCTATGGCATTGATCCGGAAGAATCCTTTGCAGGCAGAATTCAAACCCGCTTGGATAGCTTGAAAAAAGAGTTTCGTGTGATCAATGGAGGACTAAGTGGGGAAACTACCGCAGGCGGACTAAGTCGTTTGGACTGGTTTTTGGAAGAAGAGCCTTATTTATTTGTGTTGGAATTGGGTGGTAACGATGGATTACGGGGGATTGCACTCACTGAAACCAAGAAAAATCTCCTAGCCATTGTGGACAAGGTTCAAGCCAAATATCCAAACACCAAGATCATCTTGGCAGGCATGCAGATTCCCCCGAATATGGGGCAAGAATACACCGAAGAATTCAAAGCCATTTACCCCGCAGTGGCCCAAGAAAAAAACATTGAGCTGATCCCATTCCTGCTCGAAGGTGTGGCAGGTAACCCAGACCTAAACCTTCCAGATGGCATCCACCCCACCGCGGAAGGGCATCGTATCGTGATGGAAACTCTGTGGCCCTACATTTCAAAAGCGCTTTAAACTTTAGGTTTCCTAAGTTGCTTGGTGATTGTTAGTTTAGTTCGTTTCAACCCCCATTCGTTTATGGCATTACAAATCAAAGAAACCCAAGATAGTTACGACGTCATTATAGTTGGTTCGGGTGCAGGTGGAGGCATGGCCTCCAAAATTCTTTCCGAAGCCGGACTTTCTGTCGCAGTTGTAGAAGCAGGTGGAGATTTTGACCCCGCCAAAGAAGAAGACCGAACCCAGCTTCGCCCACCTTGGGAATCTCCAAGAAGAGGTGCTGGCACCAAAATCCGCCCCTTTGGAGATTTTGATCAGGCCATCGGAGGATGGGAAATAGAAGGCGAGCCCTACACCCGCAAGGATGGAACGCAGTTTGACTGGTTTCGATCCCGCATGGTAGGTGGCCGTACCAATCACTGGGGGAGAATCTCCCTTCGCTTTGGTCCCAACGATTTCAAGCGCGCCAGCATCGATGGGATGGGTCACGATTGGCCGATAGGCTACGAGGATCTTAAGCCGTATTACGATAAGGTCGATAAGCTAATTGGAGTTTTTGGTTCCAAAGAAGGGATTTTCAACGAGCCAGACGGATTTTTCCTCCCTCCTCCCAAGCCCAGACTGCACGAACTATTCATCAAAAGAGGAGCAGATAAGGCAGGAATACCGATGATTCCTGGAAGACTTTCCATGCTGACCCGACCCATCAATGCGGAGCGTGGAGTTTGTTTTTTCTGTAATCAATGCAATCGTGCCTGTCAAGCCTATGCCGATTTTTCCTCAGGCACCTGCCTAATTCATCCTGCCATGAAAAAGGGAAAGGTGGACTTATTCACCTATTCCATGGTTAGAAAAGTGACCACAGATGAAACCGGCAAAGCCAACGGGGTATCCTTTGTCTCCAAGCTGGATCGGAAAGAATACAAGTTGAAGTCGAGAGTAGTGGTCCTAGGCGCCTCAGCCTGTGAGTCTGCACGTATCCTGATGAATTCCAAATCTAAGGCTCATCCCGATGGGATTGGGGCGGATTCAGGGGTTTTGGGCAGGTACCTGCATGACTCCACTGGAGCAGATCGAATGGGCATTCTCCCCGAGCTGATCGACCGAGATCGCTACAACGAGGATGGCGTAGGCGGCATGCACATGTACACCCCTTGGTGGAAAGACAACAAGAAGTTGGACTTCGCTCGCGGCTACCACATCGAGTATTGGGGTGGCATGGGTCAGCCTGCCTATGGAGCAGGAGGAGGCATGGATAGCCTTCGCAAGTACCTCAAAGATGAATTTGGCAATCCAAGCCCCAATGGAGGCTATGGGGTAGGTCTCAAAAAAGACATCCGCAGAATTTATGGAGCTACCTTGGGCATGTCAGGCCGTGGAGAAAGTATTCCCCAGTACAGTAACTATTGTGAGATCGATCCAAATGTGGTGGATGCCTATGGGATTCCGGTCCTTCGATTCCATTACAAGTGGACAGACCAGGAAATCAAGCAGGCCAAACACATGCAAGACACCTTTGAGGAGATATTGACCAATGCTGGAGCAACCCTTCTAGGTACTAAACCCGGCCCAGAAAGTAATTATGGACTAGCTGCACCTGGTCAAATCATCCACGAAGTAGGTACTACGCGAATGAGCAACGATCCTAAATCAGGTGTAGTCAATTCCAACTGCCAGGTTCATGCCTGCAAGAATCTATTTGTGGTGGATGCAGGGCCATTTGTGTCCCAAGCAGATAAAAATCCAACTTGGACGATTTTAGCCCTCTCCTGGAGAACCTCCGATTACATTGTTGAACAGCTGAAACAAAAAAATATCTAGGCCATGAATAGAAGAGAAAATCTAAAGCTACTCTTTGCGGGCTCTATAGGGGCAGGTTTATTGCTCGGTTGCGAGCCAGAGCAAGTCAAATTGAAGGGGGAAGTAATTGGAACGGCTGGGGGCCGTACCGAAGAGGAAAAAGCTAGAGATGCCAAATTGCTTGCGGAACGGTTTTTTACCGATGACGAACTGAAAAAAATCTCGACCCTCGTCGACCTGATTTTGCCTGCCGACGAGCAATCACCAGCAGCAACAGCTTTAGGCGTACCAGATTTTATCGAATTTATGATGAAGGACCAGCCTGACATGCAAACCCCTATGCGTGGTGGACTGATGTGGCTGGATTTTGAAGCTCAGGAATTATTTGGCAAGGTGTTCAGTGAATTGGAAGCTACCCAAGTTAAAGCTATTATCGACTTGGTGGCCTGGCCAGAAAAAGCCACCGAAGACTATCAAGGTGGCGTTCGCTGGTTTAATATGCTGCGCAACCTCACTTGCTCTGGGTATTTTTCCACCCAAGAAGGTTGGAACTACATGGGCTACCAAGGCAATGTCCCCAATGTCTGGGATGGAGTTCCTGTCGCTGTACTCACCAAACATGGCTTGGCAAATCCTGAAAAATATGCTGGCGTATACCTCAAGCCAGAGGAGCGAAGTAAAGTTGCCGTCTGGGATGAAGCGGGCAATTTGATTGGCTAAGCATTAACCATTCAAAACTAAGGCCTTTTCTACCCATTCCACTTAGAATGGGTAACAACTACCTTTTACCCCGACAAACAATCAGTTTATCTAATTTTAGAATCGAATTCCTTCTGAATTCCTAACTTGAAGTTCTTATTCAACCCACTATGAAAAAATCAACCCTTGCCCTCCTGCTTGTTGGCGGGCTCCTAACCTTGGAAGTCGGCGCTCAAACCATCTCTCCAACTTCAGAAAAAGCGCTTCAGGAGTCTATAAACAAGCATAGCGCACTACTTTCCTCCTCTCCACTGGCTGATTTCAAAGCCAAGAACGTGGGACCTACCAATATGTCAGGACGAATCATTGACATTGAAGTAGCTTCAAATCCAAACACTTTTTATGTGGCTGCAGCTTCAGGTGGGGTTTGGAAAACTATGGACAATGGACAATCCTTTGCTCCGATTTTTGATCACCAGGCTGCGCTAGGCATCGGTGCTATGGCGCTGTCCAAATCCAACAATGATATACTCTGGGTAGGTACAGGAGAAAATAACTCCAGCCGATCTACCTATGCGGGTGCTGGTCTTTACAAATCAGTAGACGGAGGAAAAAGCTGGCAGATGATGGGCTTGCTTCATTCCCAACACACTGGACAAATTCAAATTCACCCTACCAATCCCGATATCGTATGGGTTGGTTCCATGGGTTCATTGTACTCCAAAAACAAAGAAAGAGGTCTCTACAAGACCATCGATGGAGGCAAAACCTGGAAGAAGGTGCTCTACATTGACGACAATACAGGCATCATCGATATCAAGGTGCATCCTACCAACCCAAACATCCTTCTTGCAGCGAGCTGGGAACGTTTCCGCCAAGCGCATGACTTTATCGGTAACGGCAAAGGTTCTACCATTTGGAGATCAGAAGACGGAGGAGATACCTGGAAAAAATCAGTGAATGGATTTCCACAAGATGAATTTGTAGGTAGAATTGGATTTGATTTTAGCCTTTCTAGTCCTGAAGTGGTTTATGCACTTTTGGACAATCAAGCAAAATCAGACAAGCCCGCTCCTGCTCCAAGACAACGCCCTGGGGCTCAACCTGAAGAAAATCCAATCAAATTGGAGGACTTTGCTACCATGACCCTTGACCAGGCCTTGGCTTTGGAAGACAAGAAATTGGAGTCTTTTTTCAGAAGAAACCAGTTTGCAAGCAAATACACACCAGCAGAACTGAAGCGACAACTGAAGACGGGTAAAATCACCACTACGCAAATTGCCAACTACCTAGGAGGCGCGGTGGATGCCAATGCAGCGATGTTTGGAGCTCCCATCAAAGGTGCTGAAGTGTACCGCTCCACGGATAGCGGAAAAAATTGGGCTCTAGTATCTGAGTCAGATATCAGCCAATTGTACAATTCCTATGGCTATTGGTTCGGAGAGATTCGTGTAAGTACTTCAAATGAAAACGAAATCTTTGTACTGGGTGTACCGCTTTTGGTGTCTCGTGACGGAGGAAAGAACTTTTCCCGTACAGATTCCATCGGCAGACCTCACTCTGACCACCAGGCCATGTGGATCAACCCTAAGGATTCCAAGCACATCTTGCTTGGTAACGATGGTGGATTATACAGAAGTTACGGCGGAGGTTCTCGATGGGATCACTTGAACACCCAAATGCCTATCTCCCAGTTCTATTCCGTCATGGTAGACAATGCCACTCCTTACAACATTTATGGAGGTATGCAAGACAATGGGGTATGGTTTGGAAAATCCACCAATGCACCTGAGGATCCTTGGGAGTCCCTCTATGGCGGCGATGGCATGGTCGTGGCAGTTGATACCCGCAACAATGACATCGTTTATACTGGTTCGCAGTTTGGTAACTATGTACGCATCAATAAAAAGACGAATGAGCGCAAGCGCATCACCCCAGGCCACGACATCGGAAAGGCTCCAAACCGTTGGAACTGGAGAACCCCAGCAGAGCTGAGCTACCACAACCAAGACATCGTCTACATGGGTTCGCAGTACGTATACCAGTCCCTTGATCAAGGAAATACCTGGACTACGATCTCTCCAGATCTCACCAAAAATCAAAAAAGTGGCAATGTGCCATTTGCAACCCTTACTGTAGTGGAAGAATCCCCGCTTGAATTTGGAACCCTCTATGCAGGATCAGATGACGGCAATGTTTGGATAACAAGAAACAATGGTGGCAGCTGGACCAACTTGAATGCTGGCCTTCCCCAAGATCGTTGGGTGAGTAGCATTTCTCCCTCCAACTACAAGGAAGGGCTGGTTTACATTACACTGAATGGCTACCGCTACGATGAGTTTACGAGCTATGTCTATAGAAGTGAAGACTACGGCAAGACCTGGACATCTATCGCTTCCAACTTGCCAAACGAGTCGTTAAATATCATCATTGAAGATCCAAAGATGCCCAACCTTCTGTATTTGGGTACAGACCATGGGCTGTACGTAAGTTTGGATGCAGGTAAAAACTGGAACCTATTCCAAGGCCAAATCCCGAACGTAGCCATTTACGACATGGTCATCCAAGATCGTGAAAACCACCTCATCGTGGGTACCCATGGACGAAGCGTCTACGTAGTGGATCTGAAGCCCATCCACCAATGGGCGACGCCAGCTCCTTTGGTGATGGAGAAAAAATAAAGCAAATCCACCATAAAAAAGCCCTTCCAAATTTTATTTTGGAAGGGCTTTTTTATGGATTTAAAGTTTAACTATTAGTTGAGCAAGTGAAGATTAAAATAGTTTTAATCCAACCGAAAGTACCCACTGGTTAACTCGATTATCAGCTGTATAGGAACCTACGTTTTCAGTAAATTTGCTGAGTCCTCCTTCATATTTTCCTTCAATTGAAATATTTCCCAAATCTACACCTACTCCGGCTTGGTATCCTAAAGTTGCATTTTTAAAGTCAATATTTTGGACCGTTTTTCCCGCATTCTCTAGTGATGAATCAATGTTGAAACTAGCGATCGGACCAGCCATCACTCGAATGATTTTGAGCATTCGAAAACCTGCCATTACAGGTATGTCCAAGCGATTAAACTTAGCTTCGTATTCAACGGGAGATACACTGCTTACAGGAGGCAATTCTAGCTTGAATTTCCCACTAGTCTGTGTAAACAATACCTCTGGCTGGACAAAAAATCCAATTCCTCCGAATCGTGCAAACACACCTAGGTGATAGCCTAATTGTGCATCGCTTGGAACCAGTTGATCCGCTTCGAAATTCACCTGAGTACTACTTAATCCTCCTTTGAGGCCGAATCCATTTTTCTGGGCATAGGCGGTGAGCGAACCTAGGAAAACGAGCAAAACAAGAACTAGCTTTTTCATGTGGGAGAAGGTTTAGTTTAAAGTAGATAGGGGTATACGTACAATTCTATTGCCAAAACGAAGTATCTCTAAAAATTAGTATGGCCAGATATTAAAAGAGTGCCCTTAACTCGTCAAATCCGTGTTTTCATCGTTCTTGAGATGACTAAAATCATCTTTACTCGTACTTTTAAAATCAGCTCAAGCCTAGTTGTTTGGCCAATATACTGATGCCCTCCCGGAAAGTTTTGGGACGATAGCCTAGCTGATTTTTGGCCTTATCAATTACAAAACCGGTCTCCATCGGCCGGCGAGCGGGTTGGGTAAACTTGGTAGAATCTGTGCGAACGATTAGCTCTTGGTTCAGCCCAAAGTAATCCGCCGTCTCCATGGCCATTTGGTAGGGGGTCAAAAGCTCTGAACCAGAGATATTAAAAATCCCAGTGGCTCCCTGCTCCGCCATCAGAATACATCCGGCAGCCAAATCCTCGGCCAGCGTCGGCGTGCGCACCTGATCATCCACTACTTGAATCTGCTTGCCAGCTTCTAGGGAAGACTTCACCCAGAGGATGATATTGGAGCGACTCAAATCATTTGCAAGTCCATAGACCAAGACTGTCCGTGCAATCGCCCACTTTAAACTCGAACGCTTGAGCAGCTCCTCCCCGTCCAACTTGGTTTGTCCATAGTAGTTTACTGGATCAGCTTTGGCCTCCTCCGTGTACGGGTTTTGACCGTCTAGTCCAGAAAAAATAAAGTCTGTAGACACAAAAATGAAGTGCGATTGAATTTTCTCTGCTGCGGAAATCAAGTATTTCGTTGCCAAGACATTGGCTCGGTAACAGGCTTCTTGGTGCTTCTCACACTCGTCTACGTGGGTCATGGCTGCCCCGTGAATAATCACATCAGGGCACAAGTTCAATACGATTTGGTCTACCTCTTGCTGGTTTTCAATATCCAGTACCTGGTAGGTATACCCCGAACCAGAAAGCCGACAAGGCCCTCTGCCGGTGGCAATCACGTCGAATTTTCCTTGTTGAACCAGCTGATCTACCAACTTCTGACCGAGCAGACCGTTGGCGCCAGTGATCAGGATTTTGGGCTTATTGGATGATGGGGTAGACATATCCGAATTCTTTTTCAATTTTTTTGCGTGACATTTTTTCTACCGTAACCTTCATCAGTACGGGTTCCAAGGGAACTTCCCGGGCAGTTTTCTCGGCAGCAATTTTATCCACTACTTCCAAGCCTTGAATCACCTGGCCAAAGACCGTGTATTCAAAATCCAAGTGGGGCGTACCCCCTACTTCGGCATAGGCCTTCACCTGCGAAGGAGTATAATCCTTGGTGAGTTTCACCGACAAGGTCTTGGCGATTTCATCTCGTTTGGAAAGCAACAACTGTGTCAAACTATCCATTTTCCCTTCAGCAAATAAGCGGCTGTAGTCCTCCTTCATCTGCTTCTGGCTCTCCAGCTGCATAAACTGAAATACTGCCTTCTGCAAAGCAGGAAAATCAGTCGTCAATTCCAACTCCTCGTAGGTTCTCCCCTGTACAATGTAAAACTGGGACCCATTGCTTCGCTTTTGAGGGTTGATGTTGTCCCCCTGCCGCGCCGCAGCGAGCATTCCTTTGATGTGCACATGCTTTCGATTAACCTCTGCAGGAAGCGTTGGCCATTCTTGAGCAGGTAAACCTTCCTTTCCAAAGACATCTCCACCCTGAACCATGAAGCCTTGAATCACCCGATGAAATTGGGTAGAATCAAATCTCCCATCCTCTGCCAAGGATAAAAAATTGGACTTGTGCTCAGGCGCATCGTCAAATAGAATTGCCTTAATCTCTCCATGACGCGTGGAAATTGTAACCACATAATCCTTGTCTTTTCCACAAGCCGATAAGCTCAATGTAAAAAGGAAAAAGAATAAAATCCGCATTTTCTTGTTCATATCAATGAGGGGACTGTTTGATTTGTTCTAAAATAGTTTTTCCTCCTGCCTGAAGGACTTGATTTGCCAAGGCTTCACCCAACTGCTCTGCATCTTTGGGAGAGCCTTTTACTTCCAATACGATGCGCTGCTGCCCATCCAAACTCACAATCCCTCCTTTGAGGTGAATTTGATCGGCAGCAAGTGTTGCCAAGGCAAAAACTGGAATGCTACAGCCTCCTTCCAACACCCTCAGATAAGCGCGCTCAGCTAGCAAGCAGGTGGCTGTAGGACCATCGTTACAAGCGGAAATAATCGCTGCGCGAAGTTTGGGATCCAGACTAGTGCAGGCTTCAATGGCAATGGAACCTTGGCCTACCGCAGGAATAAATTGATTGATGTCTAGGTGCTCCACCACCGAATTCGCATAGCCCATGCGGTAAACCCCAGCATAAGCCAAGAGCAATGCATCGCAAAGACCCTCTTCCATTTTTCGAATGCGAGTTTGAAGGTTGCCTCGAACCTCTATGGTGTTTACGTGAGGGTAAAAATGCTTGAGGGTCGCTATTCTTCGTGTAGAAGAAGTACCCACCACCAAGTGGGCATCGCCTAAGGAAACTCCTTTATTCGTGGATAAAAGCACATCCTGGGCTTGCTCGCGAACCGAAAATGCAATCAGCTCCAAGCCTTCCCCCAACTTCGAGGGCATATCCTTTGCGGAATGCACAGCAATATCGATGCTCCCATCCAACAACTGGTCCTCTAGCTCTTGGGTAAATACCCCTTTGGAACCAATCTTTGAAATGGAAACATCCAAGACCTGATCTCCCTTGGTATCGATCGTAACAATCTCCGATTCCATACCCGCCTGTTTGAGCAAGTCCGCCACATGGTACGCTTGCCAGAGAGCAAGTTTACTGGCACGCGTCCCAATTTTTACAATCCGATTACTCACTGCTTTTCACGCTTTAATGATTTCCTGACCACGGTATCCACCACAAATTGGATGATTTCTGCGGCAATATTGACACCAGTAGCTCCTTCGATACCTTCCAAGCCAGGAGAACTATTAACTTCCAAAATTAAAGGGCCTCGCGCAGATTGAAGCATGTCCACTCCTGCCACATCCAGACCTAGAGCCTCGGCAGCATTGAGGGCTGCTTGCTTTTCAGCACGGCTCAATTTGATCACGGTCGCTACTCCACCTCGATGTAGGTTGGAACGAAACTCTCCTTCCGCACCCTGACGCTTCATCGCTCCTACTACCTTCCCGTTCACTACGAAAGCTCGGATATCTGATCCTTTTGCCTCTTTGATGTATTCCTGAACAATTATTCTGGCCTTCAAGCCATGAAAAGCCTCCACTACAGATTGAGCGGCCTTAGTGGTTTCTGCCAAGACCACGCCCAAACCCTGAGTCCCTTCCAATAATTTAATGATCACGGGAGCCCCACTTACCTGCTCAATCAACTGCTTCTCTCCTCCCTTGGAAAAATTAGTAAAGGCCGTCTTGGGCATTCCTAACCCGTTTTTGGAGAGGATTTGTAAGCTCCTCAGCTTGTCCCGACTTCGAACGATCGCCTGAGAAGTGACCGCTGAAAATGCACCCATCAATTCAAATTGCCGAACGACAGCTGTACCATAAAATGTTACAGATGCCCCTATTCGAGGAATGATGGCATCCACCCCCTCCAAACGCTGCCCCTTGTAGATGATTGAGGGGCCTTCTTGCTCGATAATCAGGTCACAAAGACTGTGATCTACTACCATGGCCTCATGACCCGCCTTCTCGATTTCTTCGATCAAGCGTTGGGTTGAGAATAACTTGGGGTTCCTCGAAAGGACAGCAATTTTCATTTCTTTTTGCGGTAGGGTTTACCTAAGTTGGTTTTGGATACATCCACGAGAAATCTTCCCCGTAGAATTTTTCTGCCCAGCAGAATTGAATTTTTCATGCTAGACCGATCAGTGAGCGTAAACTCGGCACGAAAGGTTTCTCCAGCCAGCTGGAGCTTGGTTTCTATCAGGTAGCGGACCTCCACTTGTCCGAAGGAGTTTTTTACTTTCTTTTCTCTGTAGGATTCAAAAGAAAGGGTTTTGCCTGTAAACTTCTTGTGGGCAGGCATCAAAATTTTGAAATAAAGCAATTTTCGACCTTCAACCTCTTCAATCCGGATTTCCTCTGCATGCAAACTACTCGTGTAGGCTCCGGTATCAATTTTGGCGCCTACGAGATTTAAGCCCAGTTCAGGAAGTGTGATTTTTTCTTTTCGACCAAGAACCTTCTTTTCCATCTCCTTAGTTTTTGGACATCATCAAAAGAATCTCCATGGATAAGTCGGTAAAAATCATTTTCGCATTCCCATTTCGTTCCAAATGGTAGTGCGCAGCATTAAAAGTATGGTAGAGTTTATCTGCATGCTCTTCTGTTAACATCTTTTTACTGATGTTGTTAATGAAGGTTCGATCCTCATCGGTAGTTCGTAAGAGGTGGTCCAGGTCAAGATTTTTCAATAAGATCTCACGGGTTACATTCAATCCTGCGAGCATCAGCGACTTTTGAGATTCCTTGTCTGCCTTGTGAAAATCCTCCGAAAGAAGGAATAGCTCTTTTAGATTTTTGGTGGCGCAAAGGCGAAACCAGTCCCGAAGCTGACGGACAGTCTGGTCTTCTACCTGATCAATCAACAGATAGGCTTCCCGCAGGTTGCCGTCTGCCAACATGGCAATTTGAGCAGCCGCCTTAGATTCACATTTGCCTGTTTCTACGAGGTGACTGCTCACTTCCTCGTCGGTGAATGCACGAACGAGTATTTTTTGGGTTCGTGACAAAATGGTGGTAAGCAGTTGGTCTGCTTGGGAGGTAACCAGCAAGAAAATTGTTTTGGCAGGGGGCTCTTCAATGATCTTCAGCAGGGCATTCGCCGCCGAAGGGTGTAAATATTCAGGTGCCCAGATGAGCATGATTTTATAACCTCCCTCAAAGGACATCAAGGAAAGCGTCTGAATCATCTTCCGAGCCGCTGCTTTGGTGATATTTAACTGCTTTTTTTCAAAGCCATTGAAGTAAATGAAGTCGTGGACATTGCCATAGGGCTGACCCAGGACAAACTTCCTCCAGTTGCCCAGCAGGTCGGACTTCTCATCCTTCCCGTCCTCATCTCCATCCTCTTCCTTGGAAGAGGCCACGACTGGAAATGCAAAATTTAAGTCAGGAAGAATCAATTTATTCATCCGTTGGCAAGAGCCACAGGTACCACAGGAATCGGTCTCAGTTTTTGCCTCGCAATACAAGTAGCTTGCCAGCGCAAGTGCCAGTGTCAAATTGGCTGATCCTTCCGGTCCATGAAACAAAAGGGCATGGGCAAGGTGGTTCAGCTTAACCGCGTTAAGTAGCTTTTCTTTGGTTTCCGGAAGTCCGGGGATCGCTGCAAACTGCATAGTGCGGTGGGTCAGGAAGTTTTATCCCAAATTCTATAGCTTTTTGTCAAATCAAAAACCTTATCGAGAATTTCTTTTTCAGTGGGGCCCCATTCTTTTCCTCTTCGCGCATAAACTGCCTGAGCTGTCTCGTGAAACTTGGGAGGTGTAAACGTAGAAAAGCCTGCTGCTCCACCCCAAGCAAAGGAAGGGATAAAATTTCGAGGATAGCCATCTCCAAAAACATTTGCTCCCACACCGATGACAGTCCCTGTATTGAACATGGTATTGATGCCACACTTGCTGTGGTCTCCCATCATCAAGCCGCAAAACTGAAGTCCAGTAGTAACAAATCCTCCTTTGGTATAATCCCAAAGTTTGACAACTGCATAGTTATTTTTGAGGTTGGACGTATTCGTGTCTGCACCCAGGTTACACCATTCTCCAATCACCGAATTGCCCAAAAATCCATCGTGGCCTTTGTTGGAATAGCCCATGATCACCGAATTGGACACCTCTCCACCCACCTTCGAATACGGCCCGATGGTGGTGTCTCCTCGTAGTTTCGCGCCCATATTGACCGTGGAGCCTTCACATAGTGCAAAGGGCCCTCGGATCAAGGCGCCTTCTTGTACCTCTGAATTCTTACCCAAGTAAATTGGTCCTGCTTCTGCATTGAGCACTGCTGCACGGATTTGTGCCCCCTCTTCAATAAAAATTTGATGCTCCCCATAGCAACGGCTGTGGGGATCTAGCATGGGTTGGGAAGTTCTTCCGGAAGTGATCAAGCTGAAATCTTTACGAATTTCAGCCGCGTTGAATAGGAAAATATGCCAAGTTTTTTGAAGCAGAACAGGTTCCTGTGCTGCTTGTATGATTTTCTTTTCAGCCACAAAAGCCAAGCTTTTTTCTTGAGGTCCGCAAGCTGTTGCCAACAGAGTTTTGCCAAAAAATAGAGCCTCATCTTCCTTCAAGGCAGCAATCTGTGGCCAAGAATTTGAATCAGGCAGCCAGGAACCATTGATTGCGATGGCTTGCTGTGCGGTTCGTGGAAAAAGATTTTGAAGGTAGTCTTGCGTCCAGAAGGACACCTGTGCTCCTGCGTATTTTTCCCATTTCTCGGAAATTTTTAGGATCCCTACACGAAGATCAGCCACGGGCCGAGTAAAGGTGAAGGGAAGGAGAGACCCGCGTATGGCAGGATCGTCAAACAACAGGAGGTGCTTCATGGAACAAAAATAAAAAAGTCTCCCGGAATCTGTGCTCCGGGAGACTTTTTCGAAGGACGAAAGTCTAAATTACTTTTTCGCGTAGCGCTTGTTGAATTTCTCCACACGACCTGCAGTATCCAACAACATTTTCTTGCCAGTGTAGAATGGGTGAGATTCAGAGCTCACTTCAATCTTGTACACTGGGTAGGAGTTGCCATCAGTCCAAACGATCGTTTCGTTAGTTTCAATAGTGGACTTGGTCAAGAACTTGAACTCAGATGAGGTGTCGTAAAATACAACGTCTCTGTAGTTTGGATGAATATCGCTTTTCATGCTATTGCTAGTTTTAAGTATTGCTTTTCTGAAATGAGGCACAAAGATATCCTTTTAAATAAATCCGACCAAATGTTTGTCAAGGATTTATTAAAAATCACCCAAAACCTGAGTTAAAACCTGTCTTATTTGCTTTTAAAGTCGCCTCGTTTGATGGATCGGATGAATTGAGACCAGGCAAAGGGGTCTAAGATGCGTAACGGCCTTGGACCGTAGATATCTTGATTTTGAAGCATTTGGGACTCTTGAAATGCTCGGAAGTTCTCGTTGCTAGAAGCAGGCATCGACTCCGCCCAACGGAGCAGCATCTCGGGACGCATATTCGTTCGGCTGATGGACATCGGATCTACCGCCGACATGGTTAGCACCGCTTGTTTAAACTCATCTTCGGTTGGATAAGGCAACACCTCAATTTCAGCAAGTGCGATTTCGTCTACTTCCATGGTCAAAATCAAGGAGATGCGATCATTCTCCATTTTTTGTGGAACAGTAAAGGTTTGCTTCTTCAAACCTATGAATGTAAATACAATGGTATCCCCTTCGAGAACAGGCATTGAAAAATACCCAAATCGTCCAGAAACAGTTCCCCTACCTTTTTTAGGCACATAAATATTTACCCCAGGAACAGCGTCTGTGCTATCTGCATTGAGGATAATCCCTGAAAGCTGAACGACTTTTTTTTCTTGATTATCTTGAGCAATCAGGTCTTGCGCGCAGAAAAAAAATCCCGACAACAGAATTAGCGCGTATAAATAGGTTTTTTTCACGAATATTGGGTTCAAAGATGTACTGCCCTTGGACTTCTTGATGATTTAAAGCCAATTTCAGCGATTATTTTCGTTTCACCTCGTTCCCGAAGTTAAAACTTACTAATGAGACTCAAAAATATCAGTTTAAACTATGGTTTGCGAATTTTTAAAGCACTTTCGGAAGAGCCGCGAGTGCGAATTTTGCATTTGCTCATGCAAAACAAGGAATTGAGCATTTCAGACCTAGAACTTATTTTGGACTTTACGCAAACAAAAACAAGCCGTCACTTGATATACCTAAAAAATGCTGGTCTCCTAGGTAGTCGCAGGACGGATCAATGGATGTTTTACTACATCTTGGAGGAATACCTTGAAATCTTGCAACAGATATTCAAACTGATTCAAAAAGATGCGAACCTAACTAAGGATCAAGAAACGTATGAGATCCTAAAATCCAACCGAGAACTGGCAGCCAACAAAATTCAAAACAACCAGTACAGACGCTAAGTCAACTTGAAAACCTACCAGCATCTTTTCTTCGATCTAGACCATACCTTATGGGATTACGATCGGAATGTACGCGAATCCCTCTCGGAACTTTTTCAAATTTATGCATTGCAAGACTTGGGCATTCCGAGCTTCGAACAGTTTTTCTCCTCCTTCCATACCGTCAACTACCAATTGTGGGACGACTACAATCTGGGAAAAATCGACAAGCAGGGACTGCGCCGCGAACGCTTCCCCTTGATATTTACCCATGCTGGAGGAAATTCGGCCTCAATCCCCGCCCCTTTTG
>Ga0208788_1000181_pt1 | contig 32840 bp, 31 predicted proteins | sample Wag4_2014_7_11_3_FD_187363 | JGI IMG/M metagenome (GOLD analysis project Ga0208788, IMG submission 187363) | Fresh water mixed with fracking chemicals microbial communities from Ohio, USA - Utica-2 Time Series FC 2014_7_11 (SPAdes) (version 2) ...
ATCTTAACCACCGCCGCGCCGACGACCTCACCCGCAGCGCCAGCTTGCCCCCACGCTACGCCAGCGAAGAAATCTACGGCGTGATTCCAGCCGATGCCAAAAAACCGTTTGATGTGCGTGAAATTATTGCCCGCCTTGTCGATGATTCGGCCTTTGATGAATTCAAACAAAACTACGGCACCACCTTAGTCACCGGTTTTGCACGAATTGATGGCTGGCCAGTCGGCATTATCGCCAACAACGGTATTTTGTTCTCCGAATCAGCGTTAAAAGGCGCCCACTTTGTCGAACTGTGCTGCCAACGCGGTATTCCCTTAGTGTTTTTACAAAATATCACCGGCTTTATGGTCGGGAAAAAATACGAAAACGGCGGCATTGCCAAAGATGGCGCGAAACTGGTTACAGCAGTGGCCTGTGCCAAAGTCCCCAAATTCACCGTGTTGATTGGCGGTTCGTTTGGCGCAGGCAACTACGGCATGTGTGGCCGCGCTTACAGCCCACGCTTCTTGTGGATGTGGCCAAATTCACGCATCTCGGTGATGGGTGGTGAACAAGCCGCTGGGGTGTTAGCACAGGTCAAGCGTGAGCAATTGGGTGATGCGTTTACAGCAGAAGATGAAGAAAAACTCAAAGCCCCGGTGCGCGAACAATATGAACGGCAAGGCCATCCTTACTATGCCAGTGCGCGTTTGTGGGATGACGGCGTGATCGACCCAGCACAAACACGAGAAGTGTTAGCGTTGGCACTACAAGCGGCGTTAAACGCACCGGTTGAACCGACACCCTTCGGTGTCTTCCGTATGTAAGCGAGGGCGATCATGTCATTTGAAACACTCGAAATCACCCAAGACGATGCCATCGCGACGGTTTGGATGAACCGGCCAGCCTTTCACAATGCTTTTAACGAAACGCTGATTAGCGAACTGACACAAGCGTTTAGCCAACTGGGACAGGATGACAGTGTACGTGTCATCGTGTTGGCAGGCCGTGGCAAAAGTTTTTCTGCTGGGGCGGATTTGGACTGGATGAAACGCGCCGCTGGCTACACCATCGAGCAAAATCGAGCCGATGCCGACAAATTAGCCGCCATGTTGAAGACCATCTACCGTTGTCCAAAACCGACTGTGGCGCGGGTGCATGGTGCAGCCTTTGGTGGCGGCACAGGTTTAACTGCCGTGTGCGATATCGCGATTGCCTCTGATGCAGCGGTTTTTTCCCTGTCTGAAGTCCGTCTCGGTTTGATTCCCGCCACGATTGGCCCGTATGTCGCAGATGCAATTGGCTGGCGACAAGCCAGACGCTATTTCTTGTCTGCCGAAAGAATGGATGCTGCCACCGCCATGCGTATTGGTTTAGTCCATGAAACCGTGGTGGCCGAGGCACTCGACAGCCGTTTACAAACCGTGTGTGCAGAACTGCTCAAAGGCGGCCCAGCGGCACAACATGCGGCCAAAGATTTGTTAGAAGGTTTGCGCCAAGGCCATCCCTTCGATGACAACTTGTTAGAAGATACCGCGCAACGTATTGCGGCGATTCGCGCCACCGCAGAAGCCCGTGAAGGCTTAAGCGCATTTTTTGAAAAGCGCCCTGCCGCTTGGTTAGCGTAAGGAACTGTCAGTTATGTTCACAAAAATTTTAATTGCGAACCGTGGTGAGATTGCTTGCCGTGTCATTAAAACAGCACGCCGCATGGGGATCCGCACCGTTGCCGTGTATTCTGATGCCGACCGCGATGCGTTTTTCGTGCGGCTTGCGGATGAAGCCGTGCATATTGGCGGTGCGCCAGCGGCTGAAAGCTATTTACAAGCCGAGCGTATTGTCGAAGTCGCCAAACGCACCGGTGCACAAGCCGTTCATCCCGGTTATGGTTTCCTCTCGGAAAATGAAGGTTTTGCCGAAGCATGTGCCCGTGAAGGCATTGTCTTTATTGGCCCACCCGTGTCAGCAATTGCGGCAATGGGTTCAAAATCAGAAGCCAAAAAACTGATGGAAGCCGCCGGTGTGCCACTGGTCCCCGGTTATCACGGCGATGAACAAGCCCCCGATTTTCTGCGGCAACAAGCCGACCAAATGGGCTATCCGGTGCTGATTAAGGCCAGTGCCGGCGGTGGTGGTAAGGGGATGCGGATTGTTGAAAAGTCAGAAGACTTTATCGCCGCCCTCGAATCGTGCCAACGTGAAGCACGTGCCAGCTTTGGTAGTGACCATGTGTTGGTGGAAAAATACCTACAAAAACCGCGCCACATCGAAATTCAAGTGTTTGCCGATACTCACGGCAACACCGTTTATCTGTTTGAACGCGATTGCTCGGTGCAACGTCGTCATCAAAAAGTATTAGAGGAAGCCCCTGCCCCGAATATGGGCGAGGCACGCCGCCGCGACATGGGTGAAGCCGCCTGTGCGGCCGCACGCGCCGTGAACTATGTCGGTGCCGGTACGGTGGAATTTATTGTCGATACCACCGATGACCGTTTCTATTTCATGGAAATGAACACTCGGCTGCAAGTCGAACATCCGGTGACCGAAATGATCACTGGGCTCGATTTAGTGGAATGGCAATTGCGGGTCGCAGCAGGGGAAACCTTACCAAAACAGCAAGCAGAGCTGGTGATTCACGGCCATGCAATCGAAGCGCGGGTCTATGCTGAAGACCCTTATAAAGGCTTTTTACCTGCCACCGGTACCTTACACACCCTGCGCCCACCGGCAGAATCGGCGTATGTACGGGTCGATACCGGCGTGGTCGAAGGCGACACCATCACCCCGTTTTACGATCCGATGATTGCCAAGTTGATTGTATGGGATGAAAACCGCGAGACCGCTTTGGCGCGGATGGAACGGGCGCTGAGTGAATACCAAGTGGTGGGTTTAACCACTAACTTGCCGTTCTTACATCGTTTGGTGACCCACCATGCGTTTGCTACTGCCGATTTAGACACCGGCCTGATTGCACGTTATCAAGATACCTTGCTGACCCCGCCACCAGCGATCAGTGCCGAAGAATTGGCCTTGTTAGCTGTCGCAGAAGTGTTAGCTGACAACCCCGACAGCCGCCGTGCCAGCTGGCGCCTCAATAGCGTGGCACAACGCAGCCTGCGTTTTGATGATCTTGAAGATGCTGATCGCCATTGGACAGTACAAATCAGCCAACAAAACGGGCAATTTTGTGTCATTGTTGACCAACAGCGTTTTGAATTAAGCGCCGAACGTCAAGGGGCGCGCCTGATTGCCACGTTGAACGGTCATCGCCGCCAAGTCGATGTATTTGCACAGGGGGCACAGCGGGTTTTGTTCAGCGCCACCCGTCGCGTCGCGGTCAATCGCCACAATCCCTTTGCAGTCAATGCCGCAGGGGTCCATGGTGATACCCACTTAAAAGCGCCAATGCCCGGGCGCGTGGTGGCCTTGCTGGCCGAAGTAGGTAGCCGCGTTGAAAAAGGCAGCCCGTTGATGATTTTGGAAGCCATGAAGATGGAACACACGATTTCTGCGCCAGCAGATGGTGTGGTACAAGAGTTCTATTTTGCCGCCGGCGATCAAGTCGGTGATGGCGACGACCTCGTCGATTTTATGGCGGATTAACCCTCCCTTCAGGAGCCACTCACTATGCGAGTCAGAATTGTCGAAGTCGGGCCACGCGATGGCTTACAAAATGAAAAACAGCGCATCAGTACCGAGGTCAAAATCGAGCTGATTCGCCGCCTCGCCGCCGCCGGTGTCGATACCATCGAAGCAGGCAGTTTTGTCTCGCCTAAGTGGGTACCGCAAATGGCTGATACCAACGAGGTGTTAGCCGCACTCGATTTACATGGCAATATCAACTACCCAGTCTTAACCCCCAATCAATATGGCTTTGAACAAGCACTTGCCGCCGAGGTGAAGGAAGTCGCGGTATTTGCCGCTGCCAGTGAATCGTTCAGCCAAAAAAATATCAACTGCTCAATCAGTGAGAGCCTTGATCGCTTCTCACCCATCATGCACAGCGCCCAACAAGCCGGCATTCGGGTACGCGGCTATGTTTCTTGTGTGGTCGGCTGTCCGTATGAAGGTGAGATTGCCCCCAGCCAAGTGGCACAAGTGGCCCAGCGGCTATTGGACATGGGCTGTTATGAAATTTCGCTCGGCGACACAATCGGCAGCGGCAATCCGGCTAATGTGGCGCGGATGTTAGATGCGGTGTTAGATCATATCCCTGCCGATAAACTGGCGGGGCATTTCCACGACACCTACGGCATGGCGATTGCCAATATTTACACCGCCTATCAAATGGGTGTACGCGTATTTGACAGTTCGATTGCGGGTTTGGGCGGCTGTCCCTATGCCAAGGGCGCCTCGGGCAATGTCGCGACCGAAGATGTGGTGTGGTTGTTCCAAGGGCTCGGTGTTGAAACAGGGATTGATTTGACACGCTTATTAGATGCCACCGCCTTTATCAGCCAAGCCCTCGAACGCGCCCCAGCCAGCAAAGTTAGCCAAGCGCTATTAGCAAAACGCAAGACACAATAAAAGAGACGAATCCCTATTGCAGGATTCATTGGAGGAGAAACCTACTATGTCCGCCCCGTTATGGCAGCCAAGCGCAGAACATATTCAATCCACTCGTTTGTCAGCATTTATCCGCCACACTCGGCGTGAGTTTGCTGACTACCAAGCCCTACACCGCTGGAGTGTCGAAGACAGCGAAGCCTTTTGGCAAGAGGTCTGGCAATTCACTGGCATAATAGGGAACATGGGCAGCGAGCGCTTACGGCAACCCACGGCCATGCCCGGCGCGGAATGGTTTCCCCAAGCCAAATTGAATTTTGCCGAGAACCTCTTGCGGCGGCGTGATGAACGGCAGGCCTTGGTTTTCTGGGGTGAAGATCAGTGCAAAACCCAGTTGAGTTATGCCGAACTGTATGCAGCCGTTTCGCGATTGGCCCAAGCCTTACGGGCGCAAGGGGTGGGTGTCGGCGACCGCGTTGCGGGGATGATGCCGAACATGCCAGCCACCTTGATTGCCATGTTGGCCAGCAGTGCCATCGGGGCGATTTGGTCGTCTTGTTCGCCTGATTTTGGGGTGGATGGTGCCCTTGATCGTTTTGGTCAGGTCGAGCCCAAAGTGTGGTTTGTGCCAGATGGATATTGGTATAACGGCAAGAAAATTGATATTGCCAGCAAAGTCAGTGCGATTGCCGCCGGTTTACCAACCGTCAGCCGCATTGTCACCGTGCCATATATCCATGACGGCACGCTGGCAGGTTTCAGCGATGAACGGGCGCAAAATTGGGATGACTTCCTTGCCCCGTATCCGGCAGGTGAGATTGAGTTTGTCCGCTTGCCGTTTAATCACCCACTCTACATCCTGTTTTCTAGCGGCACCACCGGCAAGCCAAAATGTATTGTCCACGGTGCCGGCGGCACGCTATTACAGCATGTCAAAGAACATCAACTGCATGCTGATGTGCGGGAAGGCGACCGCCTGTTTTACTTCACAACCTGCGGTTGGATGATGTGGAACTGGTTGGTGTCGGGTTTGGCTTCGGATGCCACGCTATTGTTATACGATGGTTCGCCGTTTGCCGCAGGTGGTAATGTGCTGTGGGATTACGCACAAGCCGAACATTGCACCCACTTCGGCACCTCGGCGAAATACCTTGATGCGGCGGCCAAAATGGGCTTAAAACCCGCACAAACCCACGATTTAAGTGCTTTACGCGCCATTTTCTCTACCGGTTCGCCACTGGTGGCTGAAGGCTTTGATTATGTCTATCGCGACATTAAAGCCGATCTCAATTTGGCCTCAATCTCTGGTGGCACCGATATTGTGTCGTGCTTTGCCCTCGGTTGTGCCAATTTGCCGGTTTATCGCGGCGAATTGCAATGCCGTGGTTTGGGGATGGCGGTCGATATTTTTAATGAACAAGGACAACCGGTGCGGCAAGAAAAAGGCGAGTTGGTGTGCACCAAGCCTTTCCCTTCGATGCCCGTCGCGTTTTGGAATGACCCCACCGGCGAAAAATATCGCAGCGCCTATTTTGGCCGTTTCGCCAATATTTGGTGTCATGGCGACTTTGCTGAATTAACCGAACACGATGGCATGATTATTTATGGCCGTTCAGATGCAGTGCTAAATCCGGGTGGTGTCCGTATCGGCACAGCAGAAATTTATCGCCAAGTCGAACAAGTCCACGAAGTGTTAGAGTCCTTGGCCTGCGGCCAACGCTGGGATGGCGATGAACGGGTGGTGTTGTTTGTTAAATTGCGAGAGGGCATTGCACTGGACGACAGCATCAGCCAACGGATTAAACAGCAAATTCGTGAGGGTGCCAGCCCACGCCATGTGCCAGCCAAGATTCTGCAGGTGGTTGATATTCCAAAAACCATCAGCGGCAAAATCGTTGAATTGGCAGTAAAAAATGTCATTCACAACGAACCGGTACACAATTTGGGGGCGCTGGCCAATCCTGAGGCACTGGCACATTTCCGCGACAGAGCAGAATTACAAAATTAACAAAATCTCGGCTTTTCGCCGGTGAACTTAACAGCAATGAAAATGAGCCGAGGGGATCCACACATTCCCCTCGGTTTTTCTGCTTTTTGACAAAACAGTGCGGCAATACGCTGTGCTACACTGCGGCCCATGTTTGCTTCTTCTCGTCGCGCTTGGCGCATTCGTCCTCTATTTCTTCTGTTGTTGGTATGTGGCTTAGCGCCGTTGTTGTGGCGACAAGAAACCCAGACCAACCAGTTGGCTTTACCTGCTCACTTTCCGTTTAGCCCAGAGCAGCGCATTGCAACCTATCGCGAAACCAGTTTACCCACCGTCAGCGGTTCACCTTCGGTTCACGCCGCCAGTGCAGTGGCGCTAGAAGGGGGCCAGCTATTGGCTGTTTGGTTTGCTGGCAGCCGCGAAGGCGCCGCCGACGTTGCGATTTGGTCAAGCCGCTTTGATGGTGTCAGTTGGTCAACCCCACAAAAATTAGCCGACCGGCAGAGCACGATGCAGCAAACACAACGCTATGTGCGTAAAGTTGGCAACCCCGTGCTCTACAGCAGCTCAGACGGTGCGTTGCATCTGGTCTATGTCTCGGTCAGTTTAGGCGGTTGGGCCGGCAGTGCGCTTAATCACCGCATTTCCTACGATCAGGGCAAAACATGGCAACCGGCACAGCGCCTGATCAGCAGTCCCTTTTTCAATATCAGCACCCTCGCCCGCGCCCAACCTCTCGCATTACAAGATGGTCGGGTGTTGCTGCCGGCTTATCACGAGTTTGTGAACAAATATCCGCAGTTTTTATTATTGGATAAAGGAACGGTCCAAGGTTCGAGCGCGATTCTACGGGCAGTCGATACCCTGCAACCTGCCCCGCTTGCGCTCAATGGGCAACAAGCGATGGCTTGGCTGCGTAGCAGCGGGGAAACCCGCAAAGTGCAATTTGTCAGCAGCCGCGACGGTGGCAAAAAATGGAGCCCCCCGCAGGCCACCAATGTCGATAACCCTAATGCAGCGGTAGCCAGTGTGCGATTGGACGATGGTAAAATTTTATTGCTGGCCAACCCGTCAACCGGTGGCCGCTATCATCTCGCGGCCTTTCTGTCGGATAACGGCGAACAATTTGAATTTGTCCGCAGCCTAGCCGGCAGCAGCACCCCCAGTGGTGACGAGTTTTCTTATCCCTACTTATTGCAGCATAACGGGGTAATTGATTTGCTCTACACATGGCAACGCAAAGAAATTCGCCATGTGCGCTTTAACCGCGCTTGGTTACAAGCAGGCAAGGAGACTCTGCCTTGAATCCGCTTTCTTTAACTGATGCCGTCGGGCTGGCTGGGCAAGCATGGTTATTGGCCGCTTTAAGCAGTTATGGCCTGCGGCAACATAGCCCGGTGGTCGTGCGCTTTGGCATTGGTCTTGTGGTGTTTCTCTTGGCACTATCGCTACCGATTGCGGGTTTGTCTATCGCAGCTTGGTTGCGCGGTCTGTGGGGCGATCTGAGTATCAGCAGCATGTTGGTATTGCTATTCCTACAGCGTCAGCCACCCCGCGATCACTATCAAGGTGAAATTGCTGGCCTAACACGCCCAGAATGGTTAATCGGTTTGTTATTGCCAGCGCTGGTGTTGTATAGCAGTGCGTTGGGATTTGTGCCGTGGGATGGTTATAGCCTCGGTTATCACACCCCATTTGCTATTGCCGTTGCTGCGGTTGCTTTGTTGTGGCATAGCTTGGGCTATCGCCTTGGCTGGTATTTGGTGTGTGGCTTAATTGCATGGCAGTTAGGGTTATTAGAATCCCAAAACCTGTGGGATTACCTGTTTGATGCAGGGTTAATTTTGGTTGGAGCAGTGCATAGTCTATACCGCTGGTGGCGGCCACTGTCACAGCGGCACGCCTATGGTCGCGGTTGGCTTTAATAATCCACCCCCAAATAGAGATAACCCGTGGCATCGCCGCCCTTAGCATGTCCAACGCCCAAGAACAACGGCCCAAGCAAGGTATCGGTTACCACAAAAGCCGATGCCGCTGGAATCCACTCATCACGAACCTGAATCAGCCCTTGGCCTTCCCACACTCGCCCAGCTTCAAGGGAAAAACCCGCATACAAGCCGGTGCCAAACGGTTGTGACATAGCAGCAATTTGGCGATAACTCATTAGGCGTGCAAACGCTAAGCGTGAACCCAGCAGCTGTTTCGGTTTTAACCCCGACAAATTCAAGAAGCCTCCCAAGGCAAAGGCATTGACCTCGGCAGCACGGCCAAATTGTTGTGCATAACGGCCACTTAACCGCCATGTCTGTTTGCCCCAAGTCTGTGCCCAATCTCCGCGAGCCCGTAACACGGTACTGTCTTCACCAAGCAAATGCGCCAGTTCGGCACTGACAAAATAACCTTGGCGCGGCAGGCGTGGGTTATCAAATTGATCGATCAACAAGCGGCTAGAGAATTGGGTTAACCAACCGCGTTCATTAGCAAATAAACTCGGATCGCCAACCTTGCGTTCGGCACTGATCCGGTTGCGTTCAATCCCTGTTCGCCATTCACCATAATTGCCTAAATTAACCCCGACTTCGGCACGCAGATAGTTGCGATATAAGTTATAGCGAGAGTATTCATTGCCATCGATGTCATAGACACTAAATGGCTCGGCATTGCGCCCCGCACCCAAAGCAAAGAAATAGGGACTGGTGTAGCTGAAAGGCTGGAACCATTCAGTCGAGAAGCCACCACCGCGCCCCAGCTCGAATTCATTACGCCATTCACCACCGGCATCATTCAGCCAAATGCGGCGATGGCTGAATAACAAATTAAAGTCGCTGCTGTCGTCGGTATCGGCGCGCAGCGATAAACCAAAGCGCAGGTAGTTTGGTGCTTGTGCTCGTTCAAGTGCTTCAATGGTGAGGATGTTGTGCTGCTCACGTTGATCGAGGCGATAATTCAAGCGGTCAAAATCACCACTGGCAAATAAATGTTCAATTTGCTGGTGCAACTGCGGTTGATCTAACGGCTGCCCAGTTGTCACGGGCAAGGCCTGTTTAATCCATTCCCGATTGGCAATGTCTAACGGCTTGACTTCCACTTGATCGACACGCGGCGCGTGAGGTTGCCATTGTTCGCGGCGTTGTTTCCAAGCTTGATAGGCTTCTGGCGACACCGAAAAGCGTTGCAAGGTTGCCGCCAGCGGTTGAATCGCTTGTTGCCCTTTCAGCGCAAACTCAGTGCTTTTGCGGAAATCAGCAGCACTCAACGGCCCCAACTCAGGACGCAATACCATGTCTGCCGGTGTCAACAACGCCAGCTGCTGGCGTACGTTCTGCATAATGCCGACATTGGTGGTTTGCGCCAGCACATCAAACACCGTCTTAATTTGCTGTGGGGCGAGATTGTCTGAACCAACATCCACCACTAACAACACGTCGGCGCAGCGTTTTTGCTTAAGATTTTCAATTGGCAACTGGCGAGCCAACCCGCCATCGACCAACAAGGTGTCACCCTGCGCCACCGGATCAAACAAGCCCGGCACCGCCATGCTGGCACGCAATGCCGTTGCCAGTTTTCCCTCACGAAAAACCACCGCTTCACCCGTGGTTAAATCGGTGGCGACGGCTTCAAACGGAATCGGTAAACGGTCGAAGGCCGCCACTTCAGCATCACGGGTTAACTCACGGATAAATAAATCAATTTTTTGTGAATTGATGGCACCACGCGGAAATTGGAATTGCCAATTACGCACCCCAAGCACAACATCAAAATAATTTTTATAGTCATCGCGCTTGCGTTGATATGGCACTTGTTCACGCGGCACCCGCCCTGACAAAATGCCATCCCAATCCGCCGTGGCAAAAGCACGTTCCATCGCTGGCAACGGCATTCCACTGGCGTAAAAACCGCCAATCAGCGAACCAGCGCTGGTCCCCGCAATACACGCCACCGGCACCCGCCATGCTTCCAGCTGTTTTAACACCCCCAAATGGGCAAAACCACGCGCACCACCGCCCCCCAGTACAAGGCCCAAACGCGGTGGTGTCGTTTGTGCTATCGCCACGCTAGAAAATAATGCCAACACCGCCGCCGTTTTTAGCCAACGCATCACAGTGCCCCACGTTGTGCAGCAGCAAAGACGGATAAGAACGCTGGGGTTAAAGCAGCAGGATGAGCACTGATGCGGAGGAGATGGGCACTGGCAGGATGAGGAGGGCGATGAATTGCAATCCCGTCTTGCCACAATCGCCGCTGAATGGCCTGTGCTTGTTCGACTTGTGGCAACACCACACAAACAAAATTAGTGGCCGAAGGCAACACACAGTAATCGAGTTGCTGTAGCGCCTGTGCCAGCTGATCGCGGAGGGCAATGCTATGTGCGACCAGACCACGCGACCACGCCGGATCAGCCAACGCTGCCAAGGCGGCTAACTGTGCCGGATGAGACACGGCAAATTGGATGCGAATTTGATCTGCTTTAGCAATGACTTCTGGCTCTGCCAACACATAAGCCACCCGCATTCCAGCCAAAGCATAGGCTTTGGAAAACGTTCGAACACGTGCAGTATTCGGCAAGATCGTGCCTTGTTCGCTATCTTGATAAAAATCGATATACGCTTCATCAAGCAGCAAGAAGGTCTCGGCCGGTAAACGGGCACGGAAGGCGGCAATCTCAGCAAAAGAATAAACCGAGCCGGTGGGGTTGTCTGGATTGGCTACATACACCAGTTTGGCCTGATGTTGCTCGGCCGCCGCCGCCAAAGCGGTGAGATCGTGTTGCAGGGTCTCAGGATGGTAAGGACATTCAAATAAGCTCACACCACAACCGCGAGCAAAATAAGGGAAAGTGGGATAACTCCCTGCGGTTAACACCACCGCATCACCCACTTGGCAAAACAGACGCAAAAACAGCAATAACAGCGCATCCGCCCCTGCATCAACAGCAATGCAGTCGGCGTTCGTTCCCCATCGTTCGGCCAGTTGTTGCCGTAAATCACGGGCATACGGGTCGGGATAATAGGGCGCACAGTCGGCTAAATTAAGCTGTGCTACGGGATGTGCTGGATAAGGGGGACTTTCATTTGAACCAATACGAGTTGGAACAGCATGCCCCAATTGTTGTTCTAATGTTCGAATCCCGGGGAAAGGGTTGATAATAGGATGTTGTAGATGTGGGACAAAAGTTGCCATATTGGTTTTCCTATGTTCAAAAGCGGCACAGAGACGACAGGCAATCGCAAAAGCATAGAGGGCTTGAGTTGGCCTTGCGTTGTGCTAGATTGCCCATCATCTTGCCTCTATCACTTTGCGCGCGGTGCCCGATGCTAAAACCTCTCCGAATTGCCTCATACAATATCCACAAAGGCATGTCGCCGCTCAACCGCCGCCTTCAGTTGCCGAATATGGCCGAGAGTTTGCAACAACTCAACGCAGATGTGTTGTTTTTACAAGAAGTGCAAGGTCGTCATGGCCAACGCGCCTTGCGCTTTGCCGATTGGCCCCATGAGCCACAGCATCACTACCTCGCCCGCCGTTTGCAACACCGTGTTGCCTATGGCTTAAATGCCCACTATGCCCACGGTCATCATGGCAACGCGATCTTATCGCGCTTCCCGATTCAGCAATGGTGCAATCTTGATATTTCAGTCAATCGTTTTGAAAGTCGTGGCCTATTGCATTGTGAATTACAGCTACCACGCTGGCCGGTAACAGTATCGGCGCTGTGTGTTCACCTCAATTTATTGGCACGCGACCGCCGCAAGCAATTTTCTGCATTAAAAGACTATATTCAACGCGCCGTACCTGCTGATCATGCTTTGATTTTGGCAGGGGATTTTAATGATTGGCGTGGCGAAGCCTGCGACCATCTGAGCGAAGACCTTGGCTTGCAAGAAATTTTTCACCATCTCCACGGTCACTATGCCCGTAGCTTTCCGGCACGTTTCCCCTTGTTGTCATTAGATCGCATTTATGTGCGTGGTCTGGTGCCACATCATGCCGAAGTGCTGCGCGGCGCACCGTGGGGTGCCCTTTCCGATCATCTGCCCCTCGCGGCAGAACTGTTACCTCGCCTTTATCTGCACTGATTTTGTGATGGTTCATTCTTGGTATTCTGGCAATCAGGTTGATTTACTCGAAACCGGCAGCGAGTTTTTTCCTGCTTTATTACACGCCATCGAGCACGCCACACAGGAAGTTCATCTCGAAACCTATATTTTCCGAATCGACAGTGCCAGCCAGCCGATTGCGATGGCCTTGGCAGCGGCAGCACAGCGTGGTGTACGTTGTTATGTGTTGGTCGATGGGTTTGGCTCGCGTGATTTTCCTGAACAATGGCAACAACGCTTTCAAGCCACTGGCGTCGAGTTTTTATTTTTCCGCCCCGAACGGCTACGTTGGTTGCCACGGCGCAACCGCCTGCGCCGCCTACATCGTAAATTGGCAATGATTGACGGCACGATTGCCTTTGTGGGGGGCATCAATTTACATCACGACTTGGATGATGCCGAACCCCATTTTTTGCCGCGTTATGACTATGCCGTGCGGCTACGTGGCCCGATTGTGTTGCCGATTTATCAAACCATCAAAAAAATGTGGCGGCGAGAACGGTGGTTACGCGGTTCAATTGCCCCCGTTCCAAGATTGATCCCCATACAACAGCCGGCTGGTGAGTTAAATGTTCGGTTTTTGACCCGCGATAATGTCCGTCATCGGCAAAGTATCGAAATTGAATACCTCAAAGAAATTCACAGCGCGCGCCGCGAAATCATCATTGCCAATGCCTATTTTTTACCCGGCTTTCGCTTTCGCCACGCCATCAAACATGCGGCACAGCGTGGAGTGAAGGTCAAAATTTTGCTGCAAGGTCGAGTTGACCATGCGATTTTTTACTATGCCACCCGTGTGTTGTTTCGTGATTTTTTGCGCGAGGGGGTCGAAATTTACGAATATCGTGCGGGGTTTTTACATGCCAAAGTGGCCATCGTTGATGGTTTATGGGCCACAGTCGGCTCATCCAATATCGATCCCTTTAGCTTGATGTTGGCACAAGAAGCCAATGTGGTAGTCAAAAACCATCTGTTTGCCGACCATCTGCGTGATCGGGTGGTGACACGCATTGAACAATATAGCCGCCCTGTGCACTTGTTACGACTACGGCATGCACATTGGCTAGAGCGCAGTTTGATGTGGTGTTGTTATGCGTTTGTCCGAGCAGCGGTAGGAATTGCAGGATTGGGACAGCGTTATTTTCGAGGTTAATAGCTTGTCATGTCGGCGCTATCGCGTTTATTGTATCAATCACGACAACGGCAAAAAGGGAATTATCGCTATGTGGCATCGTGTCTTTTGCATCAGTGGCTTAGCCATGCTGTTCTCACTCCCCACCGCCCTTGCCACTTCGACACCACCAACGCCGCAGATTGTTGCCATGCCACAGCAAAAACTACTGCGTTTACCCAACGTCGGGAAAAGTCAGCAGCTCAGCGGCAATGTGAGCCAAGGACGGGTTCAGGATTACACGTTTCAAGGGCAAGAAGGGCAAGCCTTACGCATTTCACTACAAGGCTCGGATAGTCGCGTATATTTTCTGTTGTGGCAGATTGAGAAAAGTGCTCTGGTCGTGCCCGATACCCGAGATTGGTGGGGCACCTTACCAGAAGAGGGGAAATATCTATTACGCGTGTATACTTTTGAAGATGAACTCAACCCACTCCCCCATCAAGGGAACTACCCGTTCCGCCTGCGGATTCAACAGGCAAAAACTAAGTAAATCCATAGCGCCGCCGCCATAATCCTTCGGCGCTAAATACCAATAAAGCAGCCCAAATCAGGACAAAACCGGTCAGCCGGCCTGCATCGAGTCCCTCACCAAACACCAAAACACCGAGGGTAAATTGGATACTTGGTGACAGATATTGCAATAAACCCAACGTGGCTAAATCGAGCTGTCGGGCGGCGGCGGCAAACAGCAACAATGGCACCGCTGTCACCACACCCGCCCCCACCAATAAACTATTCACCTGCCACGACACTGCCGCACCAAACATCGCTGTGCCTTGCCATTCCTGCCACAACAAATAAGCCAAGGCCGGCAAAACAATCAGCCATGTTTCTAATGCCAATCCTTCTAACGAACCAAGCCGAGCAACCTTACGCAACAAACCATACGCACCAAAACTCGCAGCAATCGCCAATGCAATCCACGGCGGTACACCTGCTTGCCAGCCCATCCACGCCACGCCCATCATCGCCAATAACACCGCCATTTGTTGTGGCCGGCGCAGGCGTTCTTTCAATACGATTGCCCCCAACGCCACATTCAGCAGCGGTGTAATGAAATAGCCCAGACTAGCCTCTACCACATGCCCCGCGTTCACCGCCCAAATGTAAATCAGCCAGTTCGTTGCTAATAAAACAGAAGACAAAGCAAAAGCCTGTAGAGTTTTGCGGTCAAGTTGGGCCAGCCACACCCATTGCTTACGCCAGCCCAAGATCAGGAATAACAACAGGGCAGACCAGATAATGCGGTGAGCAAGGATTTCCAGTGCTGGAACAGCAGCAAGCGGTTTCCAATAAAGGGGAAATAAGCCCCAAATGACATAGGCCAACAATGCCAACGTCACCCCATTTTCTTTCACATTTTGTGTCAGATTAGGCATAACCTTCTACTGATTAAACAAAGAAAGCCATCTTACGCTTAAACTGTGGTTTAGGATATGCAGCACAACAAAAAAGAACAAATGGTTTTAATAATGAAAAACAGGTAAAAAAAAGGGACGCTTTCGCGTCCCAGATGGCTAGTGCGCCACCAATTTTTGGAGAGAGAGAAGCAGAAATCACTTACCTAACAACCGATTGACCAAGTCAATATACGCTTGCATCGCGCTATCTGAAGATTGGCCTTTTAACTTTTCCCAAGCATCGTATTTACTGCGATTGATGAAATCCATCATCCCTGGGCGTTCGCCACTGACATCACCGCTGCTGGCTTGTTTAAACAAGGCATACAGTTGTAACAGGGTTTGTGGGTCTGGCTTTTCTGCCAGTGTTTTCACATCGGCTTGAGCTTGGGCAAACAAAGAGGCCAAATCAGACATCGTATCTTTCCCTTGGTGGAAATCAGGAGATGGACTGATTGTGCCAGCCGTTATGGATGCTGTCAAACAGTCGTTTGATTATTTTTTCTGGCTCAACAATTTTTCAATATCTTCCGCCGGAATTGCGCCAGCAACCAACTTACCGCTTTCAAAAATCAACGCCGGTGTGCCCTGAATACCCAATTTCTGGCCTAAGGCTTGAATCTCGGCCAAGGGTGTTTTGCAATCACCGCTGCCACTGGTGGCTTGGTTATTGCGCATGGTTTGTGCCCACGCCTGTAGCTTATCTTTTGAACACCAAATCTGTGCCGATTTACGCATTGCATCCGGGTGTAATTGCTCTAATGGATAGAGAAAGGTGTAAATCGTGACATTATCGAGCTTGGCGAGGCCTTCTTTTTCTAACTTCTTGCAAAACGGGCAATCTGGATCAGAAAACACCGCGATTTTCCGCTGACCGTTACCACGTTTATCTTGAATGGCGTGCTGGAGGGGTAAGGTTTTCCAATCGACACGGGACAGTTCTGCCACCCGTTCCTCGGTGAGGCTCACTCGGCCTTCAATATCGATTAACTCACCAACAAACATGTGCGCAACTTTGGCATCGGTATAGACCACCTGCCGTCCAGCTAACACCACTTCATACACCCCACTGACTGGGCTGGCTTGTACCTGCACCACTTCACGTTGTGGAAACTTTTGGCTAAACAATTTTTTGACCGTTTGGCTTTCATCGGCGGCTTGCGCTTGGCAGGCGAGCAGGGTTGCGCTCAGGGTCAGTAACGTAGTGGTGCGCAAAAAGCGGCGGGGAATAGCAAACAAAATACACTCCTTAAAAGCCGATGGCGTAACGTGCCAACTGGCGTTTGACTGGGCCGATATGGTTGGTGAGGTTGAGTCCGGTGTTGCGTACCCAACGCGATAACGGTAGTTGGGTATGGAATAACTGATGCAGTGCATCACATCCGAGTTGCATTGCCAGCACGGCTTCACGGCGGGCACGTTCATAGCGCCGCAATAATAGCCATTCGCCTACATCGCTGCCCTTGGCATTGCCCAATAAGCGTTCTAATTCGCGAGCATCACCAAACCCTAGGTTGACGCCTTGTCCGGCGAGAGGATGCACCGTGTGGGCGGCATCGCCAGCGAGTACTACCCGTTGGCTAATCATGTGTTCGGGTTGAATTAACCGCAGAGGGAAGGCTTGTGCGGGAGTGAGGGTGGTGAAATGCCCGAGGGCATGTTGGCCTGCGGCGGCAACTTTTTCGGCTAATGCTTCGGGGGATAATGACAGCAAGCTGTCGGGGTTGGCATGTGACCAAACTATCGAAATGCGTTGTTGTGGCAATGGCAACCACGCCAAAATGCTGTCACCGACAAACCATTGACGGGCAATATCACCATGTAAGTATTGACAATGGAAATTTGCCACGACGCCGGATTGACCATAGGGTTTGATTTTGGCCTTGATGCCAATTTGTTCACGAACCCATGAATTGGCACCATCACATCCAACCAGCAAAGCCGCTTCTAGCTGGCTACCGTCCTGCAGGGTAAGCAACACGCGGTCTGGTTCGCGGACAAAGGCACTGACTTGAGCAGGGGTGTAAAGCGAAACCTCGGATACCAACAACTGCTGCCAAATACTGTGCAACAACCAACGGTTTTCGACAATCGATGCCAACCGTTTTTGTTTAGCGTCGTGGGCATCAAACATAATTTCGCCACCGTGATCGCCTTTTACCTGCATGGCGTGCACATTCCCCACTCGGTGTTCCTGTGGCCAAGCCCCCATTTGTTCTAACCATTGGCGATTGGCTGGACTGATAGCGTAAATCCGCGCATCCCATTCGGTATCATCATCGAGTGTGATCTGGCGTTCGCTTGGAGGATGCGGCTCAATCACGGCGACGTGTAATCCTTTGCGCGATAACGCTAACGCCAAGCTTGCACCGACCAACCCGCCACCCAGAATTACTACATCATAATGGGCTGTATTCATCGCTCAATACTCCAAGCCAAAGACTAATTTATGTGTAAATCGCTGTCGTAGTGGAGTCAGCATGTCCAAAGCAGAAAGCGCAATGCCACGCCCTAGACGGCTGATAGGATCGTGATGATCGAACAGACCGATTAGACTGTGAGTAAACGCAGTAATCGTTAGGCGGTCACGTTGACGTTGGCGTTGGTAGCAATGCAGCAATGCCGGTGCACCAATATCGCGAGCATGTGCCAATAAAGGCAATAAAGTGTCCGCATCACGCAAGCCGAGGTTCAAGCCTTGTGCTGCCACTGGGTGTAAGGTTTGTGCTGCATTTCCCACTAACACTACTCGTCCGGCATGCAGTTTGTTCGCTAATTTTAAGCGCAGCGGAATGGCCTGCGGTGGGCTGACACAGGCAGCAAAACGCAGTTTATGACCACAAATTTGATGCAGCGCATCAAGAAACTCAGCTGGGGTGCTGTTAAGCAAGGCTTCCGCAGCGGCATGGCGGCGTGTCCACACTAACATCATCTCCGACCCCACCGGCAACAAGGCAAAAGGCCCGCCTTCGGCAAAGCGTTCATAGGCAATGTGTTGGTGTTGATAACCCTCAGCGAGGGCTAAACGGCACAATAGGGCCGATTGTTCATAGTCATGAACATGATGATGCAAACTGGGAAGTTGCTGTAAGACGCTGCCGCCCTCGGCTGCGATCAATAATTTACTGGTCAACAGTTGTTGACCCTGTTCAGGGTGACGAATGGTTAAGCTGGCATACGCAGCAAGATTACCGATTTTTTCCCCACGCCACCCCTGAAACAAATGGATAGGCGCTTGGTTAAGTGCGTGTCCCACCGCTTGGTCGAGATCGTGATAGGCCATGGTATAGCCCAAGTCAGTCACACCAATATCGGCTCCACTGAGTAAAGTGCGGCCAAAGGCACCGGCTTGGCTGACATGGACTTGTTGAATCGCAGTCAGTTGCTTGACGGGAAGGGTGACACCGGCTTGTTGTAGTAAATCGACACTCAAACGTGAAAGCGCCAGAATCCGAGGATCTTGTGTCGTGCTGTCGGTGTTGACACGGCTGGCGCGAGCTTCAACAACGGCGACCCGCCGGCCTTGTTTTGCCAGTTGTAGGGCAATGACCGTCCCCACGGGGCCGGCGCCGACAATGATGGCATCAAAATCATGGCTGGTATTTTGCATGATGGTTTATCCCTTCGTGGTTGCCATCAATGTCTCAATCGCCACCGGATCAGTCGGGACTTCCGCAGTCAATACTTCATGTCCCTGTTCGGTGATTAACACATCGTCTTCAATACGGATGCCGATATTGGCAAATTCAGTCGGTACACCGTCACCAGCGCGAATATATAAGCCGGGTTCGATGGTGGTTACCATCCCTGCTTGTAGCGGACGCCACACACCTTGTTGCTTATAGGCCCCGACATCATGGACATCTAAGCCCAGCCAATGGCCAATGCGGTGCATGTAAAACCGTTTATAAGTTTCGCTTTCGATATTGCCGTCAACGCTGCCTTGTAATAAGCCTAAATCGATCAAGCCTTGTACCAAAATGGTGAGAGCCGCATTGGCTGGGGTATCCCAACTTGCACCGACCTGACAGGCGGCAATCGCTGCTTGTTGGCTAGCCAACACAATATCGTATACCGCCCGTTGAGCTGGGGTGAACCGGCCATTGATCGGGAATGTTCGCGTAATATCACCAGCGTAACCGTGGTATTCACACCCCGCGTCAATTAACAACAACTCACCATCACGCAAGCGATCACGGTTGCTGACATAGTGCAAAACGCAGGCATTTTTACCGCTGGCAACGATGGATTCATACGCTGGTGCACGTGCACCACTGGCAACAAAATGATGCAGTAACACTGCTTCGATTTCATATTCGTAGCGACCGGGGCGACTGGCTTGCATCGCAAGGCGATGGGCTTGGGCTGAAATACGGGCGGCTTGGCGCAGTAAGGTGCGTTCGTGCTCATCCTTAAACAAACGCATTTCTGCCAATAAAGGCTGTAAGTCATGCAGCTGCGATGGGGCTTGAATGCCTAAACGTGCTTTGCTACGGACTTGGTCTAACCAATCTAACACTTGCCGGTCAAAACCGGCACATTGACCTAATGGGTAGTAAATCGCTGGTCGGTCTGCCAGATAGGTGGGCATCTGGTTGGCTAATTCTTCAATGGGGTGTGCTTCGTCAAAGGCAAATTCTTCCGCCGCTGCCGCAGGGCCATAGCGGAAACCATCCCAAATTTCGCGTTCTTCGTGTTTGCTACGACAAAACAAAATGCTTTTACCGGTACGGCCATCCAGTACCACCACCGCCTCGGGTTCAGTAAAACCAGTGAGATAGTAAAAATTGCTATCAAAGCGATAGGGGTAGTGGGCATCGGCATTGCGCTGGCGCTCTGGCGCTGTGGCCAACACCACCACACCATCGCCCACCTGCTGCAAGAGATGTTGTCGGCGATGAAGATAAACCGAGGCAGGATGGGCGATAGACATGGTATTTCTCTCTTGTTTAATTCAATCGACAATTAGGCTTGGTCAAACACGGCAGAGGTATAAACCTCTTGCACATCGTCCAGACTTTCTAACGCATCTAAAAGTTTCTGCATTTTGACAGCATCATCACCTTCTAACACTGTGTCATTCTGTGCCCGCATGGTAACTTCGCCCATTTCGGCTTTAAAGCCTGCCTTTTCTAACGTCTCACGGATATTGACAAAGTCATACGGTGGCGTGATGACCTCTAACGAACCATCTTCATGGTTAATTACATCATCGGCACCGGCTTCTAACGCGGCTTCCATCAGCGCATCTTCGTTGATGCCGGGGGCAAAGATAAGGTAACCACAATGGGTAAACTGGAAGGCGACACAGCCATCGGTGCCAAGATTGCCACCATGTTTGCTAAACGCATGGCGCACATCGGCTACGGTACGGGTTTTGTTATCAGTCAGACAATCCACCATCACCGCTGCGCCACCAATGCCATAGCCTTCGTAGCGCATTTCTTCGTAGTTCACCCCTTCTAAATTGCCGGTACCACGATCAATTGCCCGTTGGATATTGTCCTTTGGCATATTGGCGTCGAGTGCTTTATCGACAGCCAAACGCAAGCGGGGATTGATGGCTGCATCACCCCCGCCCATTTTGGCGGCAACGGTAATCTCTTTAATCAAACGGGTGAAAATTTGTCCGCGTTTTGCATCCTGACGGCCTTTGCGGTGTTGGATATTGGCCCACTTAGAATGACCTGCCATGTTGTCCTCAAATGATTAGGAATACGATACGGCAGCCATTTTAGCACAGCGCCTTTTTTAGGCTGAAAGCGTCTGTGTGGGCACGATAATCGGCCGGTGCGGTGGTTGGGGATGAGGCAGTAACACCACCTCTTGTTGCCAAATAGCATGAATTTGCGAGGCGGTTAAACAACGCTGTGGTGGACCATAGGCGACTAAGCGGCCATTTTGTAATACCCCTACCGCATCCGCATAACGCATGGCTTGATTGAGATCGTGTAACACCATCACCACCCCAATTTGTTCTTGTTGGGCGAGCTGCTGACAATACTGTAACAGCTGTTCTTGTGCGGCCAAATCGAGGGCGGCGCAGGGTTCATCTAACAACAAATAACGCGGTGTTGCATCCGAACAGCGCAGCTGTAACACCGCATGAGCGAATGCAACCTTAGCGCGTTCCCCTCCTGACAGATGTTGATGTGGACGTTGTCGGTGAGGGTATAAGTCTAATTCGGTTAATACACGTTCGATTTGTTGTGGTGTGGGTGGGCGGTGTTTGGCAAAAGTGGCTGTTTCCAATACTTCTGTCACTGTTAAACCAAGAATGGGGGTGGCGTCTTGCAACATCAGCGCGCGGTGTTGTGCCAGTGTTGCAGGCGAATAGGCGTTGAGGGGGCGTTGACGCAACGTCACACAGCCACGCGAGGGCGTCAACAGCCCAGCAAGCAGGTGTAATAAACTCGATTTACCCGCCCCATTGCGCCCCAAAATGGCGGTCACTTGGCCAGTGTGCCATTCCCCGTCAATATCATGTAAACGTTGATCGAGACTCAAAGCATGGCAACTTAACATGGTCGTTGTTGTTGGCGTAGCAAGTAAAGAAAGAATGGCGCACCTGCGAGGCTGGTCATCGCGCCAACGGGCAAATCCAACGGAGGTGCGCAGTATTGCGCCACTGTGTCAGCGGCTAAGGCAAGGCCACCACCCGCGAGGGCAGCCAGCGGAATCAACTGGCGGTGATGTCCGATTCCACAGCGGCGGAGGATATGGGGCACCATCAGGCCGATAAAACCTACCATCCCTGTCATTGCAACCGCCCCTCCCACACCGCAAGCCACCACCAAATTAAGGGACTGTTGTTCTCGTTTAACATCCAAGCCGAGGGCGTAGGCTTGTGCCGAGCCCAATAGCAATACATTCAGTGCCGTAGCGCGGTGTAAAAAATACCCACACACCGCGACACTAATACCCCATAGCATGATGGCTTGGGCGAGTGAGGTATAGGCAAAACTGCCCAACAACCAGAATTGGATACTGCGTAACACCGGATCGGAAACCAGACTAAACAACACCGCTAAAATTGCACCACTTAGGGCATTGATAGCGACACCGGCTAAGAGAAGAGACTGCGGTTGCTGTTGTTGGTTGAGAAACTGAGCCAACACATTGGCACCGAGCGCACCAGCAAAAGCAGCGATGGCAACCACGGCCGCTGGACTATGTAGGGCAATTGCAAAGGCCGCACCTAAACCCGCCCCACCTGCAACTCCCACCAACCCCGGGTCGGCCAGTGGGTTACGAAATTGGGCTTGCATGGCGGTGCCACACACCGCCAAGATTGCCCCGACACTGATCGCAGTCAGCAAACGCGGTAAGCGTAGCTGCCACACAATGTCGGTGATGGCTTGCTGTGGCAGTGCATCGGTATGGATAAGCAAGAGGTAGGCGCTGTTGATGCTCAATAACAACAATAAGCCGATGGCAAAACGCCTACCGCGTGATAAAGCCAACAATCAGCGCAAACCCAACACATCCTGCATATCAAATAAACCGTGGGGTTTATCTGCTAACCATTGCGCGGCACGGACAGCACCACTGGCAAAAGTCATGCGGCTAGAGGCTTTATGAGTGATTTCCACGCGCTCGCCAACAGTGGCAAACAACGCGGTGTGGTCGCCGACCACATCACCAGCGCGCACAGTGGCAAAGCCGATGGTATTTGGATCACGTTCACCCGTTACCCCCTCACGGCCATACACCGCACACGTTTTCAAATCGCGGCCTAAGGTATCGGCAATCACCTCGCCCATTCGCAATGCAGTACCCGACGGGGCATCGACTTTGTGGCGGTGATGGGCTTCGATGATTTCAATATCGTAGCCATCGTTTAATACCTTGGCTGCCATTTCCAATAATTTGAAAGTCAGATTGACCCCAACCGAGAAGTTCGGTGCAAAGACAATCCCAATCTGTTCGGCAGCAGCACGAATAGCCGCTTTACCGGCATCATCAAACCCAGTCGTGCCTAAAATAAGCTGAACCTGATGACGCTGACACGCCGCCAGATAGGTCAAACTGGCTTCGGGACGGGTAAAGTCGATCAGGACATCTGCCCCAGCTAACACAGCGTCGACATCATCAGAAATCAACACACCGCAAGGTTGACCAACCAACATCCCGGCATCGTGACCGATAAACTCGCTACCACAGCGCTCTAGCGCGCCATGTAACACCGCGTCGGGGTGGCTAAATACCGCTTCAATCAGGGTCCGTCCCATGCGGCCACTGCTACCTGCAATCACAATACGACGTTGCATAAACAATTTTCTCACAGCTTAAAAAGAAAAATTACGACTGAGGGGTTGTGTCTTGACGTGTGCTATCAGGCAAAGCTTGCCCTTCGATTCGTTCCAAGACTTCACCTTTGAAGTACAACGTCAGGTGGGCCTTGCCAATCAGCTGATGTTTACGATAGTGCTGATAGGTGTAGTCCCAACGATTGGCATGGAACATATCTTTTAACAACGGCGTGCCGACAATCGCTTGTACCTGTTGTCGCGTCATACCGGGACGCAGTTTATCAACTTGGTCTTGCGTGATGGCATTACCCTGTTGGATATCGATGGCATGTGGTGATAACCAAGTGGGTAGCTGAGAGATACTGCAGCCGCCAAGTACAGCGGCAAGGCAAACAGAAAGTAAAATTCGCATGACAGTCCTGTGCAACAGCATGGGCGCCTGCCTGTGATTAGGCAACTGGCGGTGAAGGGCTGTATCATAACCGAATGATTTGACTTTGCGACACACTCGTTATGAACCCAGCACATCATCTTAAAGACATTGGTTTAAAAGCAACCGGCCCTCGGCTCAAAATTTTAAACCTTTTTGAAACCTCTGAACTGCGTCATATGTCGGCAGAAGATGTCTATCGTCAGTTACTGCTAGAAAATATCGACGTTGGTTTGGCCACGGTGTATCGAGTGCTGACCCAGTTTGAACAAGCTGGCATCTTAACTCGACATCATTTTGAGACCGGTAAAGCGGTGTATGAGCTCAATCAAGGCCATCATCACGATCATCTGGTTTGTGTGCAATGTGGCCGTGTCGTTGAGTTCTTTGACGCGGAGATTGAAGCTTTACAAGATAAAGTGGCCGCTAAACATGGCTTCCGCATTCAAGAACATGCCATGTATCTGTATGCAGAATGTACCAAGACCGACTGTGAGCACCTGCAACACAACGCGACATGATTCCGTTTTTGTCGCCTGAAGCGCCCTTCCCTTCGCCCGAACGGGCCCTAACACAGCCAAATGGTTTGTTGGCGGCGGGAGGGGCGCTGTCGCCTACGACTTTGCTACGCGCTTATCAGCAAGGCATTTTTCCTTGGTACTCTGCCGGTGAACCAATTCTTTGGTGGTCTCCCGATCCAAGAATGGTGCTGTATACCGATGAACTGCATCTGTCTCGTGCCTTGGTCAAGGTACGCCGTAACCGGCCGTGGCGGGTGACGTTTGACACTGACTTTCCGGCAGTGATGCGCGCTTGTGCAGCGATGCCACGCCCGGGACAAGATGGCACTTGGATTACACCGCAGATGATCGCGACTTATACCGAGTTGCATCGCCTTGGGTATGCCCATTCGGTAGAAACATGGATGGAGGGTGAGCGCGTTGGTGGCCTGTATGGGGTGGCAATCGGGCGCATGTTTTACGGAGAATCGATGTTTTCATTGCGACCAGACGCATCTAAGCTAGCATTAGTGTGTCTGGCCGAGCATTTGCAACAAGCCGGTTTTTTGTTGATAGATTGTCAAATCTACACCCCACATTTAGCCCGTATGGGGGGGCGTTTAATCCCTCGGGCAAGTTTTTTGCAACATCTTGCGACTGCCACACAACAGGAAGCGCCTGCTGGCCTGTGGGAAAAGGAATTCGCTCATGACCCATCGTGCCCCTGATCGCTTAACCAGCCTACATTTTTATTCGACTGCACCCTATCCGTGTAGCTATCTGGACGACCATCTAGCACGTTCACAAGTGGCGGTGCCCAGCGATGGTATGGATGTCCACACCTATAGCCAACTGGTACGCAGCGGTTTTCGCCGCAGTGGCTATTTTATTTATCGGCCCTATTGTGATGACTGTGTGAAATGTATCTCGGTGCGGGTGCCGGTGGCAGAATTTGAACCCAGTCGTACCCAGCGCAAATTGTGGCGCCGGCATCAGCCGCTACAGGCCCAACTGCACAATCTGCATTTTGATGAAGAACATTATCAGCTCTACAACCGCTATCAACAGGCACGGCATGACGGCGGCAGCATGGCAGAAGACGATCGCCAACAATATGGCGATTTTATTCTCAAAAGCACGATGGAGAGCTGGTTGGCGACGTTTCGTGAGCCAGACCAAACCTTGCGTATGGTCAGTTTGATTGATCGCCTAGATGATGGCTTGTCGGCGGTCTATACCTTTTTCGATCCCCAGCCGGCGAATGCAAGTTTTGGCACGTACAACGTACTGTGGCAAATCGAACTCTGCCGCCGCCTGCGCTTACCCTATCTCTATCTAGGGTATTGGGTGAAAGAGTGCCGGAAGATGGCTTATAAAACCAACTTCCAGCCATTAGAGCGCCTCAGTCAAGGCCGTTGGCAACGGCTAGAAGGATCGATTTAAGCCGTTGCAGGAGGTTGGCTGTCGGTTGTGGCCGCGTTAGCCGCCTGTGCTTCTACTGCTGCTTTTGCCGCCTCGGCTTCGGCGCGGGCCTGTTGCCACATCGCACGCTGTTTTTGCCGTTTGGCTTCTAATTCAGCCAAGAAGGGGCGGGCAGCTTCGACACATTCGTTAACCAACACCGGGCCTCGGAAAATCAAACCACTGTAGATTTGAACCAAGCTGGCACCGGCGTCAATTTTTTCCCATGCATCTCCGCCGCGAGTAATGCCTCCGACCCCGATAATCGGCACCGCACCTTCGAGTTGTAACGCCAACTCGCGAATCACCAGTGTCGATTTGCTATTCAGCGGCGCCCCACTCATCCCACCTTGCTGTTCTGCCCCCGGCAGGTGCATTAAACCATCACGAGATAAGGTGGTATTGGTGGCAATCACACCATCAATCCGATGTTCAATAAATAATTTCGCTATCCCTGCAATCGCCTCGGTGGTCAAATCGGGGGCAATTTTTACGACCAACGGCACATAACGGCCCGTCTGATCGGCCAACTCTAACTGACGCATTTTGAGCTGAGACAGCAACACCGATAAGGCTGCTTCATTTTGCAGATCGCGCAGACCTTTGGTATTCGGTGAAGAGATATTGATGGTGATATAACTGGCGTAGGGATATACCTTGTTCATGCAAATCAGGTAGTCATCCACCGCTGATTCAATCGGTGTGGTGGCATTTTTACCGATGTTAATCCCTAAAATACCGCGATAGCGGGTCTTTTTCAGGTTTTCCAGCAGCGCATCCACACCGTGATTATTAAATCCCATGCGGTTAATGATGGCATCTGCCCCCGGAAAGCGGAATAGACGCGGTTTATCGTTACCTGCCTGTGGTTTAGGGGTAACCGTACCGACTTCGATAAAGCCAAAACCAAGGCCGGCCAAGGCATCAATATACTCGCCATTTTTATCCAAACCTGCGCCAATTCCCACTGGATTAGGGAAGGTCATCCCCATCACTTCAATCGGCAGCGGTGCCGGACGCGAGCCAAAGAGAGTATCAAGGCCATAGTTATTACAGACGCGCAGCCCATTGAGGCTGACTTCATGCGCTTGCTCAGGATCTAAACGAAACAGCAAGGGGCGCAGCAAAGAATAAAGCATGCTCATTGCAATACAATCAAAAAAAAGAAAAGAGGTTATTCGCTGCGGTCAACGCTACTAAGGGCATCAATGGGCACCGAGCTGTCATTGCGGCGGTCGAGCAGAATACTGATAGCGACACGGCGGTTTTTGGCGCGGCCTTCTGCGGTGTGATTGTCGGAAATCGGTCGTGTTTCAGCGCGGCCAATTGCCACTAAACGGGCAGGGGGGACACCACTTTCTTGGAACAGTCGCACAATACTACCGGCGCGAGCCGCTGAAAGCTCCCAATTCGAAGGATAGAGGGCAGTGCTGATGGGAATATTGTCGGAAAACCCTTCGACCCGTACGGGATGATCGTCATTCGCAAGAATTTGCCCGACTTGCCCTAAAATATCCGCCGACATGCCGCGTGGCAGCGCGCGGCCCGATTCAAACAGCGCGCTGTCGTTGATTTCCACCGCGATTGAAAACTTATCTTGAGTGACTTTTACTTGGCCTGTTTTGACCAAGGGGTCGAGTGCCGCCAACAGCGCACGGTTTAGCCGTGCAATACGCTCTTGGCGTTCGATTTCCGTGTTGCTTTTGACATGCTCAGCGATGGTTTTCGGGTCTTCAATTGCCACCATCGAGTTAGCCGCCTGACCCGTTTGTTGCAACACCGTTGGTGTAATCGAACCATCACGAAACGCTGAAATCACCGCCGCTGACAGTTCTTTGTATTTGCCTTCATTGACCGAGGAGATGGCATACATCACCACAAAGAACGCAAATAACAAGGTAACAAAGTCGGCATACGACACCATCCAACGTTCTAGGTTTTCGTGTTCTTCCGTGTTTTGACGACGGCGGGCCATGTTGGATCTCCTCAAGCAACGATTAACGCAATTGTGGGCTGAATAGCTGATTTAGATAGCTGTGCACACCACTGCTAAACTCAACACCAAAGCGCTTCGCAAAGCGATCCGCCAAATCACCACGAGGCGAAAAATCGACCACTTCTTCCGCTTTAATCACCTCTCGGGCCACCGATTGTACACTGCCATAGCCGTCTGCCAATCCAAGCGGAATACTTTGTTCACCCAGCCACACCAGACCACTGAATAAATCAGGGTCGTTGCGCAAACGCTGGCCGCGACCTTGTTTCACCGCCTGAATAAACTGGTTGTGAATGCCATTTAACAGTTGTTGCCGCCATTGTTGATCGCTCTCTTTGCTTGGGGAAAACGGATCACCCAAGGCTTTGTTGTTGCCGGCGGTTTGCAAGCGACGTTCCACGCCTAATTTCGCCATGGCTTCAGTAAAGCCAAAGCCATCGGACAACACCCCGATCGAACCGATAATGCTGGCTTTATCAACGAAAATTTTATCAGCAGCACTGGCAATGTAATAACACCCCGAAGCACAGACTTCCTCAACTACCACATGCACTGGAATCTCGGGGTGTTTTTGTCGCTGGCGGCGGATTTCATCAAAGACACGGCCTGACAACACTGGACTGCCGCCCGGACTATTGGCTTGGATGATAATGCCTTTGGTGTTGCTGTCTTGATAGGCGCTGTCGAGCCCTTCAATCAGATAATCGGCGGTTTGGTTTTCGCTGGAAATGGCGCCTTCCAAACGAATCAGTGCCGTGTGGCCGTTGATGCTGCTGGCAAGGTGTTCTGGTTTGGTACCAAACAGACTGCTAAATACCAGCACAGCAATCAAACTTAGCCACACAAAACGAAAGAAAATTTGCCACCGACGGGCACGGCGTTGTTCGGTAACGGCAGCCAGCGCCACCCGTTCTAATACACTGCGTTCCCAATTTGGGTCATTCATCGCAAATTCTCTCCATTGCAAGCGGGCGGTACCAGATAGACCTGCCCATCACGTTCTTCAACCTTGACCGAGTGTAACCGGCTGCCACGGCATGGCCCTCGCACACATAATCCGGTGTCTGGTTGATAAGTCGCACCATGTAGCGCACAGATAAGATAGTGTTTTGATAAATCAAAAAAATCACCATCACGATAATCCATTTCAACCGGAATATGCCGACACTGATTTAAGTAGGCATACACATGGCCTTGATAGCGAATGGCAAAAGCAGCTTGTCCTGCGACTTCAAAGCGCACGCCAAGCCCACCCTCGCTTAGATTGTCGCTGCTGCAGAGCCACTGAGCCGAGGGCGTAGCCATTGGTCACACTCAACAAAAGAAGAAAAACAAGCCAGCGGCTGTGTCTGTTGTAGGGCATCGGCAGGATGTGCACCAGAGGCAATGCCAATACCGTGGGTGTTCGCGTGTTGGGCCATCAATAAATCATGTGTGGTATCGCCAATCATCACCGTTTCTGTTGCATCAACCGCGAAATAAGCCATCAACTCTAACAACATCTGTGGATGAGGTTTAGATTGGCATTCGTCCACCGTCCGCGTGGCATGAAACACACGGTCTAAGCCGGTGCTATTTAACACGCGATCCAATCCCATCCGGCTTTTCCCTGTGGCAACCGCCAGAAAAATATCTGGTTGTTGTTGGTAATGCGCCAAAGCGGCTTCCACGCCATCAAATAATGCCACTTCGGTATCGCGTGCCAAATAATGATGGCGGTACGCTGCGACCATCTCAGCGTACTGTGTTGGTTTAAGTTCGGGGCAAGCATGTTGTAGTGCATCAACCAATCCCAACCCAATCACGTGGCTGGCGCGCTCACGGGAGGGAATGGGCAAGCCTAAATCTTGACAAGCCAGTTGAATCGAACGGGTGATGTGGGCGGTGGAGTCCATCAAGGTTCCATCCCAATCGAACACTACAAGGCGAAATTGAGAGGCAATCATGGCTGTAACTCGGTTAAAAAACGGCTTAAATCATCCGGTAGTGGCGCTTCTAGCACTAACGGCTCGTCGGTAAGCGGGTGTTTCAACTGCAGGCGAGCGGCATGAAGGAACATGCGCTTGAGGCCTTGTTTGGCTAACTGTTTGTTGAGAGAAAAATCGCCATATTTATCGTCCCCTGCTATCGGATAGCCAGAAGATTGCATGTGTACCCGAATTTGATGGGTTCGGCCGGTTTTTAACTGGGCTTCAACCAAAGTAAAATCGGCATACGGTTGCATAATGCGAAAACGAGTATGGGCGGCTTTGCCATCACTCTGTACCTGCACCCGCCGCTCACCATCTGGCAGCAAATACTTATGCAACGGTAAGGTTACATCTTTTAGCTTAGCGGGCCATTGACCACAGGCCAACGCCAAATAGCGTTTATCAATCCGTGGGCCACGCATCACTTCGTGCATTTTCACCAAACAACTGCGCTTTTTCGCAATCATCAACAAACCCGAAGTTTCACGGTCGAGGCGATGAATTAACTCTAAAAAGCGGCTTTCAGGGCGGGCTGAACGCAATTGTTCAATCACACCAAACGACACCCCTGAACCGCCATGCACAGCAACACCAGATGGCTTATTGATGACCAATAAAGCGTCATCCTCAAAGACCACAGTAAATTGTTGGGCTGGCGCGATAGGGCCAGTTTGGCTGCGTTCGGCCACGCGCACCGGCGGAATTCTGACAATATCGCCGGCCTGAAGGCGATAACTCGCATCAATCCGGCCTTTATTAACGCGGACTTCGCCGCTGCGGAGGATGCGATAGACATGACTTTTTGGCACCCCTTTGAGGTGGCGCAGTAAAAAGTTATCGATGCGTTGTCCGGCATCGTTGTCATCAAGTGTCAACAATGTGACAGAGTCTTTGCTTATGAGGGTCATCTTGCTTATACTTCGTTGGCTTTCGCTTGCCTTTGCCCTGTTGGCGCGGCAAAAAAGCAAACCGCGATCTGGCGGTTGGGGTGATGCACAATGATGCAAGAACTGCCGACACCTCGACACAAAGCCGGCGATGACAGAGTGGTTTTCCCTCCCGTTTCATCGACCTGATGCTTTGGCCTGCCAACTTCATTGTGATCGTTTAGGCAGTTCTCGGTTGTATTCGCTCACCGAAAAGCAGCGATGGTAAAGCATTTATACGCGACACGCACTCACGAGATTTCCGTCCCCTGTCTTGAATCGACAAGGGCATTGCAGCAAAGTTTGACCCAACATAGGAATAGTCCCCGCGTTGAAGCCCTGCGCCATAGCCCAAAAAAACTGTGAACAAGGCTGGCGGCTCGCTAAATTACCCTCGATCCTGCTCTTTATTGTCTGTTACTGAAAATCTTTTGATCGATCTATCGTTCTGAACGGAAACAGAACGTGTCAAATACTCGCTGCGTCCTTGCGTGTGTGTCGCGCAAGGAACACATGATGAAACGTATGTTATTTAACGCCACCCAAGCAGAAGAACTGCGAGTGGCGATTGTCGATGGACAAAAACTGGTTGATTTAGATATTGAAACCGTCGGCAAAGAACAAAAAAAAGGCAACATTTATAAAGCAATCATTACCCGTATCGAGCCTTCGTTAGAAGCGTGCTTTGTCGATTACGGTTCTGAACGCCACGGTTTTCTACCGTTTAAAGAAATCTCTCGTGCCTATTTCCATACCCAAGATGCAGGTCGTGATGCACGCATTCAGGATGTGTTGTCCGAAGGCATGCAGCTGATTGTTCAAGTGGAAAAAGACGAGCGCGGTAACAAAGGCGCTGCACTGACCACGTATATCAGCTTAGCCGGTCGTTATTTGGTATTGATGCCAAATAACCCGCGTGGCGGTGGGGTATCGCGCCGCATTGAAGGCGAAGAGCGTAACGAACTGCGCGAATTGATGAGTCAGCTCTCGACGCCACGCGGCATGAGTTTGATTGCTCGCACCGCTGGCATTGGTCGCTCGCTCGAAGAATTGCAGTGGGATTTAAACTATCTCTTGCAACTGTGGAGCGCGATTGAAGGCGCTGCGGGCGCACAGCCAGCACCTTTCTTGATTTATCAGGAAGGCAGCTTGGTGATCCGCGCCATTCGCGATTATTTCCAGCCTGATATTGGCGAAATTTTGATCGACACTGAAGAAGTGTACGAACAAGCACGCCAATTTATGAGCCATGTGATGCCGGGCAATGTGGCACGGGTACGCTTGTACCATGATGATGTGCCGCTGTTCTCGCGTTTCCAAATCGAACACCAAATCGAAACTGCCTACTCGCGCCAAGTCGCTTTGCCTTCTGGTGGTGCGATTGTGATTGACCATACCGAGGCCTTGGTGTCGGTGGACGTCAACTCAGCCCGTGCAACGAAGGGCGCTGATATCGAAGCTACGGCGCTAAATACCAACTTGGAAGCGGCAGAAGAGATTGCTCGTCAACTACGTTTGCGCGATTTAGGTGGTTTGATCGTGATCGATTTTATCGACATGGACAACCCAAAAAACCAACGTGAAGTCGAAAATCGCTTAAAAGATGCGCTGAAAACCGATCGGGCGCGGGTACAAATGGGCAAATTATCCCGTTTTGGCCTGTTGGAACTATCGCGTCAACGTCTGCAACCTTCCCTTGGTGAGACCAGCCACATGCCATGTCCACGTTGTCATGGCACCGGTTTTATTCGTGGTACAGAATCGTCGGCCTTGCATATTCTGCGCATCATTCAAGAAGAAGCGATGAAAGACCATAGCTTGGCAGTTCATGCCCAAGTGCCGGTGGATGTAGCGACGTTCTTATTGAATGAAAAACGGGCAGAATTGTTTGGGATTGAAGCACGCTTGCGTGTCAGTGTGGTATTGATCCCCAATATGCACTTGGAAACACCTAACTACCAAATCTCTCGTATTCGTCACGATGAAATGAATGAGGCAGACGAAAATCTGCCGAGCTATCGTCGTGCGGCTAAACCGATGGATTCGCTTGCTGCGAGTTATACACAAGAACGTGAACGACCAGCGCGGCAACAAGCCGCTGTGCAAGGGATTACCCCCGACCAACCTGCGCCGATCTCGAGCCGCGATCAAGCTGCTGCAC
>Ga0208788_1000183_pt1 | contig 32709 bp, 24 predicted proteins | sample Wag4_2014_7_11_3_FD_187363 | JGI IMG/M metagenome (GOLD analysis project Ga0208788, IMG submission 187363) | Fresh water mixed with fracking chemicals microbial communities from Ohio, USA - Utica-2 Time Series FC 2014_7_11 (SPAdes) (version 2) ...
TGCTTTGCTTTTTTTTAATGAATGCCAAATTAAACCCAGACTAACCGTCACCTACATGTCATCCTCTCCCTCAAAAATGGAGCAGTATTGGAAAAAAAACCTCCAAACGCTCGCAATCCTACTTTTTATTTGGTTTATCGTCTCCTTTGGCTGTGGAATTCTATGGGTAGAAGAGCTCAACACCATTCGAATTGGAGGCTTCAAATTAGGATTTTGGTTTGCCCAGCAAGGAGCCATTTACGCTTTCCTAGTGCTGATATTTATTTACGTGGTTCGGATGAATAAGCTGGACAAGGAATTTAACGTCAACGAAGACTGATATGGATTTACTCGCCTGGACCTACTTACTCGTTGGACTTAGCTTTGCGCTTTACCTTGGCATTGCCATTTGGAGTCGTGCGGGATCTACCGAAGAATTTTATGTTGCCGGCGGAGGAGTTTCTCCCCTCGCCAACGGCTTAGCCACCGCTGCTGACTGGATGTCGGCCGCTTCATTCATGTCTATGGCAGGCATCATTTCCTTTTCAGGCTACGATGGCTCGGTTTACCTGATGGGCTGGACTGGAGGCTATGTGTTGCTAGCGCTTTTGCTCGCTCCCTACCTCCGGAAATTTGGAAAATTCACAGTTCCTGACTTTGTAGGCGATCGCTATTACTCCAACAAGGCCCGAGTAGTCGCCGTCATCTGTGCCCTATTCATCTCCTTTACTTATGTGGCAGGGCAAATGCGCGGCGTAGGCATCGTTTTCTCTCGCTACCTCGAGCTTCCCATCGAATGGGGTGTGGTGATTGGCATGGCCATCGTATTTTTCTATGCCGTGTTGGGAGGAATGAAAGGCATTACCTACACTCAAGTTGCTCAATATTGTGTGTTGATTTTTGCCTACATGGTGCCAGCCATATTTATTTCCATGCAACTTACTGGCAATCCCATTCCACAGCTTGGACTTGGGGGAGATGTAGCAGCGGAAGTACCACTTTTGGACAAGCTAGACGGGGTGTTGGGTGACCTAGGCTTTGCTGAATACACCTCTGGCAACAAAAGCATTCCCGATTTATTCATGATCACCTTGGCCCTGATGGTAGGAACAGCAGGCCTTCCCCATGTGATTGTTCGCTTTTTTACCGTTCCGAAGGTAAAAGATGCCCGACTTTCTGCTGGCTATGCCTTGGCATTTATCGCAATTCTGTACACCACAGCACCTGCAGTAGCTGCTTTTGGAATGTACAACATCATCCAGTCTACTTCCGAGAAACCAATTGATCAGCTCCCAGAGTGGGTTCAAAACTGGCAGCAAACCAAGCTGATTCAGATAGAAGATAAAAATGGGGACGGACTGGTCCAATACCTCCCAGACCCTGCAACCAACGAGCTACGCATTGACAAGGACATCATGGTTTTGGCAGGCCCAGAAATCGCACAGCTTCCCGATTGGGTGGTTGGCTTGGTAGCTGCTGGAGCCATGGCAGCGGCATTGTCTACAGCTGCAGGTCTCTTACTTGTTATTTCCACCTCCGTATCGCGGGATTTATTCAAGACATTCCGCCCGGATATTTCGGATAAAAAAGAACTCCGGATTGCTAGGCTCTCTGCTGCTGGCGCCGTGATTTTAGCGGGCTATTTTGGCATCAACCCTCCTGGCTTTGTGGCCGAAGTAGTTGCTTTTGCATTTGGTCTTGCCGCTTCCTCTTTCTTCCCAGTCATCCTGCTCGGAATATTTTCTACCCGGGTCAACAAGGAAGGAGCCATCGCAGGCATGCTGACAGGCCTTGTATTTACCATCAGCTACATTAGCTACTTCAAGTTTGTGTATCCAGAACTCAACACCGCCGAACACTGGTGGTGGGGAATTTCCCCAGAAGGAATTGGTTCACTAGGAATGGCGCTTAACTTCTTGGTTTGCTTTGGCGTATCTTGGTTGACACCAGCTCCTCCCAGCCATGTCCAACAACTAATTCAGGATATTCGAATTCCAAAAGGAGCAGGAAAGGCGTCCAACCATTGATTTACTACCTAGACTATCCCACTCATGAGTGATCGATTGCATACCCTCAGCGGCTACTTTCACGAATACCAAAAAAGTGTGGCACAGCCTGAAGAATTCTGGGCTAGAATTGCCGACTCCTTTCATTGGAAAAAACGCTGGTCCAAGGTCTTGGAATGGAACTTTGAAACTCCCGATATACAGTGGTTCGTAGGTGGAAAACTCAACCTTACTGAGAACATTTTTGAGAAAAACCTCTACACCCTAGGCGATAGACCCGCTATCATCTGGGAACCCAACGAACCTGGAGAAGAAGGACGTACGCTCACCTACCGTCAACTTTTTGAGGAAGTTTGCCGATTTGCCAACACGTTACTTTCCAAGGGCATCGGCAAAGGGGATCGCGTGATCATCTACATGCCGATGGTGCCCGAAGCAGCCATCGCCATGCTTGCCTGTGCACGCATCGGTGCCATCCACTCGGTGGTTTTTGCTGGTTTCTCCAGCACCTCCCTCGCAGACCGCATCCTGGACTGCAAAGCCAAAGCCGTGCTTACTGCAGATGGCAACTTCCGGGGCAACAAACAAATTAGCATCAAAGAAATCGTAGACGAAGCCCTCGAAAAAGCGCCAGTAGAAACAGTCCTTGTCTACCAACGCACTGGTCAAGAAACAAAGATGCTCGCAGGGAGAGATTACTGGTGGCATGAAGCGATAGCCGGGCAGTCAGCCGTCAACCAAGCTGCTGAAATGGATAGCGAGGACATGCTCTTTATCCTGTACACTTCAGGCTCGACTGGCAAGCCTAAAGGTGTGGTCCATACCACCGGAGGCTACATGGTCTACACCAAGTACTCCTTTGAAAATGTGTTTCAATACACTCCAGGAGATGTATACTGGTGTACTGCTGACATTGGCTGGATCACCGGACACTCCTACATCGTGTATGGCCCCTTACTCGCTGGAGCCACCACGCTGATGTTTGAAGGAGTACCTACCTATCCACATCCAGGACGATTCTGGGAGATCATTGAAAAGTACAAGGTCAATGTATTTTACACCGCCCCAACAGCCATCCGAGCCCTTCAGGCCTTTGGCACCGAGCCCATTGCAGTATACGACCTGAGCTCCCTCAAAGTGCTCGGCTCCGTAGGCGAGCCCATCAACGAGGAAGCATGGCACTGGTACCACAACCACATCGGCAAGGGCAAATGCCCGATTGTAGATACTTGGTGGCAAACCGAAACTGGTGGAATTATGATCTCCCCTCTTGCGGGCATCACGCCCACCAAGCCGGCTTATGCTACCCTGCCATTGCCCGGCATCCAACTCAGCATTGTCGATGCAGAGGGCAAAGAACTTCGCGGCAACTCTGTGGAGGGTAACCTTTGCATCGATTTTCCATGGCCATCCATGATCAGAACCACCTATGGAGATCACGATCGCTGCAAGCAAACCTACTTTTCCACCTACAAAAACAAATACTTCACCGGCGATGGAGTCAAGCGCGACCACGATGGCTATTACCGAATTCTGGGTCGAGTAGACGATGTCATCAATGTGTCCGGTCATAGACTGGGTACTGCTGAAGTAGAAAATGCAATCAACGAGCATCCAAAAGTGATCGAATCTGCCGTAGTCGGCTACCCCCACGAGGTCAAAGGACAAGGCATCTATGCCTTTGTGATATGTGATATGAGCAACCGAAGTGAGGACAACCTCATTCAAGAAATTAAAGAGACCGTTTCCAAAATCATTGGACCGATTGCCAAACCAGACAAAATTCAAATCGTACCCGGCTTGCCTAAAACACGCTCCGGAAAAATCATGCGGCGCATTCTTCGAAAAATTGCAGAAGGCGTCCTAGACGGAATGGGAGACATCTCTACGCTCTTGGACCCCGAAGTAGTCGAAAAAATTAAGGAAGGAAGAAAATAAAAAAGGGAGTTTAACTCCCTTTTTTATTTTCATTTTATCTTTCTAGATCACTTCCATTGAATGGCAGTGGTGGCGGTAGCTTTGAGGGGGATAGCCAGTCCTGTGGCGGTCGGGTAAAAGCCGATTGGCACAATCTGCAAACCTTGAATAGCCAAATTGGCCACGGAAGTCTGCAGAGAAAGGCGCCCTTGCAATCCTTTCAAGCTTTCACCGATAGTTTCTCCCAGCGGCATTTTCATCTGTTGGCTGAGTTGCTTGTTGATTTTCCCCTTCTTGATCATCGTTCCCAACATCGCTTTGGCGCTGCCACTTTTCATCACAAAATCCAAATTGTCCACGCGCAGCACTTGTGTTGCCGGATCATAGACCGGTTGGCCTGCCAGGAATAATTCTCCAGTCAACTCCCCTCCTTTATTGCTGACAGCCGTAAAGGCAACGGTAATTCCCAAACGATCCCCATACGCTTGTGTACGAAATTGCTTGGCTTGAAAAACATAGGTTTTATTCATTCGAATCGCCTGTCCACCAAAAGATTGTTGAATGAGGGCATCCAATTCGGCGTAGGTAAATGCAAGGGGCAACTCCAGGTCGATTCGATTGGATGCATCGGTATTGGGGGAGATTATAGGAAGTGGAAAGGCTCGGCTAGGTACGGCTGCAGCAGGGTGAATTTGTACCTGCCCTTGAAAACCAAGATCCAGGTGCAAGCCCTTGTTGGGCTGCAGGTACTCCCGAAGCTTCACGGAGTCAGGTCGGATGGAGAGGCCGGTTTTTTTGCCTTCTACGTCCACTACAATCGGCTTGCCTACTTGGTTCCAAATTGACTCCATCATCGGTTTGAGCGCAAGCAAATTCGGCTTGGAAGTGAGCTCTTGCTTTGCAAATCGGCGAATTTCTTGACGGACGAGCGGGCTTAAATCCAACTCAATCCCTAAAACCGACAGTGCCATTTTACCTCCCAAGTCCAAAAGTTCAAACTCAGATATCCCCAAATACCAGTTGGACTGAACTTGAGGGTTGATCACAAAAACGGGAGCCAAGGCCTGGTTGATCGGCACCTTGGTCTGCAAGAGACTTCGAAGGCCACCTGGCTTCAAGCCGATTTCTCCTTGAATTTTTAGCGGAAACACCACCTCTAGCCGCTGTTGATCCAAGGCGCGAAGCTGGATTTTTCCGTTTCTTGAAAAGGCAAAATCACCTACCAACCCATTTCCTAAATCCATGCCCCGCTGACGAAAAATAAGGGAGGGAGTTTCGCGATTGGCTACCGCTGTAAGTGTTGAAAACGGAATCTCGAGGGGCACATTCAAGGAAGACTTGGTAGTGGGTACTACTGGTAGCGGTAGGCTCGCAGAAGGGTCCAAGGACTTGCAGGATGCGGCCAGGAACCCTACCCCAATCCAAAAAATCAAACTGCTTTTAAGGGAAATACGGAAAGTTGGCGCGGTCATTGTACTTGAGAGTTCGGAAGATCTAGGTTACCTTTGTAAGGTGAACTACAAAAGTAGCGAAAAGAGTACATGAACTGGAACAAACTCACATCAGAAGAGCAAATTGATCAAGTGATCTTGGAAAGTGCAGCGAAGCCTGTGCTGCTTTTCAAACACAGTACTAGCTGCTCCATCAGCAGCATGTCCTTGGATCGGCTTTTGCGCAACTGGAAACCTGAAGATTCTGACAAAATCACACCCTATTACTTGGACCTTCTCGCTTACCGAAACCTATCCAATCTGGTTGCGGAGCGCTTTGGCATCCCTCATGAATCCCCTCAAGTCCTGCTTATCCAAAACGGAAAAGTAACCTACCACGAAAGCCATTACGGAATTACGTATGCGGAAATCATGAATCAAAGTTCTTGATTTTCCGACTTTTAGACTGAAAATAAACCACTTATCCCTTAGAATTCCCACTCCAATTTTACTCCACACCTCCATTAAACCTTTTGCTCCCTATTGGAGTCAAAGAAGGAGTACTACAACCAATTTATGAAAACTTACCACTTCCTTTTTCTTTTAATTTTTTCATTTCTAGTTGCGCTTCCTTCTTTCGGGCAGCGCCCAACCGACCAAGCCCGACCCGAACGAAAGTTTACCGGACAGGTCATCGATGGAGCAGCGAAGACGCCCATGATCGGAGCCAATGTCTTGATCAAAACGGTGACCGACTCCTTGCTCCGCGGTACGGTAACTGGTGCGGACGGGCGATTTGAAATTGCCAGACCTTTTATCCCAGAGGTTAAACTTGAAATCACCTTTCTAGGCTACAAAACCATCACCAAAATTCACAGCTTTCGTGAGCCAGTAGAGCTAGGCGAACTGATCTTACTGGAAGACACCAAGGTTCTTGGAGAGGTACTCGTCCAAGGGGTGAGTGTAGTCGGAGAGCAAAAAGGAGACACCACTTCCTTCAATGCGAATGCTTTCAAAACGCAAACCAATGCACAAGCGGAAGATTTGATCAAGAAAATGCCAGGCATCACCATGCAAGGAGGTCAAATCCAAGCCCAAGGGGAGACGGTTCAAAAAATCTTGGTCGATGGTCGTGAATTCTTCGGTAGCGATCCGAGTATCGCACTCAGAAACCTTCCTGCAGACGCAATCGACCGCGTAGAAGTATTGGATCAGCGCTCCGATCAAAGCCGTCTGACGGGCTTTGACGATGGCAACTACACCAAAACCATCAACATCATTCTTCGTTCCGATCGAAAAAATGGCTCCTTCGGCAGAACTTATGCAGGCTACGGCAACGACGACCGCTATGCTGCTGGGGGGAGTGTCAACCTGTTTAAAGAGGATCAACGGATATCGATATTGGGATTGTTTAACAACATCAACCAACAGAATTTCTCCAGCCAAGACCTAGCAGGACTATCTGCCAATTCCTCTGCAGGTGGAGGAATGGGCGGAATGGGAGGCATGCGTGGAGGTCCTGGTGGAGGCGGAGGCCAATGGGGCGGAGGCGGAAACAACAACTTCCTCGTAGGTAACAGCGGTGGAATAGTCACCACTAATGCAATGGGACTCAACTATTCGGATAAGTGGGGCAAAAAAGTCAATGTCACCGGTAGCTATTTCTTCAACAATACGACCAACTCTCTCAGACAAATCACAAACAGAGAAACGGTGGTCAACCAAAGCCTTCGTCAATTCTACGAGGAAAATCTGATCAACACGGTAAAAAACAACAATCACCGAGCCAATGCGCGGATCGAGGCAGACCTGAATGCGAAAAATTCCATCGTCCTCACTCCTAGTTTTTCACTTCAAAACAACACCACCTTTAGTGATCGAGATGCACTTACACGTACCAGCCTAGGAGACTCGCTCTCAGCGCTTCGGTCCATCACCGATGCTGAAACATCCGCAGTAAACCTCTCCAACAACCTGACTTACCGCTACAAATTCGACAAGAAGGGCAGAACACTTTCTACGGAAATTTTCACTGCTTGGAATAACCGCGACCAATTTTCAGAATTGGAAGCAGCCAGCAAGGACTTTAGAAGAAAAGTGCAGGATACTACTTTTCAGGAAACCAAATCGCTCAACGAAGGATTCAACTACCGTGTCAACCTTACCTTCACGGAGCAGCTTACCAAAAACGCCATCGGAACCTTCGGCTACCAAATTGGCAATAACAAAACAGCCGCAGATCAAAAAACCTATATCCTAGACTCTGAACGCAGAGCGCTACTCGATACAGCCCTCAGCAATGAGTTTGACAACAAATTTATCACCCAGCGCCTTCGCTCTGGCTACGCGTACAACAACCAAGCCTGGAGCGTCAATTTGAATTTGGACTACCAAAATGCACAATTAGATAACCAAGCATTTTTCCCTCTAGCAGGAACTTTCAACAGAAGCTTCAACAACCTTCTTCCTTCTGCAAACCTAAATTACAGAGATCAAAAGACTGGTTTTAGCTGGAGAGTACGTTACCGAACCAGCACCAACGAACCTAGCGTCAATGAATTGCAAAATGTGGTCAACAACCAAAACCCGCTGAATCTCCGAGTAGGTAATCCAGAATTGGGTCAAAGTTACAACCACAACATTTTTGCAAACATCAGCAAAATCAACCTTGAAAAGTCTAGAACGCTCTTCCTATTTGTAACCCACTCGGCTACATCCAATTTCATAGGATCGAGCACCTTCTTGACCACCAAAGACACCCTAATCAACAACGAGATTCTCCTCAGATCTGGAGGTCAACTGACTCGTCCGGTCAACTTGGATGGCAACATCCGCTCCAGTTTCTTTTTGACCTACGGAGCGCCTCTCAAAAAATTGAAAACCCAGTTTAATATGAACTCCCGCGTTAGCTTTAACCGTACGCCAGGAATCATCAACGGGGCCACCAACTTGAACGATAACCTGACGCTAAGCCAAGGATTGACCTTCAACTCCAACATTAGCCAGAATGTGGATTTCACGATCAGCAGTACTGGATCTTACAACATTGTCAATTCTTCCTTGCAGCAAAATCTAAACAACAACTACTACCAGCAGGAGTCGAATCTTCGCCTGTATTTCTCCTCGACCAATGGCAAGTTTTTCATGGGAAATACCGTTGCACACTCACTTTATACCGGATTGTCCGAAGGCTTCAACCAGAATTTCTGGTTATGGAATCTTGAAGGAGGCATACGATTTGCAAAAAACAACAAGGCAGAGCTCAAGGCAGTAGTATTTGACGTGTTGAATCAAAACAACAGCATCAGCCGTACCATTTCAGATGTGGCTGTGACGGACGTCTTTACGAACGTTCTCACCCGCTATGGCATGATCACCTTCACTTACATTCTGGGCAACTTTAAGCAGCCAGCCGCGCAGCCCCAGGAACCTTGGATGATGGGCAGACCGCAGGGTGGACGAACTTGGTAAGCACAATTTGGGGTAATCGCTAAAGGAAACTCTTGGGCGATTACCCTAAAAATTTAGAAATTGGTAGCTTTGCCACAGGATTAACCGGCAACTCATGTATCAGGAGAAAATCGAAGCCATCAAAGCTGCCATCGCTGCAGCAGACGCAAGTACCCCAGAGCAACTGGAGGCCTACCGAATGGAATTTATTTCCAAGAAAAGTGTGGTCGGAGAATTGATGGGAGCCATGGGCAGCATTCCAAATGAGGAAAAGCGTGCTTACGGTCAGCTCGTCAATGGGGTAAAGCAACTTGCAGAAGAAAAATTTCAGGCCCTGATTGAGAAGGTTGCAGCATCCAACCAGAAACAAAAGACGGCCGACATCGACCTGACCTTACCTCCCTCCAATTCTCCATTGGGAGCAATCCATCCACTTACGGCTACAAGACAACGCATCATCGAAATCTTTGAACGCATTGGATTTAACCTTTCCGAAGGGCCTGAGATTGAGGACGATTGGCACAACTTTTCGGCGCTAAACTTCCCGGAAAATCACCCTGCTCGTGAGATGCAGGATACTTTTTTTATCGAGAAAAATCCAGACATCGCACTTCGAACCCATACCTCTTCCGTGCAGGTTCGGGTAATGGAAAATCAAAAACCTCCCATTCGTACCCTCTCCCCTGGAAGGGTGTACCGAAACGAGGCAATCTCTGCCCGTGCACATTGCATTTTCCATCAGGTCGAAGGCCTCTATGTGGATGAAAATGTCGGCTTTGCAGATTTAAAGAATACGCTTTACCACTTTGCCAAGGAGATGTTTGGCAAGGAAACTAAAGTTCGCTTTCGTCCCTCCTTCTTCCCCTTTACCGAGCCAAGTGCAGAGATTGATATCTCCTGCTTGATCTGTGGCGGTAAAGGTTGCAACGTATGCAAGTACAGTGGCTGGGTAGAAATAGGTGGTGCAGGCATGGTGGATCCAAATGTCCTAGAAAATTGCGGCATTGACTCCAAAAAATATACAGGCTTTGCCTTTGGAATGGGGATTGAGCGAATTGCCATGCTCAAAAATCAAATCAAGGATTTGCGCCTCTTTACCGAAAATGACGTCCGCTTCTTGAAGCAGTTTAGGCCACTGCTCTAGGAAAGGTTACCTCCGCTTTACTCCAATACCAATCTTCCTTTTTGCAGCGCGCGCTATTTTAAGAAAACCCATAGGAGATCTATTGGTTTCGTTCCTCGCCTATAACTAAGTTTTTACCTAGGTTGCAAAATGCAAAATCCGTAGGGCACCAGCACCAAATGCTCGTAGTCTGGCCCTAGCGTATAGCTAGTCTGAGTCCAGTGGTCAAAAAGGGAAGTGGACTTTTCCCCTTGTTCCCGGAAGGCATACCAAGTAAGTCCAGCCGGGCGATCACTGAAGTTGAATAAGCAATAGCACCTGTCTTCCTCTTTTCTGCGAATCAATCCCGCTACATGCCTATTGTGTGGAGTCATCCAAGACACATTGCTCAAGTCGGCAAACAGTTCCTGAGATTTTCGGATGGCTAAGAGCTTCTTGGTTCCTTCAAACAACTGGTACTCCAAGGTTCCTTCTGTTTTTCGACGATTGACCTTTTCCCAGTCCAACAAAGGACGGTGCATCCAACGGTTGTCATAGCTTTTCCCTGGATCCTGCTGGTACCGGTAATCGTTGGTGTAGCCAACTTCGTCTCCATAAAAGAGCATGGGTAGTCCCCCCAAAAATATCGAATGAGCCTGCATGAGCAGGATTTTTTGGATACTTTGCTCAATTGCTGGGCCATTGCCTTCATACAAGGCCTTTTCCAAACCACAGAGGGAGGCAAGTGTACCACTGATTCGCGCATCGCCCGTTTTTGGATTGGAAGAGAACAAAGCACCACGAGCTGGGCTCATCCACTGTTCCCCAGAAAAGGAATAGTATTCCTTCAAAAATCTTCGGTGCAAGTAGGGATCCTTTCCTGCTTGAGCGATGCTTGCATCTTCGTAGCCGAGACCGATGTCATCGTGGCAACGGCTGTAGGTAATCCAAGAGGTACCGTAGGGCTTACGGAGAATGTCTGCTTGGGCTTGAAGCATTACGCTCGTCTCTCCGGAGGCCAACATGTCCCACTGCAAAGCCATCTGGGTGGCATTGTAAGCAAAATCACATTCTTGAGCCACATAATCTCCCGTACCAAAGTAATTCATAATGTCTTTGGGCGCTACGATCGCCTCACCAAGCAGGGCCATCCCAGGCGTAGCCACCTGTACGCATTGTTTGATGAGGCGAAGTAAAGTATGGGCCTGGGGAAGATTTTGACAGGAGGTGCCCGTTTGCTTCCAAATAAAGGCAGGCGCATCGATTCGAAGCAGATCTACCCCAAGATTCGCATAAAATAGCATGGTCTCTACCATCGCCTGCAACACCTTGGGATTGCTAAAATTCAAGTCCCACTGGTAGTTGTGGAATACCGTCATCACCCAGCGCTTCATTTCCTCATTCCAGGTGAAGTTGCCCGGCGCACTTTCTGGAAATATCTCTGGCATCGCCTGCTCAAACTCGTTGGGGATCCAGCGGTTTTCGTAGGTGTAGTAGTAATTCTGGTATTCTTGATCCCCAGCTTTCGCTTTCATTGCCCATTCATGCTGGTGAGAGGTATGGTTGAGCACAATGTCCAGCATCATGTACATCCCCTGCTCGTGCATGGTTTGGCGCAGCGCAATCAAGTCTTCCAAACTCCCAAAACGAGGGTCCACCTTTCTAAAATTGGAAACAGCATAACCTCCATCACTCTCTCCCTGTGGACTTTCAAACAGCGGCATCAAGTGGAGGAAGTTGACTCCCAAATCCTGCAGGTGTGAGAGCTTGGAAGGCATGGTTTTGAGGGTTCCTGCAAATCGATCCACATACAAACTCATCCCAGCAAGCGATTGACTGAGAAACCAATGACCTTCTGCTGCCTTCTTTTGATCGCGAACTTTAAGCTGCTCCTCCCGGGCTTGGTAACCCAGAATCAGGCTCCGTAAAAGTTCAATCAGCTGATCTTCGGCTCCTTCATGCGCTCCATAGAGCTCTTGAAATAAGGCTTGAATTTTAGGAAGGCTGGCATGAAACCGGGCTACAAACTCGTGGTCTGCACCTTGGGTAGCTAGGGAATGGGCCTGGAAAAGGGCTGTAATTTTTTCAGTGAGTGAAACTTCTACCGACATGGGGGTACGCAAGGTGGGGGTGATGAAATTTGTTAATGGCCAGAGGCTGGCTGAGCTGTGGAGGCAGCCGTAGACTTAGTCTCTTTGATACGAAGGGTCGCTACTGCAGCAATCAAGAGCATTACTCCTCCGAAGAGGATGGCTTGCCCGGCATCGTTGTTCAAGAAATTCTTTGATATATACCCAAAGGTCAGGGTTTGGAAGATCATGGGGATGACGATCATCATGTTGATAATGCCCATGTACACGCCGTAGCGTTCTTTGGGAATTTCGTTGACAACTAGCAGGTAAGGAATTCCCATCATGCTGGCCCAAGCGACCCCAAATCCAGCCATGGGGATAAATAAGGCATACTTATTTTCAAGCATCGGGAAAATCAACAAGCCAATACCGGCTAGCAGGAGGCAAAAGAAATGCACTTTTTTGGCTCCAAATTTTTGGGCAAGGCCCACCAAAAAGAACGCAGAGAGGAACGTGACAATGTTGTACCAGCCATTCACCAAGCCGGCCCAACCGACTGCTTCTTGGTAAGCAGCAGGGTCGCTGGAGGGCGTTACTTTCCATACAGAAAGCGCGATGCTTCTGGCAGAATTTTGCCAGTAGCAAAAGAGGGCATACCACTGAAACAGGTACACCAATGCGAGTTTCCACATCACCGAAGGCATCACTAAAATAGCCTCTAGGATCTCTAGATTTTGTGCAAAAAGCACACGCATTGCCGGCTTGCTATCTACCCAAGAAAGCACTTTGCGGATAAGGCCTCGGTCAAAAAGTGCGAAGGGAAGCAGCAGTAAAAAGACCAGGTAGGCTACCAGGGTGGTCAGTATAGACAGAAAAAACTGGATAGCAGGATGGGGCATCCCCTGATTTCGAATCTTCAGGGCAGCAAGCTGGGCTTCAGAAGGTGGATATTCGGGTGTTTTGGACATGCTCCAAAGCACCGAAGTGATGGAGCATACTGTTCCCAAAAAGAAGGAAGCATAGACCCATACGGGAAGCGCGCCCCAGCTGCCTTTGAAATAGATTTGAAAAAAGTAAAGGGACAGGTTGGCCAAGGTGATTCCTAAGCCAGTGAAAAAACTTTGGGTCAAAAAGCCCTTTCCATGCTGTTCCTCGGGTAAGGAATCCGCAATCAAGGCTCGGTAAGGCTCCATCGCGGTATTGTTGGCTGCATCTAGCACCCATAGCAAGCCTGCTGCCATCCAAAGGGTGCTACTGAAAGGATAGAAAAATAGGCAGATGCTACAGAGCAAGGCGCCAATAAAGAAATAGGGTTTGCGTCGACCATATCGGTCACTCCAAGTGCTATCACTAAGTGCGCCGATGATGGGCTGTATCAAAAGTCCTGTCATTGGTCCAGCCAGGTTGAGCAGCGGGATCTCGTCTGGCGCTGCTCCCAGCATGTCGTAGATGGGATTGACAGCGCTTTGCTGAAGTCCAAAACTATATTGAATCCCAAAAAAACCAACATTCATGTTGATGATTTGGGTAAAAGACAAGGAAGGCTTACGCATTGGTGATTTTGGGTTGGGGACTATTCAGAACAATAATCCTTCAAAAAATACGAAGTTTCGCTTTCTAAAAAACAGGAAATGTTGACGAAGGGCAGACTTTTTTCAGAAAAGCCTTCGAAATCTATTGATTTACAATCCTTGCAACTAAAAATTCTAAAAATTAAGATCCCAATTTACGCCAATGGTCCCCCTTTGGTAAAAATTTAGCTCCAGGACTTCTTTAAAAATCGAAGCCAATTCCCATGCATTACTTTCTCAATGTCCACAGGGGAATAGCCCCGCTGCTGGAGGAGGGTGGGGATTTTTTGTAGGTCAGCAATCGAGTCCAAATCTGAAGGGCACTGTTCTTTTCCAAAAGCCCCATCCAAGTCAGAACCAATTCCAATGTGGTCAGCATTGCCTGCAAGCTGACAGATATGATCCATGTGGTCCAGGAGGGTAGCTAGGGTTACGTTTCGCTCCTTGGGGGTACTTTTGCCTCTAATCCAACCAGGACTGAGCATCCAGGCATCAAATACGCCGCCGATGACGGCGCCACGAGCGATCAATGTCTTGATCATGTCATCAGAAAACTGTCGGTTGTGGTCTACCAGCGCGCGGCAATTGTTGTGGCTGGCCCATACAGGCCCTTGAAACAATTCCAAAGCATCCCAAAAAGCCAGATCGCAGAGGTGGGTGGCATCCAATATAATCCCTAACTCGTCCATTTTGCGAAGCAAGTCCTTCCCTTGTTGGGAGAGTGGCGCCGAGGCATCGGTACCGAAGGCATAGCGCCCTGGACCATAATGTCCTGGGCCGAGGGCACGGAGGCCGTATCCGTAGGCTTTTTCCAAGTAATCGAGGTTTACTAAGGAGTCTGCTCCTTCCAATGAGAGGATAAATCCAATGGCTTTTTGGCTCTTGCCTTCCCCTTGATTCCAGTAAGCCAAATGCGCTTCCAGCTCCTGCTTGTTTCTAATTTGCTTCAGCTCCCCTTGCTCCTCCATGGCTTGGTACCAGGCCAACTGCCCTTGGGTATGTGCCCATGCTTGTTGGGGTGAGTGCCAGCCCGGTAAGGGGTTGTCTGGGGCTACATAGCGGGCAATTTGCGTGGCCACCACCAAGCCAACATTCCCTTTGCGAAGCTCAGGAAGGGATACAGTCGCATTGCCACGATCTGGTTTGTCGGTCAAGCCCTGCTCTCGGGCATTGATCTCTTCGAGGGGGCGGGTAAGGTCCCTGTTCCACTCGAGGGCATTCATGCTCAGGTCCAGGTGTGCGTCGATGGTAAACATGCTAGAAGGCTTGGAGGATAAATACGGTGGGTACTTTATGCAGGTCAAGGGGATGGTTTTTCCAATCTGCGATAGTTTTGGTTTGGATCAACTCATCCGCAGCGGTGAGGTTTTTGGCGATGCAGAGCTTGGTTTGGGGAGAAAGCGAGGCCAGTGCATCGGCCAGCAATTGATTGTTGCGGAAGGGAGTTTCCATAAAGAGTTGTGCCCGTTTTTCTCGGACAGACTCCTGCTCCAACTTCTTCAAGGCGGCTGCTCTTTCCTTTTTGTCGATGGGAAGGTATCCATGAAAGGCGAAAGATTGGCCCGAAAATCCAGAGCCCATCAGGGCCAGAAACATGGAGCTAGGACCAGAGATGGGGACTACTTGGATCCCTTTTTGGTGAGCATAAGCTACGGCCAAGGCACCAGGATCGGCAATTCCTGGGCAGCCCGCCTCGGAAATCACCCCGATGTCGGCACCGTTCAAAAGCGGCATCATCAATCGAGACACCTGCTCTGGAGGGGTGTCCTTGTCTAACACCTCAAACTGAAGTTCCTCGATAGTGATTCCCAGTTTGAGGCTGGAAATGTAACGACGCGCTGACCGGGGATTTTCAACTAGAAAAATCTTGGTGTTCGCAATCACCTCTTTAACTTGAGGAGAAATCACCCAGTGAGCCGTGTTTTCGGCCAGCACAGTAGGGATCATAAATAACTTTCCTTTGGGCATATAGGGATGAATAGCTATCGAAAGTTAAAATTTAATGTGCGAAATCCGTACCTTATTCGGGCATTTACTTTCTCCCATCTAAGCCATGTTGAAAAAAACATTCCTTTTCGCCTTCCTACTTCTACTCAGTTCCGCCTCTTTTGCTCAGCAGCTCAAAGCCCTCGTCGGGGGCACCTTGATTGATGGCTTTGGAGGAACACCCATCCGAAATTCAGTTATAATCGTGGAAGGTGAACGAATCAAGGCCATTGGACAGGTTGGCAGCTTGGCTATACCTGCAGGAGCAGAGATCATTTCTACTGAAGGGATGAGCGTCTTGCCTGGACTTTGGGATATGCACGTTCACTTGATGCTAAATGGACATAGCGACTACACGCATTGGGACAGCACCTACATCGATGTGTTTGAATCGGTGATTATGCCTTCTTCAGCCCATCAATTGCTGATGGCCGGTGTGACCAGCGCTAGAGATTTGGGTGCCCCACTGGAGGCCAGCATCAATGTCAAAAAACGAATCCAAAGCGGCGAAATTCCAGGTCCCACGATCTATGTATCTGGTCCATTTATCCAAAAAGCACCCTATCCAAATACCGAAGCCTTCCGTTGGGGAGTAAATGGAGCAGCTGATGCCCGAGCCAAAGTGAAGAAACTCATTGATGCCGGTGTTGATGTGATCAAACTCATCGATCAAGATCAAATGACCTTGGAAGAGGCTAAAGCTGTGGTAGACGAGGCGCACAAATATGGAAAAATGGTGGTGGGCCACTCCCACCGTCCTGACGAGATTCGAATCGGACTACAAATTGGGGTGGATAACTTTGAGCATACAGGCCTGAGTAGTGCACCAGAATATCCAGAAGACATCATGAAGGCAATGAAAGAGCGTGCTGCCAAAATGAACTTGGGGCCTCTTTTCTGGACCCCAACTGTAGAGGGACTATTCAATTACGAATTCGTGAGAGACAACCCAGAAAAATTAGATGATACCTCCTGGCATTTAGGTTTGCCTGACTCTATCGTAAGAGACATTCGCGCCTCGCTACGATTCCCTGGTAGAATGTCCTACTTCCAGCTGACACCAGTGCGTAAGCCTACTTTGGACCGTAAGTTTGCCCAGCTCAAAGAAAGTGGGGTCGTGATGCTTATCGGTACAGATAGTGGCATCCCGATGAAATTTCATAGCCAAAGTACCTGGAACGAACTGGATGTATGGGTGAACCAGTTTGGAATGGACCCTTTGCTCACCATCAAGGCAGCCACCTATTGGCCTGCTGTAGCGATGAAAGTAGACAAAGATTACGGAACAATCTCCGAAGGAAAATATGCCGATATCATCGCGGTAAAAGGCGATGTGCTGCGGTACATTAACTTACTCCAGGATGTAGACTTGGTGATGAAGCATGGCAAGAAGGTGAAGTAAAATCGTCGACAGACCCCAGTCGACAGTCGACAGCTTATCGAATTGAACAATAGAAGTTTCTTTGGGTTCGGATAAAAACTGAAAGTGCAATGAACTAAATCTGCGTGTTTTTCCCCTATAGATCTGCGTGAAAAATACATCAAAAACGAACTGTCGCAAAAATTGCGACAGTTCGTTTTTTAGCCCAAAAACTTCCTAATCTCCGATACCACGGCTTGCGGCTGCTCCGCATGAAGCCAATGTCCTGCATTGGGGATGGAGATCCATTCGGCATTTGGAAAATGGGTGTTGATATCTGGCAGATCTTGCTGCTGTATGTAGGAAGAATTCGCTCCTCCCAAAAATAAGGTAGGACCATCAAAAACGGCTCCTGCTTCCAAGGCTTTGCCCACCTCTTCAATCTGCTCGGTGATTACCGGGAGATTAACTTTCCATGCAAATCCGTTCGCATCCCTCCCCAAACTTTTCAATAAAAATTGGCGGATTCCCAATTCTGGAATGAAGGCAGCCAGTTGCTCATCTGCTTCTTTTCTCGATTGGAGATTGGAAAGGTCTAAGGCATTTAAGCCCTCCAAGATCAGCTGATGATGAATGGGATAATACCTCGGTGCAATGTCTCCCACAATGAGTTTGCGTACGCGCTCAGGATGGGTCACTGCAAAATTCATCACGGTCTTTCCGCCCATGGAATGTCCCATCAAGTACACAGAATCCAAGCTCTCGGCATCCAATAATTCTCTTAAATCCTCTACCATGACCCCATAGTTCCATTCGTTGGAATGAGGGGAATCCCCATGGTTGCGCTGATCAACAAGATACAAGGTATAGTGATCCACTAGTTCCTTGGCAATGGAAAACCAGTTATCCAAGGAACCGAATAGTCCATGTAGAATAACGAGCGGTGGGCCGGGGCCGGTGCCGGATTTTTTGAAATGTAACTTCATTTTTAAAATACGAATTAGGAAATACGAATTACGTGGCTAGTGATAGCAATGAGGATATCTACCGTCGACCGTTGACAAGTAAAAATTTACAGCTCAAGCTGCCGACGATATAGCTGAATGGTATTCTCCAAGCCGTAGTAGAGCGCATCACAAATCAGCGCATGACCGATGGAGACTTCTTCCAATTGTGGGATGTGTTGCTTGAGGTAGGCCAAATTATGCAAGTCCAAGTCATGGCCTGCATTGAGTCCCAAACCGAGTTCAGTGGCCAACTTAGCCACCTCTACATAAGGTTGAACAGCCTTTTCCCGGTCTAAAGAATAACCCGACGCATAAGGTTCGGTATACAACTCTACCCGGTCTGTGCCCGTAGCCTTGGCTGGCTCGAAATACTTGACCTCTGGATTGATAAAAATAGACACTCGGGTACCGATCTCATGAAGCTCAGCAACGATATCCCGAAGCATCGCTTGGTGCTGGATGGTATCCCAACCGGTATTGGAAGTAATGGCCGTGGGAGGATCAGGAACTAAGGTGGCTTGAGCAGGCTTCACAGTTCGGATAAGCTCCATAAATCGTGCATCGGGATATCCTTCAATATTGAATTCGGTACGCACTACCTGGGCCAAGTCCAACACATCTTGGTAGCGAATGTGCCGCTCATCGGGGCGAGGATGCACGGTGATCCCCTGTGCTCCAAAACGTTCGCAATCCAGCGCCACTTTGACCACATTGGGATTATTGGCTCCTCGGGCATTCCGGATGGTGGCAATCTTATTGATATTTACACTTAGCTTTGTCATTTCGGCATGGAAAAATGGGTATTTTTACCCCTTTAGAGTGGGATAACACAAAACTAAAACTTATGAGCTTAAAGCAGAGAATAGAAGGCGAAATTAAATCCGCCATGTTGGCAAGAGACAAGGTAAGGCTGACCGCTTTGCGGGCGATCAAGTCTATCATCTTACTGGAAGAGACCAAAGAAGGATTTTCTGGAGAATTGAGTGCTGAGGATGAATTGAAAGTATTGACCAAATCTGCAAAACAACGAAAGGATTCTGCTGAAATCTACGAAAAGCAAAATCGTACCGACCTCCTAGAAGTGGAATTGGCCGAGTTGGCGATTATTCAGGAATTTTTACCGAAGGCTTTGTCTACGGAGGAACTGGTACAAGCAATTCAAGCCATCATCGCGAGCTCTGGTGCTACTGGACCAAAGGATATGGGCAAAGTAATGGGATTAGCGAGCAAAGAGTTGGCCGGAAAGGCAGACGGCAAGGCGATTTCGGAGCAGGTCAAACTCCTATTGGCAAATTAAATTGGAGCCGGTAGACGTAGTCATCCTTCTTCTTTTAGGCTTAGGGGCCTATGAGGGCTATAAAAAAGGCCTGCTGATGAGTATTATCGGCCTGCTTGGCTTTGTATTGGCTATCGTTTTGGGAGTTTATTTTATGGAAGGGGTAAGCAACTGGCTCGCTACCGAAACAGAGGAAGCAGCTTTTGGTTTACCCATTCTTGCGTTTTTACTGATTTTTTTCGCCACCCTCTTTCTGGCGAATCTTGCCGGAAAGGCACTCAAAAAAATGATGGCCCTGGTGCTCTTGGGAGGGCTCGATAGTTTGGGTGGAGCGGTACTCGGTATCGTACGAACCGGCTTCTTTATCAGCTTACTCGTGTGGGTATTGGGTAGAATCGAGCTGGATATCTTTAAAGATTGGGAGAAAAAAAGTGAGTACTTGTCCTACCTCAAACCGCTTACTCCGGGAGTTTTAGAAATCTTAAGTCCAATTTTACCTACCGTTAAGGAAGCAGGCCAAGAACTTCTTGAAAAGGTGGAAAAAGGGAGTGGAAATCTGAATTAAATCCCCTTTGAACCGCTTATCGCAGGTCGATCACTTCTATGCCTGGATATTTTTTAACATCAAACATAAAATAGCTCAACGGAAGGCTTGGAGATGCTTTGAGATTTTTAAAGGAATAGGTAAAAACGCCTCCTTGCCCATCCAACATTTCCCAACCCAATAGCTGCTGCGTCGCTTTTTCGACGAGCAGGCGAACCTGCTTGAAAGGAGCATTGGATTTTAATGCAGTCAGTTCTACCGTGGAAATGGGCTTCCCTTGGTAGGTTTTGTCTGCTAAAAGCTTGTAGTTAAATCCAGATTGGTATAGGGCATAGATGTTGGAAGGGGTCAATTCGCCCTCCATCCCGGCAGCATCACTGATGGTTACTTCCTTGTAACCAGCCGTTTGGATAAAGGTCCAAACGGTCTTTCCGTCGTTGTAAATCTCTTGATCTGGAAGTTTGAGGCGGTACTTATCGCCTAGGACCGCTACCTCTCCAGTTTGCCGGTCACCTGCTCCTCCTTCATCTTGGAAGGTGTATTCAAAGCTTGCAGTAAACCCCTTCATGCTTTGAAATTTTTGGCTCATGGCATCCAACACAACTTTTGCCTTGGGGTCTTTTTGAGCCTGGCTAGGTGCCACGAGGAAGCAGGAAGCTAAAAATGCAAAAAAAAGAAATTTAAGATTCATGGAAGGTCTGCCGTAATTCGTATGGCATCGCTTACAAACTACTCAATAACCGTTCCAAACTTACTTCGTCCTGAATTAAAACCTCACGCGCTTTGGATCCTTCAAATGGGCCCACCACTCCTGCTGCTTCCAACTGATCGACGATCCTGCCGGCACGGTTGTATCCCAGCTTCAGCTTGCGCTGGATCAAAGAAGTACTGCCCTGCTGATGGAGTACGATCAAGCGTGCCGCCTCGTCAAATAATGGGTCTCGATCCGACAAGTCAATGTCTGCACCTGAACCCTCACCATCTTCTCCAACATATTCTGGAAGGAGGTAAGCCGAGGAATAGCCTTTTTGTTCCCCAATCCAATCGCAGACGGCGTCTACTTCTGGGGTATCTAGGAAGGCACATTGGATGCGGGTCATTTCAGATCCGACGGAAAGGAGCATATCCCCCATTCCGATCAATTGATCTGCTCCGCCTGCATCCAAAATGGTACGCGAGTCAATTTTGGAAGTCACACGAAACGATAGTCGTGCTGGGAAGTTGGCCTTGATCACACCCGTAATCACATTGACCGAAGGTCGCTGCGTTGCAACGACCAAGTGAATGCCAATGGCTCGGGCGAGCTGTGCCAAGCGCGCAATAGGTGCTTCAATTTCTTTGCCTGCTGTCATCATCAAGTCCGCCAACTCGTCAATCACCAGCACGATGTAGGGCATAAAATAATGGCCTTTTTCGGGGTTCAGTTTCCGAGCCACGAACTTGGCATTGTATTCCTTCAAATTCCTTACCCCCGCTTCCTTGAGCAAGGTATAGCGGTTGTCCATCTCCATACACAAGGAGTTGAGCGTGTGGATAACTTTCTTGGTATCCGTGATGATTGCTTCCTCGGCGCCAGGAAGCTTGGCAAGGAAATGTCGTTCAATCTTGTTGAACAAGGTCAATTCCACTTTCTTGGGATCCACCAAAACAAATTTCAGTTGCGAGGGGTGCTTCTTGTAAATCAAGGAGGCCAAAATCATGTTGAGGCCTACTGACTTTCCTTGACCTGTGGCTCCTGCCATCAGCAAGTGAGGCATTTTGGCTAGATCAGCTACAAAGACCTCGTTGGAGATGGTTTTTCCCAAAGCAATCGGAAGGTCCTTGTCGGACTTCATGAATTTTTCAGTGCCCAGCACTGCTCGAGCGGGAACCAATTCCCGATTCTTGTTGGGTACCTCGATGCCAATAGTTCCTTTACCAGGAATTGGCGCGATGATACGGATTCCTAAAGCCGCCAAACTCAAGGCAATGTCATCTTCTAGGTTTTTGATCTTGGAGATTTTGACCCCTGGATTCGGGATAATCTCGTACAAAGTCACCGTGGGACCGATGGTTGCCTGGATTCCTTGGATACCAATCTGGAAGTTCTCCAAGGTGGTCACGATCTTGTCCTTGTTTTCCTCGAGTTCCTGACGGGAAACAGTGACTTTCTTTACATCGTATTCGTTAAGCAAGTCTATCGTCGGATACTTGTATCGAGGAAGGTCTAGCGTAGGGTCGTAGGGATCCAAATTTTCTACCTCCTCCGCAGTCTTTTCTTCTTCAGGACCCTTTTGTACAGTGAAATTTCCTTCCTTCAGAAGGATAGGATCCTTTTCGCTTTCTAGCAAGTTGACCTGTGGCACATCAAAAAGGTCCTCCTCCAAGTCATCGGTGAATTGTGGAATTGGAATTGGTGCTGGAGCTTCTTCTACCAAACTAAAATCCACTTTATCACCAGCCGTAGGCAATTCTGGATCGTCTGCCTTTACCTCCCAGGCACTCCCATCGTCTTCAATATCTTCTTCCTCCGCCCCTAAAAATGGAGAAGGAATACTCGAGTTGGAATTCTGGTCGAATTCAGAGTCATCTGAAGCCTTCGTCTTGGGAGGGAACCAATTGAGTTGCTGTACCCCATAAAACAACACGATGAAAATGAATAGGGTCCCGAAAATCAGCAACCAGGTACCCATTCCCAAAAAGTCATAGGAAAGCTTTGCAAGTTCATAGCCCAACCCCCCTGAAGCAAAGCTCCAATAGGAATATCCCTCGATCAAGATCCCTGCATAGCCTGTTACCAAACCAATCCATGCCGCAAAAAATAAGGCAAAGACCGCATAGCGGGTGAGAGAATAAAGCGAAACCTGAAAGGTCCACCGAAAGCCAATTAGAAATAAGAAGGGGGGAAAAAGGAAAGCTGCTACGCCGAACCATCGGAAAATCATCCAGTGGGCTGCTTGGGAGCCTAAGTATCCCAACCAGTTTTTGGACTCTTTAGCTGCATCTCGGATGGATTGATCGGTATTATTAATTACCAAACTTTGATCCTGCGGCCCATTCATCAAGTAAGAAGCAAACGCGACTCCCAAAAAAATGCTGATCGAAATCAATACAATTCCGAATACAAGTCCCACCTGTTTGGCTTCTATTTTTCCGAAGGAGAAGGAAGGCTTTTTCGGTTCCGGACTAGCCTTGGGCGCGTTTTCAGTTTTCTTTCGAAACGTATTGGTCTTTGGTGATTCGGATGCCATTTGAAAATAAAATACGGAGGTTAATGTTAGCCAAAAGCGAGAAGAATGCCAACTTACTTTGCGAAATATAGCTGAAGACCCTTCTTGATTTTTTTGATCAAGCTTGGTCCCTCATAAATCATGCCCGAGTACACTTGAACTAGGCTTGCGCCTGCCTCCAGCTTCTCAATCGCATCTTGTGCGGTGAAAATCCCTCCTACACCGACGATTGGAAAAGTTCCTCCGGAATGCTGGTGTAGGTAACGAATCACTTCCGTGCTCCTTTTTTCCAAGGCCTTTCCACTCACTCCACCTGCGCCGATATTTTCTAGGCTGGTCGGATCAGTACTCAAATTGGAACGATTCAGCGTGGTATTGGTGGCGATGACGCCCTCAATTTGCGTTTCTCGAACGATCTCGATGATGTCGTCCAGCTGTCCATTGCTCAGGTCTGGAGCGATCTTTAGCAAGATCGGCTTGGGCTGCGGGTGTTGGGCATTGGCAGCCTTCACGCCTAGCAACAATTTTTTCAAAGGCTCCTTTTCCTGGAGATCGCGGAGGTTGGGGGTATTGGGCGAACTTACATTCACCACAAAATAATCTACGTAAGGATGCAGCGCTTCTAGGCAATACAAGTAGTCGGAAAGCGCCTCCTCATTTGGAGTCACCTTGTTTTTGCCGATGTTACCCCCTACGATGACGGAAGACTTTCTTTTTTTGAGCCGGTCGATTGCGCCCAGCACACCTCCATTGTTAAAGCCCATGCGATTGATCAGGGCTTCATCTTGAGGCAAGCGAAAAAGTCGAGGCAAGGGATTGCCTTCTTGGGGCTTCGGGGTGAGGGTGCCGATTTCAATAAAGCCAAAACCCAGCATGGCCATCTCATCAATCAACTTTGCGTCCTTGTCAAAGCCGGCAGCCAAGCCAACAGGGTTTGAAAATTTCAAACCAAAGACCTCCCGTTGCAAGCTTGGATCCTCCAATTTGAATAGTGAAGAAACAACCGGCTTCAGCAAGGGAAAGTTAAAGGCCCATTTGATCATCCCAAAAGTAAAGTGATGGGCAGTTTCGGGCTGCAGGAGAAAAAGGAGGGGTTTGAGAATCTTCTTGTACACCGTAGAAAACATAGAGGCTGGGCAGAGCAAAATCGCTTTTTTTAAGCGGATGAAACAAAAATAAAAAAAGAAACCGGCTTTTAGACCGGTTTCCCTTGCTTATGATTTGATGCTGTAATTTGGCGCCTCACTCGTCACACTCACATCGTGTGGGTGGGATTCTTTGGCCCCTGCCGTCGTGATTTTGACAAACTTGCCATTGGACTGTAGGTCTTCAATGGTCTTGGTGCCACAGTAGCCCATGCCTGCCTGCAAGCCCCCTACCAACTGGTACAAAACTTCCGAAACTAGCCCTTTGAAAGGTACACGGCCTACAATTCCTTCCGGAACTAATTTTTTGATATTCTCTTCTGCATCCTGGAAATAGCGGTCCTTGGAACCAGATTCCATGGCTTCCAAAGAGCCCATTCCTCGGTAGCTTTTGAATTTTCTGCCTTCAAAAATGATCATTTCTCCGGGAGCCTCTTCGGTACCTGCCAGCAAAGAGCCAATCATGATGGAGCTGCCTCCAGCTGCAATAGCTTTTACCAAATCCCCAGAGTAGCGAACTCCTCCATCGGCGATCACTGGTACGCCTGTTCCTTTCAAGGCTTCGGCACACTCATAAACAGCCGATAGCTGCGGTACGCCTACGCCTGCAATGATACGGGTCGTGCAGATAGATCCAGGGCCTACACCCACTTTAACCGCATCAGCACCTGCTTCTGCAAGGGCCAATGCCGCTTCAGGAGTAGCGATATTGCCGACAATCACTTCTAGATCCGGAAACGCAGCTTTGATTTTTTTGCAGGTATCAATTACCCCTTTGGAGTGTCCGTGGGCTGTATCGATGGAAACGACATCTACACCTGCATTCTTTAGGGCCTCAACCCGCTCTACGATATCCGCAGTAACGCCTACTGCAGCACCTACGCGAAGTCTTCCGAACTCGTCTTTACAGGCATTGGGTTTGTCTTTTCGCTTCAATATGTCTTTGTAGGTAATTAGGCCCGTCAATTTACCTTCATCGTCTACTATAGGGAGCTTTTCAATTTTATATTCCTGAAGGATCTCTTCTGCCTGCTCTAGGGAGATTCCGGACTTGGCAGTTACTAAATTTTCCCGAGTCATGATGTCACGAATCAGGCGATTGGCATCCTTAATAAACCGCAGGTCCCGGTTGGTGATGATTCCCTTGAGCACCTTGTGCTCATCTACCACCGGAATGCCACCAATATGAAATTCACGCATGATGGCTTCTGCATCGCGCACTTTAGAGTTGATGTAAAGCGTGATGGGATCTAGGATCATTCCCGCCTGGGAACGCTTCACTTTGCGCACCAAAGCAGCCTGCTTTTCGATCGACATGTTTTTATGAATAAATCCCAAACCACCCTCCAACGCAATAGCAATCGCCAATTCAGCCTCTGTTACCGTGTCCATGGCAGCAGAAACTAAGGGAATATTTAATCGGATTTTTTTGGTAAGCCAGGTGGCTGTAGAGGTCTCGCGCGGGAGGACTTCAGAATATCCTGGAACTAGAAGCACGTCGTCGTAGGTGAGTGCTTCGTATAGAAACTTGGATGAGTTTTTATTCATGGCAAATATCGGTGGTAGGGAACCCTATTTGCCCGTCAAAGTTACATGGAATTTGTCTTGGATTACTAGAATGTGAAAAATATTATTGGGAAATGTACGAAGTACAATTCCCTATTTCTTTAACAGTCGTGCAATATAAAACCCATCAAAGCCGCTTTCCTGGGCGAGTACCTTGCGGTCTTCAATCAATTCAAAGTCTTTGCCGGCTTCGCTCTCTAAAAATTTCTTGATCTGCTCCTCATTTTCCGAAGGCAAGATGCTGCAGGTCGCGTAAACTAGCTGCCCTCCTTTTTTCAACATGGAAGGATAACTTTGGAGAAGTTCCTGCTGTGTTTTTTGCACCTTTTCTAGCGACTCTAAGGAAAGCTTCCACTTCGTATCTGGATTCCTGCGCAGCACACCCAATCCGGAGCAGGGCACATCCAGCAGTAGCCGATCAGCAGATTCTTTGAGGCGCTTGATAGTTTTGGAGCCTTCAATGATTTTGGGTTCAAAGATTGAAACCCCATTTCTCCGGGCTCGGAGCTTGGCCTGCTGCAACTTCCACTCCTCCACATCCATGGAGATGACCTTGCCCTTGTTGCCCATCAGCGCAGCTAGGTGAAGGGACTTCCCGCCGGCACCCGCGCAAGCGTCAATGACCCGCATGCCTGGCTCCACCTGGAGTGCGGCGGCTACCAACTGGGAACTGGCATCTTGAACCTCAAACAAGCCTTCCTTGAAAGAAGGATGGCGAAACACGTTTTGGCGCTCCTCGAGGACCAAGGCATCTGGGTAGCCCTTGACCAAGTAACTTCGGATGCCATCTGCTTCCAGAAGGTTTTTGAGTCGCTCACGTGTAGTCTTGAGGGTATTGACGCGCAATACCACCTCGGCCTCCTCGTTGAGGGCGTGGATTTCAGCTTCCCACTTCTCACCCAATTCTTGAGAACCGAGCGTTTGGAGCCATTCGGGTATGGATTCCAAGAGACCTGGATCGGTAATGGAATCGTATTTGGATTTGATTTTTTCAGGTTGCAGGCGTGCAAATTCATCCCAAGGGGGAAGTTCATTTCCCTGCATCAGCCAATAGGTACCGAAGAGATCCCAAGGATCCTTGGAGGGGCTGAGAAAATTGACCAATCGCCACCAGCGCACCATCTCGTAGGTGGTCTCTGCAATAAAAGAACGGTCCTTTGCACCCCACTTGGGGTTAGACTTCAGGGTGCGTTCAATGACTTTGTCTGCATACTGCCCTTCTTCAAAAATAGCTTCCAAGGCTGTGTGAACGCCTCTGATGGTATTGTTATGTAACTTCATAAATCAAAATTCTTAGGCAAAGGTACAACAATCCTAGGTAAAGCCGCGAACCGGCAACAAGTAGCTGAATCGGTAGGGAAAAATCACCTGAGGTAGGAAAAGCAAGATAGTACACGGGAACGCTGCCCTCGAGACTTGGGAGTGCCGTAGAAAAACTGGTAGCGCAAACTCAGTTCGTGTGAACCCAGCGTCTGGGAGCCCACATCCGAAATCGGGTAATCGTAGCTGTAACCCACCGCCAACCCATTTGGAAGATTCAACCCAAAAAGTCCAATGACCGACTCCCGCTTGGGCAAGTCCGATTGGATCGGAAGACTCCGGAATCCTCCACCGACGACCAGTTGATTGAGTAGTACTTGGAGCCCTGCATCTACAAATTGGAAGGGGCCTTGGCGCTTGTAGTTGGCCATCAGGTGGATGAATTTTCCTGAGCCCTCCTCCCAAAACTCCGGCTCCTCAAGAGGTATCGTGTAGCCTGCTTGCAGCGAGTATTTGGGCCAATGATACGTATGCCCATCACGCACAAAAAAGGTCCTATTCGGCCGATTCAAGTGGTGGCCTGAAAAGCCTACCCACAGCTTGTCCCAGGTCAGCACGCCGCCAAGGCCCACTGAAAAATGGTTGAAGGGCTCCAAGCCCCCTACCGCATCAGCGGAACTGGGAAGAGTGGTGTGGTTAAACACATCGATCTGATCACCAAAAAGCAGGTTTTCCAGTGTTCCTCGTTTTTGGATGTAGGAGATCTGGGTACCCAGCTGAAAGTTGGCACGCTCCGAAAGCTGCAAATTATAGGCGTAGTAGCCTGAGATGTCGGTGGTATTGAGTTTCAAAAACTCCTCTGAGAAGGAACTTAGGCTGAGTCCTACACCACTTTTGTAATCAAAGCTGTAATGGTCTACGTAAGCGGTATAGGCCTTAAACTGGTAGTCTAGGCCTGGCCATTGTCTTCGGTAAACCGACCCCAAGCGCGTTTCCTGACTGATGCCTGTTAGCGCTGGATTCAAATAAAGCGGAGCGGCATAAAACTGGGAAAATTGAAAATCCTGAGCCCTTCCCTGAAAGCAGAGAAGCAGTGCCGTACAGCCCAGAAGGATGGATTTTAGGTTCCTATTCATCGGGCCAAGAGAAAAGTGGAAGAAGAAGTGATCGTGCGACCATCTGGAACCTGGTAGCGAAGGGTGTACACATACACCCCTTCGGGGGCTTTTTGGCCAAAGACAAATCCATCCCAGCCGGGATCTTCTTGTCCTTGGGAGCGGTAGATCAGTTCCCCCCAGAGGGTCATCACCTGCAGCTGCAGGTTTCGGACAAATCGAAACTTGGGAAAGAAGGTATCGTTGAGTTGATCTCCATTCGGGGTGAAAACATTCGGAATTTCGAGGTAATAGTCTAAGACCTGTATTTCTTGACTGGCCTGGTTGAGGCATCCCGCCGCATCCAAAACCGCCAGCGTCACCAGATAGGTGCCCTTCTTGTCATAACGATGAATGGGGGCAGGTACAGCACTACTGCTCCCGTCTCCAAAGTCCCAGGAAATCACGGTAAAAGGCCAGGTAGCATTAGGACTAAAGTTCACGGCAAATCCAACCAAGTCTGCTTGAAATTCCGCTTGACTCGCAAATAAGAAGCTGAAGTCTAAGGGTCCAGTGAGCCGAGGAGCAATGGTAAAAGTTCGCTTTTCTACGAGTCCTAAGGCATCCTTCACTTCCAGGTCAAAAACTCCCGATTCACGGGTGACCAGCACCCTTCCATCCGGGGAAGGTATTCCTCTCGACCAGGTAATTTGGTATGGCGGCAAGCCACCCGTAAGTTGAAGTTGCACGGTGGTCTCCTGCCCGCCCTCCTCACAGAGAGCAACCGAGTTTATTTGCAGATATAGGTTCATTGGGAGCGGTACCGTCACTGTAACTTCACTTTCTTGGGTACAGCCTCGACTGTCTTTTACGACTAGGAGGTAGGTACCGCTTTGAGCTACGGTAATTTGAGAAGTCGATTGACCCGTGCTCCAGCGGTAGGTGTAGGGAGGGGTTCCTCCTGTGGCATTCGCTTGGAGGAGCGCAGAAATCTGCATTGGAACTTGAGTAGCTTGTAAAGTAGTGGTCGTCAGTAGGCTAAGTGGGGGTATAGGAAGTAGCCTGTATTCCCCCACTTGGCTACAGCCTGCTTGGTCGGTCACGAGAACCCGGTAGGTGCCAGCTCCAAGTCCGCTTGCCAACGCATCTGTGTCTCCATGCTGCCAAGTCAGGGTGTAGGGAGGCGTACCTCCCGAAAGGGTCAATTCGATCCGACCATCTTTTGCATCCGCACAGGATTCGGACTGAACCTGGGCATTGATCGTCAAGGCTGTGGGTTCGGTGATTGTAATTGGAGGACCCACCAAAGGAGTACAGCCATTCGCATCGGTCACCGTCACTTGATAGGTTCCAGATACTAGGTTCTGGGGATTGGCTAGCGTGGAACTAAAGTTGCTAGGTCCCGTCCAGGAATACGTGTAGGGAGCAGCGCCTCCAGTTGCAGTAATCGAGATGCTTCCTGCAGTTCCCTGGAAGCAGGTATTGTTGATAGCTGTTTGAACCAGTATAAGTTGAGTCGACTCGGTGATCGTTTGGGGAGATCCTGTAATCGAACAGCCATTTGCGTCGGTTACCGTGACTTGGTAGGTGCCTGAAACTAAGTTCTGAGGATTGGCTACCGAAGCACTGAAGTTGTGCGGTCCGGTCCAGGCATAGCTGTAAGGAGGCACTCCTCCCAAGGCAGTGACCATTAGGCTGCCTGATGTCCCTTGGAAGCATGAATTATTCACCTGTGATTGGGTGACTCGAAGGGATTCGGGTTGGGTCAGCTCCATGTTTTTTTCCAACAGACAGTTGCCTCCTACAGAAACTTGAACGCGATACACCCCTGCCTGCACTCCTTCCAAACTAGGGGCTGTGGAAACAAAGCCATCCGGTCCTATCCAAGAAAAAGTGTAGCCTGCATCTTCGGAGGGCAGCCTTCCGCCTGTGACTTCGAGCAGGATCTTCCCATCAAAACTGCCGTCACAGGAGACGCCATAGCCAGCATAGTTGGAAAGTTTTTCTTGGATCTGGAGTGCTGCGCGCACTGTCACCAAAAAGGAACTGGGGGGTCCCACGCATGAAATTCCATTCGCTGGATCCTCAATTCTCGGGGTAACCGTGATCCGAGTTTGCTTGGGACTCGTACCCGTATTGATGGCTACAAAAGACGGGATTTGCGAACCGGATCCCCTTGAGCTTTCGATGCCAATGGAGGGATCGGAAACTTCCCAAAAGTAGGCTATCGAAGGCCCGGATAGATTGGTCGTGAATTTTGGGATGGACACCAATTCCCCCGAACAAAAAACGAGGTCTTGCATTGGCGCCATCTTCAATTCTGGAAGCACCGCTATTTCTATCGATTCCGGCTCACCCTCACAGCCTTGGAAGGAGGGTATAAAAGTAAAGCGGATTCGGGCAGTACTAGTTCCCCGATTGTTCAGCGTTTGACTAAGTGGACTCAAAGCGGATAGCCCTTGCTTTTCTAAACCAGTAATCTGCCAAGTAAGAACTTCTGCCGTCCACCTTACCTGCATGGGACTAGTTCCCCAACTTTTGGGAAGGAAGGAAATGGAAAAAGGAGTTCCCGAACAAACCAACTGTTGAGATGCCTCCGCCTCAACCCGAGGCAAAGGATCTACAAGCGCTTCCACCAAACGGGCAGGTAGCATGCAGATTCCATTCCTAGGTTGAATCCGATATTCCAGCTTGGCTACCGATGTACCCGTATTGACCAGGGTATCGGTAATTCCCAAAATCGAAGCAATTGGGTTACTGGAATAGCCCAGCAATTCTCCCTCTTCAGGTTCCTGAAGAACCCTTGCTGTCCAACTAAAAGCTACCTGAATCTCCGTATGGGCAAGTTGCAATGCTATGGTGGGCCTTCCTCCCGAACAAAGGGTAGTAGTTCCTTTTACCTCAAGCGCAGGGTCCGAGGGAAAACTTACTGCAAGGATATTGGTGGAGCTATTTGGAGTAGGTATTCCTTCATTTACTGCCTTGATCCTGTAGTTGCCTGGAGGCAGTCCCGAAATTTGGGGCAGTTGCTCCTTGATCAAGCGGTACACCGGCCAACTACTCGAGTCTACCAAGTCTTGCTTGAAGACATAGAAATCGAAGGGAGGAATTCCTCCTGCTACGGATTGGATGGAAATGGTCCTGGTGCACGAATTGGTTTCCCACTGCGTAATTTTTGGAGGTAGGGTAGTGAAATCAAAAAAAGTCTGGGCCCTTCCCTTTAAAAAGTCTAGTGAAAAAAATCCGACCACCAGGAGAAAAAGTAGAAGCTCTCCCCGGTTCATGTTATTATAAACGACTAAAAGAATAAGATACGCCTTTTGCTTGACCTTTTGTGATTTATTTGAAATAATTTGAGGATGAGCTGCGTTTTTATTTCCCTCCCAACTGCAGGACTGCTGAGGATATCCCAAACTGTCCTTAATATTGCAGGCTATGCAACCCAACTCCACGTATGCAGCTTGGATGGTCTCCTTATCGGAGCAACTGACTTCCTATTCCAAGGAGGAAGCCGAAAACCTCGTTTTCTGGTTGTTCGAAACCCATTTGGGATTAAAGCGGGCAGACCTACAGCGGGCAATTTCAAATACGGTGGACTCGGCGCAGCTACTTGCGGATTTCCAACGACTGCTCACAGGGGAACCCATACAATACATTCTTGGGGAAGCTCCGTTTTATGGAAGGTCATTTGCGGTTACGCGGGACACGCTAATTCCCCGTAACGAAACCGAGGAGCTGGTTCACCTGATTATAAAAGAGAATCCAAGTTCGGGCTTGCGCATACTCGATCTAGGAACGGGTACCGGCTGCATTCCAATCAGTCTGGCACTAGAGCTAAAGTCCCCAGAAGTCTATGCGCTGGATGTGTCGGCTGCCGCACTGGCGGTTGCAAGGCAAAATGCAACTACCCTTGGGGCACGTGTGCAATTTATTGAAGGAAGCCTCTTGGAGAAACCCTTGGAGTTGTCTAAGTTGGACCTCATCGTATCCAACCCTCCGTATGTTCCGCTGCGTGACCAGGCAGAAATGCATGTCAATGTGCTGAATTTTGAACCGCATTTGGCACTTTTTGTGCCGGATGAAGACCCGCTTGTGTTTTACCGAGCGATCGGGGAATGGGGACAGCAGCTGCTAAAAAGTGGGGGTAAATTGTACCTCGAAATCTACGAGAACTTGGCGGATGAATTGGTACAACTCTTGCTGTCGAAAGGCTACGAGGAGCTGCGTGTGCGGCAGGATCTCAACGGAAAATATAGAATGCTATCGGCTATCTGGCCCTAATCCACCAAAAAATGAAAAATAACTCCCTTTCCGATCTTGGATTTTTAGTCGTTCGCTTGCTTGCAGGCGGGATGATGCTTACGCATGGCCTCCCCAAGTTTGATCGCCTCTTTGGCGAGGGCCCTGTAAAATTTGCAGATCCCTTTGGCTTGGGGCCAGAAATCAGTTTGGGACTGGTAATCTTTGCAGAAGTAGGTTGCTCCCTCTTGGTGATGGCAGGATTCAAAACACGCTGGGCCACGCTGCCCTTACTTTTTACGATGCTGATGGCTGCTTTTTATGCGCATGGAAGTGATCCCTTCTCGGAAAAGGAACTCTCCCTGCTCTTTTTTACAAGTTTCCTTTCAATTCTAATTTCCGGGGGAGGAAGGTATTCGTTGGATGGGTTGAAGAAAAAATCACTCATCTAGAAAAAAACTCTTCAATTCGAATTCAAGCTGTCGTAGATAAAATG
>Ga0208788_1000185_pt1 | contig 32258 bp, 28 predicted proteins | sample Wag4_2014_7_11_3_FD_187363 | JGI IMG/M metagenome (GOLD analysis project Ga0208788, IMG submission 187363) | Fresh water mixed with fracking chemicals microbial communities from Ohio, USA - Utica-2 Time Series FC 2014_7_11 (SPAdes) (version 2) ...
GTATGGTCTTGTCAGCCGTCAAGGAATCGTTGCGTTTGCCAGCAGCCTCGACCAAGTCGGTCCCTTCACGCACACCGTTGCCGATGCTGCACTGATGATGGAAGTCATTGGCGGCCACGACCCGCTTGATTCCACTTCATTGCCTCAGCCAATGCCCTCGCTCACCAGCGTGCTTGGCCAAGGTGTGAAGGGCATGCGCATTGGTCGCCTTGCCGACATGCCAGACGGTTGTGAACCAGAAGTGCTTGCGCGAATGGATGCGGCTTACGTTGCATTGCAAGCAGCAGGAGCAACCATTGTTGACATTTCGTTGCCATCGCTGTCGTATTGCCTAACGGCGTACTACCTAGTTGCACCTGCGGAAGCAAGCAGCAACTTGGCTCGGTACGACGGCGTGCGTTACGGAATGCGTGTTGAAACTGGCGATTTGCACTCGATGTACGGAGCAACTCGCGCTGCAGGTTTTGGCGCAGAAGTGAAGCGCCGAATCATGCTCGGTACGTACGCGCTGTCGGCTGGTTATTTCGATGCCTATTACGGCAAGGCGCTCAAAGTTCGTCGCCTGATTGCAAACGACTTTGCTGCAGCGTATGAAAAGTGCGATGTGATCCTTACGCCAACATCGCCAACCGTGGCGTTCCCACTTGGCGACAAAACAAGTGATCCACTCACCATGTATCTGTGCGACATTTTCACCATTCCAACCAACCTTGCAGGCCATGCCGCAATGAGCGTTCCGTTTGGAACTGGTGCACACAACATGCCTGTTGGTGTGCAGGTGCTTGCGCCAGCACTTGGCGAACAAACCATGTTCCGTGTTGCTGCCGAATTGGAGCGTGCGTCATGAGCAACGCATCATCTGCGCCACAGCACAGCACCGATTTGCCAAACGGTTGGGAAATGGTTGTTGGTCTTGAAGTGCACGTGGAATTAGATACGAAAACCAAGTTGTTTTCGGCTAGTCCAAACCGTTTCGGCGACGAGCCAAACACCAACATTGACCCGGTAACGCTTGGCCTTCCTGGCGCATTGCCAGTGCTCAATAAGCACGCAGTTGAACTTGCAATTCGTTTGGGTCTTGCACTCAATTGCACAGTGCAGCCAAGCACGTTCCACCGCAAGAACTACTTCTATCAAGACATGCCAAAGGCCTATCAAATCAGTCAGTACGACCAGCCAATCAACATTGACGGTTTCATGATGCTGCCTGGCGATGTGCGTATTGGTATCGAGCGCGCTCACTTGGAAGAAGACACTGGAAAGTCAACACACATCGGTGGCACCAGCGGTCGCATTCATGGCAGCGACTATTCACTTGTCGACTTCAACCGTGCAGGTGTTCCTCTCGTTGAAATCGTTTCACGTCCCGACATTCGCAACTCCGATCAGGCACGTCAATACGTTGCCGAATTGCGTTCAATTTTGCTGGCTGTTGGCGCAAGCGATGCAAAGATGGAAGAGGGTTCCATGCGTTGTGACGTGAATGTGTCGGTGCGCAAGCCCGGAGCGCCATTTGGAACACGTTGCGAAATTAAAAACGTCAACTCCATTCGTGCTGTTGGCAAAGCAATTGATTATGAAGCTCGCCGCCAAATTGATGTGTTGGAATCGGGCGGAACCATTCGCCAAGAGACACGCCACTGGGACGATGGCGAAGGCCGCACACATACGTTGCGCTCGAAAGAAGACGCTGACGATTACCGGTACTTCTTAGAGCCCGACTTGGTGTTGCTTGACCCAGATCAGGAATGGATTGAAAGCATTCGTGCATCGTTGCCAATGTTGCCTGCCGCACGTCGCGCGCAACTTGCATCGCTCACCGGCGCGAATAAGGAAAGCGAATCGGTTTACGTCATTGTCGAACGCGGGCAAGACGATTATGTATCTGCCGTTGCGCAAGCAGGTGGTGACGCAGCGCGTGCATTGGTATACGTGCAACAAGCATTTGCAGAAGAAGGTGCAGCTCCAAAAGTTGCAGCTAAAGATATTGCAACGCTCACGCAAATGGAACGCGATGCAAAAATCACTGCGACGCAAGCAAAAACGATTTTGTCGGAAATGGTGGCCAACGGTGGAGGAGACCCAGTTGCTATTGCGGCAGCGAAGGGTTTCGAAGCACTCGACACCAGCGCGGTAGAAGCAATGGTTGATGCGGCAATAGCTCAGCAGGCCGACGCCTGGGCGAAGTATTGCGCCGGCGAAGAAAAGGCCATGGGTGCTCTTGTGGGCGCCATTATGAAGGCATCCCAGGGCAAGGCAGATGGCAAGGTAGTGACAGCCATCCTGCAGGCCCGCCGTGCAAAATAAGGCTTTTGTGGCACGAGTTGCAACATCTGTTAGGTATGCCTAACATCTGTCCATGACCACAAGCTTCCTCATCACACTTCGCGAAGGTCTTGAGGCCTCGCTCATCGTTGCCATCTTGCTGACCTATTTGAGCAAGACCGATCGTAAACAAGATGCTCGATATGTCTGGTCGGGTACAGCAGCTGCAGTGGTTGCCTGTCTCGTCGCTGGAACTGCAATTTATTTGGCAGTCGATGGCTTGAACGGAAAAGTAGAGCAAGCAGTGGAAGGAACCATTGCAGTCGCTGCCGCAGCTGTTCTTACACAAATGATTTTCTGGATGCGCAAGAACTCAAGCAACCTCAGTAGTGAATTGCGCGCCAAGGTTGACGCGTCGGCCAAGAATGCATTGTTCACCATTGCGTTTGTTGCTGTGGTCCGTGAAGGCCTTGAAACAGTGTTGTTTTTGCTCAGCGCAGAAACCACATCCGCGTCTGGTGCATCAGTAGTGGTTGGCGGATTGATTGGTCTTGCAGTGTCAGTCATTCTTGGCGTGGCGATTTTTGCCGGTGGCCGCAAGGTCAATCTCAAGCAATTCTTTAACGTGACCGCAATTTTGCTCATCATGTTTGCTGCAGGACTTGCCGGTAAAGCAGTGCATGAATATCGCGAACTCATTGGCTGGGAAAATGGTTGGTTGGTGCAGCCGGCTTGGGAGATGTCAGAAGGTTCGTTGTGGCAATCGGGAACTTTCTATGACTTCATGAAGGGCTTCTTCGGTTGGCACTATGCAGCCGAAAACATTCGGGTCATCACCTATTTCGCATTTATCGCGCCAACGTTGTACTTCTACCGAAAGCCAGTGAAGACGGCTGCATAAGTTGCGCAAGTAGCCTTAGGGCTAATGAATAAGCCAACTGAAACCCCAGTAGATGTCAAGCCGCGTAGTCGCGACGTAACCGACGGAAATCAAAAAGCTGCAGCGCGGGCAATGTTGCGTGCAGTTGGTCTAACCGATGACGACTGGCAGAAGCCGCAAATTGGTATTGCATCATCGTGGAACGAAGTAACGCCGTGCAACGCTTCGTTGCGTCGACTTGCTGACAGCGCGAAGAAGGGTGTGCGTGCCAACGGCGGAGTAGCGCTTGAATTCGGCACCATCACCGTGAGCGACGGAATCAGCATGGGTCATGAAGGAATGCGTGCAAGTTTGGTCAGCCGCGAAGTCATCACCGACAGTGTTGAAACTGTTGTGCATGCCGAACGTTTTGATGGTTTCGTTGGTCTTGCAGGTTGCGACAAGAGCATTCCCGGAATGTTGATGGCCGCGGCACGTCTTAACTTGCCCAGTGTGTTTGTGTACAACGGCTCAACCATGCCAGGTGTGCACAACGGTAAAAACATTGATATCACCACAGTGTTCGAGGCCATCGGAGCATGTGCAGCAGGAACGATGACGCAGGAAGAACTTGGCGAAATTGAACGAGCAGCTTGCCCGGGTGAAGGTGCGTGTGGCGGAATGTTCACTGCCAACACCATGAGTTCAATTGCCGAAGCAATTGGCATGAGCCTTCTTGGCACAGCCTCGCCGCCAGCGATTGATAAGCGTCGCGAAAGTGATGCCGAGCGTGCAGGTGCCGCGGTAATGAACCTTGCAAAGAAGGGCATTTACCCACGAGACATCATGACGAAGAAGGCGTTTGAAAATGCCATCGCTGTGCTCAGCGCGCTTGGTGGAAGTACGAACGCGGTGTTGCATCTTTTGGCGCTTGCAAACGAATCCCACGTCGAACTTGATCTCGAAGACTTCAACCGCATTGCGGCAAAAGTTCCGCACATTGCTGACACAAAGCCAGGCGGCAAGTATCACATGACCGATGTTGACCGCATCGGTGGTGTGCCGGTGGTGTTGAAGCATCTGCTTGATGCAGGCTTGCTACATGGTGACGTCATGACATGCAGTGGAAAAACCATGGCAGAGAGCCTTGCTGAAATTAATCCGCCAGCACCAGATGGTGATGTGGTGCATCCGCTCAGCAATCCAATTCATACTGAAGGTGGAATCAACATTCTCACTGGCTCACTTGCACCGAAAGGTTCGGTAGTCAAAGTTGCTGGTCTGACCAAAGATCAAATGTTGTTCGAAGGTGAAGCGCGTGTATTCGACGGCGAAGACGGCGCAATGGCTGCAGTTCTTGCTGGAGAAATTACACCTGGAACAGTCATCGTCATTCGTTACGAAGGACCAAAAGGCGGCCCGGGCATGCGCGAAATGCTCGCCATTACTGGTGCGTTGAAAGGCGCGGGCCGTGGTTCGGATTGCGCACTCATTACCGATGGTCGATTCAGTGGTGGCACGTGGGGTTTCTGCATCGGTCACGTTGCACCAGAAGCAACCGACGGCGGGCCAATTGCATTTGTGAAAGACGGCGATCGCATTCGCATCGACGTGCACACCAAGAGCTTGAACCTGCTTGTCAGTGATGACGAACTTGCAAACCGACGCAAGGGCTGGAAGCCAAACGCCCCGCGTTACACCAGTGGTGTGTTGGGCAAGTATGCCAAGTTGGTGCAGGGAGCCGAGACCGGCGCCATCACCAACATCATTGACTAGTTTTCGCGCTCATCTTTCGCGAAAGTAGGCGGCCAAGGCCGAGCAGTAAGCCAAGAGTGATCACGGTGACAATAATGAATGCCATTGCAATGCCGCGGTCAAATACCACTCGTCGCAGGAACAGGCCACCAGCAACGGTGATTACCCACGTTGCAACAAATGATGCTCGGTTAAATGGTCCGCGCCAGGTGCGCAACACGACCCATGATGTCAAGAGTGCAATCAGAAACGGTGCTGCAAGGTTGATGATCCCATAGACATCGGATGATCCATCGTGGTTTCGTTGTCCAATAACAACAAAAACCACGACTGCAACAACATCAATAACTCCCGCAATAATCGCGGCGAGCTTAAGCCTCATCGTAATATTCGCGACCTAGGTGTGTGATCTGGTCTTCGTTCATCATCCAGCGCAACGTGTTCTTCAACTTTGCAAGCTGAACGAACAAGTCGTGCTCTGGGTGAAGTCCCGGTGCAACCTGTGGGCTCTTGTAATAGAACGACAACCACTCTTGAATGCCACCAAGGCCAGCACGTTGTGCCAAGTCCATGAACAACACAAGGTCGAGTGCAAGTGGGGCAGCAAGAATGCTGTCGCGGCACAAGAAGTTGACCTTGATCTGCATTGGGTAACCCAACCATCCGAAGATGTCGATGTTGTCCCAGCCTTCTTTGTTGTCACCACGTGGTGGGTAGTAGTTGATCTTTACCGAGTGGAACACATTGCCGTACAACTCTGGGAACAGGCTCGGTTGCAAGATGTCTTCAAGTACACCCAACTTCGACTCTTCTTTGGTCTTGAAGTTGTCTGGATCGTCAAGTACTTCGCCGTCACGGTTGCCAAGAATGTTGGTGGAGTACCAACCCGACAAACCAAGAACGCGAGCCTTCAACATCGGTGCAAGCACGGTCTTCATGAGGGTCTGACCCGTCTTGAAGTCTTTGCCCGAAATGGCAACCTTGCGCTCGGTAGCAAGCTGGCGCAACACCGGAGTGTCGACTGCCAAGTTTGGTGCGCCGTTTGCGAATGGAACGCCTTCCAAAATTGCCGCGTAGGCGTACAACATGCTTGGCGCGATCATTGGATCGTTGGCATCAATTGCCTTTTCGAATGCTTCAAGGTTCTGGTGCTGTGGTCCTGGCTCAATGAAGATTTCGGTACTTGCGCACCAAATCATGACCACGCGATCAACCTTCTTTTCATCACGGAACTTATTGATGTCGGCGCGGATGGCGTTCAACATTTCGCGCTTCGAGATCTTGCCCATGATGTTTTCGGCATCGATGTTCTTGACGTAGTTGCGCTCGAAAGCAGCCTTCATTGGACGAATTTCACGCAAGGTGTCTGAAATGGCTTCTAGGTGCTTGCCAGTTTCCAACACGCCTGCACGAGTTGCCGCAACATACGCGTCATCCGGAAACGGATCCCATGCACCCCACACAATGTCTTCCAAACGTGCAAGTGGCACGAAGTCTTTGATCATGGGGTTGCGGTTATCGGTGCGCTTGCCGAGACGGATGGTGTCCATCTGGGCGAGTGAGCCAATTGGTGCGCCGAGTCCGCGCTTGGCAAGCTCGACACCCGCAATGAGTGTGCTGGCAACAGCGCCGAGACCGACGGTAAGTACACCGAGGCGGCCAGTTGCAGGCGCGACGGTTGGTGATGGTGTGGACATGAATTCTCCTGAAAGTAGGGGCCACTGAGAGGGCCTCATAAGGCTACGCCGTTACAGGCCCATTCTCCGCAACCCCAACATTTACAGGCAATCAGGGTGCTTTCGGACTGAAGACCAATCTTGGGCACTGCAGTTGCATTCGAGTGCCGCACCACCCGTACACGTGTCCGCAGAAATGTTTGGTACTTCACAAAACATTTATGCCCCTTTTGTGCGGGATACCCCTTGTGTCCTTCTGGAATTCGTTGTATATTCGCAACATATGCGGCGGCATATTCAAAAACTCACCACCATTGCGTCTGTGCTCATGTTGTCATGCGCGAGCATCGTTCACGCAGATGTAGGCGGCGGATCTACGTCGATCAGTCGTGAACGTATTGGGTATCTCTCGGCGGGAGATACCCACACATGCGTGGTGCTCGTTGACAACTCGGTGAAGTGTTTCGGGTTGGGCAATGAGGGCCAACTTGGCAACGAATCCACATCAAACATTGGTGATGGAATTGGTGCTTCGGTGGCCAGTTCGTCGGCGATTTCGCTCGGGCTGGGTCGCTCGGCCCGAGCGATCGCTACGGGAACATCGCACACGTGTGCATTGCTGGACGACATGACGGTGAAGTGTTGGGGATACGGCGCGGTTGGCGCAATCGGATCGGGAAGTACGACTTCGCGTGGTGATGGTGCTGGCGAAATGGGCGATTCATTACCTGCCGTTGATTTCGGCAGTGGCCGAACCGCGACCATGATTGCTGCTGGATCCAATCACTCGTGTGCGTTACTCGACAACGCAACGGTGAAGTGTTGGGGTCGCAGTACATCTGGCCAACTTGGTTACAACGACACGGTTACTCGTGGCGATGGTGCAAGCGAAATGGGTAATTCGTTACCAGCAATTTCATTTGCTGTGGGAAGAACTGCAACGGCGATAGCCGCTGGCGCAAACCACACGTGTGCATTGTTAGACAACGCACACGTGGTGTGTTGGGGTAACAACGAGTACGGCCAGCTCGGTCAAGGAAACATGAACAACATTGGCGATGGTGTTGGGCCAACCGTTGCTGCAACGCCGGTAATTGATGTAGGAACGGGTCGCACTGCAGTTGCCATTGCTGCTGGCGATCTGCACACGTGTGCATTGCTCGACAACGCAACGGTGAAGTGTTGGGGTTCTGCTGGAAATGGTCGATTAGGAACCGGTGACACGAATGATCTTGGTGATGATCCAGCCGAAATGGGCGACGCATTGTTGCCAGTCAACTTTGGCGCAGGTGTGAGTGCTGTTGCAGTTACTGCTGGCGGAGCACACACCTGTGTGTTGTTCAACACTGCAGCAGTGAAGTGTTTCGGTAACGGTGCAGATGGAAAGTTAGGAATCGGATCACAAGCTGACATCGGTGATGGTCCCGGAGAAATGGGCGACGCACTCGCAACGGTAAATCTTGGAACGGGTCGCACGGTGCTTGCAGTTTCTGCAGGGCTCGCGCACACGTGCGCCATGCTCGATGATTCAACGGTGAAATGTTGGGGCAACGGAGGCAGTGGTCGCCGAGGTTCGGGCACCACCACACGAGTGGGTACCAGTGCATCGCACATGGGCGACAACCTTGTTGCACTCAGTGCGGGTGCACTCATCAATACAGGCACGACGACAACAACGACGACAACGACGACAACAACGACGACAACAACGACGACGACAACGACAACGACGACAACAACAACAACGGTTGCACCGACGACAACAACAGTCGCACCAACCACTACCACTACGTCAACGACGACGACAACAACAGTCGCACCGACTACTACTACGTCAACGACGACGACAACAACAGTCGCACCGACTACTACTACGTCAACGACGACGACGACAACAACACTTCCGCGCGCTGTTGTGCCACCACTCACGGTCAATGCATTCGACAACAGCTCGCACGCATTAAGTGCTGCGCAAAAACTGCAACTCAACAAACTTGCATTTCAATTACGCGCTGGCGATTCCGTGTCGTGCGTGGCGTATCAAGAGTCCAACGCACTCAATCTCCTCAGCCGTCTCACGGTGAAACGATCGAAGTCCGTGTGTACCTATCTATTAACTCGAGTTCGCGGGCTGTTGGTCGCCCCGAGCGCACAGTTTGTGCCCTCCGCCCAGGTGCAAATCTCCATCGCTAAGCCAATACAGATAAGGGCTTCAGCGAGCCTGGCGCGCAAGGTGGTGGTCACCACTAAACCAAAGTCCTGAACCCGTGGGCAGCAGTTGCCGAACGGCTATTTCCCTGACACACTGAAAAGCGTGTTTACGACGAAAGCCCGCCCATCACGCACATGTGAAGTCGTAGTCGTAGTGATGTAGGCACACCGGCCCTCGCCGCGTGTGCCCAAGCCTCCCGCCAGGGAGGCTTTTTTAATCCCCAAAAAAACGGAGACAGCAATGACATCCAAAGATCACATGAAAGGCCATAAAGCTGGTGAAACCATCACCGGCGCGCAGGCGCTTATTCGTGCTTTGGAGATGGAAAACGTGGACGTCATGTTCGGTCTTCCTGGTGGATGCATTTTGCCTGCATACGACCCGCTCATCGAATCACCAATTCGTCACATCTTGGTTCGTCACGAACAAGGTGCTGGTCACATGGCAGAGGGTTATGCACACGTCACTGGTCGACCTGGTGTTGCCATGGTTACCAGTGGTCCTGCTGCAACCAACATGGTTACTCCGTTGTGCGATGCGTACATGGACTCCATTCCAATGGTTGCCATTACAGGTCAAGTTGGAACAAGCGCAATTGGAACCGATGCGTTTCAAGAATGCGACACCGTAGGAATTACGCGCAGCATTACCAAGCACAACGACTTGGTTATGAGTGCAGATGATTTGCCGCTGGCAATTCGTCAGGCGTTTCACATTGCAACTACGGGTCGTCCTGGTCCAACGCTTGTCGACATTCCAAAAGACGTGCTCACGAATTCAATGAAGTGGCATTGGCCAACCGATGATGAAGTAGCCGATTCACTTCCTGGATACAAGCCGGTATCAAAAGGTCATCCACGAATGATCAAAGAAGCTGCGCAACTCATTCTGAAAGCGCAGCAACCAATTCTGTATGTGGGTGGTGGCGTCTTGAAAGCACGCGCAGCTTCGGCATTGCGCGAACTTGCAGAACTCACGGGCATTCCTGTTGTTACAACGTTGATGGCGCGCGGAGCATTCCCAGATGATCACCCGTTGTGCTTGGGTATGCCTGGCATGCACGGAACTGCAGCAGCAGTTACTGCAATGCAAAAGAGTGACTTGCTCATTGCACTTGGTTCACGTTTCGACGACCGCGTTACTGGTCGTGTGAATTCGTTTGCACCGCACGCGAAAATCATTCACGTCGACATCGACCCAGCAGAGCAGGGCAAAGTACGCAAGCCAGACGTGCCAATTGTTGGCGATTGTCGTTTAGTTATTGAAGAAATGATCAAGGCGATCAATGACTTGCTTGCCGACCAAAAACAGGTTGACATCACACCTTGGCGCAGTCGCGTCAGCGGTTGGCAAGAACAGTTTCCACTTACCTACGAGCCAAGCGAAGAAGGTGGCGTATTAAAGCCGCAGTATTGCTTGGAGCAATTGCGCGACGCTGCACCAGAAGGAACCATCTTGGTTTCGGGTGTGGGCCAGCATCAAATGTGGTCTAGTCAGTATTGGAAGTTCAACGAGCCGTACACCTGGGTGAACTCAGGCGGTCTAGGCACCATGGGCTTTTCAGTTCCTGCAGCAATTGGCGCAAAAGTTGGTCGCCCAGACAAAACTGTTTGGGCTGTTGACGGCGACGGTTGTTTCCAAATGACCGCACAAGAGTTGGTTACTGCATCGCTTGAGCGCATTCCCGTAAAGATCGCCATCTTGAACAACTCATACCTGGGCATGGTTCGCCAGTGGCAAGAAATGTTCTACGAAGAGCGTTACAGCGAGGTGTACTTGTCGCAAGACACGCCGAACTATGTGAAGTGGGCAGAAGCAATGGGTTGCGTTGGCATTCGTGTTGACGACGAATCTGAAGTTGCTTCAGCAATCGACAAAGCCAACTCCATTAACGATCGTCCAGTTGTTGTTGACTTCCGAGTTGATGCCGGCGAAAAAGTGTTTCCAATGGTTGCAGCAGGTCAAAGCAATGACGACCTCATGTTGCATCCAAGTCAAAACTCACGAAGGGAGTTCCTCCGATGAACACCGCTAATCCATACGGAAGCACACCAACACACCACATGTTGTCGGTGCTTGTACAAAACAAGCCTGGTGTTCTTGCGCGAGTGGCTTCGTTGTTTGCGCGTCGTGGTTACAACATCTTCTCGTTGGCTGTAGCGCCAACCGATGATCCAGAGTTCAGCCGCATCAGCATCGTGGTCGACGTGGAATCTGCACCGCTCGAACAAATTGTGAAGCAGTTGTTCAAGCTCATCGAAGTAGTTCGCATTTCCGAACTCGACCCACGCAGGTCGGTGGAGCGCGAACTCATGGTGGCCACCGTACGTGTGACCCCAGAGCAACGCGGTCAGGTAGTGGAATTGGCCAATATTTTCGAGGGCAAAATTCTTTCCGTTGGCCAGGACGCAATCATCCTGTCCATGGACGGCAGTCCAGAAAAGTTGGACGATTTTTCAGATTTGCTGCGACAATATGGAATCATCGAATCGCAACGAACCGGCCGCGTGGCGCTTCCAAAGCTCGACCGCGCCGCAAAGAATTAATCCGTTTTAATCACAAGTTCAAGAACACAAGGGAAAGGCAAGACCATGGCAGCAAACATTTATTACGAGAAAGATGCTGATCCAGCACTCATTCGTTCGAAGAAGGTTGCAATTATTGGTTACGGCTCACAGGGTCACGCGCACGCACTCAACCTGAAGGAATCAGGCGTTGATGTTGTCGTTGGTTTGCGCGACGGTTCATCGTCAAAGGCCAAGGCAGAAGCTGCTGGCTTGAAGGTGATGAACATTGCTGATGCTGCAAAGTACGCAGACCTCATCATGATCCTTGCTCCAGACACCGAGCAGAAGAAAATTTATGAAGAGAGCATTGCTCCAAACCTGGTTGATGGCAAAGCAATTGCATTTGCTCACGGATTCAACATTCGTTACGAGCGCATTCATCCACCAAAGGGTGTTGACGTCATCATGATGGCGCCAAAGGGCCCGGGCCACTTGGTTCGTCGTACCTACACCGAAGGCGGAGGAGTGCCAGCACTCATCGCAGTTCACCAGGATGCAACTGGCAAGGCAAAGGCACTCGCATTGTCGTACGCCGAAGCAATTGGTGGCGCACGCGCAGGTGTTATTGAAACTACGTTCACCGAAGAAACAGAAACAGACTTGTTCGGTGAGCAAGTGGTGTTGTGCGGAGGTCTTACCTCACTCGTACAAGCCGGATTCGAAACACTTGTTGAAGCTGGCTACCAGCCAGAGATGGCGTACTTCGAGTGCTTGCACGAAGTAAAGCTCATCGTTGACTTGATGTACGAAGAAGGAATCGCAGGAATGCGTTACTCCATTTCCGACACTGCTGAATACGGCGACGTTTCACGCGGACCACGCATCATTAATGCCGCAACCAAGGCAGAGATGAAGAAGATTCTTGAAGAAATTCAGAACGGTAAATTTGCTGAAGAGTGGATCGCAGAAAGCGACAGCGGCCGCAAACGCTTTAGCGAATTGCAGAATGCTGGACGTAGCCACCCAATTGAAAAGGTGGGCGCTCAGTTGCGCTCGATGATGCCGTGGATCTCAAAGGGTAAGCAGAAGGTCAGCGAAATTTCAGGCGGCTGATCGCCTCTAAATCCCATAAAACCCAAGTAGTGCAAGGGTTCTAATTCCCGAGTTGTTTAGTCGGGAATTAGCCTTTAGTGTGCCTCGGCATGACAAACAACTTGGGCTTTGAAACACGTCAAATTCACGCCGGCCAAGAGCCAGATCCAACAACGGGTGCTCGCGCAGTTCCTGTGTATCGCACCACGAGTTATGTGTTCCGCGATGCGCAACATGCACAGAACCTGTTTGCACTTGCAGAAATTGGAAACATCTATACGCGCATCATGAACCCAACGCAGGGTGTGCTCGAAGCACGTTTGTCATCACTTGAAGTTGGCATCACCACTGCAGTTGGTTTGCCAGGTGCACTCGCAGTATCGAGCGGTCAGTCAGCAGAACTGCTTGCGATCCTTACGCTTGCAGAAGCTGGTTCTCACATTGTTGCGTCACCAAGTGTGTACGGCGGAACATACAACTTGTTCCACTACACGCTTCCAAAAATGGGCATCGAAGTTACGTTCGTTGAAGACCCAGACAATTTGGATCAGTGGAAAGCAGCAGCACGCCCGAACACGAAAGCGTTCTACGGCGAAGTGTTGGCAAACCCACGCAACAACGTGCTTGACATTGAAGGCATTAGCAAAGTTGCACACGAAGTTGGTGTGCCACTCATTGTGGACAACACCGTTCCTACTCCGTATCTCATTCGCCCACTCGAGTGGGGTGCAGACATCGTCGTGCATTCACTCACCAAGTTCATTGGCGGACACGGAACCTCAATCGGTGGAGCAATCATCGACGGCGGTACGTTCGACTTCAGTCAGAACGACAGGTTCCCGAATTTCACCGAGCCAGATCCGTCGTACCACGGTCTTGCATATTGGCCAGCACTCGGTGCGGGTTCATACATCATCAAGGCACGCGTGCAAATGTTGCGCGACTTGGGCATGGCAACAACTCCAGACAACGCATTCAACTTCTTGCAAGGTCTTGAAACATTGTCGTTGCGCATGGAACGCCACTGGGCGAACGCACAAAAAGTTGGCGAGTTCTTGGCCAAGCACCCACAAGTTGAAGAAGTGTTCTATGCAGGTTTGAAAACCAGCAAGTGGCACGACCGTGCAGTGAAGTACGGCAAGGGCAAGGGCTTTGGTTCAGTGCTTGCGTTCAACATCAAGGGCGGCGTTGAAGCTGGTCAGAAGTTTGTTGCTGGCCTCAAGTTGCATAGTCACGTTGCCAACATTGGCGACGTGCGCAGCTTGGTTATTCACCCAGCGTCGACAACTCACAGCCAGCTCACACCAGAAGAACAGAAATCAACGGGTGTGTTCCCAGGTCTCGTACGTTTGTCGGTTGGTCTCGAGACCATCGACGACATCCTCGCCGACTTGGAAGCCGGTTTCGCTGCAGCGAAGTAATGTTGTTGCCGCATGGCGGTTACCACTCAAGTCACTCACGACGAACTGATCATTACGCTCACGGGCATTGATGCACTGTGGGCGCTCAAGCGCAAGCTGGTGGTCAGTCGGTCGATCATTACTTCGGCCAAGGTGTTCGATCGCAAAGCAACTATTCGCCTTCTGAGGTTGCGGTTGTGGGGTAGCTATCTGCCAGGGGTGGTTTGTGCGGGCACCTTTTCGGTGAGCAAAAAGGTGGGGCTGCCACAGGGCAGTCGTGCCTTCATGTCGGTTTATCGGGCCAAACAGGTACTGGTGGTGACGACGTCTGGCAAGCCAGCGATTATTGGGGTCGAAACACCCCAACCCGAAGCATTTGCCGCTGCGCTTTCGGCATAACTGTTTACCCTTTGTTCACCTGATCCTCATCTCGAAATAACCCTTCACTGACAAGATTTGGGCGTGAACAGTGTCGCCCCCGTAAAGCGTGAAATGCATGTGGTGCACAGTCGTGGTGACAAAGTTTTCCGTGGCATCGTCACTGCTGGTGCGCTCACGTCGCTCGTATTGCTTGGACTCATCGGAGCGTTTCTTTTTGCCCGCGGCGTGGAAGTATTTAGTACTTCTGGATTCAAGTTTCTTACCGGTTCGAATTGGGTGGCGGGAAGCGACGACGGAGTAATTCCAAACGATTTTTCAATTGGGCCGATGATTGTCGGAACCGTCATTGTTTCTGTAATCGCGTTGTTGGTTGCAGTTCCGATGTCTATTGCTGGTGCGTTGTATTTAGAGTTTTATGCACCACAAAAAGTACGGCGTGTTTTGGTTTCACTGCTTGATCTTGCTGCAGCAATTCCATCACTCATTTTTGGTTTGTGGGGCGTGCAGGTGTTCACCAGCTTCGGTGAACGCTGGGCGTACTTTTTGGCCGATCGACTTGGATGGTTTCCTCTGTTTAACACCATCTCTGACAACTTTGGTCGCAGCCCTTTCGTCGCGGGTTGCGTGCTTGGATCGCTCGTTATTCCAATCACCACATCAGTTGCGCGCGAAGTGTATTCGCGTACGCCGCGCGAACTTGTTGACACCTGTTACGCATTGGGCGGAACGAAGTGGGGCGCAATTCGTACCGTTGTAATTCCTTTTGGAAAGAGCGGTGTTGTCGGTGGAGCGATGCTCGGTCTCGGTCGCGCACTTGGCGAAACCATTGCCGTGTACCTGTTGTTGAATATCAACTTCCGATACACGTTTAAGATTTTGGAGTCAGAAGGCGGAAACGTTGCTTCTTTGATTGCAACAAAGTTTGGTGAAGCAACCCCTGATGAAATTAAGGCGCTTGTAGCTGCGGGGTTTGTTTTGTTTATGCTCACACTTACGGTGAACATGATTGCCTCTGCAATTGTTGCAAAATCAACTAAAGGATCGCCAGCATGAGCATGGAGGCAACACCAACTCGTCCTTGGGAAGCAGAAAAGGTTGCGCGCAGAAACAACGGTTTAATTCTGTTGGTCGGCGCATTGATTGCCTATGTCGTAGTGCTCTTCACAGGATTTGCTGGTCCTGATGGGTGGGCGGTCGTATTGTTCGCAATCGCTGCAGTATTCACAACATTGCGTAATCGCCGTCTGAGTACGAAAGAGCGCAAAGCTTCGCGTGCTCAATTACTCATTGTGGCCGCCTCGGTAATTGCGTTTGCCCCATGGATTTCCATTTTCGTCAGTGTGCTCTTTAAAGGAATAAAGGGATTGCGCCCGAACTTCTTGGTGTCTGACATGCGCACGACTACGCCGGACGACTTCCTGGATATGGGTGGTGCGGCTCACGCAATTGTTGGCTCTTTGTTGATGGTGCTCATCGCAACTGTGATCACGCTTCCGTTGGGAATTTTGACCGGCGTGTACATCACTGAAGTTCGTGGTCGGTTTAGTGGGGTTGTGCGCGTCGTAATCCAGTCAATGAGTGGTGTTCCATCCATTGTTGCTGGACTCTTTGTGTACACCACGTTCGTGGATGCAACCGGATCATTTAGTGCACTCGCGGGTGCATTGGCCCTAGGCATTCTCATGTTGCCAACAGTGGCACGTACATCTGAAGAAGTGCTCAAGCTCGTGCCAGATGATTTGCGTTCTGCTGGTTATGCGCTCGGCGCGCGTCAGTGGAGATCAACGCTGATGATCGTGTTGCCAACCGTGCGCAGTGGATTGATTACTGCCGGCTTGTTGGGTGTTGCGCGAGTGATTGGTGAAACAGCACCGTTGCTGGCAACTGCGTTGTCGAACACGTCGTTTGTGTTTAATCCAGTGAGCGGTCCAATCGGCTCACTGCCGATGTACATCTTCGGAATGTTGCAGATTGGAACGGAAAACTCCATTAATCGCGCATGGACCGGCGCGCTCATACTTCTGATATTGGTATTTGGCTTATTCACGCTTGCGCGCTATGTGGCAGGCAAGGACAAGCGTTAATCATGGAAAATGTAGATACTTCTGTACGTAGTGAACAAAAGGGAACTCCAATGAATGAAACAACATCAAATACAGCAGTGCTTGATACCGCGTTTGCCGGTTTGGAAACTCGCGATGCTCATGCGTGGTTCGGAAATCACCACGCACTTGCTGGAGTCTCGTTGCAGTTTCCTGCGCGAAGCGTGACTGGTCTCATTGGGCCTTCTGGTTGCGGAAAGTCGACGTATCTTCGACTACTTAACCGCATGCACGAGTTCATCCCAGGTGCGGCAATGGCGGGTGAAGTTCGCCTTCACGGACAAGACATCTATGCCCGCGAAGTAGATCCGGCCGCAATGCGATTGAAGATTGGCATGGTGTTTCAAAAGCCAAACCCATTTCCAGCCATGACCATTCGCGAAAATGTGTTGTCGGGTCTGAAGCTTGCACACATCAAAGTGGACGATGACGAAGCATTGATGGAGAAGTGCCTTACCCGTGCGGGTTTGTGGAAGGAAGTTAAAGATCGCTTAGATGCAAGCGGTGGTTCACTTTCTGGTGGCCAGCAGCAACGTTTGTGCATCGCCCGTTCACTTGCCGTTGAGCCAGAAGTGCTGCTGATGGACGAACCATGTTCGGCTCTTGACCCAGGTAGCACGCTGCGCATTGAAGAAACCATCAAGGAATTGGCCGAAAAAATTACCGTGGTGATCGTGACCCACAACATGCAACAGGCAAGCCGTGTCAGTGATTACTGCGCGTTCTTCCTTACCGATGGCGGCCCGGGCTATTTGGTCGAGGCAGATAAAACTCGAAAAATGTTTACGACTCCTAACGACTCACGCACAGCAGATTACGTGCAGGGCAAGTTCGGCTGATCGTTCACCAACAGTTCACTTACTGTTAGGCGCAGGTCAACTCAGGCGATATCTGGTTTTAAGCCCACCTTTGTACGGTCTTGATTGTCAGAAGACCCAAACAAAGGATCAAAAACACATGCGAAATATTCGTAAAGTTGTTGCAGCAATCGGCGTTTCAGTCGTTGCTTCACTTGCAACATCATCAGTAGCACTTGCGGAAAGCGCAAGTGGTTCGGGTGCAACATTCCCACAAAACTTCCTCGCTAACGCGACAGTGAACTACAACGCCAAAACTGGTCACAACGTGACTTACGCAAACCCAGGTGGCGGTTCAACCAAAGGTAAGTCAGACTTCAAAGCAAACCTTACCGATTTCGGTGGTTCAGACTCTGCAGTAACTGCTGCTCAGGCTGCATCATTCGACTGGGTGTACGTGCCTTACGTCGGTGGTGCAATTTCAGTTGCTTATCGTCTTGACGAAATCAAGGGTGCAACGCTTTCACTCAGCTCAGCAACAGTGAACGGAATTTTCACTGGTTTGATCACCAAATGGAACGACTCGAACATTGCAGCCGACATGCGCGCTAATCCAGCGTGGTCAAACAGCCAGAAGAAGAGTGGCTTGAAGGGTGCGCAAGCTCTGTGGCAGCCAGTAGGTCCATTCGCTGCACAAGTGACCGTGTCGCTTATTCCTTCAACATTGAAGTCTGTAAAGGGCAAAAAAGTTGAAGTTGTTGATACAAAAACCAAGAAGGCAATTGGAACAGCAACAGTTGGTTCAAAAGGCGAGTTGGCAATAAACGTAAAGGGCTTGAATGACAAGTCAACGTATGAAGTGAAAGTAAATGGCAAGACCATTGCTAAGTACAACCGCGTGAGTGTGACCTTGCCAGACAAGGACATCACTGTTGTCTACCGCTCAGACGGATCGGGCACCACCAACAACTTCACGAACTTCTTGAAGGAATATGCCAACAACGCATGGACAACAAATGACTCATTTACCACAGCAATTCCAGGTGGATCTTCAAAAGTTGCTTCATTTGGTAGCCGTTTCCAGGGCCAAAGTGGTTCGGCAAACTTGTCTAACTATGTCGCCGACAATAATGGAACCATCGGTTTTACTGAATCGTCATTTGTTACCGACTCAGCTCGTGCCGCAAAGGGTATGCAGTCAGCACTTATCAAGAATGCTGCCGGCATCTACACGGCACCAACCGCAGCGGCTGCTGCTTCTATGATCTCTGGATCAAAAATTGATGAAAAGGGCTTCGTGACCTTCGACTACAAGCAAGCAAAGAACAGGACTGCATTCCCAATCGTTGCAGTCACCTACTTGCTTGGAAAGACAGCAAAGAGCGCCAAGAACGCGGTTGTTGCTGACTTTGCAAAATGGATGATCAACGATTACGGCCCAACCGCAGCAGATGCTCTTGGATACACACCCCTCGCAGGAGCAATCAAAACTGCAGCACTTGCTCAGGCAGCAAAAATCAATAGCAAGTAATTCGGTCGCCTGACCAAATCCTTGTTGAGAAGCCCCGGCCGAAAGGTCGGGGCTTCTTGCATGTATGGCTACTTGTCGTCGCCGTCTTGTTGTTCGCGCAAGAACTTTTCAAATTCTTCCGCTAGCGCATCGCCTGAAGGAAGTTCAGATTCGGTGCGGCGGTCATATTCATCTTCAAGCATGGTGAGGTAGCTGACCGTTTGATCGTCGCCTTCAACTGCAGCATCATGCAGTTCTTCCCAGCGCTGAATCTCTTGGTACATTTCGCCGTGGCTTGTGGGAATGCCCAACACGTGTTCAAGCTGACGCAGTAGTGCGGCAGAAGATTTTGGGTGTTGGGCGTTGGTCAAATAATGAGGCACGCCAACTCGTAACGAAACGCCTGCTATTCCTTCGCGGTCAAGTCGTTCTTGAATGACACCAACAACACCGGTTGGTCCTTGGTACTGCGGACGTGACAAACCAAGTCGGCGGGCGAGCGATTGGTTGCTACTGCTGCCCACCACTTGAGGGGAGCGCGTATGTGGAACACCCTCGGCAGCCGCACCAACGGTGACCACCACTTCGCAACCAAGTTGATTGGCGCATTCCACAATGCAGTCTGCAAACACGCCCCAGTGCAGGTGAGGCTCCACTCCAGACAAGATGACCAGGTCGCGAGAACCCTCAGGGAATCGCGCAATAAGGAAGTCGTTTTCTGGCCAGCGAATGAGTCGCTCGCCGTCTTCGTCAATAAAGGTTTCAGGGCGCTCTTGGGTGAAATCGAAAAACGGGTCGGGGTCAACTGAAGCCACCACGGTCACGGCTCGGTCTTGAATTGCCCACTCCAGCGCGCCTGTAGCCACACCACACACGTCGAACCAGCCTCGAAGCGCAACCACCAAAACAGGGTTACGCAGCGTTCCCACTGCCTCCCAGTCGGCGTCTAATACGTCATCGACGTTCATGCCGCAACCAGCATTGTTTTCGCTTCGACCAACTCCACTGTGTAAGCATGGCAGGCGTGACCACGCATCAAAACCCCCAAAACCGTGTTTCTGCACGCCTTGCAGCAATCGCCGAATCAGCCACACTCGCAGTAGATGCGAAGGCTAAAGCGCTGAAGGCAAAGGGTGAAAACGTCATTGGTTTTGGTGCTGGCGAGCCTGACTTTCCGACTCCAGAGCGCATTGTTGAAGCAGCAGTTCGTGCAGCGCGTGACCCAAAGTTTCACCGCTACACACCTGCAGCGGGTTTACCAGAACTGCGTGAGGCAATTGCAGCAAAGACAAAACGCGATAGCGGATTTTCTGTAGACGCATCGCAAGTATTAGTGACGGTCGGAGGCAAGTACGCCGTGTTTGTTGCCTTTGCCGCATTGTGCGATCCGGGTGACGAAGTCATTGTTCCTGCTCCGTATTGGACAACGTATCCAGAAGCGGTTTCATTGGCGGGTGGAGTTTCTGTTGTTGTAAACACTACTGAAGAAACCGAATTCAAAGTGACGGTTGAGCAATTAGAAAAAGTTCGCACACCACGCACAAAAGTTTTGTTGTTCGTATCGCCAGATAACCCAAGTGGTGCGGTGTATTCGCCAGAAGAATCCATTGCCATCGGCAAATGGGCAGTAGAGCATGGCATTTGGGTTGTGACAGACGAGATTTACGAACACCTCACGTATGGCAAGCACAAATTTTCGAGCATGCCAACACTCGTTCCCGAAATTGCTGACAAGTGCGTCATTGTGAATGGTGTTGCAAAAACATACGCAATGACAGGTTGGCGAGTGGGTTGGATGATTGGCCCTAAAGATGTGATGAAGGCTGCAATTAACTTCCAATCACACACCACCTCAAACGTTTCTAATGTTGCACAAATCGCAGCGCTCGAGGCAGTGAGCGGAGACCTTTCCGCAGTAGCCATGATGCGCGAAAGTTTTGAGCGTCGCGGAATGCTGATGCATAAAATGTTGACTGCAATTCCTGGCGTTACATGCATGGAGCCACAAGGTGCGTTTTATTGTTTCCCAAATGTGCGTGGGTTACTTGGTCGCGACATTGGTGGCAAGAAGGCATCGAACAGCATGGAACTTGCCGACCTTGTGCTGGATGTGGCCAAGGTTGCATTCGTTCCAGGGGAAGCCTTTGGAGCACCTGGCTACGCGCGCTTTAGTTTTGCGCTCGGCGACGCCGATTTGATTGAAGGCATGGAACGCTTAGCCGCGTTGTTTGCATAACTCCTGGGCTCCTGCGCTAAGGTAATCACACTTCGGTAATAGCCGGAGGGCAAAACATTCAGCGAAGTCCGGTGAGATTCCGGCACTGTCCCGCAACGGTAATGCAAAGACTCCAATGATTATTGGGGAACTTGTCAGTCCGGTCGCCTAATGCGTAGCTACATCAACCGCTCTCGCAAGAAGAGCAAGGAGAATATATGAACAAGTTCATCAAGGCCGGCATTGCCGGTCTTTTTCTTTCCCTCACTGCCGTTGTGGCAAGTTGTGGGTCGTCAAGTGAAACGTCAAGCGACACCGTTGCAGTTACTGCGGATGTATTTCCGGTAACAGTCGGTGATCTCACCATTGACGCTCAGCCAACTCGAATTATTTCGTTGTCACCAACTGCAACAGAAATGTTGTACGCAATTGGGGCAGGACCACAAGTTGTTGCTGTAGACGAGTACTCCAACTACCCAGCAGAAGCGGTCGCACTCGGCACACCATTGTCGGGTTTTGAGCCAAACATTGAAGCAATTAGTGGATACACACCAGACCTCGTCATCATTTCCTACGATCCAGGAAGTCTGGTTGAGCAGTTGAGCACGCTCGACATTCCAGTATTCGTAGCCGGTGCTGCGATGAGCATTGAAAATGTGTATGAGCAAATTGAACAACTTGGAGTGCTCACTGGAAATAGTCAAAAGGCAATTGAAGTTTCAAAGACTTTGCAAACAGGAATTGAAGAAGCAGTTGCATCGGTGAAGTTCTCTGAGCCACCGTTGTCGTATTACTACGAACTCGACAACACGTACTATTCGGTGACGTCAAATACGTTTGTTGGTCAGATTTTTAATCTGTTCGGCATGCGCAATATCGCTGACAACGTTGAGACTGGAAATGATTACCCGCAGCTATCTGCAGAGGTCATCGTTTCTGCTGATCCAGACTTCATCTTCCTTGCCGACACCAAGTGCTGTGCGCAAGATGCAACAACAGTTGCTGCGCGTGATGGTTGGGGTGGCTTGAAGGCAGTAACAGCGAATCAAGTAGTCGAGCTTGACGACGATGTCGCATCGCGTTGGGGACCACGAGTACTTGAACTCATCACGGCAATTCGTGATGCAGTCGCTGCTGCAAATTCGTGAACGGTAACCGCACTTGGTTTGTGTTCGGTGGGGTGCTGTTGCTTGTTGCAATGATCGTGGGCACGATGATTGGGCCTGCTGGTCCAACATGGTGGAGGATTCCTCTCGAGTTCCTTGATCGCTTACCGTTCATCCGAATTGATAGTGGTGTTTCAGAACAAGATTGGAACATCGTGTGGTTGATTCGGACGCCACGTGTGGTGCTGGCAGCAATTGTTGGATCAATGTTGTCCATTTCGGGAGCGAGTTATCAGGGAGTGTTTCGGAACCCTCTCGTTGATCCGTATTTACTTGGTGTGGCCGCTGGTGCGGGATTAGGGGCCACATTGGTATTTGCGTTTCAGCGAGGGGCAACCGAGAACTGGATCGTCGATCCACTTCCTCTAGCGGCTTTCATTGGCGCGCTTGTTGCAGTGTTAGTGACTTATGTGGTGGGCACTGCGTTTGGAACTACGCAGTCCACAACAACGCTAATTTTGGCTGGAGTCGCTGTGACTTCGTTAGCGACCTCGATTCAGGCATTTATTCTGCAACGCAATACTGATGTGGTGCGCCAGGTGTATTCCTGGATTCTTGGACGATTGTCAAGTGCAACTTGGGGCGATGTTCGATTAGTGCTTCCATATGTTTTGCTCAGCACGGGTGTGTTGTTCATGCATCGTCGACTGCTCGATGTACTTCGTGTTGGTGACGACGAGGCGAGTGCACTCGGTATCAATGTTCGTCGCGTTCGCTTGATTGTTGTGCTCGCTGCAACGCTCGGCACCTCGGCAGTGGTTGCTGTGAGTGGTCTTATCGGTTTTGTGGGCATCATTGTTCCGCATGCCGTGCGATTACTTGCGGGAGCCAGCTATCGCAAGGTGCTTCCGCTCAGCGTGTTGCTTGGTGCGGCTTTTCTCGTATTCGCAGACATACCAAGCAGAGTGCTGGCGAACCCGGCTGAAACTCCAATCGGTGTCGTCACGGCGTTTTTTGGTGCACCATTCTTTTTGTATTTGCTTCGCACAAGGAATACCTCAGCATGACCGCGCTCGGGTTCTGCGATGTGCAGGTGTCGTATAACGGCATTGAAGCCGTACAAAGTTTCAATGACTTGCTGCACTCGGGCGAGTGGCTGTGCCTTATTGGGCCAAATGGTGCAGGCAAATCGTCTGTGTTGCGAGCAGCTGCCGGGCTAGTGCCTTACTCGGGCTCCATTGCAATTGATCAGAAAGAGATTCCTGCAACATCGGCTCGTTGGCGAGCGCAACATATTGCGTATGTTCCTCAATCACCGCTGATTCCTCTCGATATGAATGTGTTTGATTATGTGTTGCTTGGACGTAACCCATATGTTGGTCACTTCTCATGGGAGTCAAAGCACGACAAAGATGTAGTGAGGGATGTGCTCGATCGCCTCGATTTGGCCACGTTTGCACGACGCACACTGGGCACGCTGTCGGGTGGAGAATTGCAGCGCCTCGTTATTGCTCGTGCCTTGGCTCAGGAGGCACCGGTGCTGTTGCTGGATGAACCAACGAGTGCGCTCGATATTGGGCATCAGCAGCAAGCATTAGAACTAGTGGACAAATTGCGTCGCGAACAGGGCCTTACCGTTGTTTCCGCAATGCACGACCTCACGCTTGCTGGCATGTATGCAGACCGGCTGGTACTTATGCATCAAGGAGCTCGGGTTGCCGAGGGGTCGGCAAAGGAAGTGTTGCAGCCGAACATTCTCTCTGAGTTTTATGGCGTTTCTGCTCGAGTGCATCATGAAGACGACGGCACGGTCGTTGTCATCCCGCAGCGCGTCAGTTCTCGCTAGACGAACCACTACCTTTGTCGGTGATGGACGATTTTGGTCGCACGCTCAATATTCATGTTGCGGGTTGCGCAGAGTCGCATCAGCGTCTGTTGCAATCTTTGGATTCGTTGACTGATGATCAATGTCGCGAACCCTCGGCACTTCCGGGGTGGACACGAGGTCATGTTCTTTCACACTTAGCGCGCAATGCAGAAAGTCACGTACATGTTTTGCAATGTGCGGTTCGTGGCGAAGTGGGTGAGCAATATGTAGGCGGTGCACAGGCGCGAAAAGAGGGAATTGAATCTCACGCTCACGATTCAGCAGAGTCATTGGTTAGTGCTGTTCGCAAAAGCATTTACGCACTTGAGGGGCAGTGGGCTGCAACTAACAGCGAAGGATGGCAAGGACATGGTGTGAATAGCGCAGGTGCATCTATTGCCATGAGTGACATCGTGTTCTTGAGGTGGCGCGAGGTTGAAGTACATCACGCTGACTTGCTACTTGATTTCACATTTACAAATTGGAATTCCACCTACGTTCGAATGGAACTCGATCGACAAGTCATGATGTGGCGGGCAAGTAAGCCAATGGGACTCACACCTGTACCTGCACGTGCGTTACAGCTTTCACCCAATGAGCGACTTGCATGGTTTTTAGGCAGAGTCGAGGTCGAAGGTCTGCCAAAGGCGCCCTCTTACTAGTATTTCGGTGTGAACATGCGCGTGAGAAGTACGTGGCTCATCGCGCTCATTGCTATCTGCTTATCAATCGTGATGCCTGCGGGCTCGGCAAGTGCCCATTCTGGGCTGGAAGAAAGCGAACCGAAGCCAAGTTCGTGGTTGGCTAGTTCTCCTTCCGAAATCGTGCTGTATTTCGATGAGCCTGTTGGGGTGGTATTTGCCCGCATCCAGATTTTGGATCAAGACGGCAAAGAAGTATTTGAAACACGACCCACTCGTGACGAAGATGATCACTCAACCGTTCGCGCAAACATTGACAAACTTGGCGACGGCACGTGGGTGGTGGTGTGGCGAGTTGCTTCCTCCGATTCACACCCCGTACAAGGGTCTTTTGCGTTTTCAATTGGAACAAACGCTTCCGATGTCACGAGCATTCTGAGTAATGATGCCGACCAGAGACATGGCCTGAATAATTTGTTCAATTTCATTCGCTTTGTCATGTTTGTCGGAATACTTGCGCTTATTGGCGGGCTTGGCTTAGTGGCGTTTGCTGCTCAGAAATCGCCATCAATTCGTACGCATATGGGTTTGTGGGGAGCGTGGACACTTGCAGTTGTGGCGAGTATTCAGGCGTTGTTTGCATATGGCCCGCACGCATCTGGAGTGAAGGTTTATAGCGTCACTGACCTTTCATTGCTGAGCGACACCATGACAACAACGTTTGGTCAAGCGACATTGATCAGAATTGTTTTGCTCCTGGGATTCTCGTTATTACTCGTAACAATTGCGCATCGAGATAAACGGACTTGGAGGGCAATTGCTCTTAGTACCACTGTGGCAATCGCCGCAACGTTTTCTGCAGTTGGTCATCCCAGCGGGCAATCACCAGTTGTTCTCAGTTTCACGCTCGATGTCATTCACTTGCTTGCCGTGTCTTTGTGGGTAGGCGCGCTATTCCTCATCACCATGGATCGCAAGTATTGGTTGAAGTCAACACAGTCCATGCTGTGGTTCTCTCGCACGGCAGGGTATTCGGTTGCGGTTATTGCGGTTACTGGAATTGCACAGACACTGTTGCTCATGGATGGACTACGAAATGTTTTCGTCCTTGAGTACGGTCAGAAACTGGCAGTCAAAGTTGCTCTTGTGGTCGTGCTCGTTGCAATTGGGGCACTGTCGCGTGCAACATTGCGCAAGAGCGGCCCGGCAAAATTGCATCAGTCGGTGGTCGTGGAATCTTTGATTGCGCTCATTGTGGTGGGTATCACCGCGTTGATTGTGGCGCTACCTCCACGCGAGCAAGCATCAAACGCCCCTGTTCAGTTTTCGCTGAAACAGTCCGATCTCAGTGCCGAAATTACAGTTACTCCGGCTCGAGTTGGGTCAGCAGAGATTCATGTGGCAATCGATTCGTTGGTGGGTTCATTTGCTCAAATGACTTCGGTTTCTGCACGAATGTCCTTGCCTAGCGAAAACATTCCAAGTGGGCCAATAGAACTGGTCCGAACAACGCCAAATCACTACACGGCTGCGGTGAACTTTCCGTTTTCTGGTGTGTGGAACCTTGAGATACTGGTGAAACCAGACCCCACTCGAACGGTGCTGTTCACCACCGATGTCAAGATTGGCGAGTAGTCACTTTCATTACCAAGTGGTGGCCCATGCCGGTTGCTTCGTCAACAAATTGTTCTCCAAAAACTTCAAATCCATTGTTCGTGTAAAACTTGAGAGCGCTGTCACGTGCTCGCGCCCAGATGTAATGCGCATTGTGCTCTTCGGAGTGACGAACCCCAGCGCTAAGCAATTCCGCACCAATTCCACTTCCTTGCAAACGTTTGGCCACAGCCATTCCCTTGAGTTGAATTGCGGGAAGAGTTTCATCTAAAGGCCAAGCCTGAGGAATCCACGAGGAACACGCAATAAGTTCTGTGCCTTCGTGGATTCCAAGATGAACGCATCCGGGATAATCGTCTTGTTTGTAGGTCGGATCTTGTGAAGGGGTTCCATCGCGAAGCACTGCCATTCGCAAAGGCAAAAGCTCGTCAGTCGAAATACGCACCACTCTGCTTTGGCGGTGCAACAAACGAATATCAACGATGCGGTCGGCGAACTGGCTTGCCTCATTGCGGTCGTGGGTTACATGAACCACAGTGGTATTGCGCTCGGCTAACAAAGTTGAAAGATCACCCAATAAACGATCGTGCAACTCTGCGTCAAGGCCACTCAGCGGTTCGTCGAGAAGCAGAACTTTTGGTTTTGCGGCCAATGATCGAGCAACTGCAACGCGCTTGGCTTCTCCACCAGAGATAACCGTGACGTCGCGATCGGCCAAACCTTCAAGACCAACGAGGGTGAGCAGTTCATTTACACGCTTTGATTGTTCGTGTTTGCTCAAGCCCCGTAGTGCGTAAGCAATATTTTGACCAACGGTCAGGTGCGGGAAGAGTTGGTTGTCTTGAAAAACCAAACCGATGCCTCGTTTGTGAGTTGGCATGTTCGTGACATCAATCCCATCAACGCTTACTGATCCAGACTCAGCTCGTTCAATTCCGGCAATCACACGAAGCAGGGTGGTCTTACCCTCTCCGCTTGGGCCAACGAGCGACACCACTTCGCCTGTAGCAACGTCTAAACACACTCCGTCAAGGATCACTTCGTTTGCATAGTGAATAGTGAGGTCTTGGATCTTGAGCATTAATGAGTCTTTGTTCGCGTGGCTCGCACGGTTTCTGCGAGGTATACGGCACCAATGCTAAACACGAAAAACAGAGTTGAGAGCGCGAATGCCTTGGCGTGCTGAGTATCGCCTGGGCGTGATAGCAGTCGAGCAATAGAAACGGGGAGTGTTTCATTGGTTTGTCGAGTGAGGAAACTGGTGGCACCAAACTCACCGAGAGAAACCGCTGCTGAAAGCGCACATGCAGTGGCCAAGCATCGACGCAACAGTGGAAAATCAATCCTCAACCATTGATCTTTTGCACCTGAGCCGAGAGTCGCCGCTGCATCGCGAAGGTCTTGAGGAATAGCTTGGGCAACTGGCAGCACGATGCGAATAACTAAAGGAATTGCAATGAGCGAGTGTGCAACGGGAGTGATCCACCAGGTGGAACGAAATTCAAACGGACTTTGATCAAAGGTGATCAGTATCCCAAGACCAACCGTGACTGCAGAAATCATAAGCGGGAGAGAAGTGATGGTCTCGAGTAGTTGAGATGAACTCGATTTGTAGGCAATTGCAAGAGCAATCAGGGTTCCCAGTGTGGTGGCAATGATTGATGCAGTAATCGCAAACCGTGCGCTTACCGCTAATGAACTCATGGTGTCGCGTGAAAAAACTTGAGACCAACCAGAGTTCGACTTCCAAGCGACGGCAAGTAGCGGCAGCAAACCGATCAACCCAGTTGCTAAAGCAATACTGGCGACAGCAATTTTTTGTGCAAACCCTGTCGGATTCGGAGTCTGTATGTTGACGGTGAGTGGTGAAGTGTGACGACGACCAAGCTTCGTCATTGAGTACAGCACACCAATCAGGAAAATCGCTTGGACAATGCCAATAGCAATTGCCCCGTTTAGATCACCAAGCTGGACTGATCGGACATAGATCTCGGTTTCAAGTGTTGAGTATGCAGGTCCACCCAGTATTCGAACTGCACCGAATGAAGTGAAACAAAACAGCGCTACTGCAGTACTAGCAAAACCGAGTGCGGGTCGAATCAGAGGAAATGTAATGGTGCGAAATGTGCGCACAGTAGAAGCACCAAGCGTATGCGCAGCATGAATGAGTTCTGGATCAATTTGCGACCAACGCGGCATTACCAGACGAACGACAACTGCCATGTTGAAAAAGATGTGTGCGGCAATGATTGCTGATGCGGTGTAGTGCATGCTTTCGGGAAGCAATGCAAACAATGCAGATCCAACGACAACGGTGGGCAACAGGAATGGTGCAGTGATGAGTGCGAGCAGCAAGCGCTTTCCTTGAAATGAAAATCGCGCGAGTACAAATGTGACGGGAAGAGCACATGCAACAGTCAGAACGGTGCTGAGAGTGGTTTGCCACAGGGTGAACCATGCGGCTTTTCTAAAGCCTTCGCTGGACATGACGTCTGCGAACGCATCCACACTTGCACCGCGCTGAACGATCACTGCCGTTGGGATTGCCAAGAAAACCAATAAAAATAGGGCTGGAGCAATGACCAACCACCGTGTGCTCCTGGGGTACGGCGATTGGTGCATGTGTGCGGTTTACTTGAAAACGATGGTGGACCACTCATCGAGCCACGCGGTGCGGTTCTCTGCAATCACGTTGTACTCAATGGTGAGCGCACGCTCAGGGCGTGAGATGTATCGCGTAAATGAATCTGGAATCGTTGCATTGCGATGCACTGGAAAAACAAACTGCGTCAGCGGTAGATCGCTTTGAAAGGTTGTGCCAGAGAGGTAGTCAATAAGCAGCTGTGCTTCAGCTTTATGTTCGGTTCCACGAAGTATTCCCGCATATTCAATTTGCTCAAAGCAGGTGAGTGGAGCAACACCAGTTGGAGCAATATCGGTTGGAGGGTCTGCAAACAGCACCTCGGCTGAAGGGCTGCTGCTGTAACTCACCACGATGGGTCGTTCGCCTTTGCCGGATGAACCCGAAAACTCTGTGCTGTAGGCCTGTGTCCAGCCATCTACAACCAATACGCCATTTTCACGCAGTGATTTCCAATAGTCCTGCCATCCGTCTTCGCCAAATTCGGCAACTGTGGCCAGAAAGAATGCAAGGCCAGGCGAAGAAGTAATTGCACTCGGCACGACAAGCAAATTGGCATACGTGCTGCTGATAAGTGCATCAAGCGTCATGGGTGGTGCGATGTTGTTTTCCGTAAACCACGCGATGTCGTAATTGATGCACACGTCGCCAGTGTCAACTGGGGTGACTTCATGACCTGGAATGTTTCGCAACACACTTTCGTCCATGAACTCAAGGTTTGGGGTTTGATATGAAACAAACATGTTGCTGTCAAGCGCACGCGAAAGCAGTGTGTTGTCTACTCCCCACAACACATCTCCCTCGGGGTTGCCAGCGGCAAGTGCAGCCTTGGTGACGAGTTCGCCTGCATCGCCACTTCGAACGACATTCACTGTGATTCCTGTTTCTGCAGTGAATGCATCAAAGATGCCTTCGCTGGGAGTGAACGAATCATGTGCCAGCAGGGTGAGTGTGACTGGTCCATCGCTCGTTGATGACCCATTATCTGACGTTCCTGAGCACGCTGCTAGCAGGAGCACACTCAGAGCAATCGCGGAAATCTTTTTCATGGGGGTACTTCTTTCAGTTACTAAGGGCACTTGACTGAACGACAAAAAGTGATCCAACCTGTACTGAAATTGTTGCAGTTTCGCACACCATTTGGTTGCTCACCCCCCGAGATGAGTGTGGGGCAAGCGTTTCGTTGGCTAGGGCCCATTTCAATCCAGAAGTAATGATTCCCTCAGCATGCCCACCAGCAGCTATGAGTCCAACGTTTGAGCCAACTTTTCCTGTGACGGTTACCGATGCCGGTCCATGAATGAGATGCAGAATCGAGTTATCCCACATGGCTTCAATGGTGCAGTGGCGAAGGTTTGGGTTCTGCAACACAGCAAAAACACCGAGTTCGTGATCCAAGCGACCACCACCTTTGGTGATCAGCACGATTTTGTTTGCGCCCATTTCGGCAGCTTTCAACATCGCAAGCTCGGCATCTGTGGAATCCTTGTCGCGTGGCAATTGAGTGACCGTAGTGCCGTTGGCCTCAACAACTGCAAGAACAGCTTTGTCAACAGAATCCATGTCGCCAATGACGAGGTTCACCTTGAGGCCAAGATCAATTGCACCGTGAAGGCCGGAGTCAGCAGCGATGACAATGTGATGCGCAGGAATGTGTGGCTTGATTGCTCGCGTAGGGGGATTTCCACCTAACACGACGATCGCTGTCTTGCGTTCACTTTGCACGTGTAAAGGATGCCACAGTTAGGCGCTCCTAACCCTCATGACGGTATCCTTTTTCATGTGAGCCCTTTCGCTAGCACCACATCAGAAGTCGACAAGACCGACACCATTGTTTCCATTACTCCTGAAGCGCATGTGAAGTTGCTTGAGCTTCGTGATGCAGAGGCTGAAGGTGCACAACTTGGATTGCGACTCGAAATTTTGTCTGAGCCAGGCGAAGATTTCCGATACGACCTGTCGTTCGATTTTTTCACCAAGGCCGCGTTTAGTGATGAAGTGCGAACCATTGACGGACTAAAGATCATTGTTCCTGCAAAAGACATTGACGCGTTTCAAGGCGCGACCATTGATCATTCAGAAACTCAGGGCTTGCTCATTCGCAACCCAAATAAACCAAAGGCTCCACAGATTGAGGGCTTGGTTCGCGACGACGCCATGTCGGCGGAAATTGAAACCATCGTGACGACAGAAGTAAACCCGATGCTTGCCGCACACGGCGGGTTCGTTACGTTTGCCGGTCACGACACCGAAGGAACCGCGTACTTCACCATGGGCGGTGGATGCCACGGTTGCTCGATGAGTCGTCAAACCATGCTTGAAGGCGTGCAATCAATGGTGTCTGCAAAAGTGCCAAGCATCACCAAGGTTCGCGACCTCACCGATCACTCAACAGGTGAGAATCCGTTCTTTAAATAAGTAGCGTCAGAGGCATGACCTCAACCGCAGCGTTTCTTGGGCACGGAAGCCCAATGAATGCCATTGAGCACAATCGCTACACCGAATCGTGGGCATCGTTTGGTGCTTCGCAGCCAAAGCCAAAAGCCGTGGTATGCATTTCAGCGCATTGGTATGTGAACTCAGTTGCAGTAACTGCAATGCAAAACCCTAGAACGATCTATGACTTTGGTGGCTTTCCTCAGGAACTCTTCGAGTATCAATATCCGGCAATGGGCAGTCCTGAAGTTGCACAACGCGTTGTTGATTGTCTGCCGAATCATTCGGTTGTTTTGGACGAATCGCAATGGGGGATTGATCACGGAGCTTGGTCAGTGTTGTGCCACGTGTTTCCTGAAGCAGATGTTCCTGTTGTGCAGCTGTCCATTAACGCACACCTGCAAGCACAAGATCACGTTGAAATAGGACGGTCGTTAGCTTCTCTGATTTCGGAAGACATCATGGTCGTTGGTAGCGGCAACATCGTGCACAACTTGGCACTGATTGAGTGGGGGTCAGTTGGAAAGGGTGCAGTTTGGGCGGAAGAGTTTGATGCGCAAGCTCGCCAAATTCTCACTGGAAAAAATCCATCACACATTGTTTCGTTGTTAGAACACCCACATGCTCGTAAGGCAGTGCCGACCGATGAGCATTTTTTGCCCATTGCTTACATTGCAGGAATTGCAGAAGCAGCGGGGAAGTCGCTTGACGTTTTGGTTGGTGGTTGCGAGCTTGGCTCGCTGAGTATGACCAGTTACGTACTTAGTTAAAGACTGTTAATGCGCGTACAGCAGTAAAAATTGGGTCGAGCGCCGCAAACACATCGCCAGCATCAATGAGTTTCTGGTGATCGCCAGTAAACACAATCAATCCCTTGATGAATGCTTCTTGAGCGTTGATCTGCTCGGTAGCAATTCCAACGGCGGTGTCATAGGTTTCGGTGAATCGCACGTCTTCCGCTGGTGCCGAACCTGACGCGAATGAAACTGCGCCATCACGAACTTGCAAGTGATAGGTGACATCTCCAAATGGAGTTCCCGTGACTACTTGAGTGAGTCCAACGGTGTGCTGAGAAGCAAGTGCCGAAAGTGTGGAGTCTGCGCTCACACCGGCCGACATGGCCGAGATCCATTCGGCGCTGAGATATCGAAGTGACGACATCTCAGCGCCGATTTGGAACGC
>Ga0208788_1000187_pt1 | contig 31854 bp, 29 predicted proteins | sample Wag4_2014_7_11_3_FD_187363 | JGI IMG/M metagenome (GOLD analysis project Ga0208788, IMG submission 187363) | Fresh water mixed with fracking chemicals microbial communities from Ohio, USA - Utica-2 Time Series FC 2014_7_11 (SPAdes) (version 2) ...
GGTCTCGGCAGCTTTCAGCCCCCGCCGGCGGCTGCCGTGGCGGTCGAGGATCCGCCGAGTCTCGGTCTGAACCTCCGGGTCACGGCGCAACGCCCCGATGGCCGACCGCGCCTGGCGGATGGCCGTCTCGTGGTCGACGATCGGGGCCGGGTAGTGCTGCCCGATCCGGCATCCCGAGTCGATCTGGACCATGGGAGGCATCTGCCACGGGGCCGCGAGGTACGCATCGGGAACTCCTGCGAGTTCGGGGACCCAGCGACGGATGAAGACCCCCTCGGGATCCTGCTCGCGGGCCTGCAGCATCGGGTTGTACGTCCGGACCGTCGGGTTCCCGGTCGTGCCGGCCTGCATCTGGACCTGCGGGTAGTGGATGCCCGGCTCGTAATCGACGAAGCGCCGTGCGAGGTGCAGGGCCGGTTCTCGCCACGGGAGCCACAGGTGATGCGACGCGAAGCTCATCAACATGGCCCGCATCCGGAAGTTGATCCAGCCCGTCCGGTCGAGGGCGCGCATGCACGCATCGACGAGCGGGTACCCCGTCATGCCCGTCTGCCAGGCCTCGAGGCGATCGCGATCCAGGGTCGGTCGCAGGTCGTCGTAGGCCCGGACGAAGCTCTCGAACTCGATGCGGGGGTCGTCCTCGAGTTTCTGGATGAAGTGGCAGTGCCAGTGCAGGCGTTCCAGGAAGCCCTCGAGGTTGCGGGCGCCGTACGTGTCCGAGTCGCGCACGGACTCGATCCGGGCACGGGTGCGCTGCACGACGTGCCGCAGCGACACCGTCCCCCAGGCCAGATGCGGACTCAGGCGCGAGCAGGCCATCGGGGCCGACAGGGGGCTGGAGATCCCCCGCATGTAGCCGCGGGACCGACTTGCCAGAAAGGTCGCGAGCGCCCGTTCTCCGCGGCGGAGGCCGCCGATCTGGGCGTCCGTCCGGCGATCGGGGTTCAGCCCGAGGTCGATTGAGAGCGGGATGCGGCCGGCATCCATCGCCGGGGCGGGGTGGACGAACGTCGGGAGCGGGGCCTCCGGCTCCCCCATGCGGACCTCCCAGCGCTCGGCCCAGCCCTCGCGCCTCCGCAAGGGGCGGATCACCCCGTGCTGCGCGAATTCCCGGAAGGGGATTCCTCGCTCGCGGCACCAGGCGATCACGGCCCGGTCACGGACATACGTCCGGTCGTTGCCCGTCTCCTCGTGGGCCCACAGACCCCGGATGCCCGCAGTCGCGTGCACGGCCTCGAGGACCTCGAGCACTTCCCCGACGCGGACGTGGAGGCGCTGTCCCAGGGTCGCGAGCGCGGTCTCGAGGTCCTCGAGACACGCCCGGAAGAACGTGTAGTGCGCAGGGTCGAAATCGGCCGCCCCGAGCCAGGAGGGTTCGATCACGACCAGGGGCATGACGCTGCCCCGGAGGGCTGCCTCGACGAGCGGACGGTGATCCCGGAGCCGCAGGTCGCGCTTGAACCAGACGACCTCGACGGGAGCTGAGGCGGGCATGGTGGGCCTTTCCAGGGGTGCGAGGAGTGACGCACCCGGGTAGAACCCATGGTGGCACGGAGCGCGCTCGAAGGGGAGACATGCGATGCGACCGATCGTCCCGTTCAACATCGTCAGAGGGGTACTCGCGTGCCTCGTGGCCCAGATGGTCGGGGCAACCTTGCCCGTCCGGGCTGCCGAAGGGCCCTTCGATTCGTTTCATCTGGGCATCGAGGTCGGTCCGGTATGGCTCGGACAGAACGACGGGCGCTACGGGGCCCAGGGCACGGCCTACTCGGCCCGGACCGTCGGACAGGACCAGACGCTGTTCCTGTCCCAGCGTCTGACGGGAGAGGCCCGGTGGGGGGATGTCCATCGCCTCATCCTGCTCGTGGCCCCGCTCGACGTGACGACCCGGACCCGTCTCGACCGCGATCTGCGTTTCCGCGACACGCTGTTTCCGGCCGGGACCGTCGTGGATTCGCGCTATCTGTTCGACGGCTTCCGGCTGTCCTACCTGCGGGAAGTCCAGCGCTGGGACGGAGGCGCGTGGGAGGTCGGGGCCTCCGCCCAGATCCGCAATGCCGAGGTCTCTTTCGCCGAGGTCGCGGGCTCTCGATACGAGGCGGAGCGAGACATCGGCTTCGTGCCGATCCTCAAGACGCGCTGGCGGCAGCAGCTTCCGACGGGAGGCACCTTCGTGTTCGATCTCGATGCCCTCGGGGCGGCAGGGGTGCCGCAGTTCCAGGGAGGGATCCTCGACGGAGCGGCCAGCGTCCACCTGCCCATCACGCGGGATCTGGAAACCTTCCTGCGCCTCCGCTACCTGACGGGGGGCGCGACGGTTCCGGCTCGAGACATCCAGAACTGGGGCCAGTACCTGACACTTGCCACCGGACTCGTGATGAACTGGGGTAAATCGGGAACATCTGAAGGGGGGTGGTGAATACGTGTCAACTTTTGTCGTATGATGGCCCCGGACCATCGTATACATCCGGTGCAGGAGGGAAGTGACATGAAGATGCCCGATTCCAGCGGCGCCTTGCCGGTCGTGCTGGTCGTGGACGATGAGCCCGACATCCTCGATAACCTCTCGGAGTGGCTCGCGGATTCTGGCTATACGACTCTCACGGCCAGCAACGGTCCGGAGGCCCTGGCTATCGCCAAGCGCCAGAACGTGGACGTCGTCGTGACGGACCTCAACATGCCGCGGCTGTCGGGATTACATCTGCTGACTCTCATCAAGGAAGTCAACTCCGACATCGAGGTGATCTTCCTGACGGGGCAGGGCACGCTCAATGACGCCGTTTCGGCCCTTCGCCAGGGCAAGGCGTTCGACTTCTTCACCAAGCCCCTGCAGGACCTCGAGCAACTGAACCTCTCGATCGAGAAGGCGCTGCTCAAGAAGAACCGGGCGCTGCCGCCGGAAGCGCCCCGGGCCTCCACCCCGTCCGCGACGCCGGAAATGCATGACATCGCCCGCGGCCTCACCTCGCGTGACCGGGATCTGGTCCAGCTGCTGGCTCAGGGCTACCGGGCGCGCGAGATCGCCGACAAGCTGTCCCTGAGCGAGAATACCGTCCGGAATCTCCTGAGTCAGCTGTACGGCAAGCTCAAGGTCGCCGATCGGACGCAGGCAGCCCTGTTCTGCCGGGAGCCCGGTTTCCTGGCCTTGATCGGCTGACGCCCCGTGTCGGACCCCCGTCCGGATCCGGTCGAGGGAGAGGTCAGGACCCTCTTCCGCCCCCTCCTGTTCCACGCGCTCGTGCCGCTCGCGGTCACCGTGGTCCTCGGAGGGATCGTCGGCTGGCAGACCTGGAGGGTCCAGGACGTCTCGACGCAGGTCTCCCACAGCCTCCAGGCCATCAAGCAGATTCACACGGCTGCGTCCTGGATCGACAAGGCGGAGGCGGATGAGGTCGCGCTCCTCATCACGCACCAGTTCGGTTACGGCTCCAGCCTGCGAGATGATCTCGACCAGGCCCGGCGGGCCATAGGACGACTCGGGACCGAAAGTTCCGTCCTGCACGACGAACAGACCCTGCAAGGATCGCTCTTCCAGCTGTTGAGGCTGTGGACCGCCGAGATCGACCGGCTCGGGGTTTCCGGGGCGGCCAGCCAGGCCGCGGCCTTGAAGACGTCGCGAGTCCGGGGCGAACTGCGGGCGCTGCTGAACCGGGTCATCTCGGGGGAGCACACGCACCTGAACCAGATCCAGGGGGCGTTCGTCAACGAGGCCCACATCCTGGCCCCGATCGCCATCATCGTGCTGCTGCTCGGTGCCTTCTTCTTCGGGACCTCGCTCCGGCGCGTCGGGATCCTCGACCGGGCCTATCGGCGTCATCTGGCGTTGCTCGATGAACTCAAGGCTGCAGAGGCCATCAAGGATCAGTTCCTCGACATGGTCTCGCACGAGCTTCGCACGCCGATCCAGGTCATCACGAGTTCGGTGGCGCTGATCAGGCGAAAGCTCATCGGCCATCCGGCCTCGCAGGCATGTCTGCCGCACGTCGACAAGATCAACCGGGCCAGCCACACCTTGACGACCCTCGTTTCCGACCTCCTCGATGCCAGCCAGTTCCAGACCGGTCAGGTCCTCCTGCATCCGCGACAGGTCCATCTCTGGAAACTCGCCCTCGACATCGTCCAGCACCTCAACCCCCTCGCCGAACAGAACGGTCAGAAGTTGCAGGTCCACGTCCCGCCCAACCTGCCAGGGGTCGAGTGCGATCCGTCCCGGGTGGGGCAGGTGCTCACGAACCTGCTCTCGAACGCCATCAAGTACGGCCCGCCTGATCGACCGATCGCGGTCCGGGCCCGCAATCTCGGGGATTTCGTCCGCGTCGAGATCCGCGACGAGGGATCCGGGATTCCGGATGACCGGCGTCAGCAACTCTTCCAGCGCTTCTCGCGGCTCGATCCGGCCACTCGTGTGAGCGGGCGCGGTCTGGGGCTGTTCATCTGCAAGAGTCTCGTGGAGGCCCACGGCGGGGAGATCGGCGTCGATAGCATCCTCGGGCACGGGACCACCTTCTGGTTCACGCTCCCTTACCGCTCCCCCGTCGGACAGGATGCCTCTTCCGTGCTCCCCCTGTCATCCGCCCGTGCATCTGGAAACCGGTGAAGATGTTCAATCGGTCACGCCTTCCGCTCGTCCTGACCGTCCTGGTCGTCACCCTCCTGCCGATCTTGTATGCCGTGGTGCTGCTCGCGCGCGAGAAGGACGGCGTGATCGCGTTCGCCAGTCGCGAGCGGGATGGGGTGGCCTACCTGCGCCCGGTCCGGACCCTGATGGAGACCCAGCCGCTCCAGGCACTTCATCGCATGGGGGTGAAGGACGACCTCGCCCTCGGCCTGTCAGGTGCCCGGAAGCGTCTCACGGCTGCCTTCGAGGAGCTCGATCGTTGCGATCGCCGCCACGGCTCCCGTTTTCTGACGGGGCTCGTCGTCGCCCGGGTTCGAGCGGACTGGGGCTTCATCGACCGTCTGGATCCCCGGACCGCGATCGCCCAGTCCCTGACGGGCCTGAACACGAGCCTCCTCGCTCTCAACGCCCATATCGGCGATCGGTCCAACCTGATCCTCGATCCGGATCTCGATTCGTACTATCTGATGGATGCTCTGGTCGTGAAACTCCCCACGGCGGTCGATCTGCTGGGGCACGTCATGGCCCTGGCGCGCGAACAGGGAGTCGGAACTCCGATGGGAGATGCCGCTCGCAACCAGATCGTGGCGCTTTCGGGTTTGCTGCGCTCGAACCTGGAAGGGGTGGGCAATGATTACCGGGTGGCCTTCGAGAACCAGCCCTCCCTCGCACGATCGCTCGAACCGTTGCGTCGCGAGGCAGAAGCGCGCACCCAGTCCGTGCTCGCCCTGCTGGAGAGTGCCGCGCAGAGCAGGCAGGCAGAGCGCGATGTGCACGCCAGGCTGATGAATCCCGTGCTGGCCGCGTTCCGGGCAGATTTCGCGCTTTACGACGCGACCTCTCCGGCCCTGGATGGCCTGCTCGTCAGGCGTATCTCCCGGGTGGAGAGGTCGAAGTGGCAGGCGGCGATCGCCATCGGCTTGCTGGGACTCGCCTCCGTCGGGGTCGTCGTGTTCCTGCTCCTGCGGATGGGCGCGGTCGAGCGACCGGCCGTCACCGGCACGTGAAGCAGAGATTCGGCTTCCGGGCCGCCATGACCTCGTCGACCCGCCCGATGGGCGCGGTGTGAGGGGCCTGACGCACGAGGTCGGGTGATGCTTCCACCTCGTCGGCGATCGTGCGCATGGCCGAGATGAATCCATCCAGCGTCGTCTTCGATTCCGTATCCGTCGGCTCGATCATCATCGCCTCGTGGACGATGAGCGGGAAGTAGACCGTCGGCGGGTGGAAACCGAAGTCGATCAGGCGCTTGGCCATCTGGAGGGTGTTGGCCCCCTGGGCCTTCTGGCGATCGCCCGAGATGACGAACTCGTGCATGCACGTCTGGTTGAACGGCACGTCGAAACGGTCCTCGAGCGAGGCCTTGATGTAGTTCGCATTCAGCACGGCATCCTGCGAGGCCTGCACGATCCCGTCGGCGCCCATGGTGACCAGGTAAGTGTAGGCTCGCACGAGCACGCCGAAATTGCCCAGGAACGCGCGCACGCGGCCGATGCTTGCCGGGCGATCGAACGAGAGCCAGTAGGTCTGGCCATCGGTCTCGACCGTCGGGGTCGGGAGGAACGGGACGAGACGTTCGGCCACCGCCACGGGACCGGCCCCCGGTCCCCCGCCGCCATGAGGGGTCGACATCGTTTTATGCAGGTTCATGTGCATGACGTCGAAGCCCATGTCGCCCGGGCGGACGGTGCCCATGATGGCGTTCAGGTTGGCCCCGTCGTAGTAGAGCAGGCCCCCGGCTTCGTGCACGAGGCCCGCGATCGTGACGATCTCTTCCTCGAAGAGCCCCAGCGTGTTGGGGTTGGTCATCATGATGGCCGCCGTGTCGGGGCCCAGATGGCGACGGAGGTCCTCGACGTCGACGAGGCCGCGTTCGTTGGAGCGGATGGTGACGACATCGTAGCCGGCCAGGGCTGCCGTCGCCGGATTCGTCCCGTGGGCCGAGTCGGGCACGAGAACCTTGGTCCGGGTCGCTCCCTCGCCCCGCGACTCGTGGTAGGCGCGGATCATGAGGATGCCCGTGAACTCGCCGTGCGCTCCCGCTGCCGGTTGCAGGCTCACGCGGGCCATGCCCGTGAGACTCGCGAGCATGCGTTCGAGCTCGTGCAGGAGCTGGAGCGCGCCCTGGGTCATCGAGGACGGCTGGTAGGGGTGGAGGTGGGCGAACCCCTCGAGGCGGGCCATGGCCTCGTTGATCTTGGGGTTGTACTTCATCGTGCACGAACCGAGCGGGTAGAAGTTCGTGTCGATCGAGAAGTTGAGCTGGCTGAGGCGGTTGAAGTGCCGCATGACATCCAGCTCGTTGATCTCGGGCCATGCGGGCGGGGCCTGGCGGAGCATCCCGGCTGGGAGGAGCTCCTCGAGGGGACGCTCCGTGACCCCGACCGGGGGCAGCTTGGCGTCGTGGCGCCCGGGGGCGCCCAGTTCGAACAGCAACGGTTCCATCGGGGTTCCTCTCATCGTGCCACGACGCTGCGGGTCGCCGGCAGGTCGGCCAGCGCATCGACCAGGCGATCGCAATCCTCGGGCGTGTTCAGCTCGGTCACGCTGACGAGCAGGCAATCCGCATACTCCGGGTACCAGTGGCCGAGGGCGACGCCGGGGAGGATGCCGCGCTCGGCGAGTGCCGTCGTCGTCGCGTTCGCGTCGGCAGGGAGACGCAGCACGAACTCGTTGAAGAACGGGGCGTCGATGGCCAGCGAGAAGCCAGGCAACCGTGCCAGCTTCTCCGCCAGTGCATGGGCGCGCTGGAGGCCGATCCGACCGAGGTCTCGCAACCCCGTGGGGCCGAGCACCGCCATGTGGACGGTCGCCGCCAGGGCGTTCAGGGCCTGGTTCGTGCAGATGTTGCTCGTGGCCTTCTCACGGCGGATGTGCTGCTCACGGGTCTGCATCGTCAGCGTGAAGCAACGCTGTCCCCGTGAATCGAGGGTCTGCCCCACGATCCGGCCGGGCATCTGACGGGCGAAGGTCTCGCGGCAGGCCATGAAGCCCACATAGGGGCCACCGAAGGCAACGGCGTTGCCGAAGGCCTGAGCCTCACCGACCACGATGTCCGCACCGTAGGCTCCGGGGGCCTCGAGGATGCCCAGCGACGTGGGGTCTGCCACCACCACGAGCAGGGCACCGGCCGCATGAACCTGCTCGGCCAGGCTATGCATGTCCTGGACCGTACCCAGGAAGGACGGGACCTGGACCACGAGACAGGCCACCTCGGGCGTCAGCAACTCGGCGAGGCGCGCCCGGTCGAGCATACCGCCCGAAAGGGGGACTTCCGCGATGTCCGCGTGCGGTCCGCTGGCATAGGTCGCGAGGACCTCGCGGTACTCGGGGTGCACGTCCCGGGCGATCAGCACGCGGGGACGACGCGTGATGCGCATCGCCATGAACGCGGCCTCGGGCACGGCGGTCGAGCCGTCGTAGAGGCTGGCATTCGCCACGTCGAGACCCGTCATCTGGCAGATCAGCGACTGGAACTCGTAGATGACCTGCAAGGTTCCCTGGGCCACCTCGGGCTGGTACGGGGTGTAGGCCGTCAGGAACTCGGAGCGGTGAAGCACCCAGTCCACGGCCGCCGGCGCATAGCGGCGCTGGGCACCGGCTCCGAGGAAGGAGTTGACCTGGCTGGTGGGGACGTTTCGAGCGGCGAGGCTCGACAGGCGCCGGTTGACCTCGAGCTCGCTGGCCGAAGGCGGGATCTCGAGCTCGAAGTGACGCAGCGAATCCGGCACGGCCTGGTACAGGTCGTCGATCGAGGCCACCCCGATGCGGGCCAGCATCTCCAGGCGTTCCGCCTCGGTGTGGGGCAGGTAATTGAAGGGCATCCTAGCCTCCGATCAGGGCTGCATAGGCTTCGGGTGAGAGGCAAGCCGCCAGGTCTGCCTCCGTGAACGGCTGCAGGCGGATGATCCAGCCCTCTCCGAAGGAGTCCTCGTTCACGAGGCCCGGCTGGCCCTCGAGCGCCTCGTTGACGGCCACGACCGTCCCGCCCACGGGCGCATACAGGTCGGAGACGGCCTTGACCGACTCCACGACGCCGAAGCTCTCACCCTTCTGGAGGACGCGGCCCACTGCGGGAAGTTCCACGAACACGACGTCCCCGAGTTGCTCGGTGGCATGCGTGGTGATGCCCACGACGGCCGAGCCGTCCTGGACGCGCAGATATTCGTGGGTCTGGGTGTAGAGACAATCCGTGGGGAGCATCGATGGTTCTCCGGGGAACTTCAGGGTTGACGGAGGGGACGGCGGTAAAAAGCGGGGCGGCCGACGGTCGCTGTCGAGCGTTTGCCGCGGATCTCGACCTCGAGGCGGGTACCAGGTTCGACCAGGTGGGCCTGGACGAAGGCCGTGGCGATGGGGGCCTGCAGCAGCGGGGAATGTGTGCCACTCACGACTCGCCCCACCTCGGCTTCACCCGAGAACACGGGGGCGCCATCGCGGGCGATCGCGCGGCCTTCGAGCGTGAGGCCGACCAGTCGCCGGTCACACCCCTCGGCCAGTTGGCGACGGAGCACCTCGTGCCCGAGATAGGCTTCGGTGCTCTTGACGGTCCAGCCCAGCGAGGCCTCGACCGGCGTCACGTCATCGGTGAGTTCATGACCGTAAAGAGGCAGGCCGGCCTCGAGTCGCAGGACGTCCCGGGCGCCCAGCCCGCAGGCCAGGAGGCCGTGGGACTCCCCGGCGGCGAGCAGACCTTCCCAGAGGCGCGGGGCGAGGTCGGGCGAGACGTAGATCTCGAACCCATCTTCCCCCGTGTATCCCGTCCGGGACACCCAGGCGTCGACCCCGAGGACGCGACCCTGCGAGATGCCGAACGAGGGCAACGTCGAGAGCCCCGGCGAGCCGACCTCGCCCATGAGCGCCGCCGCCGCGGGGCCCTGCAGCGCCAGGAGGGCCATCTGGTCCGACAGGTCGGACATCTGGACCTCGGCCGGGATGTGCTCCGACAGCCAGGTCCACACTTTCTCGCGATTGGAGGCATTCACGACGACCAGGTACCGGTCGCCCAGGTTGCCGATGATCGTGTCGTCGACGACGCCTCCGTCGGGTCGCGTGAACTGCGTGTACACGCATCGACCCGCGGCGAGTCCGGCCACGTCTCCCGGCACCATCCGGGCCAGGAAAGCGGGGGCGCCGGGGCCCTCGACCATGAATTCGCCCATGTGGCTGACGTCGAAGAGACCGACGCGTTCGCGGACGGCGCGATGTTCCTCGAGGATGCCCCGGTACTGGACGGGCATCTCCCATCCGGCGAAGGGAACCATCCGGGCGCCGAGCGCCAGGTGCCGATCGTGCAGGGGCGTGCGTCGCACGATCTCGGTCGGGGTCGGAGTCGTCATCGAGCACCTTCCGGAAGAACTCGCTCAGGCGGGCAAACCTTGGCATTATACTGCCCGCTCCCGGCAGGTGGCGACTCGCAGGCCGTGCGTGCGCAGGCCTGGACGGAAAACTCCGGAAGGGTTGCCGTCGGCTCGAAAGAGGGAGCGAGGCAACATGGTCGGGCCCAGCCGGGGAGGGGTGACCATGAAGAAGGCGATCGCCCGGGTATCGTGCGTCTTGCTCTCCTGGCTCGCCGGGTGCCGGGCGGGGAATCCCGTCGCACCCCCCGGCCCGGACTGGCTGGTGCTGCTCCGGCCCGGGGTGACGGTCGAGACCGTGGCCTGGGCCCCGGGCGACCGTGTCCTGGAGGCCCTCGACCTCGGTCAGTGGGTCGTCCGGGTGCGCGTGGATGATCCCGTCCGGCTCGCGCGCCAGTCCGGGATCGAGCGCCTCGTGGCCGATTCCGGGCTTCCTGCCGCTCGCGGGACGCTCCCGGTGGAGGTCTCGCCGCCCCGGTGGACCGGTCTCACCGCGTCGGCGACGGTCGCTGACCCCCACTGGTGGCGGATGTGGGGATATCAGCCGTGGGTCACGAATCTACCGGCGCTCTGGGATCGGGCGGTGGATGCCTCGGACATCACCGTCGCCGTGCTGGACACCGGGGTGGATGCCAGCCATCCGGATCTGCGTGGCCGCGTCCTGCCCGGCAAGAGTTTCGTGGCGGGCGAGACCGCCGATGTCGACCGCGTGGGGCACGGCACCCACGTGGCGGGACTCATCGCCGCGCGTCGCGGCGACGGGGTCGGGGTCGCCGGCGTGTCCTCGACCGTGCGTATCCTGCCCGTGACCGTCATGGGAGCCGCGGGGGGCAGCGTGTTCGCGACGCTCGAGGGGATCCGCTATGCCGTCGATTCGGGCGCCCGCGTGCTGAACCTGTCCCTCTCGACGGAACGCACGGACGTCGATCCGCTCTTCACGCTGGCCATCCGCCTGGCGCGGCGGAGGGGGGCGGTGGTGGTCGCCGCCGCGGGCAACATCGGGGGCAAGGTGACGGCTCCCGCGAACTCCCCCGGTGCCCTGGCGATCGCCGCCACTCGGTGGGTGGGGGTCGAGGAACTGGCCGGGTTCTCGAGCCGTGGAGACGGGGTCTTCATGGCGGCTCCGGGGCAGGACGTCTGGTCCGATTTTCCGGGCCAGCGCGTTCGCGCCCTTCACGGTACGAGTGCCGCCGCGCCCGCGGTCGCCGGGGCTGCCGCCAGCCTGTTCGCGATGCATCCCGCCTGGAGCGTCGATCAGGTGGAATCGGCGCTCGCGCGTTCGGCCGTGCCGATGGGGCACGGGAGCGGTCACGGTCGACTGGATTTCTCGCGGCTGCAATGACGCGCACACCTTCCGGTGACTTGCCCCCTCCATGCTTCCTGCGCAGGGACGAGGAGGTGAACCTTGGGGGCTGGACGGTTTCGGGGGGCCGCCGTGGCGTGGTTCACGTGCTCGCTCGTGGCCTGCGTGCATGCACCGCTGCAGCCAGCCTCATCGACCGCGGGCGCACCTCTGGACGTGCCGAGCGTCGCACCGTCGAAGGTCGAAACGCCGGTGGCAGGACCTGCCGGACCGCTCGTCGGAACTCCGTCACGCGGTGAGTCTGTTCCGAGCCTTCCGCTACGCTGGACCGTACAGGCCCTGGCCGGAAACGGCCTCCAGGGAGAACCCGATGACGGGGCGCCAGCTCTCGATTCGCCTCTCTTCTCGCCTGCCTCCATCCTGCTGCTGGATGACGGGTCTTGCCTGTTCACCGATTACCGCATCCACCGGATCAGGCGTCTCGACACGGCCGGACGCCTCCACCGCTTCGCGGGCCTGGATTCCTTTCCCTCGGCGTCGGGCGACGGTGGTTCGGCGCTCGCATGCGGCATGGCCAAACCGTATGGCCTGGTCCTCGATGCGATGGGTCGGCCCGTCGTCAGCGAGTACGGGTACTCGGTGCCCGGGACTCGCATCCCCGGACGCGTCCGGGTCATCGATCCGGCCGGGGACATCCACCGCCTCGCGGGAGGAGGCCAACTCGCGGTGCAGACAGGCGTACGGGCCCTCGATGCCGACCTGCTGGGGCCGGAAGGGATGGTGCGCGACGCTCGGGGGCGGTTGCTGATCGCCGAGTATGACGGTCACCGGGTGGTGCGCCTGGAAGCGGATGGCACGCTCACCGTCGTCGCGGGGACGGGCGAGGCCGGGGATGACGGCGACGAGGGGCGTGCCACTTCGGCCCGTTTCTCGGCACCGAACGGGCTCGCCTTGCATCCGCGCGGTGGCTTCGTGGTGGTCGATCAGGGGGCTCACCGGATTCGCTGGGTCGATGCCGATGGCTACGTCCATGCGGTCGCGGGTACGGGGCAAGCCACCAACGTCGCGGGTGCGGACGACTTCGAGTCGTGGCGTCCCGTCGTGCCTCTGGGAGAGGGTGCACCTGCGACCCTGGCCAGCCTCGACCAGCCCTCCCAGGCGGTGTTCGATGCCCGCGCCCGGCTCTGGTTCACGGATGCAGGGAATCACCGGGTCCGGCGAGTGGAAACCGATGGTACGTGCACGACGATCGTGGGGCCACCGGGCACGGTCCTCGGAAACTCGGGGGAGGAAGAACCCGTCGAGGCCGTCCTCGGTTCTCCGGACGGCCTGGCCGTGACCCCCGAGGGTGACGTGCTGCTGGCAGACTATGCAGGTCGACGGCTCCTGAGGCTATCCGGTCGCTCTCGAGGGGTCAACCCTCCCTGAGAGGCAGGTCGGGCAAACGAGCCACGGGGGGTGGGACCAGCCCCCGCTGTTCCAGCTGGCGCATGGCCTCGTAAGCCACCACCGCGACCGCGTTCGACAGGTTCAGCGACCGCATCGGGCCCCAGTGGGGGATTCGCACCCACTGGCCAGGATGGCGCTCGCCCAGCGTCGGATCGAGGCCCGCCGTTTCCTTGCCGAACACCAGGGCGTCGCCCGGTTCGTAGGCGATCGCGGTGTGCAGGGTCTCGGCATGCGCACTCAGATAGAGCAACCGTCGCGGGGCCACCCGATCGATGAAGGTCTCGAAGTCCGCATGCACGGCCAATTTCACGCGATCCCAGTAATCGACCCCGGCTCGCCGGACCGAGCGTTCATCGATCCGGAAACCCAGAGGCTCGATCAGGTGCAGACGGGCTTCCAGGGCCACGCTCAGTCGTGCGACGTTGCCCGTATTCGGGGGGATCTCGGGTTCCACGAGGACGAGGTCCAGCATGCAGGTCTCCCTTGACGGCTGGTTGACATGGACTTTGTGAAAAAGTTAAGAAAAGGGTAAGTAATTCCCTTCTAGGTCACCTCCGAGAGGATCTTCTCATGGCTTCATTCCATCGCGGGGCCGCCCTCATCGCCTTGACGGCGGTTTCCACGTCATTCCTGGCAGGCTGCGGATCCCTCGCCCGGGTCGCTCCCGGGACCGTGGGGGGCAGCGCCGTCGCCAGCTCCGCCGCCGTCACGGGCGAACAGCTCGCCGCCGAGTTCGCCGAGTCGCTCCGTGCGCGCGGTCTCGAATCCACCGTGCGGGGCGCCACCGTCGTCGTGCCGGGTTCGACGGCTGACGCTCCTGCCATGCAGTACGATTTCGCCACGACCGTCCGGACGGGCAAGGTCGAGTTCACGGCGGGCAACTTCCGCACCTCCATCGATCGCAGCTCGGTCGAGGGTCCTTCGGCGCAGATCGCGACCTGGCGTCTGGTGCTCTTCGCCGTGCGCGTCGTCTACGGCGGCGTCAATGCCTGGGTCTGGTACCGGGGCACCCACACGGGCGACCAGTTCAAGAAGGCGGAGCTCGTCCAGGCGGTCCTCTATGGTATGATCAGCCAGGGACTCATCGCCGTTCCCTACGTCGGCCTCTTCTCGCAGCTGGTGATGCCCGTCATCTGGAAGTGGGTCACGGGCAAGGATCCGATCCGGCCGACCGTGGCGGAGCTGTTTGACATGGTCCGTACGGACATCCCGCAGATTGCCCAGGCCATCGGGGCGTGCGAGCGCGCTGCTCGCTGATATCCCGGCCGGTCGGGGTGGGCACGCGGTTTCAAACCTTCGAGGGATTTTAGCCTGACTGCCCGTTCCCTGGCTCTCCAGATTCTCATCGAGCGCGAGACGCGTGACACGTTCACGCATCTCGCGCTTGCGGCACTCCCTCCCCTCGAGGCCCGGGACAGAGCCCTCGTGACCGAGCTGGTGCAGGGCACCACGCGTCGCCTCCGCAGTCTCGATCACGTGCTCGACCGGCTCGTGAAGGGGGGCGTCACCCGCCTCACGCCGCCCATCCGCAACAATCTGCGTCTGGCCGCCTACCAGCTGCTCTTCACGGCGATCGCCCCTCATGCCGTCGTTCACGAGGCCGTGGCGCTAGCCGGGCGCTTCGGGCACCGGGGGGTCGCGGGCCTGACCAACGCCGTGCTGCGCCGCCTCCAGCGCGAGGGACAGGGATTGCTGCCCGGTGCGGGAACGGGTGATGCCGCGGCGCTCGCCCTCCTGCATTCTCTGCCGGACTGGATCGTCGAGACCTGGGTGTCTGACCGGGGGCTCGATGAGGCGCGCCACCTGGCCGAACAGTCGGCCGTTCCGCTCCCGCTCACCCTGAGGATCCGCCCCGGCGGAGATTCCCGCGAGGTCTGGATCGACCGGCTGGCCGCGGTCGGCGTCACCGCCCGTCCGGCCCGCTGGCTCTCCGAGGCGCTCATCCTCGAGACGGGCAGCGCCGTGCCCGAGTTGCCCGGCTTCGAGGACGGGGCCTGGACGGTCCAGGGCGAGGGGGCCATGCTTGCCTCGCGCGTGCTCGACCCGCGGCCCGGCGACACGATCGTCGATCTGGCGGCCGCGCCGGGGGGCAAGACGGCGCATCTCCATGACCTGCTATCAGGCCGCGGCCGGCTCGTGGCGATCGACGTCCATCCGGGACGCCTGAGGGTCCTCGAGAGAAACCTTGCCCGCCTGGCCATCGACGGCGTCGAGGTGCGGGAGGGAGATGCGCGGCAGGTTCGCGACCTCGAGGCCGATCGCGTCCTCCTCGATGCGCCCTGCAGCGGCCTGGGGGTCCTGGCCCGCAAGGCCGATCTGCGCTGGCGCTTCAAGCCGGCAGACCTTCCGGGGTTGCTCGAACTGCAGGCCGGGATGCTGGACGCGGCGGCCGCGCTCGTCCGACCGGGCGGGGTCCTGGTGTATGCCACGTGCACCGTCAACCGGGCCGAGAACGAGGCACAGGTCGAGGCCTTCCTGCGGCGCCGACCCGGGTTTCGCCTCGAGGCCTGGCCTCCCGTCGAGGGGGGGCTCTGGCCCCCGGGCTCGGAAACGGGCATGATCCAGCTGACCCCCCACGAGCACGGGGTGGAGGGGTTCTTCGTGGCGAGACTCGTGCGAGCGACCGGAGGGGAGTCGGGATGACGCGTGGATGGATCGGGCTGTCGACCGACGAGCTCGTGGCCGAGGTGGCAGGCCTCGGAGAACCCGGATACCGGGGCAAGCAGCTCGCGACCTGGCTCTACCGCAAGAACCGCGTCGTGCTCGACGAGATGACCGACCTGCCGCGAGGCCTTCGCGAGAAACTGGCCACCCGCCCGGTCGGTGAGCTCTCGCTCGTCCGGGACCAGGTGGCCACCGACGGCACGCGGAAGTTCCTCTTCGATACGCTGGCGGGCGGGATGGTCGAGAGCGTGTTCATGCCCTCGGCCGAGCGCAGCAGCGTGTGCGTCTCCACCCAGGTGGGCTGTGCCGTGGCCTGCGCCTTCTGCGAGACGGGGCTCTCGGGCTTCCAGCGGGATCTCTCTGCGGGAGAGATCGTCGAGCAGGTACTCGCCATCCAGCGTCTGACGGGCGAGCGGGTCACCCACGTCGTCTTCATGGGCATGGGCGAGCCCCTCTTCAACATGGATGCGACGCTGAAGGCCGTCGCGTTGCTCAACGGGGAGGTGGGGATCGGGATGCGTCACCTGACGATCTCGACCTCCGGCGTCGTGCCGGCGATCGATCGCCTGGCCGAGCACGATCTGCAGCTCACCCTGGCCATCTCCCTTCACGCCGCCGAGGATGGCCTGCGCGACGTTCTGGTGCCGCTCAACCGGCGCTTCCCGCTCGAGCAGCTCAAGGAGGCCGCCCAGCGCTACGAGAACCGCACCGGTCGGCGGATCACGATCGAGTACGTCCTGCTCGATGGCGTCAATGACCAGCGGTCGCACGCCGAGGCCTGCGCCACCTGGCTACGTGGCATCCATGCCCACGTCAACCTGATCCCGTTCAATGCCACCGAGGCAGCCTTCGCCCCCAGCCGCCCCGAGGCCATCCGCCAGTTCCGCCAGATCCTCGAAGGAGCCGGGTTCCCCGTGACCGTCCGCGTGGAGCGGGGTGCCGAGATCGCCGCCGCCTGCGGACAGTTGCGGCGACAGGCCCTGAAGGCGGCGGGCGAGATCGTTCCTCTCAGGAAGCGGGGCGCCGAGGCATGACCGGCACCGTCATCAGCCGGATCACGCAGTTCTTCACGGTCCGGGTGGATGAACGGGATATCCTCTGCCGCCCCCGGGCCCGCCTCCTCAAGGAAAAGGTCCAGATCCTCGTGGGGGACCGGGTCCAGGTCTCGGACCTCGACCCGGTCCAGGGAACGGCCACCATCGCCGAGCTCGAGCCACGCCGCAACGCCCTACCTCGGCCGGCGATCGCCAACGTCGATCAGGTCGTGCTCGTGTTCGCGGCGCGAGAACCGCTCTTCGACCCGGGCATGCTCGACCGCTTCCTCGTGCTCGTCTCCCGTCACGGACTGTCGCCTGTCCTCGTCTGCAACAAGACGGATCTCGAGGATCCGGTGGTCCTGGCCGCGCACCTCGCCCCGTACCGGGCTCTCGGGATCCCGCTCGAGACCGTCAGCGCCTCCACGGGCCGTCTCGCGGGTCTTCCGGCCTTGCTTTCCGGACGGATCTCGGTCTTCGCGGGACCGTCCGGCGTGGGCAAGTCTTCATTGCTCAACGCCCTGTCGCCCGGCCTCAGCCTCAAGGCCGCCCGGGTCAGCGAGCGCCTCGAGCGGGGCCGTCACACCACGACCCATGCCTCGCTGCACGAGATCGTCTTGCCCGAAGGGCTCGCGATGGTGGCCGATACGCCGGGGTACACGCACCTCTCGTTCGATGACCTTCTACCCCGGGAACTGGGGGCACATTTCCCGGAGATGGTGCCTCATCTGGGCGGCTGTCGCTTCCCGGATTGCCTGCATCGCTCGGAGCCCGATTGCGCCGTCCGCCAGGGCAGCGCCCTGGCGCCTTCTCGCCAGTCGAGTTACGAAAGATTCATCGGCGAACTGCTCGAGGCCGAGGAGCGACGGTCCTCGCAGAGCATCCGCGAGGAGTCGGCCGTCAAGCACCGTGCGGGACGGGGCGGCAAGGCCGTCCGGCTCGTGAAGCTCGATGCCGCCGTCCGGGAAGATTCCCGGCGCGTCGCCAGGCAGCGTCTGGCCTCCATGGCGATCCACGACGAATCCGACGAAGCTCCGGACCAGGTGATAGAATGAGGCATCGCATTCACCTCGCCTGTCCCGGAGCCCTGCCGTGACCGTCACCGATCCTTCCGTTTCTCCGCTGGCTGCCCTGGTGCTCGCTGCCGGCAAAGGCACCCGCATGAAGAGCCGCCTGCCCAAGGTGCTCCATCGCCTTGCCGGGGTCCCTCTGCTCGGTCACGTGCTGTCCGCCTGCGAGGCTCTCGGGGTCTCGCGTACCCTCGTCGTGGTGGGGCATGGTGCAGACGAGGTCAGGGCTTTCCTTCCCGGTGGCGTCGAGGCCATCCTGCAGGCCGAGCAACGGGGCACCGCTCACGCCGTCATGCAGGCCATTCCCGCCCTCGACGGGTTCGAGGGGGATCTGCTTATCCTGAGTGGCGACGTGCCCCTCCTGTCTGCTGAGACCCTGCAGGCGCTGTTGTCGCGGCATCGCGGGGCCGGCGCCGCGCTCAGCGTGCTCGGGTTCCAGCCGGAGGATCCCGCCCGATACGGGCGCCTCGTCCGGGATGAGCAAGGACGCCTCGCGCGCATCGTCGAGTACGCCGATGCCTCCGAGACCGAGCGGGCCATCCGGGAAGTCAATGCCGGGGTCTACGTGGCCCGCTGGAGCGCCCTCCGGGAGGCCCTGGGACATCTCGATGCGGACAATGCGCAGGGAGAGTATTACCTCCCGGATGCCATCGCTTGGCTGGTGGGCCGCGGGGATGGCGTCGAGGTCGTCGTGACTTCCGATGCCATCGAGGTCGCCGGGGTGAACAGCCGGGTCGAGCTCGCCGAACTCGAGCGGGCCTACCGCCACCGGATCGCGCGTCGCTGGCTCGAGGCTGGCGTCACCTTCGAAGACCCCTCCACCACCGTCATCGGCCCCGAGGTCGAGATCGGACCGGACACCGTGCTCGAGATGGGCGTACGGTTGCTCGGTCGGACCCGGGTCGGCGATGGGTGCGTCATCGGTGCGCATTCGGAGCTCGTCGACACGGTGGTCGGCGATCGCGTCCAGATCCAGCAATCCGTGCTGCACCAGGTCACGGTCGAGGCGGGCACCACCGTCGGACCCTTCGCCCACCTTCGCAACCGGGCGCACATCGGAGAGCGGTGCCGGATCGGCAACTTCGTCGAGGTGAAGGGGTCCACGTTCGGCCATGGAGCCAAGGCTTCGCACCTCAGCTATGTCGGCGATGCGTCGGTCGGTGCAAGGGCGAACATCGGGGCGGGCACGATCACCTGCAACTACGATGGCATGCACAAGCACCGGACCACGATCGGCGAAGGTGCCTTCATCGGCTCGAACAGCACGCTGGTGGCCCCCCTCGAGGTCGGTGCTCACGCCTACACGGCAGCCGGTTCGACGGTCACGGAGGATGTCCCGGAGGGCGCACTCGCGCTCGGTCGGGCACGACAGGTTCTCAAGCCCGGCTGGGCTTCGAGGCGGAAGGAGATCTCTCGGACATGAACGAGCCCATCTCGCTCGTCACGCCGCGTCGCAGCGAGCGTATCCACATCCCGCAGCGCACGATGAAGCTCTTCACGGGCTCGGCGAACCCCGCGCTGGGTCAGGAGATCGCCACCTACCTGGGCACCCAGACCAGCGGGATGCACATCGCCAACTTCTCGGATGGCGAGATCTATGTCCGGGTCAAGGAATCCGTCCGCGGGACGGACGTGTTCATCGTCCAGCCGCTGTGCCATCCCGTGAATTACCACGTCATGGAACTGATGATCATGCTCGATGCGTTCAAGCGCGCATCGGCGCACAGCGTGACGGCCGTGATTCCCTATTACGCGTATGCTCGTCAGGACCGCAAGGCTGCTGGACGTGAGGCGATCACGAGCAAGCTGCTGGCCGATCTGCTCACGACGGCGGGGGCCACGCGCGTGCTCGCGATGGACCTCCACGCTCCCCAGATCCAGGGCTTCTTCAATATCCTGATGGATCACCTGGCCGCCACGCCCGTGCTCGTCGAGTACGTCCGGCGCAAGAACTTCGAGGATCTCGTGGTGGTCTCGCCCGACGTCGGCGGCGTGACCCGTGCCCGTGCCTTCGCCAAGAAGATCGATGCGCCCATCGCCATCATCGACAAGCGCCGCCCCAAGCATAATCAGGCCGAGATCCTCAACCTGATCGGGGACATCAAGGGCAAGACCTGTCTCATCCTCGACGACCTCGTGGATACCGCCGGGACGCTGACCGAGGTCGCGCGTCTGCTCGAACGCGAAGGGGCCCGGGAAGTGCATGCCTACTGCACCCATGGCGTCCTCTCCGGACCGGCCATCGATCGCATCCAGGATTCTCCCCTGACGGAACTCGTCATCACCAACACCATTCCCCTGCCCGAGGAGAAGGCGATCCCCAAGATCAAGGTTCTCTCCGTGGCCGGGCTGCTCGGCGAGGCCATCCTCCGCATCCACGAGGACGCTTCCGTCAGCAAGCTCTTCGAGTAGTGGCGACCTGGGTTCTTGCCGGGCTGGGCAATCCCGGTCAGGAATATGCCCGCACCCGACACAATGCGGGCTTCATGGTCGTCGAGTCCATCGCGTCGGACATCGGCGCCGAATGGAAGCTCGAGACGCGTTTCGAGGCCCGCGTGGCCGAGGGGCGCCTCGGCGGCGATCGCCTGATCCTCGTGGAACCGCTCACCTACATGAACCTGTCCGGTCGGGCGGTCCAGAAGGTTCTGGGCTACCACAAGGTCACCCCCGAACGCTTGCTCGTCGTGTACGACGACCTGGCCATCCCGCTGGGAGACGTCCGGGTTCGTGCGACGGGCTCCGCCGGCGGCCACAACGGCATCTCGTCCATGATCCAGTGTCTCGCCAGCCAGGCTTTCGGTCGTGTCCGCGTGGGGATCGGCCCGCTTCCATCCGGTCGCCGCATGAACGATTTCGTCCTGGGGGCCTTCACCACCACCGAGAGGGACGATCTCGCGCGCGGCCTCGATCAGGCGGCTCACGCTTGCCGGACCATCCTGGAGCGCGGGTTCGACGCTGCGATGCAGGACTTCAACCGTACCGTGAAACCCGCGAATCCGGCCTGATGCCCGTTCAGCGGGGCAGACGCGGTATCGGCGGCGGAGTCGGCGCCTCGGCTCCCAGCGGTAGCGAGGGATCCACCAGCACCTCGCCTTCGAGGCGTTCCAGCCCGTCCGTGTCCGGCGCTGTGCGAGTTCCCTCTGTACCCGCGGGCTGATTCGGTGTCAGGATCGGCAACCCGATCGCCGGGCGGGGGGCGATCGCCCCTGGACGCCACACGAGACGGATGGGGTCGATGCCGCGAGACAGGCGTTCGATCCGGTCAGCCACCTCGGCACGTGCCAGGAACTGGCTCGCGATACGCTCGGGTGCCGGATTCGCCGACGTGGGGACGAAGGCGGCCTTCGAGGTGAAGCCCAGGATCCAGTCGCCGTCATCGATCCGGTAACGGTGCATGCCCCCGATCCGGATCGACCGCACGGGACGGGACGGCGAGAAACGACGTCGGACGATGGCGACCGCCCTGGGGTCGAGCATCAGGCCGGTGGTCGAGCCCTCGACCAGCCCGAGCCAGCTCCCGCGGGACAGGACCCGTCGCTTCCCCTCGAGCCGGTAGGCATGGATGGCGTAACTGGTCCGGCGCCGCAGCACCCGGATCCAGAGGCCGTCCTGGACCCCCTGGTAGAGGACCCGCTCGGGTCCATCGTCCAGCAGCACCGCGCGTCCCGGATCCGGACACGCGATGAGGATGGCAAGTGCCAGCAGGACTCCGCCCAGGCGCAGGCGGTTCGTCTGGCTGCCGCACGTCTTGCCGCAGGACGGAGGGAGGGTCGTATGCCTCATGCCCCCCTCATACCCGCAAGGCTCACCCGACCTTGCGTCCCGCCTCCGGGCCTGATAGGGTGAGAGCGTGCTGGCGTAGCTCAACCGGTAGAGCACCCGATTTGTAATCGGACGGTTGCAGGTTCGATTCCTGTCGCCAGCTCTTCTCGTTTCTCGAACATATCCACCATCGGTTTCGAAAGCAGGACTTTCGGGCCCTTTCTGGTTTTATCTCTCGCCTCGCCCGATTATTCGATTTCGTGACGCTTGTTCGTCTTTGTATGGTCGAAATCGGGTCATTGCCTGGACAGATGCGGATTAACGCGTGGCATTTACTCATTGATTGACTGATCGACACGCTTTGCACGACATGTCGTGCGAGTTTACCGCTATGTTGGAATACATGGGATCCATGCAACAGCTTCGCGAATTCCTCATCCGACGCCGCTTCTCGCTGGGACTGTCCCAGCGAGAACTGGCCCGGCAATGTCGCATCAATGCCGGGACCATCGCGAGCATCGAGTCGGGTCGGGTCCAGCGCTTCCCTTCCCTGGCGACGCTGGAGGCCCTGGCGCGAGGTCTTCAGGTCGAGATGTCGCTGCTGGTCGACCTGGCGCGCGAGGGTACTACCGAATCCCCGTCGATCCCCGGGGCGTACGTCGTGGTCGCTCCCGAGCGGGGCATGGCGCATCATCCCTTCCTGGCCGAGGAACGGAAACTCCTGTTCGAGTGCGCCGAGGCTGGCCTTACGGACGAGTTTCTCGCGTTTTTCCGTCTTGGCGAATCGCCTCCCGGGGAGCGGCGGGTGACGTTGCTCATCCTCCAGGCCCTGGCCGTCGAGCACCTCCGGCGCATGCGCCATTTCCGGGGCGCTCTCGACCCCGACCCGTGCGGATCCTGACGGGGGATCGGAATCGCCCCCTTTCCGGAGTGGCACGGGGAGCCTGAAAACCCCGTTTTCCTGATGAATCTGTGGCCCTGGGCCACGCCTGGCCATCGCTCATGCGGCTGTTCATGCCCGGTCGCTGGCTACAGGTCGTTCCGTGCCTGCCGGCATGCGAGGCACGCGATGGTTGCGACGTTCCCCTGCCGGGGCGGAGGGATGACTCATCGGAGCCACGTTGCGCGGGCTCATCGTCGAGGTTCGGGACCTCTCGTGGAGGCACATTCACCGATGGTGAGCCGACACGGGCGCAGATCCGTCGTGTAAACTGGCGACGGGAGGCATTGATGGCGTTCTACAAGGTGGTGATCGGTCCAGAGGCCATGCCGTGGGTCGCTTCAGGTCTCGAGGCCATGGAGCAGCATCTGGCCCGCTGCGTGCAGGAAGCTGAGCGTTTCCAGCTGGAGGTCGACGGGCTGAAGGCCGATCTGCAACGGGTTCAGGCATGGCGGAACTATTTCTCTGGCCTGGAGTCCCGCGGTCACGGTGATCTCGAGCTCGATCTGGTGATCGAGGACGCGCTGTTGCTCAAGGCGTCCCTCGTCCTCGATGCCGGCCGCCAGTACGATCTGCAGCAACAGTTCGAGGCCGCGGTATCGTCTCCCCCGCTCTCGCTGATCGACCAGTTCCACTCCCGGCGGATGCGCCGGATGCTCGCGGCCAGCCGCTTCCTGGTTGACGCCTTCGTGGATGCCGAGAAGTTGCTCGGAAGCTGGGGGTTGCGGTTCGACTTCGACGAGGTCCGGTCTGACTGAGGGCCGGTCCGGTCGAGATCCGGACGGACCAGTTCCGGTCAGGACGCTTCCGTCTCCCGGGTATCCGCTTCCGGCAGACTGCCGAGCACGAGCACGCCGGGACCCCACTCTCCCGTTTCGGATGCGGGGTTCCGGTTTGCCGGGCATTCCCCGTTGAGACAGGTCGAACAGATCGCTTCGTCGGTCAGCAGTTGACCGTCCTGCCAGAGGCGGTAATGCGTCTTCTCGACGACCACCGGGTGCCGGAGGCGCGTCGCCTCGCTGACGCCCACCCGGACGAACCACATGTTGCAGGACCGCAGCCAGTGTCCGGCCCCGTCGTGCCAGCGTGCGTCGGCAAGCGGGTACACGCCAGACAATCCGAACGCTCCATCGACGACCCAGGCGGGTTCGAGGTGCTCGAGTTGCAGGCTTTCGGTCCGGGTGGTGCGGGTCATGGGAGTCCCTGGCAGCTTGAAGACGACCCCCATGTTAGCACGCAGGGGCAACCCTGGCGCGCAGGACCTCGATCACCGCCTCGAGCTGGATGCTGGTGCGACGCGCCATGTCTTCGATCGTTTCGAGATGGCTTTCGACCCAGGGCCCCCAGCTGGCCGGCGCCTCGACCCAGGTGTCGCGCAGACTCTCGAGCTCGTCCGCCTCGGCGTTGAGGGATTCCAGTCGCCCGTAGAGGCGTGTCCGGGCACGCTCGGCGGCGCGCAGGCCGTGGCGCTCGATCAGGGTTTCGTAGTAGTCGATCCAGCTGGGACGGATGGTCATGGTCGCTCTCCGGTTGACGAGGGGACGCGATGGCCATGATGCATCATGTATGAAGAAATGTAAAGGATCGCTTCAAGCTCGCTTCACCTGAGGTGCACGTGTGCGTGAAGGCCCCGTGGTCTGCTCGGACCATGCGTGACGGCCGCGCCATGACTGCCTGGCCAATCGGATGAAGGAGGAGGAAGACACATGACCGGATATCGGCTCACGGGGCACTGGGACCGACGAGGCGGGGCCTGGATCCTGGCTCTCTCGGGTCAGCTGAACGATCTGACCGAGCCGCTTTTCGAGCAGATCCTCGCTCGGTACCAGGTCGATGGCCTTCCCGTCGTGCTGGATGCCTCGGGACTCGAGCACGTCTCGAGCATCGGGTACTCGCTCTGGCTCCAGCTCGCGAGCCGCGTGGAGGCAGCAGGGGGCGCGTTCACGGTGGCTGCTGCCCCACCTCAGGTCTCGCGGCCCCTTTCGATGGTTTTCGGGGATCACATTCCCCAGGTATCGACCGTGGAAGCGGCGCTCGGAACCCCCCGGAGGACCGCGTGATGGCGTCCCGGCCAGCCCGGGCACTGATCGGACGGGCGCGCTTCACGAACCGGCTGGCCGATCTGCATGCGATCCACCAGTTCGTCCGGGGGCTCGCCATCGAGGCCGGGTTCCTCGACCAGGTGCTCGGTGACATCGAACTCGCCGTGGTCGAGGCCTGTGCCAACGTGGTCAAGCATGCATACCGGGGCCATCCCGAGGCGAGCATGCCGATCGACCTCGAGGTCTGGCTCGATGAGCCCGACCTCTGCATCGTCATCACGGACCTGGGGCAGCCCTTCGAGCCTCCCACCGGACCGGTTCCGCGTCCCGATCCCGCCCGCTTGCTCGAGCGGCGCCCGCGAGGGGGGCTCGGGCTCTACTTCATCGTCAACCTCATGGATGAGGTCGACTGGGAGCTGAACCCGGGGGCCCCCAACCGGTTGCGGCTCGTGAAGCGCCGCACCTCGTGTTGATGGACGCCCCGTTCAGGCCCGGGCGGGTGGGAGACCGAGCCGCGCGTGCTCGTATTCCTGCACGATCTGTTCCACGATCCGGGCGCATGGCCGGATGTCGTGAATGAGGCCGAGGCCATGACCGGCGCTCCATACGTCACGCCAGGCCCCGGGGCGTTTACCGGCCTCCTCCCGCCGGGCCCGGAAGTTCTCCAGGCTGGGCCGCAGGAAGTTGGCGGGGTGTCCCGTGACGTCCGCAGAGTATTCGATGTCTTCCGGTCCGAGATCGACCAGCGCCTGTCGGTAGGCTTCCGGGACGGGGGCCTCCGTGCTCGCGATGAAGCGCGTGCCCACGTAAGCTCCGGCTGCCCCCAGAGCCAGCACGGCCGCCATCTGGGCGCCCGTGGCGATGCCTCCGGCGGCGAGCACGGGGATCTGCACGTGTTGTAGCAGTTGCGGGACCAGCACGAGGGGGCTCACGGTACCAGCATGGCCTCCCGCGCCCGATGCGACGGCGACGAGGGCATCCACGCCAGCCTGGATGCACTTGCGGGCATGGCGGAGGGTCGTCACGTCCGAGAAGACGCGCAGGCCCGCGTCATGGGCGCGGGCCGTCAACTCCGTCGGGTCTCCGAGGCTCGTGACCACGACCGGAACCCGGCGTTCGAGGCAGACGGCGAGATCGGCTTCGAGGCGGTCGTTGCCGAGGAGGATCAGGTTGACGGCGAAGGGGGCCGAGGTCCGCGCCTGGATCGCCTCCACGGCCTCCCGGAATGCCTCGGTGGTCCGGAAGTTCAAGGAGGGCATCGCTCCGAGTCCCCCGGCCTCCGAGATCGCGACGACCATCTCGACGTTCGAGACGAGAAACATGGGGGCGCCGACGAGGGGGTAGCGGATGCCGAGCATCCGGGTCAGCGAGGTCTCGATCACAGGGCACCTCCCGGGGCGACGAGCGTGTCATGATGCTGCTTTTGGGTTGTACCCGGGGGCGGATCGCTTATACTGGAAACGGACGTGACGTCGAAGGGGAGGAGCGCATGGAAGCGGCTTTCACGAGGGTGAGAAGGCCGTCACATCGGCAGGCCAAGAAGGACGAATGTCGCCAGGCGATCGCCCGTTCGGCCGTCCAGCTGTTCGAGGCCAAGGGCTTCGATGCGACCACGATGGACGAGATCGCCCTGCGTGCGGGCGTCAGCCGACCCACCGTGTTCAACTACTTCGCGCGCAAGGAGGACATCCTGATGGTCCTCGCGCAGATGATGGCCGGGTACCTCGAGGAGGCCTGCCAGACCTTCGGCCCTCCCGAAGAGCATGCCGAGCCTCTCGAGGCCATCCGCCGGATGATCCTGACCATGGCGTCGGCCTTCGCCGAGTACCCCGAGACCTCGCGGGCCTTTCACATGTTGCGCATGCAGGAGATGAAGCGGCGTCGCGACCAGGGACAGACCATCTCGGAAGAGGATGCCCCCATGCGCGAGGAGCGCGCCATCATCGAGGCCCTCATCCGCCGGGCTCAGGCGCTGGGGCAGGTCCGGACGGATTACGTGCCCGCGGAGCTCACGCGTCATCTCATGATCGGTCTGTTCTCGAGCACCATCGGGCCCTGGAGCATGGGGGCCTATGGCAGCGAGCCCCTCGCGGACGTGGTGGGCCGGACCCTGAACCTGTATTTCACGGGGATGTGCCGCTGACATCCCTCATGCGCTGAGACGTTCTCGTCGCTTGCAAAGGAAGTCGATATCATGACCGAAGGCCCCGGATGCAGACGCATCCGGGGCCTTCTTCACGCGACCTGAAGCGCCCGTCAGGCCTCGAGCACCGCGTGGACCGGAGCCGGGATCAGCTCGGCCTTCTCCGTCTCGGTTCCTGCCGATGGCCCCGTCGGGGCCTTGGGCCCGCGCCGGAACAGGTTGAACGTGAAGTTCCGCAGGTCGTCCATCAGGGTGTAGCCCACCGGCACCACCAGCAGCGTGAGGGCCGTCGAGGTCAGCAGACCGCCGATGACGACGACCGCCATCGGGGAGCGGAACTCGGAACCCGAACCGAGGCCGAGGGCCATCGGCGCCATGCCGAGCACCATCGCTGCCGTGGTCATCAGGATGGGCCGCAGCCGCACGTTGGCTGCCGTGATGACGGCCTCGGTGCGCGGCACGCCACGCTTCGTCTGCGTGATGATGAAGTCCACGATCAGGATCGCGTTCTTCGTCACGATGCCCATCAGCATGATGATGCCGATGAGCGCCATCATGCCGAGTTCCTTGCCGAAGATCAGCAGGCCCAGGAAGGCCCCGATGATGGCCAGCGGCAGCGAGAACATGATGGTCAGCGGCGTCAGGAACGAGCTGAACTGCAGCGCCAGGATGAAGAAGATGAGCGAGACGCCCATCAGCATCGCCTGGCCGAAGCCGCCGAAGGCGTCCGCCTGCTGCTTGGCCTGACCATCCATCGAGATCGAGATGTGGTCCGGAATGGCGGCCTTCGGCAGGACCTTGGCCTTGATGAGGTCCGTGGCCGTTCCCACCGAGGTGCCCGGCATGAGGTTGGCCGTGACGTGCACCAGACGCTGGCGGTTCTGCCGCTCGACCTGGCTGAAACCGCCGCCCATCTCGACGTCCGCGATGGAACCGAGGGGCACGCTGCCGCCCCGGTTCGTGGCGATCGCGAGGCTCGAGAGCGCCCCGACGTCGCGCCGGGCCGAGGGCTGCAGGCGCACCCAGACGTCGACCTCCTGGTCGCCGGCACTGATGGTGCTGGGCGTGTCACCAGTGGTCGCCAGACGCAGGGTGTTGGCCAGGCTGGCCGTCATGACCCCCGACTGGGCCATCCGCACGCGGTCTGGCACGATCCGCAGCTCGGGCTTCTCTTCGCCGATGGAGGTCTCGAGGTCGGCGAACACGGCCTCGTCCTTCATCAGGGTCGCGAGCGACATGGCGTAGCGCCGGAGCTCCCCCAGGTCGTCGCCCTGGAGCTGGACGTCCACGGGCTTGTTGTTGGCCCCGCCCACGGCACCGAGCTCGTCTGCGAGGACCTTGGCATCGGGGAAGGTCGAGAACTGCTTGCGGACCTCGGCCGCGATGACCGAGTCGCGGCGCTTGCGCTTCGACTGATCGACCAGCAGGACGTCGAGACGTGCGTCGTCGACCGTGCCGTACGCGCCGATCAGCGTGTAGACATGCTCGACGCCTTCCTGCTTCTTGACCTCGCGGGCGACCATGTTGGCGACCCGGGCCGTTTCCTCGAGCGCCGTGCCCTTGGGCATCTGCACGCGCAGGAGGAACTCGCCGCGATCGGAGTTGGTGAGGAAGCCCTTCTGGATGAACCGGCTGAGGCTCATGCCGCCCACGAAGGTGACGAGGGCGAGGAGCATGACCGCCCAGCGATGCCGCAGGCTCCAGCGCAGCAGGCCCGCGTAGCGTCCCTCCCGGACGTGCGCGCCCTCTTCCTCGAGGCCCTTGCCCGTGGGTTTGACCTTCAGGAGGTAGGCGCACATCATCGGGGTCAGGGTCCGGGCGATCAGCAGCGAGAACAGCACCGCGAAGGTGACGGTCAGACCGAAGCTCTTGAAGAACTTGCCGATGAATCCGCTCATGAAAGACATCGGCAGGAACACACCGACGATGGTCATGGTGGTCGCCGTGACGGCCAGCTGGATTTCGCCGGTGGCCTGGATGGCCGCCTTGATGGGTTCCTCACCGGCCTCGAGGTGGCGGTAGATGTTCTCGAGGTCCACGACCGCGTCGTCGACCAGGATGCCCACCACCAGCGACAGCGCCAGCGTCGTCAGGTTGTTGAAGGTGAAGCCCAGGAGCTGCATCGGGACGAAGGCCGCGATGATGGACAGCGGGATGGCGAGGCCGCTGATGAGCATCGCCGCGACGTTCCGGAGGAACAGGAAGAGCACGATGACCGCGAGCACGGCCCCGATGGCCAGGTGCTCCCAGACGGCCTCGTTGGACATCTTGACGTAGTGCGTCGTGTCGGCCGCCTTCGTGATCGTCAGGCCCTTCGGAAAGGTCTTCCGGAGCTCGTCGATCTTCCGGTCGAACTCCTCGACCGTCGTGACGGCATTGGCGTCGGTCTGCTTGACCAGCGAGAGAAAGATGGCGTCCTGACCGTCGATGGCCGAGTAGGTCATCGGGTCCTTGATGGTGTCGCGCACGGTCCCGAGGTCCTGGAGCTTGACCTGGGCCCCGGTGGGGGTCGTCAGCGTCATGGCCGAAAGCTCGTCGAGCGTCCGGAACTTGCCCATCGTGCGCAGCGACATCTCGCGCGTCGCGGCGGGGACCTTGCCACCCGGCAGGTTGTAATTCTCGGCCTGGATCGACTGGAAGACGCCTGGCAGATTGAGATTGTAGGTCTGGAGCCGCTCGGGATCGAGGCTGACCTCGTAGGTCCGCTCGACGTTCCCCAGGAGCTGGAGCTGCGCGACGCCGGGCACGCTCTCGAGCTTGGGTTTCAGCACGTTCTTGACGTAGGTCGAGAGCGCCACGGATGACATCGGGCCCGAGACGGCATAGTTGCAGATGGGCTGCGTGCTGGAACTGAACGTCAGGTAGGCGGGGGGCTTGGCGTCCTTGGGCAACTTGTACAGGATGCCCGAGACCTTGTCACGGACGTCGCTCGCGGCGTCCTTGCTCGAGACGCCGAGCTTCATCTGCACCGTGACCTGACTCATGCCGTCACGCGAGGTGCTGATGAGCTTGTCGAGCCCGTTGATGCCGGCGATGGAGTCCTCGATGGGCTTCGTGACCAGCGTCTCGATCTCGGAAGGCGCCGCACCCGGGTAGACCGTCTGCACGACGACGACCGGATACTCGATGTTCGGGAACAACTCGAGCGGCATCTGCGTGAAGGCCCGCATGCCGAGCAGGGTCAGGATCATCATGATGATGATCGTGGTGACGGGGTTCCGGATGAAGAACGTGCTGAAGTTGAAACCCTGATGGGTCTCGTCGGCCGGTCCGGCCGGCGGGACGTGCGGTGCGTCCGGCATCACTTGCCTCCGTTCACGGCGATCGGGTCGCCGTCCTTGACGAACGAACTGCCCTTCACGATGACGGCATCACCCGGCTTGAGACCCGAGACGACCTCGGTCCGGAGCGGGTCGCGGATGCCGGCGGCGATCGCCACGCGCACGGCCTGGCTGGCCTGCGCCACGAACACGATCTCCTCCGCGCCATCCGTCACGATGGCGGCCGAGGGCACGACGAGGGCCGCGTGGGCCGGGCCCTTCAAGCGGGTCGAGACGTTCATCCCCACCTTGAGCCGCCCGGGCGCGGGGAGATCGACCTTCACGTGGATCAACCGGGTCTGGGCATCCACCAGGGGGGCAATCTCGGCCACGCGCCCGCGGAACGCCTCGCCCGGAAGTGCGACGGATTCGACCGTCACCTGGCCCCCCTCGCGCACCAGACCGAGGTCCCGTTCGGCCACGGGCAATTTCACCTGCAGGGCCGAGGTGTCGGCTATCGTCACGAGCGGGGTGCTCGGACCGGCCAGCGCGCCCGGATCGACGTGCCGCGTCACGACCACGCCCGAGATCGGGCTGGTGACGGTGCCATTGGAAAGCTGGGACTTCAGGAGGTTGATGGCCGCACGGGACTGGGCGATGCCGGCTTCCGCGACCTTGACCTGGGTCTGGGCGGCCTTGAGCTGGGCCTGGCTGACGGCGCCGTCCCGGGCGAGGTCCGAGATGCGGGTCAGGTTGTCGCGGGCCTGTTCGAGGTTGGCCTGGGCCGTCAGGATGCCACTTTCCTGTTGCCGGAGCTGCCATTCGAGTTCGGGGGTCTCGAGCCGGGCGATGATCTGCCCCCTCGAGACGCGGTCGCCTTCCTGGACGGACAGGGTCAGGAGCCGTCCGCTGGCCTTGGGCAGGACCTGAACCTGGGCGCGCGGGATGACCGTGCCGTTCACGACGAGATCCTGCGACACGGGCTCCGGCCGGACGCGCACGGTCTCGACGGGCACGACCGAGCGGGTCGCCTCGGCCGAGGCGGCCGCCTCGGCGGGCTTCTCGGGACGCTTGCAGGCGACGAGCCCCAGCGAGCAGGACAGGACGACGGCGAGTGCGATGCGTTCGCGCACGATCAGTTCCTCTTTCCGGTGGCGACGACGTCGCCGAGATCGCAACCGAGGGCCTGGGCAAGCCGGACCTCGGCCGCGAGCAGGTCGTAACGGGCCTGCACCAGCGTGTTCTGGGCCTGGACCAGGGCCGCCTGGGCATCGATGACCTCGAAGCCCGTTCCGACCCCGGCCCGGTACCTGACCTCGGCGAGACGGTGGGACTCCTGGGACAGCACCAGGCCGCGCTGGGCGATCGTCAGCCGTTCGGTCGCATCCTGTCGACCGAGCAGGGCAGACCGGATCTCGAGCGTCAGACCGCGACGCGTCTGTTCGAGCGTCAGTTCGGTCTGGTGCCGGTCCTCGGCAGCCCGGGCGATCTGCAGGGCGGTCCGACCGTTGTCCCAGAGGCCCCACTGGAGGCTGCCCATCACGTTGACGGATCTCCCCGTCCCGAGGCCCTGCTGCTGGTAGGTGGCGCCCACGCTCGCGCGAGGCAGCGTGCCATGCTGCGCCAGCGTCATCGCGTGGCCGTCGAGCTCGCGCTTGCGGGTCAGCGAGAGCAACTCCAGTCGTCGTCCGAGGGCCTCGTCGAGGCCAGAGGCCGGGTCGAAGGAGAGACGCGGCAGCGGGATCGACTCCTCGAGCTCGCGTTCGCCCAGAGGTTCGGCGAGCAGGTTTTCGAGACTCAGGCGGGCGATGTCGAGCTGGCTCGAGGCCGCGCGGAGCTGCCCCAGGGCCGCGGCGACCTGCGTCTCGGCCTGCAGGACCTCGAACCGCGTGCCGGTGCCCGCCCTCTCCCGCAGGGCGGCGGATTCCACGTGAGACCGGGCCTGAGCGACGCCCTCGAGGCCGACGTGCCGGAGGCTGCGCGCTCGTAGCACTTGCAGGTAGGCCTGGGCGGCCTCGAACTGGGCCCGGCGGACCTGCTGAAGGCCATCGATCTCGGCGAGGTCGAGACCATCCCGGGCGATCGCCATGTTGTCTTCGAGCGCGTGACCATCGAAGACCGTCTGGTTCAGGCTCAGCGAGGTGGTCAGGAGGGTGAACGCCCCGCCACCGCCTCCTCCGAAGCCTCCCATCCCGCCCATGCCCATCATGCC
>Ga0208788_1000189_pt1 | contig 31347 bp, 34 predicted proteins | sample Wag4_2014_7_11_3_FD_187363 | JGI IMG/M metagenome (GOLD analysis project Ga0208788, IMG submission 187363) | Fresh water mixed with fracking chemicals microbial communities from Ohio, USA - Utica-2 Time Series FC 2014_7_11 (SPAdes) (version 2) ...
GTCAAAACCCGCCCACGCTCAAGCCGAACTGGCCGCAATTTAAGTTTTAAGAGGAGTCATCATGACAAAGCGCACCTTCCAACCTAATACTCGTCGTCGCGCCAAGAAGCACGGCTTCCGCGCACGCATGGCAACTCGCGCAGGACGTGCAGTTCTTTCAGCTCGTCGCGCAAAAGGCCGCGTTCGTCTCTCTGCGTAAGTTATAGAGCCGCACCGGAAAATCTCGTGCTGCCTAAAAACGCACGTTTGAATTTAACCGCCGATTTCGCTCGCGCAACAAAGAGCGGAACCCGCGTTACCTCAGAGCACTTCGTTGGATACCTCTACATCAACCCTGCGCCAGAAGAATCCAACCCACCAAAGTTTGGGTTAATTGTTAATAAAGGAGTTGGAGGCTCGGTTGCGCGCCATGCACTGGCTCGCAAACTTCGCCATGCAACAGCGCCACAACTTTCAAAACTGCCAATGAATTCTCTCTTTGTAATTCGCGCCCTGGCTAAAGGATCTTCTACCGATGTTATTTCTGAGGTTGAAAAACTTGTCACTAAATTACTGGAACGTTCAACCCGAAACACGGTGAAGTAGATGCGCACAGTATTAGTTGCGGCAATTAACTTCTATCAAAAATGGATCTCCCCATCTTTCGCACCGCGTTGTAAGTACTACCCATCTTGTTCAACATATGCCGCATCTGCAATTTCGCATTACGGAATCCGCGGCGTAGGTATGGCGCTCTGGCGATTGGTGCGCTGTAATCCATGGTCACATGGCGGCGTTGATTATGCAGTTAAAGAAGGCTCAACAAAGATTAAAACCACCGAGAAAACCAGTGTAGGAGCTAACTAATGGGCTTTATTTTAAACCCCCTCTATAACTTCGTATCCGGAGTTATTGTCGGAATTCACTACTTGCTCTCACCCATATTCGGTTTCGATAGCGGTGTTACTTGGGCACTATCGATCGTTGGACTTGTTGTTTTAATCCGTATTATTTTGATCCCGCTATTTGTTAAGCAGATTAAAAGTCAGCGCGCACTTACTGCACTACAACCACAGATGAAGGCGATCCAAACTAAATATAAAGATGATCGCCAAAAACAATCTGAAGAGATGATGAAGCTCTACAAAGAGCATAAGACAAATCCACTTGCATCATGTTTTCCAATCTTGGCGCAAGCACCAATCTTCTTCGCACTCTTTACAGTTCTAAATGGAATCGCTGCAAAGACAGATGCTGGCGTATCAGCGCCAATCGCACGCGGATTTCTAAAAGGTGATTATCTAGATAGCGCAGCACAAGCAACATTTTTTGGTGCGAAGATCTCAGAGACTTTCCTAGGTTCACCCGATACAACTGTAAAGATCGTCACAGTTATTTTGATTTTCATTATGTCTGCTACAACTTTTACAACACAACGTCAGTTAATGGTAAAAGGAATGCCAAAGATGGATTCCAGCAACAATATGATGTTGCAACAGCAGAAAATCATGTTGTATTTATTCCCAGTAATTTTCGCGGTATCTGGTGTTAACTTCCCGGTCGGAGTTTTGATCTACTGGTCAACAACAAACTTCTGGACATGGGGACAGCAGTTCTATGTAATTAAACGAAACCCAACACCAGGTTCACCTGCCTACGAAGAGCTACAAAAGAAGAAGGCAGCGAAAGATAAAAAAGGTTCGAAAGACTCAACAGGAACTGTTCTCGATGGAACAAACCCTGAAGACGGTGCTGAAGGAACCGGCGAAGTTAAAGGCCAGAGAAAGCAACCAAAGAAGAAAAAGAAGAAGTAAAGCGGACATTTAAGTACAAAAACTATCAAAAGACCCAAATAACTTTACATAACTACAAGGAGCGTCAAATGAGCGAAGAGACCACAGAAGTATTGGAAAACGAGACCGCGGAAGCGGGTACACCTACCAAGAAGGCGCCAAAGACAATTGCTCGCCTTGAAGAAGAAGGCGATATCGCAGCTGATTACCTAGAAGGCTTGCTAGATATTGCAGACCTAGATGGCGATATAGATATCGACGTGGAGAACGACCGCGCAAGCCTTGCGATCGTAGGCGGCAAGCTCCGCCACCTAGTTGGCCAGGAAGGTGAAGTCCTTGATGCTATTCAAGAGCTAACCCGCCTTGCTGTACAGACAGCGACCGGCGACCGTAGCCGCCTAATGCTCGATATCGACGGATTCCGCTCAGGCCGCCGCAAGGAGTTAACCGCCCTCGCCGAGAAGATGGCTGAGCAGGCAAAGACCACTGGGGCATCGATCAAACTCGACCCAATGAACGCCTTTGAGCGCAAGATTATCCACGACACGATCCAGACCTTAGGTCTCTCATCAGAGTCAGATGGCGAAGATCCAAACCGCTTCGTCGTCATCTATCCCGCCTAAAGGGACCTCATGACAAATCTCCAGCCGGAGTCAGATCCTTCACAAGTTTCACGTGAAACGTATATTGCAAAGTACTTTCCTGGGCAAGAGGACGCTATCCGTGCCTACGCAGAGTTCCTCACCACCGCAGGCATTGAGCGAGGACTTATTGGCCCACGCGAAGGTGAGCGGATCTGGGAGCGCCATATCTTTAACTGCCTACCTGTAACCCAACTCTTGCCGCAGGGGGCCTCCCTCTTCGATATCGGTTCTGGGGCAGGGCTGCCCGGAATTGTTATCGCCCTGGCCCGACCTGACTTAAAAGTGACCCTAATCGAGCCACTTGAGCGCAGAGTTGAGTTCTTAAATGAGGCCGTTGCCGCTATCGCAACCGGCGGGGTCGAGATTGCGGTCATCCGTGGCCGCGCCCAAGATGTAAAGAAGAGCGCTGATTTTGTAACCGCTCGCGCCGTTGCCCCAATGGAGAAGCTTAAGAAGATGAGTTGGCATATGGTCAAAACCGGAGGGTCCCTTTTAGCGATGAAGGGGGAGTCTGCGGCAAGTGAGATGGTTGGAATCAAGGGAGCCGAGCTCCACGAGATAAAACTTGAGGGAATTGAGCTCGGCAGAGTGATCTCTGTACGTAAGGGCTCTGTAATAAGTGCTTAGATAGGCGCGTGGTTGATTCACGTGAAACAAAGGATCGCGAGAGCGAGACAAAGGTCGTCGGCGTCCGGCGGCTAAAAGAGGCGATGGCAAAACCTGCCTCAACCCGCATTTTCACTGTGGCAAACCAGAAGGGTGGGGTCGGAAAGACCACCACAACGGTCAATATCGCAGCGGCCCTTTCTATGGGCGGCCTGCGGGTTTTGGTCGTTGATCTAGATCCACAGGGCAACGCCAGCACCGCGTTGGGTGTTCCGCACCGTGATATCGAGGGCGTTTACGACGTACTTATGGGAAGCGCACAGATAAGTTCAGTAATTCAAAAGGTTGCAGGTTTTCCGACACTTGATTGCGTTCCTTCAAATTCATCTCTTGCAAATGCTGAAGTTAATTTAGTTTCAATGGTTGCGCGCGAACTTCGTTTAAAAGAAGCGATCGATGAGATTTCACCAAATTACGATTACATTTTTATCGATTGCCCACCATCACTTGGTCTATTAACAATCAACGCACTTGCTGCAGCGCGAGAACTTTTAATTCCAATTCAAACTGAATATTACGCACTTGAAGGTTTATCACAACTTCTTGAAACATACGGCGTTGTTAAGAAGCGCCTAAATGCAAACCTAGATCTTTCGACAATTGTCTTAACTATGTTTGATGGACGCACTCGTTTATCAAATGATGTTGCCGCAAATGTTCGCGCGCACTTTCCAAACGAGCTAATTGATATTCCAATCCCACGCGCAGTACGCGTTTCAGAAGCGCCTTCTTACAATCAAACAGTTATGACTTATGACCCGCTTTCTCCAGGTGCGATTGCATATATGCAGGTTGCGCGCGAAATCGCAGAACGCGGAAAACCTAAAGATGCCCTCGATGTTAACTTCGATTCAAATGTTGTAAATATTAATTACAAACGTGATGGAGAAATCGCATGAGTGCAAAGCGCGGCGGACTCGGAACAAATCTAGATTCACTTATTCCAACTTCACTCACTGTTGCAGGAAATGAAGTTGCACAACAAAATGAAGTTTCAGTTGATGCGATCACACCTAACCCACGTCAGCCACGCACCATCTTTGAAGAAGGTGCGTTAAACGAATTAATCGCATCTATTAAAGAGATCGGAATCTTGCAACCACCGGTAGTTCGCCAGGTATCTCCAGGTAAATACGAACTAATTATGGGAGAGCGCCGCTTCCGCGCCGCAAAAGCTGCTGGGCTAAAAAAAATTCCGGTAATTATTCGCCAGACTCCAGATAACGAACTTTTACGCGAAGCGTTAATTGAAAACATTCATCGCAGCCAACTTAACCCACTTGAAGAAGGCGCTGCATATGCGCAACTACTCACCGACTTTAACTGCACACACGATGAGCTCGCGCTAAAACTTGGTCGCTCACGTCCGCTTATCTCAAACACAATCCGCCTTTTAAATCTTCCACCAACCGTGCAACGCAAAGTTGCTGCGGGAGTTATCTCAGCAGGCCATGCTCGCGCACTGCTTGGCTTAACCGACGAAGCAGAGATTGAAAAGTTAGCTAATCGGATCGTCGCCGAAGGTTTAAGTGTTCGCGCAACTGAAGAAGCGGTAGCAATTCATTCGCCAAAGAAGGGTTCAACCAAGAGCGGTAAAGGTGGAAAGAGTTCTACAACCGGAGAAACCTTGGCTGCCGAAGAGTTGTTAAGTGATTACCTAGATACCCGTGTGAGCGTGCAGGGCGTTAACGGCAAAGGCAAGATTGTTATTGAATACTCTGGACGCGAAGATTTACAGCGAATCGTTGATCTAATTGAGGGCGATAAGTAAATTACTTAAGTGCGGTGCCGCGACGCGACATTTCCTGCGTCACGATTCCACCAAGTGCTTTAACGCCTTCACGGATTCGCTCAGGTGTTGGGTGGCAGTACGAAAGTCGCATCGACCAAGATCCAAAACCATCTGCATAGAAAGCATTGCCAGGAACATAGGCAACCTTGGCAACGATCGCCTTAGGCATCATGGCCTTTGTATCGATCTCTGGTGGCAAGTTGACCCAAACATAGAAACCGCCACCTGGTTTTGTCCAAGTAGCCTCTTTTGGAAAATATTGCTCAAGTGATTCGAGCATCGCATCGCGGCGCACCTTATATAGCTCGCAGAATGATGCGATCTGATCGCGCCATGGCTGATCAGCAAGGTAGCTAGAGATAGTTAGCTGAGTGAAGTTTGATGGGCAGAGAATCGAAGATTCGGATGCAATTACCAATTTATCTTTTAACGACTGTGGAACTAGCGCCCAACCAATACGCAAACCTGATGCGATGGTCTTTGAGAATGAACCAAGATAGATAACGTTTTCGGAATCTTCAGCGCGCATCGCATTTGGTGATGGGCGATCAAAACCAAGAAGTCCGTAAGGGTTATCTTCAACAACGAAGATTCCTTCTTCGCGGCAGATATTTAGAATTTCAGTACGGCGATCTGCTGGCAGCAATACACCTGTTGGATTTTGGTAATTTGGAATCAAATACAAGAATTTAATCTTGCGACCGGCAGCGCGTACAGATTTAATCGCTACTCGCAGTGCATCCGGAACCAGGCCGTTCATATCCATCTCAACGTGGACTACAGATGCCTCATATTGTCTAAATGTTCCGAGCGCACCAACGTAAGAAGGCGCTTCTACCAATACAACATCGCCGGGATCGATAAAAATTCGTGAAATCAAATCAAGTGCTTGCTGTGAACCGGTTGTAACGACAATGTCATCGGGATTAGCGCGAATTCCTTCAAGGGCCATAACGTCGCAGATTTGCTCGCGAAGTTTTGGATGTCCTTGACCGCTGCCGTACTGCAGAGCTTCCGCGCCATTACTTAAAATTAATTGATTAACAACCCCAGCCATCATCTCCATTGGAAGTGCTGAAAGATTTGGCATTCCGCCAGCCAGCGAAACAATTTCCGGGCGAGATGCAACGGCGAAGAGCGAGCGAATTTCAGAAGGCAACATTCCGGCGGCGCGTGTTGCAAAACGTTGTTCTAAATTTTGCGGTACACCGGTTTGATAGCGAACTGATACCTCAGACATACCCGTTAGTCTCCCACATGCCCACTAGCGCTAGCGAATTAATTAAAACTAGCGACGAATGCCCGCACTTCGCAGGTCAGATAACCGCAAAGTTCCTGTTTTAGCATCATCCTCAGCCGAGAGATAAAGGCGTTGAATCGCAATAATAAAAGCCTCAGCCAAAGTATCGCGAAAATCAGGACGGGCAAGGCGAGCGGCATCGCCAGGATTTGTTAGATAACCAAGATCTACACGTACCGCGGGGGCTTGAGTTAGGCGAAGTAGATCCCAAGTTTTGGCATGGGTTCGGCAATTTAATAAATCAGTGCGCGCGCAGAGCTCGCGCTGCACAAGGGATGCAAATCTCTCACCAACTATTGAATGCACTCCATGGGCATCGCTGCCGTAAAAGTATGTTGAAACTCCATGTGCGTCAGGGTTTGAGTGTTTATCAGTATGTAAAGAGATAACCAAGTCTGCGCTATTTTTATTTGAGAAAGTAATGATTTCATTCTCTGTTAAAACATTCTTTGGTCCGCGGGTTAAAAACACACTGGCGCCAAGCGCTAACAAGCGACCTTCTAAACGTTGGGCAATGTCATAAACAATCTCTGCATCTTCATCACCGAAAGCCGGGTCCAAAACAATTACCTTATTTGCAAGTGCAGGGCCACGATTTCGTTGCTTAGCGCTTTCACGCATTTGTGCAGGCGCTCCACCAGAAACTATTTTAGTTAAACGAATCAACGCGATAATTGTTGCTGGACCACATTTACCATCAACTTTTATTCCTACCGATTTTTGAAACTCTTTTACTGCAGATTCAGTGCGCTCACCAAATATTCCATCAACGCGTCCGGCGTTAAAACCCATCTCAGTAAGGCGCGCTTGAAGTGCTGCAACATCATCACCGCGCATCATTGGAGATGGTTGCAGATTTAAAGAACGATCGCCTAACTTCCAGCGAGATTCTTCAAGTGCGCGTTTGGTCTGGTCATTTAACTCACCGGTTACATGCAAACCACGTTCTTGCTGAAAAGAACGAATCTCGTCAGGAGATAGTTCTTTCATAAGAGATCTAAACCAACGAGTTGATTAGATGAAGCCTTCGAGCTCTTTTAGAAGCGCTGGCTTTGGCTTTGCACCAATAATTGTCTTTACAACTTCACCGTTTACATAAACGTTGAGCATTGGAATTGATGTAACTCCATATTTGATCGCGATCGCTGATTCTTCATCGGTATTTAGCTTCACGATAGTGAGTTTGTCTCCGTGTTCAGTTGCGATCTCATCAAGGATTGGTCCGACTGCGCGGCAAGGTCCACACCACTCAGCCCAGAAATCAACAAGAACTGGCTTGCTGCTCTTGAGTACGACCTCATCGAAATTGGCTGCGGTTACTTTTCCTGCGCTCATTTGCTGCTCCTATTTAATCGGTTCTATATCTGCTTTAGATCTGCTTTTAACTGTTAAAAAGTACGTTGTTGTAAGAGTACTAGTGCGAGAGGAATTTTTCAGCGTCTAACGCCGCCTGACATCCCGACCCTGCTGCAGTAATTGCTTGGCGATATGTGAAATCGACAAGATCGCCGCAGGCAAAGACGCCCTTCAAGTTGGTGCGCGTTGAGCGTCCTTCTACTGAAACATAACCCTCTTCATTTAGCGTTACTTGAGATGTAACAAGTTCACTGCGCGGAATATGCCCGATGGCGACAAAGAGCCCAGTGAAATCTCGCTTACTTACTTCACCAGTAACTGTATTGCGAAGTTCTAACGCTTCAACTTTCTCCGCACCGAGTACATCTGTTACTTCGGTATTCCAGAGCATTTCAATCTTTGGATTTGCAAAAGCGCGCTCTGCCATAATTTTTGAGGCGCGAAGTGAATCGCGGCGGTGGATCAAAACAACCTTTGAGGCAAACTTTGTTAAGAAAGTCGCTTCTTCAACTGCAGAGTCTCCGCCACCAACTACAGCAATTGTCTGATCGCGGAAGAAGAAACCATCGCAAGTTGCACACCATGAAACTCCGCGACCAGATAAACGCTTTTCGTTCTCTAAACCAATTTCCTTATAAGCAGATCCCATTGCAAGGATTACCGCTTTAGCTTCGACGGTATTTCCAGAACCATCTTTAATAATTTTAATGTCGCCTGATAAATCCATTTCAACGACGTCATCGGTAATTAGCTCTGCGCCGAAACGTTTTGCTTGTTTGCGCATGCTGTCCATTAGATCTGGACCCATCACGCCATCGACAAAGCCTGGAAAATTTTCTACCTCAGTGGTGTTCATCAACGCGCCACCTGCAGTAACTGAACCCTCGTAAATAACTGGATCTAACTGGGCGCGGGCAGCGTAGATAGCAGCGGTATATCCGGCAGGACCAGAACCAACGATTACAAGATTTCTTACCATGGGCTCAGCGTATCCATTTGAGATTACTTTGCGCGGGCAGCACGGCGCTTGCTCAGAAGTGAGATTGCAAACTCCTTCATCGCAGTGATTTCAGTGATTTTTAAGGCGTGAGCAACAAGCAAGAAACCAGCCCCGCTGCCAAGAAGAACAACAAATAAGCGGGCTAAGCCAAGTAACGGCGCTGCGTCATCGTTCATCCAATTTAAGAAGAAGGCGAGCAGGAAGAAGGGAACCATTGCGATCGCCGATGCTAGATATAGGCGGGCATGTTGGCCAACAAATTTCGATATCTCTAGAGGCCCAGTATGTTTCTTTAACAACGCGATAGTTACAAAGAGGCCGAGGATATAACTAACCGCAAAGGCCACACCCAAACCAATTGTTACAAACTCACTCTTTAAAGTTGCTAAGAAAACATAGGAGAGAACTGATGAAATTATGTTGATTATCAAGATAGAGACAACTTGGGTCCTGGTATCTTCAAATGCGTTAAAGCCACGGATTAAGACCAGGTTTATTGAGAAAGCAACCAAACCTAAACTAAGCGCCGATAAGACATAACCGATGTAACGAGAATCTTCAAGCGAGATTCCAAAGTAGAGAACTTCAGTCATAAGTGAACCAAAGAGCAATAACGCAACAGAGCTTGGAACTGTTACAACCCCGCACATGCGGATGGCGCGGATTAACTGCTTCTTAACCTCTTCAACATTCTTATCAATAGCCAATTTAGATAAATGTGGAAGGAGCGCAGTAACAATTGAAATTGTGACGATCGAATACGGTAGCAACATAATGTAGTAAGCGCTGGTAAACGGCGTGAAACCAACGCCAGTGGTTATTCCGGCTTGGGCGCTTCGCACCGCGGCGCTAGTAGCGACATTTACTGTAATTAAGTAACCAAGTTGAGAAATCAAAACATAAACCAAGGTCCAACCGGCTAAAGAGAAAGATTTACCAAGACCTGCAACACCGAAAATTGGACGCAAACGTATTCCAGATTTCCTAACAACTGGAATCAAGATAAGTGCCTGAATAACAATTCCGAGAGTTGTTCCCCAACCTAAAAGTTGGATCTGGGCATCGGTAATGTTTTCAACCGAGATGCTCTCTTGAAGGAATAGAACCCCGCTGAAAATAACTATTACAACGAGGTTATTTGCGATCGGCGCCCACATTAAAGGCGCGAAAGAGCCGCGCGCATTTGCGACTTGGCCCAGCATCGTGAATAGCCCCAAGAAGAAAATCTGCGGCAGGCAGTAACGAGTAAAAGCTACAGCGATAGAGAATTCGCGCTCGAAACCATCAGTTGCAAACTCTGGCGCATAGAGTTTTACGAGGTACGGCGCAAAAATGACACCAACTAAAACCAGAAGCAAGAGAATTCCCGAAATTGTTGTAACTAAGCGCGAGGCAAAGCCATGTCCGCCGTCTTCATCTGCGAATGAGCGAACCAACTGCGGAACGAAGATCGCCGTTAGCGCTCCACCGACAAGTAAGTTGTAGAGAATATTTGGCATCGTATTTGCCACGTTGTATGAATCTGCGAGTAGCGCTGTACCAAGTACTGCGACCGCAAGAATTGCACGGAAGAAACCAGTGATTCGCGAAAGAATTGTTCCAATCGCCATAACACCAGAGGCGCGGAAGAGCTCATTGCTTTTCATTACGCCCCCTTCGTATTCTGCGAATAGTCTGGGTTAAGGCAGCTACAAATAGCAAGAGCGCCGCACCTATCGTGAAGTAAGTAACCCGCGAATCAAAGAAAGTTACTTTAATTGCGAGTCGCGATGCTGGACCAATCTCATCACCATCTGCATTCGTGATTTGAGCGAGCACGGTGGTTGCACCAGGTGCGATTGCATTAAATGGAATTGAAAGTTGGGTTCGCGAATTTGCGCCAATGGTGAAAGTTGCAACATCTGAAACTTGCACGCGAGAGTTGAGCGGAGTTAATTCAACAGCAATGCTTACAGGAACACCAAAGTCGTTAGTTACAGTAACTGGAACCTTTCCAGTTTCAGAAGCGATTTGATATTTACCAGAGGAAACACGTAAACGATTTAAAGTTTTCACTACGCCATCTGCTGCGTCATAAGAGAAAAAGTCGCGATCTTTCTTATTAAGTGAAGGCGATAGTAAAACCGCTAATTTGGCGCGTTGGGCTTTGACTTCAGGTGCGCTAACAACCGATGACAGTGCAGTTAACGCTTGGCGATTTTGCGTGTATTTCTTACGCAATACCGGGCTAAGGCGCGATTTACCTGTGCTCCAAGCGCTGCTATCCCCAGCGGAAACCTTGCGATTTAAATGAAATTCAACTCGTTCTGCGCCATAACTTTTATACAGGCGAAGTTCGCTTGGAGCAGAGCGCGAAGCAAGCGATAGATCAGGGTTTCCATAAGGCAGAGCAAAGACTTTATCTCCTGCAGTTAAGAGAATTAAACGAGAGATCCAACTTTTTGCAACAAGTTGTCCGGTGGTTAGTTCTCCATTACTTAACTCGTAACCATCTGCCATGGCAGCGACTTCATCAAGTAGTGCGCCATCGATAACCCAAGTTCGGACGCCATTAGGTTTGCTTTCTAGTGGTTTACCTAGCCTTCCTGTTGGAAGGAGATCGTTAGTTAGATCATCATTTCTAAAGGTGCCATCAAATAATTGATGCGGCTTACTGGTTAACTTTGTAACAGTTACATCACCGGCTGAATGTGGAGTGCCAATAAAGAGAAAGGCTAAGGATAAGAAAAGTGCGGATAACTTCTTCATTTAGCGCCAACTTCAGCAGTTGCGTCAGTTCGCGCAATCAACTTCTTCTCATCTGGATAAGCCAAACGATCAACAATTTCAGCTAGTGGAAACCAACCGACCTCATCTACTTCACTCTCTTGCGGTGCCAGTAAACCGCCCGTTTCACGGAATAAGTAGTGATGAACTGTTTTATGGATTCGCTTACCTCCGGCCATAAACCAGAAATCGATAACTCCCAAAGCGCGCTCAATCTCAGATTCAATTCCGGTTTCTTCGGCGACTTCACGGAGCGCAGCTTGCTCAGGAGTTTCACCTTCTTCTATATGTCCCTTTGGGAGAGACCATAAAATTCGTTTTCCACTGGCATCTTTATGATCGATACGGCCGATCAAAAGACCGTTCTTGCCGCTGTGATCAATTACTAAACCGCCGGCGCTTACTTCATCAACGCGCTTTGCGTAGCTCTTTGGATTCCGCGGTGAATTCTTTGATGGATTCTTGGCAGGGCTCTTTGCGGGGCGTTTATTCTGCGCCTGCTCATCTTTGGCAGGTGAATCACTTGCAAGTGGGGCGCGATTTGCGGGGCGTCTACGCCTGCGCTTTTTCTTCGTACCTTCGCTGCCCGCACTAGGTGCCGGGGTCATAGACCAAGGGTACTGCTCTAATCTTGGTCTTGTGACGAGTGCATTAGGAGCCGCGGGGGAAGTTGCGATCGCCTCACTCATCAAACGGGCGCCACTAGCAAGTTCGCTCGCCCAAAGTTTTGCCGCCCAAGGTTTTCGCTTGGCGTTAGTTGGCGGACCAGTTCGCGATGCGCTGCTCGGTCGACTTGGAAATGATTTAGATTTCACGACAGATGCGCGACCAGAAGTTACAAAGAAAATTTTGCAAGCTTGGGCGGAAAACGTTTGGGATACCGGAATTGAATTTGGAACAGTTGCTGGAAAACGTGGCGATACAACTGTTGAAGTTACAACTTATCGCACCGAAAGTTACGATCCAGAAAGTCGTAAACCTGAAGTTGAATATGGTGATTCAATCGAAGGCGATTTATCACGACGTGATTTCACAGTTAACTCAATGGCGCTTGAGCTAACTACAAAAACTCCCGAATTTATCGATCCCTTTAACGGCTTGGAAGATTTAGCGAAGAGAGTATTGCGCACTCCATCAAAGGCAGAAAATTCTTTCTCTGATGATCCCCTACGCATGATGCGCGCTGCACGATTTGCTAGCCAATTAGGCTTTGAGATCGCACCCGATGTTCTGCAGGCGATAAAAGATATGGCAGGAAGAATTTCAATTATTTCAGCCGAACGCGTTCGCGATGAATTTACAAAAATGTTAATGTCAAAGAACCCGCGAACCGGAATTACAATTTTAGTTGAAACAGGCCTTGCCGAAATAGTTCTTCCAGAGATACCTAAACTCCGCCTCGAAATTGATGAACACCATCACCACAAAGATGTTTACGAGCATTCAATAACCGTTCTAGAGCAGGCGATTTCACACGAAGATCGTTTAGGTGGTCCTAATTTAATTATTCGCCTGGCAGCGCTACTTCACGATATTGGTAAGCCAAAGACTCGTAATTTAATTCCTGGTGGAGGAGTTTCCTTTCATCACCATGAAATCGTTGGCGCACGTCTAAGTAAATCTAGATTGAAGGCGCTGCGCTTTGATGGTGACACGATTGAACAAGTCGAAACGCTAGTAGCACTTCACCTCCGTTTTCATGGGTACGGAGATGGCGAATGGACTGATTCTGCTGTGCGGCGCTATGTGCGCGATGCTGGGGATTTACTGGTTCATTTACATGTTTTAACTCGCGCTGATTGCACAACCAGAAACGCGAAGAAGGCAGAGCGCTTAGCCAAGACTTATGACGCGCTCGAAGCACGTATCGCTAAATTAATGGAAGAAGAAGAACTTTCTAAGATCCGACCAGATTTAGATGGCGCTCAAGTTATGAAGTTACTCGGCATCAAGCCATCAGCAGCGGTTGGTAAGGCTTTGGATTATCTTCTTGAGTTGCGCCTTGAGAATGGCCCGCTGGGAGAAGAACGCGCTACCGAAGAGCTACTTAGCTGGTGGAGCAAAGAAAACCCCACTGCGAAGTAGGCGAAGCCCAGCAATCAAATAGATAGTTGCAACAATTAAAGGCACCAGATAACTATCGCCGCTATTTGGTAGAAGCAGTGCGGCAATAACAGCGCCTGAAACGATTGCACCATTTACAACAACGTCATAAACCGAAAAGACGCGACCGCGGAAAATATCGTCGATCTTTGATTGCACAAGTGCGTCATTGGTAACTTTTAAACTCTGCCCAAAGAGCGCGGTCACAAATGCTGCGCAGATCAAGGTCAACGGGGTTCGTACAAATAAGATGAATAACGGACCACATGTGCTGGCGATGAGCGAAAATCTCATCCAGCGATGGCGACCAACGCGGCGAACTCCATATGGCGCAACAACTGCACCAACAACAAATCCGATCGCTGCAATAGATAAGGTAAAACTCAAACCAGCCAATCCAGCTTCATTATCTGCCGGATCGTTAAAGGTGTTTCGCTCTAATAGAAGAGCGATAAGGGTCAAGGCAGTTATTCCACCGCGATGAATTGCGATCGCACCGATCCCGCGCGCAGCATCCATATGCGCGCGCAAGAAACGTACGCCTTCGCGCATTTCAATTAAGCCTTGCGTAAAACTGGCGTTCTTTATCTCGTGATCTAGCGGTCCGATCTCCTTGCGCTTTAACAACGAGGCAAAAAGTGCCGCCATTAGATAACCAGTTGCTGCCACCAAGATTATGTAGCCATCTGCTTTATCTGCAGTGGTCGTTTCGTCAATCAACCGGCGTAAACCAAGGCCGATTCCGCCACCCAGAACAACAAATACCGAACCACCAGTTACTGCAAGAGCATTGGCGCTAATCAGAGATTTACTTTCAATCATCAGTGGAATGCCTGCAGAAAGCCCGGCGAGAATTAAACGGTTAACACCGAATGCAACTAAGACAAAGATGGTCATCTCAATTCCAGTTTTTCCTTGGAAGATCAATAACGAGATGATCGATAAAGTTGTGGCTCTCGTTAAGTTTGCAAACATGATCGCCCGTTGTCTGGAAACGCGATCTAGAATTGTTCCGACAAATGGACCAATCAAAGAATATGGAAGAAGAACAACGGCAAAGGCTAAGGCGGCGTTAAGTGCATTTGCCTGACGTTCTGGTGAGAATAAAACGAAAGAGGCCAAGGCGCTCTGGAAAACTCCATCGGTCATCTGACCTGTCCAGCGCAGGCGGAGTAACCGAGAAAATTTCCGATCGGTTAATATCTGCCAGACGTTCATAGTTAAAGGGTAGTCGCGCAAAGCCTGCAAAAGAGGATTATCCTTCTCTCATTATGAAATCCAAGCGTGCGTTCATCGATTATTCACTTGATAAGCGCGCCACTTTATTGGCGCTCTTTCGTGGAGTAGTCGATGCCTGTGATGCTGACCCTTATTTGATGCGCGCTGCTAAATATCACGGCGAGAAAGCGCAACGAAAATGTCCGGTCTGCAAAAAAGAATCACTCGTTGAACTTCGCTACACATTCGGTGATCAACTCGGACAATTCTCAGGTCGCATAAAGACAGAGGTTGAATTATTGGAAATGGAGAAAGAATTTGGTGAATTTGCGGTCTACACCGTTGAAGTCTGCCGCGAATGCTCTTGGAACCACCTCTGCTCTTCATACCTATTAGGGGATGGAAGTGTGCGAAAGCCACCCCGTCGCGTACGCACCCTGGAAGATGAAGATTGGGTTAAAGGGTAACCTTAAGAAATGATCCGCAGAAAACTTATCCGCGCCGGTATTTTCTTAGCCGGCTTTGGTTTTATCGCTGGATCAACGCTATTCGCATTTGCTTGGTTTACCGTTTCAATTCCAGATCCGAATGCATATGTAAATAGCCAATCAACTATTATCCAATATTCAAATGGCCAAGAGATTGGGCGGATCGGATCTCAAAATCGCCAGATCTTGCCACTTGCCAAAATTCCGCTAGATCTACGTAACGCAGTTCTAGCTGCCGAGGATCGAAACTTTTATTCAAATAAAGCATTTAGCATCACTGGTATTACACGCGCGCTACTTAACAATTTACGCTCCGGTAATTTAAATGGTGAAGGCGGGTCAACAATCACCCAGCAGTACGCCAAAACCGCCTTTCTCTCTCCCAGCAGAACAATTCAAAGAAAGATCAAAGAGCTAGTTATCTCTTTGAAGTTGGAGAATTCTCTATCGAAAGATCAGATTCTCGAAAATTATTTAAATACTATTTACTTCGGCCGCGGTTCCTATGGCGTGCAGACCGCATCGCAGCAGTATTTCAATCGCAACGCCAACCAACTCAACTTATCTCAGATGGCGGTCATCGCAAGTATTTTGCGTTCTCCTGGTTACTACGACCCATCGCTTTCTAAAGAGAACGGCGTACGTTTAGAGAACCGATTTAAATATGTAATTGATGGCATGTTAGAACGCGAATGGATTACCGCCGAAGATGCCGCTAAGGCGAAATTCCCAACAGTTATCCCGCGTACCAAAACTGGTCAATTGAGCGGACCCAAGGGACATATCGTCGCCGCAGTTCAAAAAGAGATGGGCAAGTTAGGTTTTACTGAAGACCAATTACTTGTCGGCGGCCTAGTAATCAAAACAACTATTGATCAACGCGCACAGCAATCAGCAGTTGATGCGGTAACTAAGTTCTATCCCAAGAAGGCCCCCGATAATTTAAGAATTGGTTTAGCTGCGATCCGTCCCGGAACGGGCGAGATTGTTGCGATGTTCGGTGGCCGCGATTATTTGGAGCGTCAATTAAACGATGCCACCCAGTCAATTGCGCTAGCCGGCTCTACTTTTAAGCCCTTCGCACTTATCGCAGCACTTGAAGCTGGTATTCCACTTACTTCAATGTGGAACGGTGATTCACCACAAATCTTTGATGATCTAGGTAAGCCATATGAAGTTTCAAATTATGGAAATGAAGGTTGGGGCCAGATAGATCTTCTGCAGGCAACGAAACATTCAATCAACACAATCTATGTTCCACTCGGACAAAAAGCAGGTCTGGATAAAGTTGTCGATGCTGCACGTCGTGCAGGTATTCCAGAATCTGTCGCCATGGTTCCATCACCATCTGTATCACTCGGTGTTGCTAGTCCGCATGTAATTGATGTTGCAAATGCCTACGCGACATTTGCCGCACAAGGTATTTATGCAAAGCCATATCTAATCTCATCAGTTACCGGACCAAATAAAGGCGTGCTCTACGAAGGAACAATGCAGACCCAAGAGGTCTTCTCTAAAGATGTAATGGCTGATTTAACTTATGCGCTAAAGAGCGTTGTAAATGGTGGAACCGGCTCTGCGGCACTTGCGCTCGGTCGCCCGGCAGCTGGAAAGACCGGAACTAGTCAGTCAAATGCATCTGCTTGGTTTAGCGCATACACACCACAACTTGCGGCATCAGTTGCGCTCTTCCGCGATAGCGCATCAGAATCACTAAACGGAATCGGTGGATTGACATCTGTTACAGGTGGAACTTTTCCAGCGCGAATCTGGACTGCATTTATGAAGGGTGCGCTCAGAGGACAACCTGAGATGAGTTTCCCGGCGCCAGCAAATATTGGTGGACTTGATCCAATAGTGATGACCAGCGGCGGCGTTCAGGTAAGAAAAGAAGACTAATCCGTGCGCACAAGTGCACGCGCGTTAATTGCGCTAGCGATACTTGCTTCACTGTTAAGTTTCGCAAAATTTAGCCCCTGCATATCAACTGACTGGGAAACACCTGGCCAATATGTACATGCCTGTTACTCCGATCTTCCAGCCTTATACGGTGAAAGAGGCTTAAATAAAGGCGAATGGGCCTATAGCAATGGCGATGCTTCAGTTGAATATCCAGTTGTAACTGGCGCGATTATGTGGGCAGTCGCAAAAATAGTTCCAACGGGTGATAACGCACTACAGAATTATTTCTACGCAAATGTGTTTTTTCTAGCGCTGTTATTTATCTTCATCTCACTAATCGTCGCCAAGATGCGCCCTGAGTTTGCTTACTTAACACCACTTGCACCGGCTGCAATCGCATCGCTTTATATCAACTGGGATCTCTGGGCGATTATTTCGATGTTAGGTGCGATCTATTGGTTTGATCGAAAGAAATTAGATTTAAGCGCACTAGCACTTGGGCTTTCAATATCAACTAAGTTCATGCCGATCTTCTTACTGCTTCCGATCGCCTTTATCTTCTTGCGACGTAGCCAAATTTCTGGGGCGCTGCGTTATCTCTTAATCACAGCTGCCACGTTTGCGGCGATCAACTTGCCGGTTTACTTAACAACCCCTGAAGGTTGGTTGCGTTTCTATCAATTAAATCTTTCGCGCGGTTCGGATTGGGGATCGCTTTGGTATGCCTTCACAGCACTAGGTTTAAATCTGGCAAACCTTAACTATCTTTCAATTTTAGTTTTGCTGGCAGCTTTTGCGGCGATAACAATTTACATTCTCGAACTTCGCACCATTCCATCACTTGCTTCGCTAAGTTTCATTGTTCTCGCAGCAGTGATGGTTGCTAGCAAGGTTTACTCACCGCAATATGTTTTATGGCTAACTCCACTTGCGGTAATTGCGTTAATTGATAAACGTGATTTACATGCCTTCTGGATCTGGCAAGGCGCCGAAGTTATTTATCACGTTGCGATTTGGCAGCACTTAGCGACAGTTACCGGCGCAACATTTGGCCTGCCGCTCTACGGTTACGCGCTAATTACCTTGCTGCGAATCGCAGCCACCATTTACTTAATAGCCATCTTTGTGCGCCGCGGGCTGGCCGGAGGCACCCAGGGGCCAGCCGCCCACAGATCCCTGCGTGAATTTCTCTTTGAAAGCGGCAACGCGTACCCTTAAGCCTTCAGCGTGAGGCTCCCATCGGGGGCTAAACAAAGAAGCACTAACCCTCCTGTCACGGAAATACCGTGGCCGTCTTAGTCCAGAGGAGGTCGGGTTAACGCATGCGTCACTATGAATTAATGGTCATTCTTGATCCAGAACTTGAAGAACGCACAGTCACACCAAGCCTTGAGACATATCTCAAGATCATCAAAGATAGCGGTGGCACAGTAAACAAGCTTGACCTTTGGGGCAAGCGCCGTATGTCTTTTGAAATTCTGAAAAAAGGCGAAGGTATCTACGCAGTCATCGATATGAATTGCGAACCAGCAGCAATCAAAGAGTTGGATCGCCAACTTAATTTGAATGAATCTGTACTCCGTACAAAGGTTATGCGTCCCGAGTAATCCACAGTTAGGGAGCGTCGCTCCTTAATTGTCACTCGTTGACGATAATTTAAAGCAAGGACTCCACCAGTAGATAAGTCTCAGTGAACTGAGAGAAGAGGTAAAAAATGGCAGCAGGAGATACAACAATCACAATGATCGGCAACCTAGTTGACGATCCAGAGCTTCGTTTCACACCATCAGGTGCGGCCGTCGCAAAATTTCGCGTTGCCTCAACACCTCGTTATCTAGATAAGACAACTAACGAATGGAAAGATGGCGAGAGCCTCTTCCTTCAATGTCAGATCTGGCGTCAAGCTGCTGAGAACGTTGCAGAGTCGTTAACAAAGGGAATGCGCGTCATTCTCTCTGGTCGACTAAAGCAGCGTTCATATGAAACTAAAGAAGGTGAAAAGCGCACTGTTTTTGAGGTAGAAGTTGATGAAGTCGGTCCATCACTACGTAACGCAACTGCAAAGGTGACTCGTGCACAACGCGCAGGCGGAACAAGTGGCGGATTCTCTGCACCAGCTGCAACCGGCGGAGAGTCATTTAGCGACGATCCATGGGCTGCTGCTTCAACAAGCAATGCAGGCGGAGGATGGGCAACCACAACCTCTGAAGAACCACCTTTTTAAAGCTTATTAACCAGTCCATCCATTCCTAGCTAATAACTAGGGCCCACTTAAAAGGAGCACCACAATGGGAGCAAGAAATAACCGGAACCTAAAGGAACCGAAAAATAAGGGCGCAAAAGCTGCAGCCCTTAATAAGAAGTTCAAGAAGAAGCCTTGCAGCTTCTGCCGCGACAAGGTGACATATATCGATTACAAAGATATCGCCACACTTCGCAAGTACATTTCTGATCGCGGCAAGATCCGCGCTCGTCGCGTCACTGGCGCATGCACACAACACCAACGCTCGGTCGCAACAGCTGTTAAGAACAGCCGTGAAGTAGCGCTCTTGCCTTACACATCGACAGCTCGCTAAGGGGGAATGAGAAAATGAAACTTATCCTTACTCGCGAAGTTACAAAGCTCGGTTCAGCCGGCGATGTAGTAACTGTTAAAGATGGCTACGCACGCAACTTCTTGTTGCCACGTGGCGTTGCAATCGCATGGTCACTTGGTGGCGAAAAGCAGATCGAAGGAATCCGTCGCGCTCGCGCTGCACGTGAAGTCCGCGATATCGATCACGCTAAAGAGATCAAGGCATCACTTGAAAAGGCAGCAGTTACAGTTTCAGTTAAAGCTGGAACAGCTGGCCGCCTATTCGGTTCTGTCACAGATAAAGACATCGCAGCAGCTATCAAGGCAGCAGCAGGCGTCGATATCGATCGTCACAGCATCAAGACTGCTGGACATATCAAGAAGGCTGGCGAGCACACAGTTAAGGTCTCACTTGCACATTCAGTTGTTGCAACAGTGACCGTAAAGGTTGTAGCTGGTAAGTAAGTTATTAATTAAAAACCCCGGCCGTTAATTCGGTCGGGGTTTTTTCTTTAGAAAAACTAGAGCCAACCGGATTTTTTAAACTTGCGATACAAGAGCCCAGTTAAAAGTACGAGAGACCCAAGGACCAACGGATAGCCATATTTCCAGCGTAATTCAGGCATTACATCAAAGTTCATTCCGTAAATACCAGCGACCATAGTTGGGACCGATGCTAAAGCTACGTAAGAAGTAATCTTTCGCATATCTGCATTTTGTTGAACTTGAACTTGCGCTAAATCTGCCTGTAGCGCAGATGCAAGCAATGAATCCAATCCAGCAGCGGCATCAGATGCGCGCGCTAAATGATCAAGGGTGTCGCGGAAAAACGGCGTTAGCGATTCAGGAATATTACGTGCGCCCACACTTGCAATTTGTTGTAGCGGCGAAAGTAGCGGATCAATCGCATGGCGGAATTCGATAATCTCGCGCTTTAGCAAGTAAATATCTCTCGATACCGTTTTGGAAGTTCCGCTAAATACTTTCTGCTCCACTCCAATCACATCATTCTCTAATTCAATTGAAATATCAATATAACAATCGATAACATGATCGAGAATCGCGTGCATAACCGCATACGGACCTTTTGCTAATTGCTCAGGGTTGCTCTCGAGGGCATGGCGCGTATTCACAAGCGGCGCGCCATTTCCGTGGCGAACAACGACGATGAAGTAATCTCCGATGAAACAGAAGATTTCACCAGTAGAGACTTGGCTACTACTCTCTTCATAAAACGCAGTTTTTAAAACAAACGCTTGCACTCCCGGATACTCTTCAAATTTCGGACGTTGATGAGCGGTAATTGCATCTTCGACTGCTAGAGGATGGAATCTAAAATCTCCAACTATTTTCTCAAATTCATTTTCCGTTGGTTCAGCCAGCCCCAACCAGATAAAACCTTCGCCATTGCGCGCTTTACTAATTAACTCAGAGAGATTAGAAGGTTCTTTGTAGCGAACTCCATTTTGATACAAGGCGTAGTCAACGATCATGCGAGAAGTCTCCAGTATTTAGATGAATAAATGGTTATTGCCAGAAAGTCTCACTGGTTGAGAAGTGAGAATTTACTTTCATGCACAGCCGCCAGTGAGTACTACCCCTATCTGACCTGCGCTTTCCTTTAAATTGAGCGAAAAGTAAATAGTTACCCACACCCTGCACACAGGGATTTACACAGGAAAAGCCGCTTATCCACCCCTTTATACACAGCCTTATCCCCAGGTGCCTTCGCTTTTGTCAGTGCAAGGTGGGAAGTTACACCCGTGAGCATCGCTGAATTACCCAATAACTCTTCGCGAGCCAACGCCTCATATAACAACGTTGGCGCCGAGTTCGAGCGCACACCGCCACAAGATTTGATCGCAGAACAATCTGTTCTCGGCGGAATGCTCTTATCTAAAGATGCAATTGCAGATGTCCTAGAAATTTTACGCGAACGCGATTTCTATCGCCCGGCGCACGAGTTAATTTACGATGCAATTCTCGATCTCTATGGTCGCGGCGAACCAGCGGACGCGGTCACAGTTTCTGCAGAGCTCACAAAGCGCGGTGACATTGCACGTGCAGGTGGTGCACCTTACCTACACACTTTAATTTCATCCGTTCCAACTGCAGCTAACGCTGGTTACTACGCAAAGATTGTTCGCGAACACGCGATCATGCGTCGCCTTGTTGAAGCCGGCACCAAGATTGTGCAACTCGGCTACAACGTCGAAGGTGAAGTTGACGACGCAGTCGATCAAGCGCAAGCCGAAGTTTATGCAGTTACCGAACGCCGCACCTCAGAAGATTATGTACAACTTGCAACGTTGCTACCTGAAGCCCTCGATGAGATCGAAGCGATTCAAAAGGGAACAGGCATTGAAGGAGTTAAATCTGGTTTCCGCGATCTAGATCTCTTAACGCACGGCTTCCATCCCGGCAACATGATTATCTTGGCGGCTCGTCCTGCAGTTGGTAAATCAACTCTTGGCCTTGATATCGCACGACATGCATCAATTCACGATGGCAAAACATCAGTTATCTTCTCGCTCGAAATGTCGCGCTCTGAAATCACAATGCGTATGTTGTCTGCTGAAGCGCGAGTTGGTTTAAATAATATTCGCGCTGGTCAATTAAGCGATGAAGAATGGTCGAAGCTTGCGCGCCGCATGGGAGAAATCTCTGCCGCACCTTTATTTATCGATGACTCTCCAAATCTTTCAATGATGGAGATCCGCGCTAAAGCTCGCCGTTTAAAGCAGCGCCACGATCTCAAGTTAATTGTTATCGACTACTTGCAGTTGATGACTAGCGGCAAGCGCGTAGAAAACCGCCAGCAAGAAGTATCTGAATTCTCTCGCCACCTAAAACTTATGGCTAAAGAGTTAAACGTTCCGGTTATCGCGATCTCACAGCTCAACCGTTCACCAGAACAGCGTTCAGATAAGAAGCCAATGCTTTCAGACCTTCGCGAATCTGGTTCTATCGAACAAGATGCCGACGTAGTTATCTTGCTCCACCGCGATGATATGTATGACTCTCAGAACCGTTCAGGTGAAGCAGATCTAATCGTTGCTAAGCACCGTAACGGTCAGACCAAGACAATTACCGTTGCTGCACAACTTCACTTTGCGCGCTTTGCAGATATGGCGCCAAGTGCCGGTGCAGGTCGCGACTTTACTGCGCCGCAAGAACCACAAGATGGCGCTTGGAACGAATAAAACTATTTAGCGTTTGTCTTTGCTCTATCTGCAATATAGATACCGATTAATACAATAAGTCCGCCAAATAATTGAATCGCTGTCCATGATTGCGATAACCAGATCCAAGCAAATGCTCCAGCCAAAACGGGTTCCAACATTCCGATAACGCTAGATGTTGAAGCACTTAACCTGCGAATTCCACCGACCACAAATAGGTACGGAACCAACGTTCCAAAAACAATTACATAGGCAATCAATAACCAACCTGGTGCGCTGTAGTCGCTAAAGCGTCCCTGCAAGTTAATTTCAGTTGTGAAAATTGCCGTAGGAAAATTCCAGATCGGCAGCACTAAAGACCAGAAAAGCCCTGCGACTCCCATTCCCCAAACAACCATCGCTTGCGCAGAACGTTTTGTGCCTTGCGATTGGCTCATTAAGAAGTAAACGGCCAAAGCCAACGCGGCGCCAAGGGCACCAAAAGATCCGATTAAGTCGAATGAAAAACCTTGCCAAACTTTTGCAACCAGAATTAAACCGAGCAATGAAAGTGCAATTGCCACCCACATATCTTTAGCAACGACTGATTTGCGAACAAATTTAATCCAGAGAACGATCCAAATCGGCGCTGTAAATTCGATAATCAGCACCAAGCTAAGCGGAACACCGCGAGAAATGCCGATGAAGTAACCGAGTTGCACCATTGCGTAGCCGAAAACGCCATAGAAGAGCAAGGTTGGGATTTCGCGACGTTCGGCCTTTAGGGAATTTCGATCCTGAATAAAGGTAATAAGAAAGAGAAGGAAGAAGGTTCCAATTGCGCGGACTTGGGCCAAGCGAAATGTCGTCATATGGTCGAGGACCAAGGTGACGACTACACCGTTCATGGAGAAGAAGATCGCACCTATAACTAGGTAGAGCTCGCCCCGATGCTTATTTAGCATTGGGTGAGCCTATCTTAAGTTAGATATTCGCCTAATTAGCAAAAGTTATTTAGAAGGCGTTTTCAGAGATCTCCATAATTGAACTATCGGTGGCCTCAACAATCTTTCGATCAGCGGTGATATGTGGCAGATAATTTGTCACAAAGAACTTCGCTGATGCGATTTTGCCGGTGTAGAAATCGGCATCCTTTGCAGATGCGCTCGGCAAACGCTCAGCAGCGATATCTGCTTGGCGTAGCAATAACCACGAGGTGATGATGTCGCCAACTGCCATCAATACACGCGATGTATTTAAACCAACTTTGTAAATCTCTGGCGCAGATTCTTGTGATGCCATGGCGTGTCCAACAAGAACTCCAACCATGCCATTTAGATCACCGAGAGCTTTAAGTAGAGCTTGCTTCTCATCAAGATGTGCACCGCCTGCTTCAGCAAATGTTTGGATCTCTTTACCAAGAAGGCCAAGTGCTTTTCCGCCATCTTTAACAACTTTGCGGAAGAAGAAATCAAGACCTTGAATTGCAGTTGTGCCTTCATACAAAGTATCGATCTTGGCATCGCGAACATATTGTTCTAGTGGCCAATCTTGGGTAAAGCCGGCGCCACCAAATGTTTGCAGCGATTCAGTACCAAGAAGTGTCCAAGATTTTTCAGAGCCGTAACCCTTAACAACTGGCAGCAAGAGATCGTTAAGCGCTTCCATTGTCTTTACTTTTGCCTCATCGCCAGCTGCACGAGCGAGTTCAATCTCATCTTGAATAGTTGCGGTGTAAAGCACTAGCGCGCGCATACCTTCGGAGTATGACTTCTGTACCATCAAAGAACGACGCACATCTGGGTGGTGAATAATCGTTACGCGCGGGCTCGCCTTATCGTTCATAACCTTCATATCCCCGCCTTGTACACGGGTTTTCGCATAGCTAAGTGCTTGCTGATATCCAGCAGATAAAGTCGCGATCGCCTTGGTACCGACCATCATGCGCGCAAATTCAATTACCTTAAACATCTGCGCAATACCTTCGTGTACTTCACCTAACAAATAACCAACTGCTGGCTCTTTCTCTCCCAGGTTAACTTCACAAGTAGCAGAAACGTTTAGACCCATCTTGCTTTCAAGTGAGGTTACAAAAACACCGTTACGCTTTCCAAGATCACCGGTCTTGAGATCAAACATAAATTTAGGAATTAAGAAGAGCGAAAGACCCTTAGTTCCTGGTCCGCCACCTTCGCGACGAGCAAGAACGAAGTGCATAACGTTCTCGTAGAAGTCTGCATCACCTGATGTGATGTAGCGCTTTGTGCCGGTGATATGCCAAGTTCCATCAGGTTGTTGCACCGCCTTGCTTCGACCTGCACCAACATCTGAACCAGCATCTGGTTCTGTTAACTGCATTGTTGCGCCCCAGTGGCGATCAACCATTAACTTCGCCATCTGCTTCTGATCTTCGGTACCCAATACATATGCAACCTGTGCAAATGCATAACCAGATGCGTAGATGTGAATTGCAGGGTTTGAACCTAAAACCATTTCGGCGATCGCCCAACGAACTGCTGCTGGAACTTTTGTGCCGCCTAAATCAACCGGCGCATCAAGACGCCACCATTCGCCATCGATATACGCTTTGTAAGATTTTTTAAAACTTTCTGGAAGTGTGACATTTCCAGTTTCTTTATTGAGAATTGCACCAACGCGATCGCCTTCAACGAAAGATTCGGCGAGATCATTCTCGGTTAAGCGCTTCATCTCCTCCAACATCCCCATCGCAGTTTCGCGATCGAGTTCGCTAAAGATGGAAGTTCCCAGCACCTTCTCGGTTTGGAAGAGGTCAAAGAGGCAGAATTCGATATCGCGCAGGTTGGCGTTGTAATGGCTCATGGGCAAATAATGCTACCCACCAGTAACTTACGCAAGCCCTAACTAAGCGTTTCTACCGCGGTCAGATAGGCTCACGCCGTGCTTCTAAGTGATCGCGATATCCGCTCTGAAATCAACGCCGGCCGCGTTGCCGTCGAACCATTTGAAGAGGCGATGATCCAACCTTCATCGGTTGATGTCCGCCTCGATAAATTCTTCCGCGTCTTTGAAAACCACAAGTACTCAGTTATCGATCCATCGATCGAACAAGCCGAGCTAACTCGCGAAGTCGTTGCCGAAGATGGCGAAGCCTTTATCTTGCACCCAGGTGAATTCGTTCTCGCCAGCACCTACGAAGTAATCACCTTGCCTGATGACATTGCCGGTCGCCTAGAAGGAAAATCTTCACTCGGTCGCCTTGGTTTGCTTACACATTCAACTGCCGGATTTATCGATCCGGGATTTTCTGGACACATCACTCTTGAACTCTCTAACGTGGCAAATCTGCCGGTAAAACTATTCCCAGGAATGAAGATCGGTCAGCTCTGTCTAATTAAACTCTCATCTCCTGCTGAGCATCCATACGGCAGCGAGAAGTACGGCTCGAGATATCAGGGCCAGCGTGGACCAACCGCCAGCCGTTCATTTATGAACTTTCACCAGAGCAAAATTAACTAATCCACAATAAACTAATCAGGAAACTAGTAAAGGGAATACAACCTTTACTTAAGGGGTTTAATTAAGTATGGAAATCATAATTGCGCTCGCCGTTGTTGGCTTACTTGCTCTCTTCTTCATTGCTCAATACAACCGACTCATCCGCTTAAATATCAGCGTCGATGAGTCATTTGCTCAGATCGAAGTTCAGCTAAAGCGCCGCTCTGACTTGATCCCAAATTTAGTTGAAACCGTTAAAGGTTATGCCGCACACGAACAAAGCACCTTCGATGCCGTTGTTACAGCGCGCGCAAAGGCGACCACCGCTTCAACGGTTGCCGATGTTGCAGCCGCTGATGGAATGTTGACGCAAGCGCTACGCGGATTGCTCGCGGTTGCTGAGGCTTACCCAGATCTCAAAGCATCATCAAACTTCTTATCTCTACAAGAAGAACTTTCAACAACTGAAAATAAAGTTGCCTTCTCACGCCAGTTCTATAACGACAATGTTCGCAACCTCAACACCGCTGTAAAAACCATCCCCACCAACTTTTTCGCAGGTTTTGCCAAGGTTACAGAGCGCGAATTTTATGAAGTTGAAGATCCACAAGATCGCAACGTGCCAAAGGTAACTTTCTAAGAAACAATGGCAATAAATGATTTTCGCGCCCAACAGAGCGCAAATAAAGGAAAGACCTATTTCCTTCTTGCCTCGATGGGTTTGCTCACTGGTCTAGTTGCATATGCAGCGCTAACTTACTTCGGCGCCGGCACATCAACCTTCATGGTGCCACTTGCAGTTGGTATATCTCTGATCGGCGTATGGGGTTCGTATTACGGCTCAGATAAATTAGTTTTAAAGATGACTGGCGCAAAGTTAATTCAGCGCGAAGATAACCCCGAACTCTTTAACGTCATTGAAGAAGTTGTTATCGCAAGTGGACTACCAATGCCACAGGTTGCAATTGTTGTCGACACTGCGCCAAATGCATTTGCAACAGGGCGCGATCCTGATCACGCACTTATTGCCTTTACTACGCGCATTCTTGAAGTTATGGATCGAGACGAGCTGCAAGGCGTAATTGCTCACGAGATGGCGCACGTTGCCAATCGTGACACCCTTGTTTCAGCAGTTGCTGCAACAACTGCAGGTGCAATTGCGATCTTGAGCGATTTCCTAATGCGCATGATGTGGTTTGGTGGCGGTCGTCGCGATCGAGATAGCAACGCCAACCCAATCATGTTGGTAGTTTCACTATTCGTTTTAATCCTGGCGCCAATTGCGGCAACGCTACTTAAGAGCGCAATTTCACGCCGCCGTGAATCTCTCGCTGATGCCACTGCTGTTTCATTTACTCGCAATCCTGCCGGACTTCGCAAGGCACTTGAAGTACTTGCGGCAGATTCAACGGTCGTGCAACAGAAATCAAATGCTGTTGCTCATATCTGGATTGAATCACCGTTAGATGGCAAGGCAGTTTCCAAGATGTTCTCTACCCATCCGCCAATTGAAGAGCGCATTTCAACTCTGCGTGCGATGGAGTCTCTAGGAAACTAACTTCCCAGCGGGAAAAAAAGGGTAAATGTGGCTCCTTGCCCCGGCTTTGATTCAACACTTACCTCGCCAGCATGGGCGCGCATAACTGCATCAACAATGGAAAGTCCTAAACCTGTTCCTTCGCCATCGGTGCGAACACGTGATGCATCAGCGCGATAGAAACGTTCGAAAATTCTTGCTTGATCTGCATCCGTTAAACCAGGACCGTTATCTGCAATACGTATACGAACCCCATCAGTATCTTGTTTTAGTGAGACATCTATAACCGTTCCGGCAGGTGTATGTGTACGCGCGTTAGCAAGTAAGTTCGCGACAACTTGATGAATTCGATCTTTATCACCGAGCGCGTAAATTTCTTCAGATTGCTCATTAAAGTTGACGGTGTGATTTTGTCCGGCGGCACGTGCAGAAGCGACTGCATCGGAAACTATCTGTGTGAGGTTAACCGGATCTGATTTCATTTCTCGCGATTGATCAAGGCGGGCCAAGAGCAGTAGATCCTCTACAAGTGAACCCATCCGCTTTGATTCGTTCTCGATACGGCCGATTAGCTCCTTTGTCTTCTCTTCGCCCGTAACTGCTCCTTGACGATGGAGTTCGGCAAAACCGCGGATAGCGGTAATCGGTGTACGAAGTTCGTGTGAAGCATCGGCCACAAAGCGGCGTAACTTACTTTCGCTCTCTAAACGCGCAGCGAAAGATTCTTCAATTCGCCCCAACATCGTGTTTAGCGTGCCAACCAAGCGACCAACTTCAGTATTTGGTTTTACATCTGGAAGACGCGCAGTTAAATCTCCTTCAGCAATTCTTTCGGCAGTTGCTTCAACGTTAGCTAGCGGCTTAAGTCCAACGATAATCATCTTGCGAGAGGCGAGTGCGATGAAGAAGATCATAAATAACCCAATAAGAATAAAGAGACCTTGCAAGCGAGCGAGAATTCGATCGATATCTTCAAATGAATGTGCGACAACTACACGTCCAAAACCAGATGGAAGCGTTCGCGAGAGAACTCGGAAATCATGTTCGTCAGTTTCAATAGTGAATGGTCGATCACCGTATTTAGCAGTCTTTTCTGGTGTAATCGCGTTCAAATAACTAGTTATCTCGGTGGCATTTAAATCTCCACCAATTTGGCCGAGGACTACTCCTGCAGGTCCAATCAAAGTTACTGAAGTTGAAGTTGGAATACTGCGCAATGGCCGCATCCGCATTGAACGAGCTTCGTTGCCGTTGAAATCATCGTCATCAGATTCGATTCCCGCGCGTTCCAGCCGCGGAATAGAACCACCAGCGACACTTAAGAGTTCGTTATCTACCTCTTGAGTTAAGTAAGTTCGAAGTAGCGATTGAGCAGCGATATCTGATGCCACCACACCTAGAGTAGAAAGCAGAACAACACCTAAAGTCAGGCGGTTTAGCAGACTCCAACTAGAGAACGATGGCATTGCTTTGCCTACTTCGCTGCTGGCAAGCGCAAGCGGTAACCAACGCCGCGAACAGTATGAATGAGAGGTGGATCGAAGATATCGATCTTCTTGCGTAAGTAAGAGATATATGTTTCGACGATTCCGGCATCACCGCGGAAATCGTATTGCCAGACGTGATCAAGAATTTGTGATTTAGAGACAACGCGATCGGCGTTAATCAAAAGATAACGCAGTAGTTGAAATTCAGTTGGAGACATCTCAAGTAAAACGCCGCCGCGACGAACCTCATGAGTTGCTTCATTTAGTTCAAGGTCGGCAAAGCGAATCTTTTCATCATCGGTATTAATCTCAGCAACACCGATACGGCGAAGCAGCGCACGCAAACGCGCAACAAGTTCTTCCAAACTAAATGGTTTGGTCATGTAATCATCGCCACCGATTGTTAACCCAGCGACTTTATCTTCCATGCCATCTTTAGCAGTTAAGAAGAGCACGCCAACATTTAAACCTTCGCTACGCAATTGGCGACAGACTTCAAAACCATCTGAATCTGGAAGCATCACATCGAGCACGACAGCATGCGGTTTGAATTCTTCAGCAACAGTTAACGCTTCAGAGCCGGTTGCAGCAGTGCGCACCTCAAAACCTACAAAGCGCAGACTTGTTGAGATTAGATCGCTGATACTGGATTCATCATCAACGACGAGAATTCGGTAATTGGTGTTTTCAGAGCTCTTAGGCATGGTTTGAGAATGCTCTCATAGCCTGAGAGATGACTGAGAATAGGTGTAAAAAGGAGGGTTATTCGCCTAACGCCATTTACTCAGGCGATGACGCTGAGCTCTATCGCCATTTACTCGGTCGATTACGCTGCGCTTATCTCCACTTAGTGGCGAGGCTGAATCCAACCCCAATAAAGCTAAAGCCGATAATCATGTTCCAAGCGCCGATACCCGGGATTGGGTAGGTGGTCTGGCTTACGTAGAAAACGACGATCCAGAAGAGGCCGATCAGGAAGTTGGCGACCATAACTGGTGCAAGCCAGCTTGGGCTCTCGATTGGGCCGTGTGGCTCAGCGTCAAAGACCTGCTCTTCGTGAGCGTGCTTCTCTTGAACCTTTTTACGCAATTTCGACTTTGGCATGGGAGTAAGGCTACATGGAAAACCCAATCCTGAAAACTACAAATCTGGAAACAGCCCGCCTGCCAACCCTGCAAGAATTGCCCCATGTCCCGCATCCTCGTCATCGATAACTACGACTCGTTCGTATTTAACTTGGTGCAATACCTCGGTCAACTCGGCGCCGAATGCATCGTTAAGCGAAATGACGAGGTGAGCGTTGAGGAAGCTGGCGAATATGACGGAGTACTTATCTCTCCGGGGCCAGGTACGCCAGAAGATGCTGGCATCAGCATCGCGATGATCAAATACTGCGCCGATAAAAATATTCCACTCTTTGGCGTTTGCTTAGGACACCAAGCAATTGGAGTTGCCTTTGGCGCAACTGTTTCGCGCGCACCCGAGTTACTGCACGGAAAAACTTCACAAGTCTTGCACGAAGGAAAAGGCGTCTTAACAAGCCTTCCATCACCATTTACTGCAACTCGCTATCACTCGTTAGCGGTTGAACGCGACACGGTAAGCAGCGAATTAGAGATTACTGGTGCAACTGAATCTGGCGTTGTTATGTCGATGCGTCATAAGACTTTGCCAATCGAAGGTGTGCAGTTCCACCCCGAATCAGTTTTAACTGAACACGGACATTTAATGCTCGCTAACTGGTTAACACAATGCGGAGATAGAGATGCGCTCGCAAAGTCTGTGGGCCTATCTCCAGTTGTTGGTAAGCGCGCTTAAATTACGGCGCTATATTAATTGTAATTGTTACAGGCTTACCAATAGTTTGAGTTGTGCCCGCATCAGGAGCTTGGCGGATAACAACGCCAACTGCTTGTGCAGCATCGTAATCATTGAATTCGCGAACTAAGAAGCCAGCCTGAATCAAAAGCGTTTTCGCCTGAATCGCTTCAACGCCAATCAAATTAGGAACTTCAATTTCACCGCTAGCGATAGTTAATACAACGCCAGAGCCTGCGGTAATTGTTGAACCAGGTTCAGGAAGCACGCTTAATACGGTTCCTT
>Ga0208788_1000190_pt1 | contig 31345 bp, 38 predicted proteins | sample Wag4_2014_7_11_3_FD_187363 | JGI IMG/M metagenome (GOLD analysis project Ga0208788, IMG submission 187363) | Fresh water mixed with fracking chemicals microbial communities from Ohio, USA - Utica-2 Time Series FC 2014_7_11 (SPAdes) (version 2) ...
TGACCGTGCGTCCGTTCCAGTTCCGCCAGTAGGTGTTCATCGTTGGCGGCCAAGGCAGGTTAAGAATCAATCCAGCCCTCGCCTCGGTTACCCCGCTTCCACTGCTCGATGACGTCTCGCTCAAGGATGGACCCCGGGTGCATGTCATTCCAACCACGGACCCATCCTCCCTTACCGTCGCTTTTACCGTTGAGCCACTTGTGAGCCCTATCGCGGTCACTAAGACGCATTCGGATAACATACCGGACAAGACACCGGTGTCGCTCTTGGTCATCGCCCTCTCCCTCGTTCCATTCCTTCTCCCTCACGCTCTGCGTTGAGTAAAAAATCAAAATTCAGCTCCAGCGTTGTACGTGTAGGGCACCGAGTCTGGAGCCTCCACAAACTGCTGGCTGTCCCGGTGGTAGAACAGGTGAAACCAATCCTCGGACTCGCCGTTCCGCTGCTTCTCGCACATCAGCATGGCATCTGGGGATAAAGGGTCCGTCGCTTTACCATTTTGGATGTCGTGCTCCTTCTTCTTGTTCCGCCACATGATCAGGACATTGTCGACCTGATCGGTGATGGCCCCAGTGCCCTTGATGTCGAACTTGTTCGGCAGACCTTCCTCGGAGCTCTGCTTGCGGATGTGGTGCACGAGGTGAATGTGGACATCGAGGTCTCGAGCCAGAGCTGTGATCTGGTCTACAAAAGCCTTCTGGCCGTTGTAGTCGTCTTCCCCGGCCACGCACTTCATGAGCGAGTCGATGAAAATGTGCTGCACCCCAAGAATCGTCCCGCAATACCGAGCCATGGCCAAGACCATCGCCGCGGACGTAGAGCCCTGCTGGTCAAAAAACCAGAGCTTGGTGGAGGCGAAGCTCTTGAAGTCGCTCAGGTAAGCGCCGACCTTCTCGGCACGTCCATGAACGATCTGGTCGAGGTTCACCCCTGAGAACTGCCTGAGCATCCGGTAGACCGAACGCTTGGGCTTCATCTCAAACGAGGCAATGCAGACCGTCTGCCCCTGCTGCACCAACCCGAGGGCAACCTGCCCCGTGATCAGGGACTTGCCCCCACCGTTGGAACCTGCCCACAGGGTCACCTCACCGGGGCGGAACTGAAACTTGCCTACGGACTTGGACCACGGCATAACGACCGGTGGAGCAACAGCGACAGGGTTAAGGAGCTCGTCACGGATCTGCTCGATGTACTGAGAGGCAGACCGAACCTGCTCACCAGCGTCCTGAGGGTCAACCCAGTCCTCCATCTGGAAATCTTGGTCGGAGAAAATCATATGCCCCTCCTCACCATCCAAGGCTCAACCTCGACAGGCTTTGCCCGACCGAACTTCACGGCATGGCCAACCCAAGTTCTCCACGCAGCTTGCCAGTCCCTGAAGGTCGAGCCCTTCGCAAGGTGATGGTCTTTAAAGGACCTGAGCTCATGTGCCACATCGATGCGTTGCTCCTCAGCGAACTTGATCCCATTTTCGTTGGGTTCAAAGTCTGGAGGAAGCTGGGTTAATTTGTTTTGCCTATCCCCAGTTTTTTTAATAGGTGAAGGTGAAGGTGAAGGGCATTGCTCAAGCATTCCCTGTGCATTGCTTGCTGCATTGCTTGTAGCATTGCTTACAGCATCAGTCTTATCCCACCTTTTTTGGGCTGCAACCTTTGCCCTAGCCGTTTGCCGCTCTTTCTTGTCTTTTGCGGCATCCAGCTCACGCTCAACCCTTGCATGTTTCCAAAGCCCATTTTCAATCTCAAAGTAATGCTTGATCGATGCTCGAGCAATGCTCCAAGCATCAGGCGTCATCCGAGTGATTTGAGCGAGGACAAGATCATCATCTGGTGGAGGACCGTTGCGCCAGTAATCCATCAAAATCAACAGATAAGCGCCGTGCTGCTCTGTGGTCAAGCGAGATGTGGCGGCCAAATAATCGGCAACATACAGCGGCATCCAGATGTCAACCTTCATTGGAAGACCTCTTATCTTTCGCCTCTTGCAACAGCTCCTTGATGGCCTCTCGACTCTTCTTGACGTTCTCCCGCGCCCGTTGATTTGAGCACTGGACACAACTAGCGTTGATCGTCCACTTCGAGGTGCAACCACAGTTTTTACACGCACTACCGATATACTTGTTCTCGCCATTTTTTGCGGCCAAAAGTCTTGGTGTCATGAACCCTCCTTGTTAAAGTGAAACAACAATAACCCATAACAAGTAATCACGCAACATCAACACATAACACTTAGGTGTTTTGATGCGTCAAGGAGTGCTATGAGCATGCTACAAGCAAGCGCTAAGCATTGCTTAGCGTATGCCCAAAGCATTACTCAGAGGACTTTGGTCGCCCTCCCATCTTGCCGCTACGTTGGTTCATCTTCCTTCTATGTAGGCGTGCATCGATGTCCTTTTGAATACGCTCGTGCTCCCAGCCGCGGTCCGTGAGCGTGAAGAACTCCTCGAGCACGCCCTGAACAACCTCTTCGTCCATGTCGATATGCTTGGCAAGGGCCCTTACATCCGCGGTAAGTGGCTTTTCGGTTACGTAGTAGTGGTCCATCAAAAAGCGATAACAAAGGTCATCCGCTTTGCCAAGATGGAACGTCTCTACTCTGTGCTGCAAGGGATCAAATTTGTACCAGTTCATGAGAGTCGCAGAGCCTCAATGGCGCCCTTTTCCTTATTGGTTACGGTCGTGAACGACCCCTTGCCAAACTTGTTTGTCAGGATGGCCGTGACCCTTGAATGCAACCTGCCTTTATCAAAATCGCCAAGAGGAATGAGGCGAACCTCTCCAATCTGGATGTCCTTCAGGTGGTAGTTCACGTGCGTTCCTAAACGCTCAGCGTGTTCGTACGACCCGGTTCTTCCCTTTTTGGTCTCAAACGAACCAAACGAATGAGTTTGGCCGTCAGGGTCCTTCACGATGTAAGAACAGCCCGATCCAGACAACATCATCAACGCACGACGCAGTGTTTCCTGTTGTACCTTTTCCATGTTCACTCTCCAAAAATGTCCGGGCGCATGTCAGAACGAGTGACCTGCCCGTCGGTCAACCGCTCTATCTCAATGGCCAGCTCAACGCTCGCCTTACCTCTTCCTGCCGTTAGTTGACACATCCACGTCGGGGTGATGCCCAACGACCGTGCCAACTGAGCCCTAGTCCCTCTGGGCTGCTTATCCAACCAGTCTGATAGCTTCATAAAACCTCCTCGTAAAAGTGGATGTTACACAAAAATATTTAACTTGCAAGTCCCCCTTGTAATTTTAAATTACAGGATGTACTATCTCTTCACCACATCGTGTGGGTACAAAGGAGGCGTTATTTATGTATGACCAAGCAGAGTGGCATCAACTGATGCTCGAGCGCCAGCAGCAGACCGAGGAGGCTCTGTTGCGGGCAAAACAAGGAACCGCCACAGAGGACGATTGGCGTTTAATTCAACACGAACTAGGACTAGGAAATGATCATCTCAGAACAAAACAGCAGTAGCTTCACCCCCGTACCAGCAGGCATGTGGCTCGCTCGGTGTTACCGCATCGTTGACCTTGGAACCCAGAAAACGGAGTTTCAGGGCTCGATCAAGATGGCCAAAAAATTGATGGTTCAATGGGAGATCCACAGTGAAGACGAAAACGGGAACCCGCTTCAGACCGCTAAGGGGGAGCCACTATCGATTTCAAAAACCTACACCGTCTCCCTCTCCGAGAAGGCAACTCTACGCAAGGATCTCGTCAGCTGGAGGGGTCGGGAGTTTACGGCTGATGAGCTTAGGGGGTTCGACCTCAAAAATATCCTTGGCGCGTGGGCTATGGTCTCGGTGGTTACCGCTCAGGGCAACAATGGCAGGGAGTACACGAACGTCACGAACGTGAACCCTGTGCCTGCTGCCATGAAGAAGGCCGGCTTACCCGAGGGAAAGAACAAGCTTCAGATCTTCGACCTTCAGGAACCCAACATGGAGCTCTATGAGACGTTCTCACAGGGCATCAAGGCCAAGATCGAGCTATCACCCGAGTGGAACGCAATCAAGGGCAACAAGACCCCATCCAAGGCCTCAGCCAAGGCTGATCCGTTTGACGACCTTGATAGCGACATTCCCTTCTAACCTTACAGCCGGGTTCGCCCCGGCTTTTTTTTGGAGAGCTGAATGACTGACATCTCAAAACTAAAACTAGCCCTTGAGTGCTTGGACGCAAACCAGCCAGAGATGGCCAGAGCTGTGATCAGTGAGCTGATCGACTCACAGACAACCGTTGACTGGGAGGAACTTAACCGACTCGGTCAGGAGCGTCAGGAGCGCATCAACAAGCTGATCCCAAAATTATTCGCTGCATAGGAGATTTTCTTGATATTCACGGCTGAGCAGTACGCAAAAAAACACAAGATCACGCTGTCAATCGCCCGGAAGAGATTGAAGGACATGTATGAGGCTGGATCAGTAATGAGGAAAAGAACGGGAAAGATTGGCGGGACATATATGTATGAGTTCGTTAACACGTTGAAGGCTCATGACCCGTTCAATTTAAGGAAAAAAAATTGGGCAAAACAATCGTCGGTTTAATTATTGGATTTTTATGTGGAGTGGGTTGGTTACATCTCATGTACAAGGCACAGGAGAGGGAGTTCCAAGCGAAGGACTTGCTTCAGTCCTACGAGAAGGGATTTCGTGATGCGCTCAATGCCGAGCGTCCATCGGAGCGGCTTGAGTATGTCTGTGCCGCGCTTTGGTTCAAGGGAGGTGAGAAATGACTGACGAAGAAATCTTTGACCTAGCAGACCAGTACGGGTGGATGGACGACTTTGGACGCTGGAACCTCCCAGAAGACGGGCTGATCAGCTTTGCACTGGCGGTTCTGAGAGTAAATGCAGATCAGCAAGAGCCTGCCTGCTGGATCAATGGGAAAGAACTGGCTGGTATGAGAGCATCGGCAACACACTGGGGTGCAAGCGAATGGAAAACCAACCTTGGTCTGAAGCCCATGCCCGATGATGTGCCTCTCTACACTGCACCTGTAATGTCAGAAAAAAATGTACGAGTTTCTGACAAAAATCGACTTATCCGAATCATGGGTACATTTGACCTAGCAACAGGCCATGCAGACACAATGGATCAGGCGCTAGACGCACTGGAGTCTGAGCTACGAGATGTGCTTGGCTACCTCAGAGCAAAAAGAGAATGGGTTGGGCTGACGGATGAGGAGATGGAAACAGTTTGGAAGTATGTTGAAGCAAGCGATTTTTATGACTGTGTGCAACCATTCGCCAGAGCCATCGAAGCCAAACTAAAGGAGAAGAACAATGGCTAAGTGGCTATCAGAACAATGGTGTTCTTGGTTTCATGATGGCGGGACAATAAAGCGGGACTCATTCGACAGGATTAACTGGCAATGTAATAAGTGTGGGCGATGGGCAGAGCCAGTTGATTCACGGACTGAACAAAGAATTATTGAATCGACAATTAGAGCCAAACTAAAGGAGAAGAACATATGAGCATCTCAGCAATGAAGCAAGCATTGGAGGCTTTGGAGTCTGTCGAGAAAGTAAATGGCTGGAATAAGGATTCAATTGTAGGAAGGCATTGCGCTCAGTCTGCCCACCTCCTACGCCAAGCCATCGCAGGGGCAGAGGATAAGGATGCCGATCAGTGGTATGAAAATTTATTGTGGGGTAGGCAAGAGCCTGTGGCGTGGGCAGAATTTACCAAGGATTATCTGGCGATCTGTAATGAGTCGTTTGAAAACGCCATTCCTCTATACGCCACACCCCCAAAGCGTGAATGGGTTGGGCTGGCCACCGGGGAGGCAAGAGAGTTTTACGAGAGCGACCTGAGCCGGGAACAACTGATACACAAGATAGACGAGTTTTTGCAGGAGAAAAACACATGAAGCTGCTTCTCGTGTTGGCTCTGATCTGCACTCCCGCATGGGGCCAGACATTCAGGTTCAACAATCAAGGTGGCGGCGAGGTAGTCCTTACAAATCGTTGGTGCATGTACAACGGCAAGGAATATCGACCACTGCTCGAGGTCTATTCCTACGACCGGGACGGGGAAACCTCTAAAGGCTGCTGGGAATACGTGGACAACATGGTCCGCATTCACTGGTTCACTCGGAGTGGCCTTCAGACCAAGGTCTACCCATCTGACAACCTGCGCTACGTTGAATAGGGGCCCAAAATCGACATCCTGACGCCTAAGGGGCAGGAGTCTCTTGCTGATGAGCAGTACGTCGCTCAGTGGTTTGAGGCTCGCTTCAACATGAAGTATGTCCAAACCCCGAAGAACAAACCAGCAATTGTCGACGCCCTTTTGATTGACACTGAGGTCAAGGCTGTTGTGGAGACCAAATGCAGACAGGCTACCCTCGAGACCTTCAGGGAATCGTTTCAGAGCGAATGGCTCGTGACGTGGTCAAAAATTCAGGAGGGAATCAAGATCGCTGAAGGACTCAATGTACCGTTTGTGGGGTTTCTGTACCTTGTCAAATCTAAGGATCTTCTGATTCAGAGGATCTTTGAAAACGGCAAGATGATCCCTACCGTCAGACTCTGCACGACCGAGACCCAAGCAACAATCAATGGAGGCACAGCTCTTCGGACAAACGCCTACATTGACATGAGTAACGCCCATCACCATCAACTCTAGGAGAAAAAATGATTGTCAAGGAACACCAATCCGAAGCAGGTCACTGGTATACACGGGACGGAATCCCTGCCTATACCGTAATCGGATCGAACGGCAAGGAGCGTCCTACGACCCTCAGAGACGCCCGCAACATGGACTTGGTACCTTCGGTCACCACGATCCTCAATGTAGCCGCCAAGCCCGGTTTAATCGCTTGGATGCAGCGTCAGGTTCTGATGGCCGCTCTTACCCTACCAAGAATGGAAACGGAGTCCGAGGAGGTCTTCCTCGAGAGGGTCATGCACGACTCAAAGGAGCATGGCAAAAAGGCTGCGGATGCCGGCACAGACATTCATGCACAGATCCAATCGTTTTACGAAGAAAAGCCTGTCCCTACCAGTGACGCAGTCATGGCTACTGATCGCATCCTATACCAAACCTTTGGCGACCAGAAATGGGTCTGTGAGCGGGCTTTCTGTCACGACCTTGGCTTTGGTGGAAAGGTCGACATGATCGGCACTGACGTCGTTGTAGACATCAAGACGAAGGACTTTGACGACCCCACAAAAGTCGCCCCCTACGATGAGCACCTCATGCAGCTTGCAGCCTACCGAGTCGGTCTGGGCATGCATAAGGCTCGCTGTGCGAACGTGTTTGTGTCCCGCACCGTCCCGGGTTTGGTAACCGTACACGAGTGGACAGAGTCCGACCTCAAACGAGGATGGGCCATGTTCTCTGCCCTTTTGACCTTTTGGCAAGCAAAGAACAAATACAAATGAAAGAGATCACTGCCTACATGACGACTGACGGGAAGATCTTCGAAAACCGTAAGGAGGCTCAGCAACACGAGACCAACGCCTCCAATGACTACATCGTTGAAGCTTTCCTGAACAGCGACTGCAACTCATACGTGGGTGGCCCTCAAAGAGCCATCGCAAAGACAACCATTTTGAATTGGATCAGGTGGAAAAATGACTGACGACGACATCAAGCAAATTTTCTTTTACTGCGATCAACACGAACCCAACGCAATCATTGCGGATGAGGTCGACATCGTTCAGTTCGCTCGTAAGATCGCGGCCTTCGTTGAGCCAAAGATCAGAGCGGATGAGCATCAACGCTGCACACAAATCGTCTCTGACCTCAACACCGAGGTCGGGAAGATCCTCGACAGGCTCAAGCCGTAAAAAAACCCCGGTCTAGCCGGGGAAAGGAGAGCAACTACAAGGAGATCTTAGGGCCCGTAAGCAAACGGGCTCTCTGTAGCCTGCATGTCCCTGAACCGGCGCTCTTCCTCAGTGGGAGGCTGGAACAGAGCGGACCCTATAGCCAATGGAACACCAACCGGTGCAGTGGCTGGGAACATAGACAACACGCCACCAAGCCCCCCTAGGGCCGTTAAACCCGTTCTAACAGGGTCCGGTTTCTCAGAGTACATTCCCTCCTGAGCAGCGGCAGCAAGCTCACCAAGGCCGTATGCGCCAGCTACAGGGGGCAGTACCTTACGAGCAGCAAACCGCATGGGTCCGGAGTTCGCAAGCTGACCGAATCTCTGCGTGATGGCCTCGAGCCCGCTTGGTCTCGGAGGAGCGGTTGAAAGCTGACGACGAATATCTAAGGGACCAAGCCCGTACTTCTTCGCAGCGGGACCGGAAACCTTCCCTGAGGGCATTGCTTTTTGATAACGCTGGGCAGCTTGAGAAACGGAGTAGTCATCAGGTCTCATCTGAAGGCCGGGTTGGCCAACAACCTTAGCGGCCCACTTCTGGCCGGGAGTGTTCTGAAGACCACCGGGAAGGGTTCCTAATGGAGACTGAAGTCCCTGAGGGGGCCTTCCCATCATTGACCTACCTACGTCACCCGCGGTTCTTGCGAGGGAGAGGGCCCCACCCGCACCGCCGCCAACCATTTGACCAGTAGCCCTTGCCTGACCAATCGCCTGTTCTTGTGCGGCTCTTTGGGCAGCAGCCTCAGCATCGGCCATTCGCTTTTCATAGTCAGGAGGAAGACCGGGTATTTCATCCGATTCTTCCTCGGCGCCTACCTCGCCAACGCCAGCCTCTTGAGCCTCAGCAAGTGCGTATGCCTCTTGATCAGTCGTTCCCTTTGGAGCAACAACCTTTACAACTTTGCCGTTTGCAAGCTGTACTGTGATTTCTTCAAGCTCGTCCATTAAATAGCTCTCCTACCTAATACAGCGCCTCCAGAGGGAATCGCCTCAGGAACATCCACCCCTTCTTCAGGTGAACGCTTCGGGGCGGGTCTTGAAGCCGCGGGAGGTGTACTCGGCTTGGGTGCCCCTTTTCCTTCGGACGGAACCAGCCCCATGAGATTCTTAAACCGTTTATCAAACTGATTGAGGATGCCACGCGCCTGAGACCCGTTAAGCCACTGAGCGTAACGAATTGATGGATTTTGCTCTTTAGCCGACTGGAAAGCATCGTACAACGCAATATCCTGATCAGATCTGGTCTTGAGAAGCTGCGACTTTAAAACCAAGAACTTCGGGCTAAGGGCTGGCGAACCGACCACCCGACGAACAATCTCACGCTCGCCCTCTGTGATCTGACCGCCGCCCCTCAAGTAGAGGTTTGTGTAGATCAGCTCGAGCTCAGCGAGGTTTCCTGCAACCGTCATCAGGTTATCAAGGTCCGCTTTTGAAATATTCGGGTTGACCTGCCGAACAGCATCCTCAAAGCCACCCAAGGAAATCGTTGTGTTACCGGCACGAATTCCCTCTTGGATCAGCCTGCCAATCGCAGAGGCGATACCGGGTTGCCTTAACTGACCATAAACCTGCGGGCTTTGAGCAACCAAGTTTGCTGTTTGCTGCGCCGTGTTCGACATCATCAGGGCCTGCTGGTATTTATCAGGCAACGCCGCTTCCATCTCTGCTGATTTTTTTGCAGTTTCTGTGGCAAAAACCTTGTTCGCTTCAGACTCAGCAGCCCTTTCAGACGCTGACGGCAGTCTCCCACGAGTGTCTGCCGGGGGAGCACCAGCAGGGGCGCCAACAGGAGCGGGGGCGGCAGCAGGAGCAGGGGCACCAGCAACAGGAGCAGCAGCAGGACCGGCGGGAGCAGCAGGAGCAGCAGCAGGCTTAGAAGCAAGCGGTCCCCTCGTTACCATGTCAGCCAGCTTGCGGTACTCTTCCATGTCGCCCTTGCTCAGTGCTGAATCAAGCCTTGAGGCGATTGATGGCGGGACGTTGTACTTCTCAACAGACATTGAGCCATCTGGCTCCTGAACATAAACGTCACGCTCTACTGATGCGCCACCCTTCTCAAACGGAGTGAATGCGCCAGACGCGATGTCATAAACACCGCCTTCTGTGACCTTTATTTTGCCGGAGCGGTAGTCCTGAAGCGCCTTCAAAATAGACGGGGCGTCGGCGCCTTTTGCCCTCAACTGAACGACGATGGCATTTTCTTCCGCCGTTAAGGGGCCACCCTGAGGGGCGCCGGAAGCAGCACCGGGAGACACAAAAGGTTGCTGTCCAGAGAATAGCCTACCAGTCTGCTCCATCATCTTCTGACGAGCGGTGAGGTCGACACCAAGCTTGGCGGTCTCGAGCTGCTGAGCAGCGATCATGCGCTCCTCTTCTTCTTCCGTTGTCTGAGCCTCTCGAAGCTTCTTGGCTAAAGTGCCAAATCCCTCAAAGGAGCTTCCAGTCGACTTAGGCGTCAAGAAGGCCTCAGCAGCCGCTGCCCATGTCGGGTCAATAAACCGGCTCTTACGCTGGTCTAAAGACTTCTGAACCCGCTCAAGAGCCTCGTTATATGCCTTCTGACGAGCTTTGCTTTCCTCGTCATCAAACATGTACGTTGGAATTGCGGCTAAAGCACCTTTTTTCTCGGCCATGATTAACCTATCCCAAATGGATCAACATCACCGTAATCCATATCAATGTCGGTAACGTTTGACGGACTATAGCCACCCAAATTTTTAAACTGATTGAAGAGATTTGACAGGTCGGTAAGCTTGTTGCCAGAGCTTCCACCGCTAGTCACAGCACCAACCGTTGAGAGCAAACCGGCAATCTTGTCAAAGTCGCTTAGCCCATACATGCCTCTTTCGCCGGGGCCAACATACTTTTCGCTAGTCGGGTACTCAAAGCCGCGCAGGAGGTTGGAAACATTCTGAGCGGTCGAAAGCGGAGCATTGATCTTTGCCTGCTCAAACGCCTGCTTCTCAGCGCCGGCCTTACGAAGCGCCTCAGATTCGGAAATGCCGAGATCCTGAGCAAGCTTCGCAATGTTCGCCTGAGTCTGAGCGGCTTGCGTCTCCATCCCGTACCCTTGCAAGGCGGCATTCAAAGCGTCTTTATAACCAGCAGAAAGGGCTCCGTAGGTCTTTCCAGTTAAATCTGCCTGAACATCAGCCAAGGCCTGTCCTAAAGCCCCCGCGTACCTTTGACCACCTAGGCCACCGGTTCCAACAAAACCCGCTTTAAGGGTCGGCAGAATGGATCGCTGAAGCTGCTGCTGAGCCTGTCGCTCCATTTCCTCGACCACGTTCTTCTTGTACGGGTCCATGTAGTCAGAGATGCGGCCCACGTCGAACCCGCCAGTAAGACCGGAGATGGCCGACTCAGCCTCACCAAGGCCCGTATCGTAAGCCCCTGCGCCACTCTCAATTCCCTCGTAACCAGTCATTTGAAGCGGATCAAGGCCGGCGACAAGCTCAGTAGAGGGCTTTGTAAGGTATGGCTGCCCAGCGGTTGCAATCGCTGACAGGTAGTCGGTGTAATATTCTGGAGCAGTTCTAGTGGTCGTCTTCGTTATGTCTGGTAACGGCGACCCCTGCATAAAATCAGCCATGTTTATCTCCTACCTTTCTTCGACAGGTACTCCAAGGGCGATTTTTTAGCCGGTGGAGGCAGATCCTTCGGTTTGGCGGACCGATAACGACGCCGGATCTCGTGCATCATCTCGTACAGTTTATCTGATCCAGCCTTGGTTGAGCCATTTCCGAGAGCCGCAACTACGTCCGCTGGGAATACAAATTCACCGTCAGCAAGCATCGCGGGAATGTCGTCAGACTGACCGTCTCCGGGGCCTGCAACATGAGCGCCCTTACGGAAGTCAATCCGTGGCTTGCCGGCATAATGAACCGCGGGAGGATTACCCCCTTTGGCCATCAGAGGGGTCATCAGACCACCAGCCTTGGCAGCCCTTGGGTACATATCAGACATCCCAAGACCCTCAAATGATTCGCTGAGCGGAGACTCTTCAAGAAGGCCCTCACCGAGGATGTCGTCAATGTCGCGCTCTCGGCCATAACTGTAGTACTTTCGCATTTCTTCCTCTTGAGCTCGTTGAGCCGCTTCTGCCGCCTCTTGATCGGCAACTTGTTGAGCATAATTTTCATCTACTTGTTGCATAAAGTCATCAAGAGGTGACTTAAATTTCTTGGCCGGACCAGAAAATAGGTTTTCAAACTCAGCAGCCAAGGATGGGTTAGCCGCCAAAGCAGCGCCTAAGGCCAAAGGCATGGCTCCAGTAGGAGTTGCAGTTGGCGACTTGGTTGTTTTTGTGGTCTTCTTGGTCGGATCAAGCGTGTTAAGAATCTGGGTTATCGGGACATCCCCAACCGGCTTCTCTTCCTCACTGATCACAACACCAGTATTCAAATCGGTTGTCACCGTAATAACGGTGTTCGTGTTGGTGTCAATCGTTGTGGTGGTCTGAACGTTGCCGTCGGTTGTTACGACCGTAGCATTGTTATTATCTGGGTCAACGCTAGTTTCAGTGGTGACACCCCCATCGGTCGTTACCGACGTCTGAGTATTGTTGGTGTTATCCACATTTGTCGTTGTCGTAACGTCAGACGTCGAGTCCGTGGTTACAGTCGTGACGGTGCCGTTATTCGCATCAACACTCGTGTCAGTCACTACGTTGGAATCCAGATCCGTTTGAGTAACATTCGCTGTGTTGCTGTTGCCATCAACGGTAGCAGTAGAATTAACGTCCGCAGTTGAGTCTGTAGTCGTTACTGTGTTTGCATTTCCATCAACCGTCGTTGTGGTGGTTGAGCCGTTATTCGCATTTACCGTCGACGTCGTTGAGGTGTTGTTATTTGAGTCGGTAGTGGTCGTAGTCGTAGACCCGGTAACGTTATTAACCGACGTGTCCGTCGTTACGCCCCCCTCTGACTTGGTCTCGATAACCGTACCGCCTTTTGAGGCTTCGGCCAGATCACTCAGCGTCATTGAGCTGCCATCAGCGTTTGTGCCGATAACAACACTTGAATCGACATCAAACTTACCGCCAGCGTTCAGTGAGGCGTCTGCGATGACATCCCCAAGTGTGACGTTATTACCTGCCGAGTCTGTGCCAACAATCGTACTAACGTCTCCGATTGTAAAAACACCACCAGAGTTGATCTGATTAACAGCGGACTCAGCAATTGCTGTGTTCGAGATTGATTTAGCCTGATCAACACTCAAGCCAAGATCAGTCAATGCGGTGTTCAGGTTGGCCGCCACGTCCGCAGGAGACCCGCCTTTAGAGGTGATGCTCGACACAGTGCTCATGACTGAGTCACCGTTCGTCGGCGCAAGGGAGTAAACGACGTCAGCGGTAGAGCTATCAGGGCCCACGGCGGTCACGCTCGTCTGGATGGTGCCGGCAGTCTTTCCACCAATCGCACCCTCAATCACAACCGAGGTCCAGAGGTTGTTCCAGTCGACCTTTCCAGTAATACCGAGATCTGTTACCGCCGCACCAGCACCAGCTTCAATACCTTCAGTGCCGAATTCTTTTCCGGTTGTAGTGACCGACTTTCCAACACCTTTACCAACATCTGCGGCCTTATCAGTAAAGGTTTTTAATCCGGCATTCACTACGTCATCACTAGCCTTGGTCATGCTCTTAATGATTGAGGCGTCAACCACGCTACCAACTGTCGCGGCCAGTGCAGCGTCGACAAGTGCACGATCCATGGCAACGTCTCGAGCTTCTTCCTCGTTCTTGCCTGCCCTGATCGCTTGGTTGTAAGCCTCGTTGTATCCAGCACCAGCAGCCTCAATGGCGTTCATGCCCATATCGGCACCAACACCAGCAACGATGCCGTAGAGACGAGCCACCTTTGTGGCAGCGCCAATCACAGCAAACTCCTGTGGAAGCTCTACAGCAACGTAAGAAGCGGCTCCAAGGGGGTTGTCGATTGAGCTCTTTACAACCGCTTTGAACTTGTTCCAGAAACCCTCTTCGTTCTGGACGGCGTTTACGATGTTCTTGCGCTCAGTGTTTACATCCTGACCCAGCGCCTCAATGCCTTTTGTATTTAGCTCGTTTCCAGTTCGAGTGAACCAGTTGTCTTGTTTTGCAGCGCCAGTGGCCGCAGCAGCCCCTCCAGCAGCGGACATCATTTCACCTAGAGCTGCGATGGGAACACCAATTGCCTGAGCTGCAACAGTCGGCATGCTGTAAATCTTGTCGCCGTTCTTGTAATAGGTCTGGTCATCAACCTCCCAGATCTCACCGTCTTTTCTGTCGAGAAGGCTAAGTTTCTGGGCCCCGGGAAGATTCATCACCTCAGAAAAAGACGCTTGGGCATTCGGACCAAAGACATAAATGGTCCCCATGTCCTTGTCACCCTCGGTTCCATAAGAGAGCTTTATTGATCCAACCTGAGTGCTACCTCCGGCTGTCTTGTCATCAGACTTGGTCAGCGTGACATTGTTTGCATCCAGCTTGGTTTCCGTTGGGACGATTTGCTGGCCACTCGCAACAAGCTTTGAGAAGGTAAATGCGTCTTTGGGGTCAGCTCCCTTATTGATCGCGTAGGTGTAGGCATTAACCGCCTTGTCCCAATCCTCTTTGCCTTTGAGATCCGCAATTCCGGTGTAAGGCGTGGCAAGCGCTCCACCACTCTCTTTGGACAGAAGGCCACCGACTTCACGGTTTGATGCTGCAAGGGCGTCTTCAAATGACAGGCCCTTGTTGGATGCATTCATAAACGAGGTGAGGCCAGCCTCCCAAGCCTGATCAGACAGAGACCCGGTCCCGGTAAGGGAGGCCTGCCCCGTCTCGGTCAACGAAACCTTCGGAGTGCTACCGGGAACGGTTAGCCCAGATCCAGCAGGAGCGGTGGTAGTAATTGTGTCCTTGGCACTTGTATTCCCACCGATGTACTGAACAATCTTGTTGGCATCATCAACAGCGCGAATCATCGCGAGCGGATCACCGCTCTTGATGGCGTTGTAGACATTGATACCAGCAGAGGCGACCTTGAGGTCTGAGCTCTTCATCAGGTCGCCAGCAGCCGACAGGGCTAATCCGTAGTCCCCCTTGTCGATACCAGAGACGATCTTGCCTGCGGTCACCACGTCGTTCATAGTGAATCCGCCGCCCAGATCAGTCTTCAGGAAGTCAGCGCCAAAAGACGTCCCCGCAAGGCTGAAAGCAGCCCCCAATACATCCCCCTTAGAGGCCGCATTAGCCGCTCCAGCGATTCGGGCAACATCACCATACCCGGCAGCTCCAGCAAGGTTAGCAATGGCCGCTAAGGGGTCCCCCTCCTTTAATGCATAGGCGCCCTGAATCGCTTGAATGAACGGAGCCACCCCGGGAATAAAGCTCAGGAAGGTCATCGCCATGGAAATCTTTTCCATGTCCGATGTAGAGCGACCCGTGGTGTAGAACTTGGGCTTTCCAGTCTCCTCATCGAAGACCATCACGTAGTCAGTAGCACCTTCACCTGTGTATGTCTCACCGAAGACATTTCCGCCCTCTTCACCATAAAGGTAAATCGGCTTCCCATCCGGGCCTACGGTCTGTTTTGTTTTGACCTCGGTATCAAGAACCTCTTGGGTGTAGGTGTTGTCGCCAGAACCAACTTCCTTCAGGCGAATGTTGGACACCTCTTCAGGAGTTAGGGAGCGGATCTTTGCGCCATCAGCGTCAACCAGAAATTTCTCACCGGTCTCAGGGTCCGTATAAACAGACGACTCCTGATTGACGACAACATCCTCAACCTTGATCTGACTGAGATCAGTCACGCCCTTTTGACGGAGGGATCTGGCCATGTCCAACAAAACCTGATCTGCCGCAGTAGGCTCTCGACCCAAGATATTCTTGGCCTCTTCGTAATCAAAGCCAATAGATTCACCCTTGGTCCCGTAAACAGCGCCACCAACCTTTGAGGTGTCAACGCTTCCAGAAATCTGCTGGGCAAGATTCAGGATCTCGCTTCCGCTGAACTCATTGCCCTGAAAGTCACGGACTGTGTCCTTTTTTGCCTCATCAACCTTTGGGGAAAGATCCTCTGCGATTGCATCGGCATCAACTGAGGCGGTCAAACGATCCAAAGCATCTTGGTCAAATGTGGCGCCAATCGTGTCCAACACGTTTGACGTGTCAACAGGATTCAAGAGGGCATTGACATCAGCAAGGGGAATGCCCAAGGCGTTCGAAATGTCCTGATTTGAGATGCCGTACTGCCCAGCCTCTTCACGCAGCTTTGCAGCCTGATCAAGGGCGCCCAAACCACTACCACCAATGTCTGTCACCCGATTTCGGATATTTTCGTAGTACTGGTTTTCACCAATACCACCCTCTTTGGTAGCGTAATCAAGGCCAGAAACGACCGAGGAATCATCTTGAACAGGGGTGATAGGCCCAGAGACAACCGCCCCTTGATCCGCCGGCTTGTAGTTCAGCAGGTAATCAAGGTCAGACATCCCAGCAGTCGTGTTGAACTGTTGGTTGAAGTTCGAGAGCAACTGATTGCGATCACCGCCATACAGATCAAGCGCAGACATAGCATTCTGCTGCTTTTGCTCTGGGGTGAGGTTCATCCAATTTGGATCAAATACAGAAAGAGCCCCATTGAGCTCATCTTCAGTTGCAAGCCTTGAGATGTTTCTGTTGATCGCCATTTATGCCGCCGGATTTACGCTGCCGATTAACGCCTGAGCCCAGTCCTGCCAGTTTTCAAAATCTTCAGTACCCGGGATCGCTTCGTTTGCAAAGACATCAATGGCTTTTAAGCCCCTTCCCCAATCTTTCCAGTCAGTAGAGGGGCTGGGAATTTCAAGCTGCTGAGCCGCATACTGCTCAACCAAGAGGCTCGCCCAGCTCTCAAAGGTTTGGTGCCTCGGGTCGTACAGAATTGACATCAATATCCCCTGACGTCGCCAACTTCAGCGTTGACAATGATTCGACCGCACTGGTAATTCCCACCAGAGGTATTAGAAACGAACTTGAGTCTTAGCTCTCGCCTCTGCTGCTTCATGTCAATTTTATTGGTGTTTTCATCAAACACAAATGGGCTTGACACCAAATCTTCAGACTGAGCGTACGGTCTTCCAATGACATAAAGCTCCATATCACCCGACATCAAAAAGTCTGGCTCAACACGCTCCAACAATAACCATCTGTTTTCACCAACCGGGGAGGGCTGAGAAGGCCCGCCACTCACCCAGCCAAGGTCATTGGTCTCAAAAAAGCTCTCAATGGCCAGCGCATTTGTACCCTTAACAGCATCCGTGCCAACCTCGTGCTGCCACAGGGACACAAAGGTCTCAAGTACCGTGAGCTCTATCTCGAATCCAGATCCACCACCAAGAGCGGCTGGATCAACAGACAGGAGGTCGCCGACCACATAGTTCACGCCCTGATCCTCGATTACCACCGTCGTTACAACCCCGGAGGCTACAGTAATCGTGGCAGTTGCTCCGGTCCCCGAGCCACCAGTCAGCGGGATGTATAGGTACGTGCCGTCCGTGTATCCAGATCCGCCGCTATTAAGGATAAAGTCGTCTACACCACCAACCGCGTTAGGCTCCCATCCGGCTGCAATCGGATAACGGAAGACCTGAGAGAAGAATCCAGCCGACCGACGAGCTCCAAGAGCGGTCCCAGCGTCATACCAGACATTTTCACGGACGTTGTAAATGATGGCGTCGTTGCACTCGGTGGAGTCGCCACGAGGGTAATACCACCAGATCTCTCCAAACCGCGGAACCTTTGTAGCCCATACCTTTTGGCGTTGAGCGTAGTTTAGGTTGTCGAAGAAGAAGTTCTGATTGAAATTGTTTGGGATCTCTTTGGCCACGCCGTTGTACAGCATGAAGCGGTCAGTAGCAATCCAGTAGTAGATGCCATCGTATTCAATCGCGCACTGCGAAGACATGATGGAGGTCTGGCTCGTGATCACGTCATATCGCCAGAATTGGGCTGGGGTGCCCACACCCCCGACATAGGACACCCGAACCAAGGAGTCCAGCGACCAAAACAAACCCGAAGGTGAATTTGATCCGCCACGAACGGGTAGGCCCTTGACGATCTTGCCGGTGGCCACGTTAACCTCATTGGCATCAGCAGAAACCCAGTCGTTAATGTTCCCAGAGGAGCAGTTCCGCAGAAGCCCGTCATTGCCATATACGAAGACGTAAGGGTGCAGCACCACTACACCACCGGACACGTCGACGTTGTTATCAAACGTGATGGTCTGCGCGCCAGAAGCCGTTGCATTTTGGGACAGCGTCACAGTGGTCGAAACTACGGACACCACCGTGGTGCCCGCTGGAATGCCCGTGCCAGACACGCTCTGTCCAGCTCCGATGAGCGGGTTTGCCGTGGCAAGCGTTGCCGTAGGAGATCCAGAGGTAAGCGTCAATGAGTCGGTAAACACACCGATCGCAGACATGTTCCCACCAGCGATAGGGCCCTGAAGTACCGGCGTATTGGTCGTGCTATCAATCTGCGCTAGATTCTGACCGGGATGAGCAAGCAGCAGCGTATTCCCAGACCCAAGCGTGTCAGTGAAAGTGTCGAACTGCCAGAGATTGTTTATGTTCTGGCTAAAGTCGGTGAGCGTCAGGTTCGTAATACCAGCACCGACACCGTCATTGTTAATCGGCGTAACCTGAAGGCCATCTCGGTAGCCGTTAAACACATTGTTAAAGCCATTCTGCGGGCTTACGTACACGCCTCTCGAGATACCAGCGATAGATGGTGTGATCTCGCGATAGCCGCCCATCTTGCGAGGACGTCCACGCTGAAACCTGCACCAGCGACCGTCTGCATAAAAGCCCTTGTCGAAAAGGGTTCCGTCCCGCTGAATACCGGGCAACGTATCAAGGGCGAATACTTTTTTTGACATTAGAACGTGCCGCCGGAGATGCCTCCGGTAAAGTTTCCGCTACCAGTCACGGATAGGCCAGATGTGGTCACGTCAACGATGTTGTTTCCGAGTACTGATATGCCGAAAGTACCAGCTCCGGGCCTATAAATTCCGGTGTTAGTTTCTGAGGCGAACTGAATAGATGGTGAGCCAGCCGACCCATCGACCACCTGAATAGAAGTAGCACCCGCTTGAACGGTGTTCGCGTTTAGGAAATTCGTTCCGTCGCAGATTACGGTCGCCTGACCTCCGGCTGGAATGGTGGCTGTCGCGCCACCTAATATCCCAGTTTGCAGCGTCAGCGTGTAACCACCAGCAGACGTCTGATTCGACACCACGTAAAAGTTCACAACCGGCGGATAGTTGATCACCACGTTATTCGTCAGGGTCCCAGTAAAGACCTGAATAACGTTTGAAGCCTCGCTAGCAGTCAGCGTATACGAACCTGCTGTAACGGGCTTTGTTAGAACCGTGTACGAGAAATTAGTGCTTACGCCATAACCGACCGTAATGAAATCGCTTCCGGTGCAGATAATGAAAGCCGACTCATTCGGGTTAAAGTTTTTAGTCAGGGAGCTATCAATGGTCTGGCTACTGCTCGTATTAACCGTCAAGGTGCCAGTGCCATTGTTCTTAATGAGCGTAAACCAGTTGGCACCAAGACTAGCAGCCAAAGGCAGCGTAACGGTTCCTGTGCCACCAGACCACAACAATGTCTGCGCTCTAGCGCCGGAAGTGATGGTCGACCCGTTAACAATCGATTGGATTGGGTGGCTTTGATTTAGGGTTGAGCCAGAAGCAACCAAACCCAAACCAGCTAGGGTCGCAGCGTTCGCAGATGATGTCCCAGCACCAAATCCCAACGTGCCCCAAGTTCCGGCTGTGTTGGCGTTGGTGGTGATGTAGATGTACTTCGCCTCACCCGCCGCGATACTGACGATGGTGTTTTGCCCGTCATAATCGTAGACCGTGAAGGTGTTGGCCCCCACGTTCCGAATCATCGCATCGTTACCTACCGATGTCTGATTCGCCGGTGGCATCCGAAGCTGAAGGCCGGCAGAAGTGGCCGAGACATCCATGATTCGAGCAGCGTAATTGTTGGTTGCGCTGCCATTGATCGGCCACTCGAGCTGAGTGTTGGCGGAAAGGGTTACCGACCGATAGGAAACATCGGTAGGCTGTACTACGTTACCGGTAAACGGACTGTTATAGCTCATGAATCCCTCACAATTGTTTGGCGGTCACCAATACGAGAAATATCCTCAACTTTGAGAACCCCCATAATCTTGTCGTACTGGCCCTGCCACATCGGAATTCGCTCGTCGTTTTTCAGGAACGGCATGGCCTGCAAAAGGCTGCCATATAGCATCGCCTGAGGAGCGTACTGGGTAAACCAATTCGTTTGGTTTGAGGAATCTAGCGGCTGCAATCGCTCGTAATACAGCACCTCAAACTCATAATCGTCGTCTGGTGTAGCCGCTACCAACCAGTGCGTGTAGTCATAATCACAGTAGTAAGCAGGAACGCCCTCTTCGGCTGGATCTGGCCAGTACTCACGAAGGTATTCGTACTTGCGGAGGAGGACAGGGCGACGTTCGCCAGCCACTGTCACGTTCATAGAAACGGTCTTTCTCCAGCGAGCAGGCTTGTCTACAATCGCCTGACCCTTGACGAAATTTGAGGTGTTGACCGTCAGGTTTCCAAGGAACTTGAGCTCAGCAGCGATAACCTGCTCAGCCAGCATGATGAATGTCGGTATTTTTTGAATGGTGGCCTGATCAGTTCGATCGAGATAAGACTCAATGTCTTCGACGAGGCTGTCATAAGTCATTACGGCAGCAGCAGTCATTTACCAAACCTTTTTCTTGATCGATTCAGGCTGAGGAACAAATTGTTTCCCCTGCCGCATTCCCTCGCGTTTGGCTCTCGTTGTTGCCGCGTATTCAGAAGGGGTCAGCTTCTCTCGTTTCGCTTTCGGCAAATAACGCTCGCCGGTCGCTTCAGGTCCCTGCGTAGACGGCTTTCCAGACCGGGTTCCCCAGTCCTCCTTCGTCCACTTCGATAACGAATTATCGGCCTTTTTGGGGCCCTTGTAACCCCCTCCAGAGGCTTTGTACTTCTGGGTGGCTAGTTGAGCCTTCCTCGCGCTCCACTGGCCCGGATTGCCCCCTTTATCGGAGGCTTTGACAGAAGCGACAATCCGCTTCCATTTGGTCGGATCAGCCTTGACTGCGGAACTCATTCTTGTCCACCTTTCCGTCAAGCTTGTCAAAGATCCTTGTCAACATGCTCTTGACGTCGTCAATATCTCGCTTGTAATCATCCTTGGCCACATAAACCAGCGGAAGCTCTGAAAGCTTGTCCTCAATACGGATGATCGAACGGGAAAGCGAGTTGATTGTCCAGCCACCAAAAAATCCAGCACAAGCAAAGGCCACATTTAGAAGGGTTTGTGAATCCATTATTCGTCCTCAAATCCACTCAAAAAAAGTTTCTTCTCATCAAGCCTTCGTTTGACAAGACCGGGCAGAATACGGCCACCACCCTTGGTCCACATCATAAACGCTTCAGCCGCTCCGAGGTAGTCCCCACGGTTGAATTTCATCCTTACGGAGGACCTTTGCAGGCCCCCCAAGCCGATGTTAAAGCTCAGACTGACAAGAGCGTCAAAAGCTGCTTGGTTGCCCAGTACGCGAGGGCAATATCGAAGAACACCACGCTCAAAACGACCCAAGTCTTTCTCAAAGAAGTCCATGACCTCCTCTTTTGTAAACTTCTTGCGGTACTGATCTCCAAGCGGGAAATCCTTGCGTAACGGTCCTGTGTATCCATCCTTCCTCACCATCGGCAATTTGATCTGCTCGGGGTGCAAAACCGATCCAATTCCAAGCGTCCAAAGATGCGCCGGACAAAGGTACGGCCTTAATCTAACCCCCTCGTGATGCGCCATCATCTCCCGTGTGGAAGAGGATGTTTTCACCGCTTACTCCAACCTCGACTTCCGAACCAGTAGCCGATAATTCCCCCTAACATGGCCATCTCATCAGAGGAAAACAGGACGTCCGCATATCGCATCACGTCGTCGATTGAGTTAATGAGCTGGGGGTTATTCCACAAATAGAAGCACAACCAGATGTTAATTCCGACCAGCTCAAACACAAAAATGTAGGTCACCGTTGGCCTCACCGTGCCGACATAAGACGCTACCCATTTATGGGCACGATCCAGAACCTTCTCGTCATGCTTCAGAGCGGCCTTGGTCATCTCAGCCGTCGTTTCCATCATGACCTGCTCGGTGCGAATCTCCTCCATTTGGGCTTGGGCAGCGAATCCTTGGGCAGCCATGGCCAGCTCGCGCTCCATCTGAAGCCGCATGAGGTTAGCCTCGTGAGCCTTGTCAGCACGGTCTTGGAAGAACTCAAGCAGTTTAGGTAGGCCAGAGACCAAGAGCCCGCCAAGGGTCGAGATGAGTGACAGCATTACAGCCCCCTATTCGTGATGACGTGGATCGTCAGCCAGATTGCTACGCCAGCAACTAAAAGCGCCAGTAAAACCAGCGCCCATGTACCCACAGCGTCCACAAACTCTTTTCGTCGTCGAGCCTGTGCGTAGATCTGCCGCTCCCGATCCTCTTTGATCTTGCGGCGCATGTTGATGAGTTCCTTGTACCCATCCACCCCGAGGTGCTGAAGCTCCCCGTACAGGAACATCTCGTACAGCTCTTTCTCCTGTTGCTGAAGCTTAACCTTGGCGGCATACGCATCAAAGGCTGCGGCATTGTCATTCGCAAAGGTCAGCTTCTTAAAGAGGGGAGGCGGCTTGTCCGCCTGAGCAATCCCCTCGTGTACGTCTGCAACCGCCGTAGCCCATTTAGACAGTTGGCCGAAGATGTCCTCGGCCTCTCTGCCTATTTCAACCGCCTTCTTCAGTCCATTAAAGACTGCCGTCGCGGTGGCTAGGGCGGTTATTGGGTCGATCACGGTCTATTGGGCCATATGAAGCTATCAGGGTAGCCCTCGGACTGTGGGATATCTCGCAATGCCTGACGGTACGTGGCCCATGCAGATTTCTGCTCAGCCGTGAGTGGAGCATCAGCAAGCTGAGTCCAGTCAGATTCGGACAGGAGCTCATTCCTTCGTATCCGAAAATCAATTAAAGAGGGGGCGTCCTCATTAGACTCAGGAGCACCATATGGGCTGCCCTCAATAATCTTCCAGTCGCCCTGAAGGATTGCGTAGTGCCCCGACGGAATCTCTGGTGGCAACGAGAAGCTGTAGCCCTTGGGAAGGACCATAACGCCGTCTGAAAACTCATACTCCACGGCCTCGAGGAACACACCATTTTGATCTAGTCGGGACACTAACATGCAATCACCTATTTGGCTTCAACATCAGTCACTTGGTCCTCAGGCGGCTTATCGCTAAGGACCGACGTTAGAACCCCTACGGTTCCATTGTGATCAAAGGTAATGAGCGGGTCGGCCCAAATATCGACACCCGCCTCAGTAGCCTTTCTACAAAACACATAATCCTCGCCCCAAAACTCACCCTCATAGACCTCGGTATTGAAAAGGCAGTAGCCAGATCCGGTGGGATTCTCATGATGCTTGGGGCTAAAGTAGGTGTCCTTGTGCTTTTCCTGCATCTTCTTAATGGCGCTGCGCTTTATGAGCATGAATCCAGCGGGAACATACTGCATCTTTAGCAGGTGACCCTCTTGGATAATTGACCCATTGGGGTTGCAGTCGGGCCTAAACGTAAATGTGTTGTGACCCCGAACCGGGTAAATGCCACACACAAACTCCTTGTCAGCTTCCAACATCTTCAAAACTGCCTCAGGTGGCCACCCGAGGTCCGAATCAATACACAACATGTGCGTCGCTTCTGACTCCATAAAAGCTTGCGTGAGCCGATTTCTCTCAGCTACCAGCAACGAACCGGAGGCAGAAATTCTGAATGTGATGTTGATTCCCTTGCTTTTCAGCAACAGTTGAGTGTCCGCAAGTGCCACGGCGTACTGAGCATTGACCTTTCCGCTATACGCAGGTGTTACTACAAGTACGTGAATATCTTGCTGCATTTTCTCTCCTAGGTTTATAAGGCTTTTATCCACAAAGCCGAGTCTACTTCTCCATTGACGCTTGGCAAATACTCAGGGATAGCGTCGGGAACCCTGAATTCGATGGCCGTATTGTAGTTATAAGTGGGACTGTAGATATGGTATATGCCGCTAGACAAGCCAATCGACAACAGACCATATGGTGTGCTGGCAAACTCGTAAATGTCGTAGCTCGTAATTGTAGGGATGATTCTTGTGGTCCATTTGTTCGGATCTCGGGTATAGAAGGTGGAACCAAATTGGCCGCCGATGAAGTAGTAGCCGTCGTGATAAGCACTTGACCACACAGCTCCAAACTGGGCCGTCGTGGTTCCTACGCTCATGCATCGATGCATGTCCCATTCCCAGCCACCAGAAGATGTAGCAATTACACCATTGCTCGAGCCGAATATATAGTTAATCTTTGGATCATCCGCAAAGTAATTGAGCCGGAGAATCCCCTGAGTACTTACAGTCGGGCTTGTGATAGCTCTCCATACCGCCCAGTATCCATTTACGGCATTGTTCGATATCGACATCTCGCCGGTATCTGAGCCAACAATGAGCTGTCCATTACCCCAAACGGCAGTGTAAATGTTGCCCGTAGCAATGGTTGTCGCACGCCCAGTAAAAGTAACGAAGTCTGTGGTCGTAACCACTCCACCGGGAGCGCCAGCAGTGGTGTAGAGCCACAAGCTCTGCTCTGGCACATAGATGATGTCCAATACCGATGGAGCGCCACCCAGCGTGGTTCCAGTCCATGTGATACCGTCTGTAGAGGTCCTTAAAGCGCCACCATCACCAGCGCACACCCACAGCCCATTTCCGTAGGAAACGGTATTCAGTACCGAAGTGGTCCCAGAGGTGACGGTGTTAAACACCCTTCCGTCAGTTGAATAACGAATGAATCCGCCTTGACCGACCACTACTACCTTGCCGTCTGAACCATACGCGATACTCCTCGGAGTAGAGGTCGTAAGTAGCGCCCAAGAGTAGAACGACACTGACGGGTCTGTAGCTGCGTAGAAGCCGCGTCCAGCGTTCCCTACGGCAAGGGTAATACCATTCCCATACTCAACGTAGTTGCAGACCGAGATGGTCTCCTGCTGGCTTCCTGTGGCCACCCAAGTCTGTGCATCCGTCGAGGTGAACAGATTTCTACCAGCGGCAGTCGAAACGTTTGCCGAAGTACCCGCCACCCAATAAGTGCCGTCATACGTCATTCCGTTGATGGCCACATTCTGCGGAACCCCACCGTAACGCTTGCTGAATGTCACAAGGTCGGTGGAGGTAACAATGTTTCCGAAATCATGAACAAGATACCATTTGCCGGAAATGTCGCCGTAGTACGCCCTGACTGACAGCGCAGATTGAGGGCTCGTATAAACGGTTGAGAAGGTAACAAAATCGGTCGTGGTGAGAACATTAGCGGTTCCGGATAGAACCCATTTGCTCTGGGCGTAAGTGACATAACCCCAGTTGCCACCCGCCACAGATGTTAGGGTCCAAGTGGTCCCATTGGTGGATGTGACAACCGTATTGTTGTTCCCGACCGCGACATACAGATTATTCGCATAATGCGCCCAGTTGAGCGATTGTGCAGTACCCGACGTGCGGGCCGTCCAAGTAATGCCATCGGGCGAGGTCTGAATAGCACCCGTGTTGCTCGTCATGACCCACAAACCGGGCCCAGAACCCCATGCCAACCCGTAGTGATGGGTACCTCCGGCAGAGGTGCGTGGAGTCCATGTGACAGCATCTGTTGAGGACAGGATAGTAGCAGCCTGACCACCAATAACGTACACGGAGCCGTTGTAACTTAGGCAGTTAAGCTGTTGGCCCGAAGTGGTGGCCGTAACTTGCGTCCAAGCGCTCCAATCAGTGGTGGTCCAAGCTAGCCCAGAACCGCCGCACGTAACGATTTTTGTGCCGTCGTTGATGGCCCTAACCGGCGCAAACAATCCTTGGTTTGCGGTCGAAGGGTTCGGGGCAGTTGTCCAGTTCCACCACGTTGTCTGAGTTGAGTTGCGCTGCATCTCATACCCGAGGACGTACAGATCCGTTCCGAACTCAAGCATCGTGGCGGTCGAGTTCGTTGCCAGACCATAGGATGTCCATGTCTCCCCATCGGTCGAGGTGAGCACCTGACCATTGTTTCCGCCGGCGACGTACATACCATCACCATAACCAACCGAAAGATAGGTCACCGTGGTGGCCAAACAGTTTTGCGTATAAGGCCCATCGCCCTGTACTGGGGCCCCCAGCCAAGTGTAGCCATCGCTTGAATACCTGATATTCGACCAACGATTCTGGGCGGTGGAGTTATTTTGTTTCGACGTAGAAACCATCACCCACTTGTCATTTGCTGTGTTGGTAGTAATGTCGTAAATTCTGCGGTTCATCGCCGATCCACCGGCGTAAACATAAGAGATCAGGTCAGTAGAAGTGGCGACAAAATTCGACGCGCTGAAAACAAAGACGCCACTTAAGAAGTTCACATTTAGGAACTCCAAGTTAAAGTTCTTGCCCCAGCCCCAAGTGATGCCGTCAGTCGACGTGAATGATTGGCCAGACTGGGTTACAAGAACCCAAGTGCTGTTTCCAAACGCAACTGAGCTGAAATCCTCGCGGGAGAAGGTTGGGGTCGTAGTGGTCGACCATGTAATGGCGTCGGTAGACGTGACCACGGTTCCTTCAAAACCGGCAGCTACCCACCTTGTTCCATTCCCCCATACACCTTCAAGCTGAAAAGTAACGGTGGACGTACGCGCAGTCCATGTAATTGCGTTCGGAGATGTTGCGACTACGCCACCAACCCCAACGTACACATACTGGCTTCCATCCCAATGAATATCTCGAATTTCGCTGGCAGTTCCAGATGTCCGAGCCGTCCACGTGGTTCCATCAGGAGAAGTGGACAATGCCCCACCAACACCAGCGTAAACGTAGAGAGTGGTCCCATTATTCGTCAGGCAGTTAATGTGGCTAGTGGTTCCAGATGTTCTTGCCGTCCAAGTAGCGCCGTTTAGAGATGTTAGAAGTACACCACCCACACCACCAGTAATAAACAGGTTTGAGCCGTTACTAATGACGTCCCTCAGCTCGCTAACCGTTCCAGAAGTGGCAGCGCTCCACTGAGTAAAGCTCAATGCAGCATTTGCGTACGATATGAATCCGAGACCACCAGCAGCAACATAGGTGTTTCCGTTGCGGGCCACCCTTGGCGTAGCATTCGCAGTGGTGTACTGCATGTTGATGCCATACGTGGAGTAAATGACGCCATCCGTAGACGCTTGATAGGCTCCAAAATCACCCGCTATGGAAATTAGCGAAGGGGTGGCATGCGTTACATACAGAATAGAGGTGGTATTTGACGTGCCAACGGACCAAGAGGCCGCGTTAGTAGAGGTATACAAAACACCTACGTTACCCACGACGGTGTAAAGATTATTCGTGCCGCCGTAGCTAACATCGTACAGAATGGATGTCGTAACAGTCGTCTCTGCCGACCATTTGAAGCCGTCTGTAGACGTTCCAATACGGCCACCGTTATTTACATAAATCCACCTGCCGCCGCCATAAGTCATGCGCCAGATCGTACTGGTAGTGGCCTGACCCATATAACCCCATTGGGTCTGCGTAGAGAAGCCATCAGGAGCGTACCCAATCCGATCAAAAAGCGTTGAGTACGTAGATTTCGAAATGATGCTGCCGTCACACTTGAGCCACGTGGTTCCGGGGTAGCCTGTGGTAGTGGTTCCGGCCATGTACACCATGGTTCCAATCGGAGAACCACCTGCGGCTTCTGGAGAAACGGCCACCCAGTTGGTCCCGTTACTCGCTAGCACATAGCCAGAAGCGCCCGGGGCAATCCCGGCCACAGGCGATGTGCCGTTTCCAACAATGAGGCTGTTTGCCGTGAGGGTTGCTGCCCCGGTGCCGCCATTCGTCACGTCAACCGTACCTACTAACTCATCAGCGGGGACATTTGTCGCATTAGTTAGGTCTACAGCCGAGGGGATGCCAAGATTCGGAGTCACCAACAATGGCGAGTCCTCAAGCACCATCCCGCCACTACCGGTGGTGTTGTATCCAAGCGCTGTCGCAACACCGGTACCAAATGAAGTGATTCCAGTCCCCCCATGAGAAACCGCCAAGGTTCCTGACATGGTGAGAGTTCCAGCCGTCGTGATCGGGCCGCCAGTGAATGTTAGACCGGTCGTTCCGCCGTCAGCATCAACCGAGGTGACTGATCCAAGGCCAGCACCCGTAAGCCACGAAAACGACGACCCACTCCAATAAAGAAACGTGCCGGGTGTGGATGGAGCGGCAATGAATGATGTGGTATTGGGGCCCGTTTGATAGACGACCTGATTCGCAGTGCCGCCCGCAATCGCGTTTGCCACCACTGCGCCAGCTTGCGCCAAGACCGATACCGTTCCACCGCTGTCTTTATAAAACAGCTTTCCATCAGCAATGTTTATCGCGAGCTCGCCATCCGAAAGGTTGGTGGCAGTAGGCGCGTTGCCGGTGACGGTACTGTAATATAGTTTGATAGGGGTGTAGCCAGACTGTGCCATTTACATTCCTTTACGGTCCATATTTCCCTTGATACTCAGGCGACTGATCGTCCACCTCGGTCAAAGATACATCAGGTCGGGGAAATCTGATTGTGATTTTTTCGGTTTTTCTTGCGGGTAATCTGTACGGGTCAAACTCATCCGCGCAGCCGTAAGGACAAACCAATAAACCCGGAAAATTCGGGTCGTTTCGCATGATTGCGTGGGGGCGCTTCATCCTGCATCGATCGCATACCGCAATCGCGATGTCTGACATTCCCTCCGTGTCCAAGAAGATCGGCATCGCTACCTCGTATAGACTTGGATTCCGGGCGCAAGGTAGATTGGTCCGCGGTCACGCTCCTCCATCTCTGCCTGCAACAAGTACTTGTCAGCCTGCTGCTCTAGATACTGAATTCTTGGCAAATCCACCCCGGGAAGCTCTAAGGCCATCCGGTGCGACAACATCATCACAGTCGCCTCATACCACCTCTGCGGGATCTCGAGCTCACCAGTCAAAGATCCAACGTCCATGATCTGCCTCGAGTACCAAACCGTCATCTGCACAAAATTGCTTGACGGGACTGGCCACAGGTACACCGACGGCTGAGGAACTGTTCGATCAAACCAAAATTGATACGGCTGGTTTGCAGTGAAGTTCTTGTTCGGCAGGTTCGTGTAGTCATCGCGGTTCAAACGAGCCATCGTGACCTCTAGCGAATCATTGCCGAAGTACAGCTCACGAACTGACAGGGTTGCGCCGCCAGTTTCTCGCATACGATAAAAACGAGCTGTTGCGCCGGCTGGGATGTCATACCAGAGCCACTCATCGTTCACCCAAGCCGTTGCACCGGGCGTATAGAGGGTGTTCCAAGTAATTCCGTCATTGGACCACTCAAAGGTCACATTGAAGGTCCCAGACGTGCCGGGAAGCACTCCAATCGACCCAATGTAAGTTGGGTTGTCAGCACCGTAATCAACCGAGATATTCCCGTTCGCAGCGTTCTGCGTACAGATCGTATCCACATTGTCGTCAAAGGCGTTCTCAACGTTTCCGCCGGCACTCGAGGCGTAGCTCCCAGAGGGGCGCTCCATCTGCCTATAAAGGACGTTCAGGGCGTCATTTGCACCCAAGGGGAGGTCGTAGATGTATTTGTCAGCCCTCAGGCCGAAAACCTTCTTCTCAATCGCCCAGTACTGAATACCGATGTTGATCAGGTTTGAGAGCAGGAAATACAACGACTGACGTGAAGATAGAACCTGCTCAGAGGTCAACTCCTCAGCAAGCTTGCCGCAACGTCTCGCCCCATGATCAATCAGGGTTTGAACATCGATAACAGTCGTTCCTACGGTTCCTGAGTAAGCCATGGTCACCAGCCCGGGCAATTCCAACGTTTCATCGATGCGCGAGCTCTACTGCCCTTCTCGCTCTTCTCTGCTACCGGACCCATCCTCGCACAGAATGAATCCCTGCGCTTACCACCTTGAGGTTGTGGAGCCTTCAAGTTTGATCCGGTTTCACGATTGTACTTTTCCCTGCCTTTAGCCGTAAGACCAGCGCCTTGATCCGCTGGAAGCTTTTCACCGCGGCCAATCGCAAGGCTCGGGCCACCCTTTTTAAGGAGGACAGGAAGCTTGTCATATGCCTTTTTTCCTACATTTTTTTCGGTGAACTCTTTGGCCACAGAAGGCTCGATCCCAACCTTCTTTGCAAACTTTGGATTGTTCTCGGCGGCCTTCATGAGCTTGAACTGAGCTTTTGACTTGGCAGGCATTACGGGCCCTCTTTCACCAGAATGATGACGAACATCGAGGAAACAGCGTTGTTGTTCGCAGTACCGATCGCTGTTGCTTCAATCGTGGTCTTTTCAGGGACGGCCAGAGGGTACTCAAACACGTAGTTGGCCACACCATTGTTCAGCGTGGTGATCGCGGCGGTCATGCGGATGTTGTTAACACCACGAGTTAATAGGCGCCCCTGAATCTCGGTAGACCCGACCTCTTGCCCTGACGAAAATAGACCTTGAGACACATACCCCGTATACCCTGCTGGGATGGTGTAACTACCCGTAGTCGTGTTGTTGTAGTCCAGTTTGATAATGTCGTATACGGTCGCGGGCACGCCTGTGGTCACAGTACCCGTGCCAATGTAGATGTCACCCTCAGCGCTGTTGCTTGAGCCTGCGGTTGCCACATAGGCGTAGTTCACGCGAAGAAGCGAAACAGTCATCGTGACGGCTGTTTGTCCGTTCAGCGTGACAATCTCTGTGACTTCGTTGTAGTTTGCATCAAGGCCCTGCACGATCACCGTGCGGGCACCAGTGCCTGCGGCTGTGTCGTTCGCGCTCGTCGAACTGACAGTCATCTGCAATGCAGACGCAGGGAAAGTGATCAGGCTTTGCAAGGGCCAAACCGATACCTGAGTTGTATCTACATCAGCATTGAACCCAAAGACAGTGACATTTCTGTGGCCCTGAATCTGCCCGCGAGAGACTTGGAGCTCGAACGGCTCGTAAGCCCCTTGTCTCGTTACGGATGAGATGATGCTCATTTAGGCAATCCCTGCCTGCACAACAGAAAGAGTCACAACGCCGGTACCGGAGTTAACCAGCACTTTGATGGCGGTGATTGGGAAATTGATTGACCCATCCTCATTACCAGTCTTACTTGTGATCGACACGTCGTCGAACCAAGTGACAAGGTTTGAGGGGTCGTCATAGCTAAACTGAACTGAGTAGTTCACCGTCCCAGACACCACAACAGCGAAACCGATGCTCACCGGAGTCACGTTGGTGTTGATGACGATTGGGCTTGTTGAACCTGCACCCGTTCTTGTTACGGTCTGGACCTTCATCGTTCGTTCCTAATAGATGATGGGGGCCTAAGCCCCCACCGGTTTAGCACGAGCCGCCGTAAGCCTTTTTAACTACCTTAGGACCGTACTTCTC